>Ga0114950_10001417_pt1 | contig 18042 bp, 14 predicted proteins | sample N075metaG_FD_83503 | JGI IMG/M metagenome (GOLD analysis project Ga0114950, IMG submission 83503) | Deep subsurface microbial communities from Kermadec Trench to uncover new lineages of life (NeLLi) - N075 metaG | ecosystem: Environmental > Aquatic > Marine > Ocean trench > Sediment | place... | reverse complement strand
TTCATGCTGGTGCTGTTCCAGTACGTTGTGACCCGGCATCTCACAAAGATTGCGCAGTATGCCCGCAGAGCAACCTTCGAGGGCACGACCGAGCCTCTCTACCTCGACCGGCCGCAGATCCGCCGTTGGGGCGAGAACGAACTCGACGATGTCGCCACCGCGATTAATCACATGACAACCAATCTCCGAAAGAGCTGGGAGGCCCAGCGTGATAGCGAAGAGCGGTTCAAGGACATCGCGAACGCTTCCGCGGATTGGTTCTGGGAGATGGGGCCAGACCTTCGGTTCACGTATATCTCGGAGCGCTTTTTCGAGATAACCGGCTTTCGGCCGGAGGAAAGGATCGGCACCCCCCGCACGCATTATGTCGATCCAACGGATCGAGAAGCTGACGCAAAAAAATGGGCTGCCCATCTGGCCGACCTCGAGACCCACAAGCCCTTCAAGAACTTCGAATACGCCTTTACCTCAAGCACGGGCCGCGTCTGTCATGCCAGGATTAGTGGCACCCCCATTTTTGATTTGAATGGTGAGTTTCTGGGTTACCGAGGGGCAGGGACCGATGTCACTGAGCGCAAACGAACCGAGGAGGCGCTACGGACGAGCGAAGAGAAGTTTATCACCGCCCTCAACAACAGCTCCGAGGCAATCGCCCTCTATGACGCAGATGATTGCTTGGTGCTGTGGAACGACGTCTACCAGCGGCATCGCACCGGGCAACCGAGTTCGCTCCTGGAACCAGGCCTCAAGTTTGAGAACTTAGTGCGAGCGCGCGCGTATTCCGGTGAGGTACCGACGGCGATTGGGCGTGAGGAGGACTATGTCGCCGAGCGTCTGGAACGCCATCGGCACCCCGGTGAATCCTTCGAGACACAGCGCAGGGGCGGTTGGTACCGATATCGTGAACATCGGACGCCCGATGGCGGTACGATGATCGTTATCTCGGACATTACGGATCTGAGACAGCGCGAATCCGAGTTGATTAAGGCTCAAGAGATTGCCAAGGTCGGCTCCTGGACCTGGCACCTTGACGAGGGGGGAATGATCGGCGTTTCGGACGAATACCTGCGGATTATCGGTTTTCCGCCGGACCAGCCTCCGAAGAATCAGGCGGAGTTCAACCGCCACATTCATCCCGACGATCTGGAACGGATAGTCAAAGTCTTCGATGAGGCTGTTAGCCTGCCGTCCGACTTTGAGGTCGAGTACCGCTTCGTGCGCCCGGACGGCAAGATGCGCCACATCGTCGAACTCGGAGAGCTGGTCTATGACGACAGCGGCCGGGCCATCGGTCACGCGGGCACAATTCAGGACATCACCGATCGCAAGCAGGCGGAGCAGGAAATCCAGAAGCTTAACGAGGATTTGGAGAGGCGCGTGGAGGAACGAACGGCGGAACTGCGGGCGGCACAGGGCACCCTGCTTCGGAACGAGCGCCTTTCCACACTTGGACAGTTGACCGCAACGGTGAGTCACGAACTGCGGAACCCGCTAGGGGTGATTCGCACATCGGCCTTCACCCTACGAGGTAAACTAGCGGGTGAAGATCCGCGTGCAGAGCGCACGCTGGATCGGATCGAACGCAATGTGGTGCGCTGCGACCGAATTATCGATGAGCTCCTTGACTTTACCCGGATATCGCAACTCGAACCAGAGCCCACGTTCCTCGATGCTTGGTTGGAAGAAACTTTGAATGAGCAAACTTTGCACTCTGGCGTCGCGCTGCGCTTGGCGTTCGACAGGCCGAATATTGCCGTATCCTTCGACCACGACAGATTTCGTCGCGCCATCATCAACGTCTTCGACAACGCCTGCCAGGCGATGATCGGGGTCGGCTTAGAGGATGCAGACTCCGAAGAGAATACCCTCACCGTGCGGACACAGGAACACGGCGGTCGCGTCGAGGTGATCTTCGAGGATACTGGTCCTGGAATACCACCAGATGTCTATGAAAAGATCTTCGAGCCGCTGTACAGCACGAAGGGCTTTGGGGTCGGGTTGGGGCTGCCGGTGGTCAAGCACATTATGGAACAGCACGGCGGCGGCATCGAGATCGAGAGTGAGGAGGGGCGCGGGACACGGGTCTGTCTATGGCTACCGACCAGCCCTTCTGCCGACTGACTTCGGGTTTACGATCACCCTTAGTTGTTCGGCGCACGCCAAATCCTTGATACCGGTAGGTGCCGGTTCAAATATACGAGCCTGAATGTCCGGGTAGGGTCGGCTACGGACCGACAGCGACACCCGGAGGAAGGCCCGATCCTGGAGGTAAAACGAAGGATAACAGCGGCATAGCCGACTTCGGCACGATTGAAGTCGCGGAAATGAAGGATATGTAGTCGCTTTGCATTGAGGGGCCATGATCAGCGTATTAATCATCGGGGCCGGACCGGCGGGTTTGACCGCGGCGGTGGAACTGGCGCGCCGGGGCATTGTCGGCGACGTTATCGATCTGCGGGAAAGCGGTTCCGGCCTGTCCCGGGCGGTCGGCATCATGCCCGCAAGTCTCGATATTTTGAGGCCCTCCGGCGTATCGGAAAAGCTGCTCGCGGAGGGCATGAAGTTCCGGCAGGTGCGTATCTATCGCCAGGCGTCTCTCGCACTTACGTTACCGCTCCAAGTCGGTGCCGCGGATGGCGGGTTTATCCTGGGCCTCGCGCAGGACCGGACGGAGACACATCTGCGAGACGCTTTTGCGGAACTTGGCGGCACGGTCCGATATGGCACCGAGCTGATCGGTCTTCACCAAGACGCGAACAAGGTCACGGCAGAAATGCGCGATGGCGCCACGGCGGATTACGATTACGTAATTGGCGCCGATGGGGCCCGCAGCACGACGCGCTCATTGCTGAACATCGAGTTCCCGGGACACGATCTACCGGAAACATGGTCCATCGCGGATGTCGATGCCGAAGGCTGGCCCAACACAGACGCTTTCACCATTTGCCGGCTGTCTGGGGGGCATGTGGTCGTGGTCGCGCCGCTGGAACCCAAACGGTTCCGGGTTATTTCCAATACCGGGGATGCGCTTGCCGCCCTCCCGTTGAAACTGAACGTCACGAACATTCGACGCGCGGGCACATTCCAAATATCCGTTCGGCAGGCCGCCGAATATGGCGCCGGCCGCGTCTTTCTGGTGGGCGATGCCGCCCACTGCCATTCGCCGGTCGGCGGCCGGGGCATGAATCTCGGCATTGCCGATGGCGCCGATTTGGCCCGGCGCATGGCCGAAGGCGGATTGGACGGCTATGGCGAAGCCCGTCGCAAAGTGGGTCGGGAAATCATTGCCGGGAGCGAAGCCGTCCGCAAGGTCATGACCTCACGCAATCCGGTCACGCGGTTCCTGGTTCAAATCGTCTTGCAAACCGCATCCATGATGCCGGCGCTACAACGCCAGTTTGCCAAGAAAATTCTTTATGGGTAATGTTCGATAGAAGCGCCTGACTGCGCCCCTGTTTAGTGTAATTTGCCAGAGAGGTCGCGGATCGCCTGGTCGATCATGGCGCCGGAGCGTTCCTGCCCCAGGTTCTCGGCGATCAGCTTGGCGGTCGCCATCAGGGCCACCTCGATGGCCTGGTCCCGGACCTCCTGGAGCGCCTGGGCCTCGGCCTGGGCGATCTTGTCCAGGGCGGCCTGCTCGCGCCGCTCAAGTGCCGCCTCCAGATCCCGCTCGGACCGTTCGCGCAGGCGTTTGGCCTCGACCATGGCGTGGTCGAGAATTAGCTCCGCCTCCTTGAGCGCGTCGTGCTGCTTGCGCTTGAATTCGGCGACCGTCTTCTGAGCTTCCTCGCGCAGGGCCTGGGCCTCTTCGAGTTCGCTGCGAATGCGCGCGGAGCGGGCGTCGAGCGCGCCGGCAAGCGCGCCGGATACCGGCCGGGCGGCAAGGACCACGAACACGAGGAAGGCGACGGCAACCCAGAATGTCGGGTCTTCAAACATCTACTCGCGCCTCCTCAGAACGTCCTCGACGGCGCCGCGAAGTCGATCCGGCGACAGCTCGACGCCGATCAGCTTGGCGGTCGCCGCGCCCGCGACCTCCTCGGCCACGGTCTTGATATTGCCGAGCGCCTCGTCGCGGGCGGCGGCGATGCGCTGTTCGGCCTCACCGGTGCGGGCGGCCAGCTCCTTGCCGAAGCTCTCGTGGCGCTTGGCGGCCTCGGCCGCCATTTCCGCGCCGGCTTGCTTGAGCGCGGCCGCCGCCTTGTCGCGCGCTTCGGCCAGCGCCTTCTCGTATTCGGCCGCGACCTGTTCGGCCTCGGCCTTGAACGCCGCAGCCTTCTCCAGGTCGCTGCCGATGCGTTGCTGCCGGGCCTCCAAGATGTCGGAGATCCGCGGCAGCGCATAGCGCCACATGGCGACGAACAGCACCGTGAAGGTCACGACCAGCCAGAATAGCTGGGGCGTGAAGGTGCTCGGATCGAACTGGGGCATCGGGCCTGCTCGGGTCTTGCGGTCTAGGTTTGTCTAGAACACGAACAGCAGCAGGAGCGCGATCAGCAGCGCGTAGAGCGCCACCGCCTCGACCAGCGCGAAGCCGATCCACATGAAGGTCTGCACCGAGGGGATCGCGGCCGGGTTGCGCGCGCCCGCAGAGATCATCGACGAGAAAATATTGCCGATGCCGACGCCAACACCTCCGAGACCGACCACGGCCAGACCCGCGCCGATCAGTTTCGCAGCATCTACTTCCATATCCAGCTCCTCACGTTTGCATTGTTCGTTGTGACGTTGGTTCCAGGCTCATGGGAATCTTCTAGTGCATGTGCAGCGCGTCGTTGAGATAGACGCAAGTCAGAATGGTGAACACATAAGCCTGGAGAAAGGCGATAATGAATTCCAGCCCAGTCAGCGCCACGACCAGGGCTAGTGGCACGACGCCGAAGACGCCGGCCATGACCACGAGGCCGGCGAACACTTTGAGCATGGTATGGCCGGCGGTCATGTTGGCGAACAGTCTTAGCGCCAGGCTCACCGGCCGGGTGAAGTAGGACAGCACCTCGATCGGGATAATCAGCGGCGCCATGAACACCGGGACTCCGGCCGGCATCAGAAAGCCCAGGAAGCGGAGGCCGTGGGTCTTGAACCCGACCACGGTCACGCCGACGAACACCAACAGCGCCATGGCGAAGGTGACGATGATGTGGCTGGTGTAGGTGAAGCTGTAAGGGACCATGCCCAGCATGTTGCCGAAGAACACGAACATGAAGAGCGTGAAGATGAAGGGGAAGTACTTGCGCCCCTCCTGGCCGACATTTTCCCGGATCATGTTGGCGATGAACTCGTAGCTCAACTCGGCCACGGACTGCAGGCGGCCCGGCACCAGGGCGTGGCGGCGTGTGCCGAACATGAGAAGGGTGATGGCGAGCACCACACCGATGGTCATGACCAGCGCCGAATTGGTGAATGACAGGTCGAGGTCGCCCGGTTGAATCGAGATCAGCGGCTTGATCTCGAACTGTTCCAGAGGGCTGTGACCGTTGCCGCTTGCGTCTGCTGCCAACTTACTTCCCGTTCTCGTCCGGTCCGCCACCGGGCTCCGGCGGCCGATCCAATTTCTCGTACCCGACCGCGTGGCCGATGCCGCTCACGGTCCGATAGACGTTCAGCATCCCGGCACCCGCGCCGAGAAAGAAAAACACGATCATGAACCACGGCCGGCTATCCAACCAGTAGTCCAGCCCCAATCCGATGGCCACCCCCAACACGACGCCCGCGACCAGCTCGGTGCTGATGCGAAAGGCAAACCCGATACCGCTGCCCCGAGACCCAGGAGCGGGCCCGCCTGCGCGTTTGGCCTGTCTGGCCTGAGCCACGCGGAGCCTGGCGTCGAATTCCTCTTTGGATGGCTCGGGCGGATTCGCCGTCATGGGCGCTTTGCCCCTCGATAGTCCCCCCGCAGCTCTCCCTGGCCCCCCTTGATTTGAGCCGCTCCCGAGCCGGAAAATCGCGCGCACCTTAGAGAGCGCCCCGGGCCGTGTCAAGGCGAAGAGAACGGCCCAAAACCCGCTGAAATCCAGGCCTCTCGTGCGATCCCCGAGGACCGGCTCAGGCGCTTTCGCGCAGGCTCTCGGCGGCGCCCAAATCGACCGAGACGAGCTGGCTGACACCGCGCTCGCCCATGGTCACGCCGAACAGGCGATCGACCCGCGCCATGGTCATACGATGGTGGGTGATAACCAGGAAACGGGTGGTTCCGGTCTCGCTCAGCTCATCGAGCAGGCTGCAGAATCGATCGACGTTGGCGTCGTCGAGCGGCGCATCGACCTCGTCGAGCACACAGATCGGCGCCGGATTGGTCAGGAACACCGAAAACAGCAAAGCCAGCGCCGTCAGGGCCTGCTCGCCGCCGGACAGCAGGGACAGCACCTGCAGGCGCTTGCCCGGCGGGCTCGCGAGAATTTCCAGGCCGGCGTCGAGCGGATCCTCGGCCTCGGTCAGCTTGAGATGCGCACGGCCGCCGCCGAACAGGCGGACGAACAGCTCGGAAAAGTGCTTATTGACCTGTTCGAACGCGACCAGCAGCCGTTCGCGGCCCTCCCGGTTGAGGCTCGAAATGCCTTGGCGCAAGCGGCCGATGGCGGCGACAAGATCGTTCCGTTCCGACTGCATGCCGGTGATCTGGCCGTCCAGCTCCTTGGCCTCGGTCTCGGCGCGCAGATTGACCGGGCCCATATTGTCGCGCTCCCGGTACAGCCGCGCCAAGGTGGTCTCGACCTGTTCGCGGGGCGGCAGCTCCTGGCTCGGGTCGATCCCGGCGATCTCGAGCACCCGATCCAGCGTGCATTCCAGACGTTCCCGCACCTTATCGGTGGTGTTGGCAAGGCTCTGCGCGGCCTGGGCGACGGTTCCCTCGGCCCGGACCCGTTCCTCGCGCGCGGCGCCGAGCGTCTGCTCCTCGGCCTTGAGCGACCGGTCGGCTGTAGCCAGACGGGTTTCGCCCTCGGCGAGCCGGTCCGCGGCGTCCTTGCGCCCGCCCTCGGCGCTCTCGATCCGTTCGGCCAGGGCTTCGCGGGAGGCCGCCAGCGCGCCGGGCCGGGCCGCCAGCTCCTCGATCTCGGTTCCGGTCGCTGCGATGCGCCCGTCCAGCTCGCCCAAGTGGCGCCCGGTCTCCTCGCCGCGGCCGGCCCAGGAGGCCTTTTCCTCGGCAATCGTCACCAGGCGCCGGTCGCGCGCCTCGGCCTCCCGCGCCAGGCGGTCGGCAGCGCTCTGGCAGCGGGCCAGATCGAAGCGCCGTCCGCTCAACTCGGCGCGCAGTTGGTCCAGCTTGGCGCGTTCGGCGCTCAGGTCGGGCAAATCCGCAATTTCCACCCGCGCCGCGCGTTGCGCCGCCTCGGTTTCGGCGATCTCTGTATCAAGGCGTTCGGCGGTCTCCTTGATCGCGGTCAGGCGCGAGGCGACCGCGACCGCGGCCTGGGCCAGTTCGCTTTGTTTCTGACGCGCCGAATTCAGGGTTCCGAAGGCGGCCGCGACCGTGCCGCGGGCGCCCCGCTCGGCCTCGGCGCTGCGCTCGAGCTGGGCGCGGGATTCATCCTGGCTGCGGCGCGCGGCGGCAGCGGTGGCGGCGGCGTCGGACACCAGGCCATCCAGTTCGCTCAACCGGTTGCGCTGTTCGAGGCGCTTGGCCGCAGTGGTCTGCGCCTCGGCCTTGGCGGTGAAGCCGTCCCAACGCCACAAGTCGCCGTCGCGGGTCACCAGGCGCTGGCCCGGGGCCAAGCCAGGTTGCAGGCGCAAACCGGTTTCCGAGTCCGGCACCACGCCGATCTGGGACAGGCGGCGCGCCAGCGCCTCGGGTCCGCGCACCCATTGGTTCAGGGCATCGATGCCCGGCGGCAGGGGGACCGGTGTCTCGTAGGGGGTGAGCGCCGCCCAGTGGACCGCCGCCGCCGCGTCCGCCGGCGCTGCCAAGTCGTCGCCCAGCGCGGCGCCGAGCGCCGGCTCGTAGCCTGGCTCGACGGCGATCTCGTCGAGCAGCGGCTTCCAGTCGCCGCCGTCCTCCGGCCCGAGCAACGCCGTGATGGCGGCGGCCTCGGCCTCCAGCCGGGCGCGCTCGGATTCGGCGCGTTGCATGGCGTCGCGGGTTTCGGCTTCCTGTGTGCGTGCGTGCGCGAGTGTGGCCTCGGCGGTCTCGGCCTCCGCACGGAGCCGCTCCAGTGCGGCCTCGGCATCGCTGGCTGCGGCCACCGCGGCCAAAATCTCCGGCTCCGGAATGATTTCCGCGCCCAGTGCGCGGCGCCGCTCCACGGTAAGCGCGGCCTGGGTGGCGAGCCGCCGCAGGCGTTCCTCCAACTCGGCAAGGCGGCGCTCCAGTGCGGCGGCGCGCGCCGCGTCGGTGGCCACCCGCTCGGCCAGTTCGCCGACCACGGTCTCGCGCTGGGAAACCGACTCGGCGGCTTCCGCGCGCGCGGCCTCGGCGGTTTCGATGGCGCCGGCTTCTCCGCGTGCCGCCGCTTCCAGCGCCTCGCGTTCCCGTTCCAGGCGCACGCCCGCCGCCTCGGCGTCCGCGGCCAGGGCGCGGGCGCGTTCGCGGTCGCCCTGCAATTGGCGCAGGCGTTCGGCGGCCTGGGCCTGGGCGGCGCGCGCCTGTTCCTCCTCGCGGGTCAGATTATCGCGCTCGACCACCAGGCGGTGCAGGGCGGCGGCGGCGGCGGCCTCGCCGTTGCGCAGATCGGGCAGCCCGGCGGCGGCCTCGGCCTGTTCGGTGGCCCGGGATGCGGCCCGCTCGGTCAGCGTGGCGACCTCGGCCTCGGTCTCGGCGAGGCGGGCCTGGGCCGCGGCTTGGGCAGCCTTGGCGACCTCGGCCTCGAGGTGCAGCGCCAGCCCTTCGGTACGCCGAATCTGACCGGCGATGTTGCGGTAGCGGGTCGCCTGGCGCGCCTGCTTCTTCAGACCCCGGAGTTGCTGTTCCAAGGCCGTGATCACGTCGTCGAGCCGCTCCAGGTTGGTCTCGGCGGCGCGCAGGCGCAGCTCCGCCTCGTGGCGCCGGTTGTGCAGGCCGGTGATGCCGGCGGCCTCTTCCAGCAGCGCGCGCCGGCTGGTCGGTTTGGCGTTGATCAGCGCACCGACCCGGCCCTGGCTGACCAGCGCCGTGGATTGGGCGCCGGTGGCCGCGTCGGCGAACAACAACTGAACGTCGCGCGCGCGCACTTCGCGGCCGTTGACCTTGTAGGTCGATCCGCTGCCACGCTCGATCGTGCGGGTCACCTCGAGTTCGTCGTGTTCGTTGAACATGGCCGGCGCGCGGCGGTCGCTGTTGTCCAAGTGGACCACGACTTCGGCCAGATTGCGGGCCGGCCGGTTGGCGGTGCCGGAGAAGATGATGTCGTCCATCTCGCCGCCGCGCATGCGCTTGGCGGAGTTCTCGCCCATGACCCAGCGCAGGGCCTCGACCAGGTTGGACTTGCCGCAGCCATTGGGCCCGACGATGCCGGTCACGCCGGTCTCGACCACCAACTCCACCGGGTCGACGAAGGACTTGAAGCCGCCCAGCCGGAGCTTCGTAAACTGTACCACTTAGTCAGGGTCTCCTTGGTATTCGCTGCAGAGGATCAGGAATCGGATACGATTTCTTTGAAGATCTTCTCCAGGTATTCGAAACCTCGTGCGCCGTTGACCTTGCGGCCGTTGACGATCAGCGTCGGGGTGGACTGCACATCGTAGGTCTGAATGCCGTCCTGCCGGCGCTCCAGGATGCGGTCCAATTCAGCCTCGTCGTTCGCACAGGCCTCGAACTTCTCCTGACTCAGGCCGGCCAGGCGCGCGATCTGACCCAGCGCCTTGAGCGGATCGCTGGATTCGGCCCATTGCTTCTGGCTCTTGAACAGCAGGTCGAGGAAGCCGAAGTAGCGCGCGCCCTCAATGCAGTTGGCGACCGCGGCGGCGCGCAAGGCCAGCCCATCGAGCGGAAAGTGCCGGTACACCAGGCGCAACCGGCCATCGGCGATCCAGGTTTCCTTGATCTGGGGCAGGGCGTCGGCGTGGAAGGCCGCGCAGTGCGGGCAGGTGAGCGAGGAATACTCGATGAGGGTGAGCGGAGCCTCGGCCGAGCCCAGGATCCGGTCGTCCTCGAAGAGGGCCATTTCCGCGGCCAGGGCCGATCCGGGCGGCAGCCAGATTCCGGCCAGCGCCGCGATGCCGCCGGCGGCGGCGCCTAACAGGATGTTCCGACGTTTCATATCATGACCCACCATATCTTGTGTATGCTACTGACTGGGACGCTATTTCACAAGCGTCCAGATGGCGCTGATTTAATCCGGCTGATGTGGCGAATTTGCGGCGCCGAGTCAATTCACGATCGATCCCGATCCGGTTCAGAGGGCGATTCACGTTTCAAATTGAATCGATTTGAAACGTGAATCGCCCTCTAACTCGTTAAGTTAGGGTTTTATCGTCTTAGATCGCCTCGATCTAAGACGATAAAACCCGGCGGCCGAGCGCCTGGCCGAGACGGCCGAGCGCCGCGCGCAGCTCCGGGTCCTCGACCGATTCGAGCCGGGCCGCCAGTTCCGGGGTGATTTCCGGGGCAGGCTCCGGTTTCGCCGGTGGGGTGGCGGGCTGCGGGCGATACGCCACCTGCTTCAGGAGCAGCCGCGCCACCATCCGATAACCGAAATAACCGTTGATACGCTCCATGATCTGGGGCGCAAGGTGCTGCACTTCGACGGCGAAAGGCGCCTCGACGCGCAGGGTAAGGGTCCCGTCGCGGCGTTCGGCGGCGCGGGCGAAAGCCAGCTTTCCGGGGCGGCAGCGCGTTGCCAGCTCGGCGCCGACGATGCCGGTCCAATCGGCGGCCAGGCCGCCCTCGGCAAAGCCGCGCTTGCCGAACGCCCGCTGGGTCACCCGGGGCAGAGACACCGCGAGCGCGCGCAAGCCGGCGCGGCGCGTCGTCGTCTCCGATTTTCGAGTGGGCGGCTTTGTGGGCATATCTCGCAGCCTCTTCCAGTCTTGCGGCCGCTCCAGTATAGAGGAGGTCATGGCGCGGAATACACCAGATCTCACGGCCGGTTCGAAAATTTCCGATCCGCCGGCTGCGCGCCTGCTGCTTTGGTACCGCAGCCATGCCCGCGAGCTACCCTGGCGGATGGCGCCCGGCGTGGTGGCCGACCCCTATTCGGTTTGGCTGTCCGAGATCATGTTGCAGCAGACCACAGTGGTCACTGTCGCGCCCTATTACCGGGACTTTCTGGCACGCTGGCCGGGGGTCGAGGATCTGGCCGAAGCGCCGCTGGATGCGGTGCTCAGTGCTTGGGCCGGGCTCGGTTATTATGCCCGGGCGCGCAATCTGCACGCCTGCGCGCGGGCTGTCTGCGCCGATCGCGGCGGCCGTTTCCCCGATACCGAGGCGGAATTGCGGACCCTGCCGGGTATCGGCCCCTACACCGCGGCGGCGGTCGCCGCCATCGCCTTCGGCCGCCGCGCCGTGCCTGTCGATGGCAATGTGGAGCGGGTGGCGGCGCGCTATTTCGCGGTCACGGCGCCCTTGCCCGGCGCCAAGGCGGAGCTGCGCCGGCGCGCCGAGGGACTGCTCCCCGCCGAGTCAAACGGCGCATTCCCCTATGGCGATCTGGCCCAGGCGCTGATGGACCTGGGCGCCATGGTCTGCACCCCGGCCAAGCCGCGCTGCGATTCCTGCCCGCTGGCTGGGGACTGCCAGGGGCGGGCTGCGGGATTGGCCGCGGAGCTGCCGCGCCGGGCGCCCCGGCGGGCGCGGCCGCTGCGGCGTGGGATCGCGTTCTGGCTGACCCGGGCAGATGGGGCGGTGCTGCTGCGCCGCCGCGCCGAGACCGGGCTGCTCGGTGGCATGATGGAGGTGCCTTCGACCGAGTGGCGCGAGGCCGCCTGGAGCGCCGAGGAAGCCCGCGCCCAGGCCCCGGTGGCGGCGTCCTGGCAGCCCTTGCCCGGGGTGGTGCGCCACGGTTTCACCCATTTCCGGCTCGAACTGGAGGTCTGGACCGCGCCCGCCCGGGGGGGCGCGGCGGGCCGTTGGGTCCGGCCCGAGGACCTGGACGCGGTGGCGTTGCCGACTCTGATGCGCAAGGTCGCCCGCCACGCGCTTCAGCCCGACCGCTGACCTCGGGTCCCGGACAGCTCAAGCCTGCCAAAACGGTTTGTCGGCTTCCCGGCGCGCCTGCCGAGCGGCCGAAGATAGTCGCATTTTGCGGATAGTTGTTGGCCGAAGCCGACGCGTTGCAATAGCGCCTCTTGGCACACCCGGAATTGCGGCACAGCGTTCACATAATTGTGACGGCGAGGGGGGAATCAGGCGGGGTTATTCGAGGAATTGGTGGACGTCATCCGGCAAATCTTGGTTACCTAACCGTTACTTAAGCCATATTCTTATGAACTCGGGATGTCGCGTTAAGACGATATTCACGGGTATTCGATTTAGTCGCGATGGGAGTTCGCCGGGCGCAGCCGTGCCCGGCCCCATATCGACAGGCGAATGCAGCGGATTTCAGATATGACCCAAGACCCGAATATTCCCGCCCTGGCCTTCGACTCCATGTCCCACGCGGTCATGGTGACCGATGCGGAGGGCTCCATCGTCTCGGTCAATGCGGCCTACTGCCGTGTCACCGGCTGGCGGCCCGAGGAGGTCCTGGGCCAGAGCCTGCAGGAACTGGCCGCCACCGGCCAGCAGAGGGCCGATGGGACCGAGGCCATCTGGAACGCGCTTCTGACCCAGGGACACTGGCAGGGCGAGTTGTGGCACCGGCGCAAAAACGGCGATAGCCACCCCGAATTCCTGACCGTCGATGCGCTGCGCGCGACAGACGGCGCCACCACTGGCTTCGTCGCGGTGTTCGCCGATCCGGGCGAGCGCGCCCAGAACGAGGTGCGCCAGTCCTATCTCGCCTTCCACGACGCGCTCACCGATCTGCCCAACCAAACCTTGTTTCACGACCGCCTCGAACGGGCGGTCTCGATCGCGCGCCGCAAAGGGGGACAGATCGGGATTCAGATCGTCGGTCTGGACGGTTTCCGGGAGATCAACGATTCCTTCGGACAGGAAGCCGGCGACCTGCTGCTCCAGGCGGCCGCCAAGCGCATCGCGGATTGCCTGCGCGAGAGCGATACCGTGGCGCGTCTGGACAACGACCGCTTCGGTGTCATCCTGCCGGTGATCGAAGGTGCCAAAGGCGCGCGCGAGGCGGCCCAGCGAATCCTGGCGTCGTTGTGCCGGCCGATCTACCTGGCCGGCGACGAAATCTCCTTGAGCGCCAGCATCGGCATCGCCCTGCTGCCCGGCGATGGCGTGACCGCGGACGAACTCGTCCGCAGCGCGGAACTGGCCATGGCCGAGGTCAAGCGCCAGGGCAAGCGCGCCTTCGCGTTCTGCGAGGACGTCGGCCCCAAAGCTCAGAAACGCCGCGTCGCGGTTTAGGGACGCTGGCCGGGAATTAGTTCATTTCGGCGCGGATTTTCTCGCGAAGCAAGTCGATGGATACCAGCTTGCCTTCCACGGGAAAGCACCAGAACTGCCAGCCGTTACAGGCCGGCGCGCCCTGGACGTGGGCGCCGACCTGGTGGATCGAGCCCTTGAAATCGGCGCTGATCAGGGTGCCGTCGGCGCGCACCCGGGCGCTCCAGCGGCGGTTCGGGCTGTACAGCACCGTGCCCGGCTCCAACAGGCCGCGTTCGACCAGGGTGCCGAAGGGCACCCGCGGCTGCTCGCGCTTGGACGGCGTATCGACCAGCGAGAGATCGCCGATACGGCGCACCCGGCCGATGCGCTTGCGGGCGATCTCGACATAGCTCTCGTCGCGCTCGAAGCCGATATAGCCGCGGCCCAGCTTTTTCGCGACCGCGGCGGTGGTGCCGCTGCCCAGGAAGGGGTCGAGTACCACCTGCCCCGGCCGGGTCGCAGCCAGAATCGCGCGGTGCAACAGCGCTTCGGGCTTCTGGGTCGGATGGGCTTTGTGGCCGTCCGCGTCCTTGAGCCGCTCGCCGCCGCTGCAGATCGGGATCAGCCAGTCGCTGCGCATCTGCAAATCGTCGTTGAGCGATTTCATGGCATCGTAGTTGAAGGTGTAGCGCGCGTCCTTGTCCTTGGCCGCCCAGATCAGGGTCTCATGGGCGTTGGTGAAGCGCCGGCCGCGGAAATTCGGCATGGGGTTGGTCTTGCGCCAGACCACGTCGTTGAGAATCCAGTATTCGAGATCCTGGAGAATGGCGCCGACCCGGAAGATGTTGTGGTAACTGCCGATCACCCAAAGCGAGCCGTCCTCGCGCAGCACCCGCCGCGCCGCACGCATCCAGGCGCGGGTGAAATCGTCGTAGGCCTTAAAGCCGTCGAACTTGTCCCAGTCGTTGTCGACGCCATCGACCCGGGTCTGATTGGGCCGCAGCAGTTCGTTCTCGAGCTGAAGATTGTACGGCGGATCGGCGAAGATCATATCGACGCTGCCTTCCGGCAGCTCGGCCATGAGTTCGACGCAATCGCCGACCTTGATAACGTTGACTTCCACTCTCGGACGCTCCCTGCGAGTTCTTTTTTGCCTTGAGTCTCGGCACCGGCCTCAACCAGGTTCATCCTGGTTCACCGGAGACTCCGCGTCAAGAGTCTTTTGAGTCAATGAGTTAACGAAAATCAAGAGCTTCACGGACCGGGCGGAACGAGCGCCGGTGATGCGGCGTCACGCCGAGGCGCGCGAGTGCTTCGCGGTGCTCGGCGGTGCCGTAGCCCTGGTTGCGCTCCCAGCCGTAGCCGGGATGGGCGCGCGCGAGGGCCGCCATACGCCGGTCCCGGGTCACTTTGGCCAGGATCGAGGCGGCGGCGATGGACAGGCTCAAGCCGTCCCCGCCGATCACCGCCTCGGCCGGGCAGGGCAGCTCCGGCAGCCGGTTGCCGTCGATCAGCGCCGCTTGCGGGACCCGGCCGCTGCGGGATTCGAGATCGGCGGCCGCGCGGGCCATGGCGCGCAAGGATGCTTGGAGAATGTTGGCGTCGTCGATCTCCGCGACCCCGGCCTCGCCCAGGCCGAGCGCGGCAATGCCGCGGGTGGCGCAGTCTTCGAGCATTTCGAGCAGCTCGTTGCGGCGCGCCGGGCGCAGGCGCTTGCTGTCGTCCAGGCCGCGGCGCAACGCGGCCGGGCAGCGCTCCGGATCGAGCCAGGCCGCACCTGCCACCACCGGCCCGGCCCAGGGTCCGCGCCCGGCCTCGTCGAGGCCGATCACCAGGACATCGCTGCCGTAACGCGCTTGAAACTCTTTTTCCAGTGAGAAATTCGGCACTACGCGTCGCTCTCCGGTTTCTTGGGACGCCGCCGCAGCTTGGCGCCGAACCATCGCGCCCCTTGGCTCGCCAGGTTCTCCACGCGCGCCGAGGAGCGGACCAGCGCCCGGGCCTCGGGCCCGAAGGTCAGGCGCAGAGTCTCGCGGCCGGAGGTGATGCCGAGCAGCGCGATCCCATGGAGGCGCCGCGCGGTCGCGAGCCAGAACGGGCTGGCCAGCAGGGACAGCACCGTGACTGCGACGATCAGGCGGTGGGAAGCGTCGCCGATGGCGCCCGCGCTAAGTCCGAGCGCCGCCAGCACGAAGGAGAACTCGCCCAACTGGGCCAGCAGCGCGCCGGCCAGGAAGGCGCGCGGCCAGGGCTGTCCCATGATCCGGATGAACACCACGTTGAGCCCGGTTTTGAGCACCGCGACGAACAGCACGATCAGGGCCACGGTACCCAGGTTGTCCCAAATGTAAGCGAAGTCGAGCAGCAGGCCGATGGAGAGGAAGAACACCATCAAGAGCACCGCCTGGATCGGGCCGGTGTGGTGGATCATGACCCGGCGGCTGGTCGAATTGCCGATCACCAGCCCGGCCAGGAAAGCGCCGTAGGCGGCCGAGAGGCCGAGCAGGCCCGAGATCGCCGCCGCGCCGAAGCAGAACGCGAGACCCGCGAGCGGGATCAGGTCCTGATTGCGCCCGACCGCCCGCGCGAACGGCAGGCGCAGGCGCTCGCGGCGCAACAGAAAGAGGACCAGAAACCCCAGGAAGCCGACCGAGAGCGCGACCTTGATGGTCACTCCGAGCGCGGACCCGCCTTCACCGCCAAACGAACCGACGATCAGCATCATGGGCACCACGGCGAGGTCCTGGACCACCAGGATGGCGATGGTGATCTGGCCCGTGCGGCTGCGCAGCTCGCCCAACTCCTCGAGCATCTTGATGGCGACCGCGGTCGAGGAGACCGCCACCACGAATCCGAGCAGCAGGGTGAGCGGCAGCGGCCAATCCAGCACCAGGCCCAGCCCCGCCATGGCTAAAAGCCCGGCCCCGATCTGCAGCGCGGTCACCGCCAGCGCCAGGCGCCAGACCTCGCGCACCGCGCGCAAACTCAGCTCCATGCCGATCAGGAACAGCAGCATGAGCACGCCAAGCTCGGCCAATAGCTGGATGAACTCGCGGTTCTCGGTGAGGCCGAGGCCGGCCGGGCCCAGGATCGCGCCGGCCAGGATGTAGCCCAGCACCGGCGGCTGGCGCAGACGCTGCATGGCCATGCCGCAGGCCAGCGCCGCCAAAGCGATGATGGCCAGGCCGGTCAGGTCGCTCGCGGCGTTATACATGGCCCGCAAGTCCAGCAACGGGGAAGGGTGAGTGCGAGCTTTAACGCGGGAGCCGGAGTCGGGGCGAGGAAATTGTTGGGGGGATGGTGGCTCCCGGGCTTTCAGCGCGTCAGCCGCTTTTGTCCAATTCGCCCCGAGCGGTCATGCCGATAAGCCGGCCTTGCGCAGGCCGTCGATCAGGAGATCAACGTCGGCACGGCTCTTGTAGGGCAGAAGTCTTAGCAGCGATGAAATCGAAAATTCCGGATTGATCCGCCGCACTTCAGCCAACTGTGCGCCCGCCTGTGTGGTCTCCCCCAAATGGCCGTAGCACGCCGCAAGAAAGACGTGCGGCCACAAAGCCTCGGGATTGCGAACGACGGCCCTTTTCAGTGCCACGACCGCCTCATCGAAGCGACGCATCGCCATATTAGCCAAGCCGATATAGTGGGGATAGTAAAAGGGATAAAACGGGTTGAGGCGCATCGCTTTTTCGACCAACGCAATGACTTCCTCATTGTCACCGGAGAAGTGCATGGCGCCCGCCAGCGTGGCGTAGGCGTCGGCGTTGCTGGGTTCCAGGTCGATCCAACGCTGCGCGGTTGCGATGGATTCCACGTGCTGTTTTTTGAACAGATGAACCGTGCTCAATGCTTCTTGCACCAAGGGTAGATTCGGGTCGCGCGCCGTCGCCTGCTGCGCCAATTCGAACGCGCGGTCGAGCGTCGGTTCCGCGCCCATAAACCACTCTTGTACATAGGTCTCGGCCAGGCCGGCATAGGGCTCGGCATAGTCCGGATCCAGCGCGATCGCCCGCTCATAGAGTTCGCGCGCGGCGGCATTGCTGTCCGTTGAAAACAAGCGGTACTGCTCACGGCCGCGCAGGACGCAATCGTAGGCTTCGGGATCGTGGCTATGTTCGCGCGCTTGAAGTGCCGCCGCGCCGCCGATGAGTTTGACTTCGAGGGCGCGTACGATTTTCTCAGTCACATCGTCCTGCACTGCGAAAATGTCCTCAAGTGCGCGGTCGTAACGCTCGGCCCAAAGGTGCCCGCCAGAGCGCCCGTCGATCAGCTGCGCGTTTATCCGCACGCGTTCGCCGGCCTTTCGCACGCTTCCTTCCAGGACGTAGCGCACACCCAGGTCGCGGCACACATCCTGGACCTTGGCGGCTTTGCCTTTGTAGGTGAAGGTCGAGTTGCGCGAGATCACCATCACCTCCGGGATCCTCGAAATCTCCGTGATGATGTCGTCGGTAATGCCGTCCGAAAAATACTCTTGCTCTGGATCGCTCGACATATTTTCGAAGGGCAGTACGGCGATAGAGGGCATTTCGGGGAGTGGCAATGGCTCGTTGAGGGTTGCTCTATTTGCGGCAGCCGAAGCGGCGAGTGTCCACTGCCACACCCGGATTGGGCGGGCGATGTTTTTGATTTCCCTCTCGCCCAAATCCTCGAAACTCAGGTCGAGCCGATCGCGCACCTGTTCATAAACGCTTCCCGAGATA
>Ga0114950_10001416_pt1 | contig 18042 bp, 14 predicted proteins | sample N075metaG_FD_83503 | JGI IMG/M metagenome (GOLD analysis project Ga0114950, IMG submission 83503) | Deep subsurface microbial communities from Kermadec Trench to uncover new lineages of life (NeLLi) - N075 metaG | ecosystem: Environmental > Aquatic > Marine > Ocean trench > Sediment | place... | reverse complement strand
GCGCGCGCCGTGAGGAATACCGGAGGCGTACGTCAGTACGTCGTAGGTAGACCGATCAAGCGCAACGCCGCAGACGCTGCCTTATCGCTCTCGCCCCCGCCCAAAGCTGCCTTATCGCTCTCGCCTACCTCCTTAAAAGCGAACTGCCAACCCAATCGTCCAGAGAAGCTGCGTCGACAGCGCACCCCGATTCTCCTCGAACCGCTCCAGGATGCCGCGCGACAGCAGCGGTGCGTCGACGCTCGAGCGCAGGCCTTTTAGGTCGCCGCGTAGGTTGATGCCCTCCTTGATGCGGAAGTCCAACCCGCCGCCGAAGATGAAGCCAGGGTCGGTGCTGCTCTCCTCGTCGTAGCTGGAGAACACCATTGCGAATCCACCGAGCAAGAAAGGCGTGATGCGCGCATCGACGAGGTCGACGCGCAGGCTGACGGCCGCATAGCCGAAGGAGTAGTCGGCGAACGGCTGGGTGGTGACGTTGCGGCCCTGCAGATTGGTCTCGGTGACCAGCACGCCCGGCGAAGCGTAGCCGAACTCGCCCTCGACGCCGAGACGCCACCACACGCGGCGCGCTATCCGACCGTTGAACAGCACTCCGCTGTCGAGGTCGAAGGTGAAGATCGTGCCCTGCTCTTCATCGACGAACGATCCCACCGGGTTGGCCCCCGAGGCGCCACCGACGCCGAAGCTGATGTTCCACGCGTAGGGCGCATTGTACGACGGGTCCGTGGGCTCGTTTTGCATCGCCTGCAGGCGATCGGCCGCGGATTGGCCGGCCTCCTGCGCCCACGCCGGGACAGCGAACATCAGGCTGGCAACAACGGCGGACACAAAAATCCCACGACCTGCTTTCGATAGATTCATTTCTTTCCTATTGCCCGTAGTAGCCCGGCTTGGTGCGGGCCTCTCCCCGTTTCGTCCGGATTTCGATCTCGCGGAACTCCCCTGGTGCGGCGCGCGTCTCAGGTGTGTAGCCCAGCGAATACTGGCTGCGCAACTCGGCAGCGATCTCGTCATATGCTCGGTCCAGCTCTCCCAAAGAATTGAGGATGAACGTGCGTCCGCCGGTGCCGTCGGAGTAGGCCCGCATGGACATTTCCCCACGATTCAAGGTGTCGAACCCCGAGGTCCTCACCGGGTTGATGGTGTCGAAGATACCGATGGTGTAGAGACGTACATCCTGCTTCGCGGCATACTCGATGGCCTGTCCCTCGGTCACCGACTGCACGGTATCGTAACCGTCCGAGAGGATGATCAGCGCCCGCCGCTCGGGCCGGTCGACGACGATGTCAGCCGCCTCGACGATGGCCAGGTTCAGCGAGGTCGCGCCCTGCGGCTGCATCTGCTGAATAGCCTCGCGCAGCCGCGAGATACTCTTGGTCAGGCCCTGCATGAGGCGCGGAAAGGCATCAAAGCCCATCACGAATGCCTCGTCTTGCTCGGTAATGTGCTGCAGAAACGCGCTGGCGCCCTGCTTGGCACGCTCCATCTTGATGCCTTCCATGCTGCCCGAGGTGTCGATGAGCAGCCCGATGACCACCGGCCGTGGCTCGCTGTCGAACCAGATGATCTCCTGCTTCTTGCCGTTCTCGTAGACCTCGAACTCATCCCTCTGCATGTCGGGGATATAGGCGCCGCGCCCGTCGGTGACGTTGACGTACAGCGGTACCACGTTGACCTCGCCAATGAACATGGCGCTCTCGAGATCGCGCGTCAGCACGGTCTCCTCGCTCTGGCCGCCGGCGCTGTCGGTCACCAGCACGCGGATGACGCGCCGCGCGAAGGTGGCGCCGGCGTCCCACTGCAATTCCCATGGCGGCTCGGTGCGCGAGCCGATCTCGACGTCGTCGATGAAGAACTTGACCTCGGCAATGGCGGTACCGGAGGCGGCGGAGACGGCGACGGAGATGGTTATCACGCCGTCGACAAGCGACCCTTCCGTAGGGAAAACGATGAGGACCGACGGCCGGCCGGCCTGCTGCTGGGCGCTCGCGGCCACCGAGATCAACAGGGCCAGGGCCAACAATACTGAAATTCGCTGTGTGGGCATGGCGCTCACAATGCCTCCCGGGGGCTAGTCTGACGCCGTTACCTCACGGCGCAGCAATCCATCTGGTGCATTCGGTTGGGAGCGGGGGAGCTGAAGTGAGCGTATCACGGTACCGCGACCGTCGACAAACCCGCAGGCTCCTCCATTTTCCAGCAGTAATGGGCACTTGTACCCCACCACCCCTGCACCCCCCGCCCCGGGACCCGGGCCCGAATTTCCCAGCGGATGGCACAACGCGCAGGTGCTAGCCTGGATATCTCAACGGGTCGCGCCCGCGCCGCAGATGGGCGTCGAAGAACTCCTCGATTCTCGCGAAGGCGTCCCGCCAGGTGCGGGCGCGCACGAACGCATGCTCTTCACCCGGGTAGATGGTCACGTCGAACGGTTTGCCGGCGCGCACCAAGGCGTCGGTGAGCTTGAAGGTCTGCAACACCGGCACCGAGCGATCGGCGGTGCCGTGCAGGATCAGCAGGGGGCGAGAGAGCCGGTCGATGAAATGGATCGGGCTGCTGCGCCGGTAGAGCTCGGGGTTCGCGGCAAGCGGTCCCAGGCGCCCTTCGATCCACAAGCCACCCGGGTCGACGGCCCAATCGGCCCAATCGGCCACCCCGGCCACGTCGATACCGGCGTCGAAGGCACCGGGAGCCTGCACCAACGCCTGCAACGCCAGAAAGCCCCCGTAGGAAATACCCCAAACCCCGATGCGGCCGATCTCCGGCTCCTCCAAGCGTCGCAGATAGCGCGTCGCCGCCAGCACATCGTCCAGATCCATGCCGCCGAGGTCGCGGTAGTGGCCCTGGCGGAACTCCTTGCCGTAGCCGCTGGAGCCCCGGTAGTCCACCGTAACCACCACGTAGCCGCGTTGCAACAGGTACTGATGGAAGCTGTAGAACAGCGCGTCGGCGCGTCGCGGATGCCACCCATACCGATTCTGGCGGGTGCCGCCGCCATGCACCCAGACGACGGCGGGCACAGGCCCCTCGAGATCGCCGTAGTCGGGCGGCAGGAAGAGCTGCGCGGGAATGAGCTCGCCGTCGGTGCTCGAGAAGCGCACCCGCTGCGGCCGCACCAGATCCGTCTCGTCGACGTCTTGCGGCCAGGCGTCGGATAGCTGGCGCGCCGCGTCGGGACCAGGCTCCTGCACCCATACGTCGAGAGGGCTTTCGGGATCGGCGTGCAGGAAAGCAATGGCGCCACCGTCGGGACGCCAGCGCCCGTAGATCGACGTGCCGCGCAGGCGCGATATGGGCTCCATGTCGGGCGCCACTCCCGAGCCCGCGCTCGCCAGGTCCAGTAGATGCAAACCACGCTCGCTCGAGGCCCCCCTGTTGGCACTTAACAACAGCGTGCGCCCGTTGGGTGACCACGCCGGCTCCTCCACCTCGAAGTCCCCGGCGGTAAGCTGCAGCGGGGCGACATCGGGTTGTGAGACGTCCACCAGATAGGCGTGCGCCCAGCCGTCGCGCTCGGAAACGAATACCAACCGATCGTCCGTCGGGCTCCAACGGGGGCCGGCTTCCATGTAGGTGAGCGTCCACCAGGCCTCGTCGTGTTCGTCGACGACCACCCGGGGGACCCAATCAGGCGGGGCGGCGACGACGATGCGCCGACTCTTCGCGTCGGCGGCAACTTCCTGCCAGGCGAGCGTCCCCGACGACGAAAAGGCCGGCTGACTCGCATGGTCGTCACCACTCTCGAGCCAGGTAACCGCCCCCACGGCCCGATCAATCAAGGCCAGTCCCGAGGAAACGGCGGCACGGCGGGAAAACGCCATCTTGTCTCCCATCAGCGCCCCGGTGTCTTCGAGAACCGTCTCGCTGCGTCCATAGGCAGCCACCAGGTAGCGACCGTCGGGGCTCCACTGCAAGCTCTGAAACGCCCCGTCGCTCTCCCTGCCCGGGCCGCCCTCGCTCCCCATCACCAGGCCGCCATCGAGCTCCGGAAAGGTCCCCACCCAGGGCCACCCGTCCTGCAAGAACGCCAGCAGGCGCCCGTCTGCGCTCAGCACAGGAGCGCGCTCGTCGGCCGCCGACTCCAACAAGAGCTCCGTTGCTCCGCTCTCGACATGATGCAAGAAAAGGTCGCCGCCCATGGCGTAGACGAGCCCATCACCGGAGCCCGTCCATACGAAGCTCGATACCACCGCGGGGCTGTCGCGGCCAGCCTCGTGGGTCACCGCCACCCCCCGTTCCCGCCCTTCGGCGGTCCACCACAGGTCGACCGCGCCGTCGCGCTCGCGCAAGAAAGCGATGCGCTCCCCCGAAGGTGACCACACCGGGGGGCCGGGATGGGTGATGCTCAGCAGGTGGTCGATGGTGAGGCCGCCATCCTGGGCGCGTTCTTCGTGCAACGTGTCGGAGCTGCGGCCGGCGGCGGCAACGAGCAGCAACGATGCAACCAGGGCAGCCCACGAAAAGTTCGGGCGTCGTCGGCGGGCAATCATGGCGCCATGGTGTCCTCGGTGGTGTCCGCGGTGGTGCCCTCGAAAGGGCCGAAGGCGTTGATCGTCAGCCCGGCGACCACCTTGGGGAAGAAGTTAGTGGACTTGGGGGGCAACACGTCGCCGGCGGCGACCACCGAACGCACCTCGGCAACGCTCAAGGGATTGATGAGAAAAGCAGCACCGCGCTCGCCGCGCGCCACGATCTCGACCGCTTCGAGGTATGCGTTGCAGTAGTCGAGCGCCCCGTGGTCCTCGGTCTGGCTCCGCAGGACATCCGCCATCCACGGCTCCATCATGAGGCTGTGGAGGACGGGCACGTCGAGGGCACGCCAGCTGTCAGGCACATCGTCCGGCCAGGGCGCGTCACGAAGGCTGCCGCGGGGCGCGTGCACCAGCTCGGCGATCAAGACCCCAGCGTCACTGTGCACGTAGGCGATGGCGTGGTCCGCGGCGTGTCGGGCAAGCGCCACGGCCGCTGCATCCGCCACCACTGCAGCATCGGTGGACGCGGCCAAGCGGGTAACCTGCAGCCCGGCGCGCCTCCAGCCATCGACCCCCGCATCGCCGGGCGCAATCTCGGTGAGCCGGTGCGTCGGCAAGATGCGTAGACCCGGCGACGCCGCCGATACCAGCGCCGCCATCACCCAACCGGCGGCGTCATGGTCGGCTGCTCCCCTGCCCTGCCAGTGGCCCAGCGCCGCCGTGTAGCGATGGTGGCCGTCGGCGATGAAGCCACTCGATGCCTCCAGCTTCCCGCGCAGCTCGGCAATACGCTCCTGCTGGTGCCATGCCCACAGAGCATTGGCGGTGCCCCCTTCGTCGGTTGCCTCGAAGAGCTCGGCCTCCCGCGCCGCACCGCGCACCAACGCGTCGACCTCGCCATCCGGGTCGTCGTAGACCACCAGAATGAGACCCAGGTCGGCGCCCACCACCTCACGCAGGTGGCTGCGCTCACCCACCGTGTCGGGGTAGGTGCGCTCGTGTGGCTTCACCGGCCCGCTCGCAAGAGGTGTCAGCCGCAGGCGGGAGATGAACGACCAGCGCTCGCCCTCCAACGCCCCTCCGGGTCGCTCGAAGCGCTGCCGGTACGGATAAACGGCGGGGGTCTCGTCGGCGGCAACGACGCCGTGGCGACGCCAGTCGGCGAGCGTACGAGCCGCCAACTCGTGCGCCGGCAATTCGGCGGCGCGCGGTTTGATAAGGCGCACGACGTTGTGCGGGTGCCGCAGGTAGCGCTGCTCGCGGCCCGCGTCGCCGAACTGGTCGTAGGGCAACGAAATGCAACGGTCGATCTCCCCGGGGCGCGTGTCCGCGTAGCGCAGGGCTGCAAACGGTGCGATATCCATGGTGCGGCCGAATATACTCCAGCGAACGATACCGTTCGAGCGGCCGGCTCGACCGCGCAACTCGACCCGTCAGCTCGATCCATCAGTCGCCCAGCAGGATCCCCACTGTGGTGTTTCTCGAGATCGTCGAAAAGAAGCGCGACGGCGGCGAGCTCAGCGCCGCCGAGATCGACTGGCTGGTCGATCAGTACGTCGCCGCCGAGATCGCCGATTTCCAGATGTCGGCATTCCTCATGGCGATCATGTGGCGCGGCCTGTCGGACACCGAGACCACAGAACTGACCCGCGCCATGGCGAGCTCCGGAGCGCGGTTCGATTTTTCCGACATCCCCGGCCCCAAGGTCGACAAGCACAGCACCGGCGGCGTCGGCGACAAGGTCAGCCTGCTGCTGGCGCCGTTGGCGGCGGCCTGCGGCTGCATCGTGCCGATGATATCGGGCCGCGGGCTGGGACACACCGGCGGCACGCTCGACAAACTCGAGTCCATTCCAGGACTCCGTACCGACCTGAGCTATCAGGAGTTTCGTCGACAGCTCGTCGATATCGGCGTCGCCATCGGGGCGCAGACCGAAGACCTGGTACCGGCGGATCGCAAGCTCTACGAGCTCCGCTCGCTTACCGCCACGGTACCGCAGACCGGCCTCATCACCGCCAGCATCTTGAGCAAGAAGATCGCCGAGGGCACCGAGGGGCTGGTGCTCGACGTAAAGACCGGCAGTGGCGCATTCATGCAGCGCCTCGAAGACGCCCACACGCTGGCCGATCGGCTGCACCACGTGGCCGGACTCGCGGGGCTGAAGTGCACCGTTCTGATCACCGACATGGACCAGCCGTTGGGGTGCACGGTGGGCAACGCGATCGAAGTCCGCGAGTCAATCGAAGTGCTGGCGCGCCGCGCCGAACATTCCGCCGACCTCGAGGAACTGACGCTGGAGCTGGCCGCCGAGATGTTGGTGCTCGGGGGGCTTGCTGAAAACACCAGCGCGGCACGAGAGACGGCCACCGAGGCACTCGAAAGCGGCGCCGCGTTGCAGCGCCTGGGGGACCTGATCGAGCGACAGGGGGGCGATCCTAGGGTCGTCGATGATCCCCGACTGTTGCCGCAGCCCGCCTCATCCCGTGCCGTTCTCGCACCCACCCGGGGGTGGATCGAGCATCTCGACGCCCGCCTGATCGGCGACGCCGCACTGGCATTGGGCGCCGGTCGAACGCGCCGCCGTGACCGGCTCGACCCCGCCGCCGGCATCGAGCTCCACGCCAAGCGCGGCCAGCACGTCGAAAGCGACGAGCCCTGGGCGACCCTGTACTATGGCGCCGGCGCCGACCTCGAAGGGGCCCTGCGAAAGCTCGAAGCGGCGTTGACCATAGGGCCCGACCAACCCCCAGAGGTCCACCTGCTGAAGGAGCGACGTTCATGATCGGTCTCGTCGGCCTGGTGGTGCTGTACGGCATCGCCTACGCGCTGTCGGAGAACCGCGGCGCGATATCCCTGAAGTTGGTTGCCTGGGGGATAGGATTGCAACTCGCCTTCGCCCTGCTCATTCTGCGAACCGAGTGGGGAGCCGCGGTGTTCACCGCCATGGGTGACGGCGTACGGGCAATGCTGGGGTTCGCCGATCAAGGCTCGTTGTTTGTCTTCGGCGCGGCCGCCGACCCCGGTGGCTCGCTGGGCATGGTGTTCGCATTTCGCGTACTGCCCATCGTCATTTTCATCTCTTCAATCTTCACGGTGCTCTACTACATGGGCGTCATGCAGCGCGTCGTGCTGCTGATGGCCAAGGCAATGCACCGCCTGATGGGGGTTTCGGGCGCCGAGTCGCTCGCCGCCGCCGCCAACGTCTTCATGGGCCAAACCGAGGCGCCGATCATCGTCTCGCCGTACATCCCGTCGATGACACGCTCGGAGCTCATGGCGCTGATGTCGAGCGGCATGGCCACGGTATCGGGCGCCGTGCTGGGCGCCTACATCGCCCTCGGCGTGCGCCCCGAGTACCTTCTTGCCGCCAGCGTCATGGCGGCCCCGGCGTCGTTGGTCATGGCCAAGTTGCTGATCCCCGAGACCGAGGAGTCCGCCACCGCCGGCGACGTCACCATCGACGTCGAGCCCACCGAGGTGAATATCATCGACGCCGCCGCGGCAGGGGCCGGCAAGGGGATTACGCTGGCACTCAACATCGGCGGCATGTTGATCGCTTTCGTCGCCATCATCTACATGATCGACGGCGTCCTCGCCGCCGTTGGGAATGGCTTCGCCAACGTACGCAACCTCGCCATCCTGCTGGTCACCATCACCGCCCTGGTGGCCGCCTACGTGCTCGCCTGGAAGCCCGGCGAGCGGGCACGGACGGGGGCACTGGTGGGCGCTACGGTGGCCATCGTCGTCACCCTCGGCACCTATCTCGTTCGCGGCGGCAGCCCCATCGAGCTCGGTCTCGGTCCTATTCTCGCGCAACTGTTCGCGCCGCTGGCTTTCGTCATGGGTGTGCCCTGGTCGGAGGCCTCCACCGTGGGCAAGCTGTTCGGCATCAAGCTGATGCTCAACGAGTTCGTCGCCTATACGGAGCTCTCGGGGCTACTGGCCGAGAACGCGCTCTCGCCCAAGTCCGAGCTCATCGCCTCCTACGCATTGTGCGGCTTCGCCAACTTCTCCTCGATCGGAATCCAGATCGGCGGCATCGGGGGGCTGGCACCGACACGGCGCAGCGACCTCGCCAGGCTCGGCCTGCGCGCCGTCCTCGCCGGAACGCTGGCGTCGTTTACGGTGGCGACGCTCGCCGGAATCCTGTCGAGCTTCTGAGATGACCGCGCCACTACCTTCTGAGTACCGCACCTCGCTCGAGCAGGCGGCGCAGGCGATTCGGGACCGCGGGGCAGCAGAGCCGCGCATCGCCCTCATTCTCGGGTCGGGACTAGGTGCCTTCGCCGACACCCTGGAGGGTGCCGAGCGTATCCCCTACGGGGACATCCCGGGGTGGCCGCTATCGACGGTCGAGGGCCACTCCGGGCAACTGGTGGTGGGCGCGCACGGCGGCGCAGTGCTCGCCGTCATGCAAGGGCGCGTTCACCTGTACGAGGGGTACGCGCCCTGGGAGGTGGTGTTTCCTCTCCGCGTGCTGTCGCTGCTGGGCTGCCATTCGCTGGTAGTAACCAACGCCGCCGGTGCCATCAATACCGATTTCACCGCCGGCGACCTCATGCTGATTCGCGACCACATCAATCTGCAGGGCACCAATGCCAACCTGGGTCCCAACCTCGATGAGCTGGGGCCGCGCTTCTTCGACATGACCTACGCCTACGACCGGGACTATCGGCAGCTGGCTCGCCAGGCCGCTGCCAAGCGGGGCATCGAGCTGCGCGAAGGCGTCTACGCCGCCGTTCTCGGCCCCTCCTACGAAACTCCCGCCGAGATCCGCATGCTGGGTGCCATGGGCGCCGATGCCGTCGGCATGTCGACGGTCCCTGAGGTCACCGCGGCAAACCACCTGGGAATGCGCACCGTCGGCATCTCGTGCCTCTCCAACATGGCCGCCGGTGTTCTCGATGCGCCCCTGGACCACGAAGAGGTCATGCAGACCGCCGAGCGCGTAGGCGATGTCTTCGGCGGCTTGGTCGAAGAGTTGGTCTCGGCCATCGCCGCCGCAACCCCCTAAACGGGCGGCCACGGGCACGCCCCTCAATCGCGTCTACAATGAAAGGCGTCATGAAGAGGCTACAGCTCTCCGATCTGGACGAGACAGCGCGCCGCCTCATCGATCAAGCTGCCGGCGCGCGCGCCAACGCCCACGCGCCCTATTCGGGCTTCACCGTCGGCGCCGCGCTGCGCTGCGCCAAAGGCAACCTGTTCCTCGGTTGCAACATCGAGATCTCTTCCTACGGTTTGACCATGTGCGCCGAGCGCGTCGCCCTGTTCGCCGGCCGCGCCGCCGGGGCGCAGGCCTTCGAAGCCATGGCGGTGGTGGGCCCTGGATCCGAAACCTCGCCTACGCCGCCCTGCGGCGCCTGCCGTCAGGTGATCTGGGACTTGGCGCCCGATATGGACATCTACCTGGCGACCCCCGGCGGAAGCGTCGATATCTGCAAGCCCGAGGATCTGCTGCCCCACCCCTTCGGCCCCTCGCAACTCGCCGAACGCGGCGACGAAACGCCATGAGACGCCGATCGCGGTGGCACGCCAACGGTTTGCTCGGCGCCGTGCCCGCCGCACTGCCTGCCGCAATCCCCGCCGTGTTGTTCGCCGTGTTGTTCGCCGTGATACTCGCCGCTGCCGCCGCCTGCGACCCCGCCCCCAACGGCAACCCGGCGCCCGGGCCCGACGCGGAGACGGCCCCCGGAGCGACGCCGCCGGGCCGCACTGCCATCGACTTGCTGGTTCTCGGCGGCACCGTGGTGACCATGAATGCCGAACGACAGGTGATCGTCAACGGCGCCGTGGCGGTAGACGACGGCACCATCATCGCCGTCGGTCCGGCGGACGAGATCGCCATTCTATACGACCCTCGACGCCTCATCCGCCCGGCAGCGCATGACATCGTCATGCCGGGGATCGTCAACGGCCACAACCACGCCGCGATGACGCTGCTGCGAGGTGTCGCCGACGACATGCGGCTGATGGACTGGCTGGAGAACTACATCTTCCCGGCCGAATCGACGCTGGTGGACCCCGACTTCGTGAGCGTCGGCACACAGTTGGCGGTGCTCGAAATGATCCGCACCGGCACCACTACGTTTGCCGACATGTACTACTACGAGGACGATGTCGCCCGGGTGGTGGCTGACGCCGGCCTGCGGGGCGTGCTCGGCGAGACCATCCTCGACATGCCGACGCCGGACGCCGCCACTGTGGACGAAGCCCTGGCGTACACCGAGCGGTTTCTGCAGAACTGGGCCAATCACCCGCGCATCACCGCCGCGGTGGCGCCGCATTCACCGTACACCGTGGGGCCGGAGACCCTGCGCCGGACGGCCGCGTTGGCGCGCCGCTATGGTGCGCCTCTGCTCATCCATCTGGCCGAAACACGCGACGAGCTGCAACAGATCGAGAGCCGCTACGGACGCACGCCGGTGCAATATCTCGAGAGCATCGGCTTCCTCGGCCCCGACGTCCTGGGAGCGCACTCGATCTGGGTCAACGCCGCCGACATCGCCACCTTGGCCGAACGCGGCGTCGGCTTGGTGCACAACCCGGAGAGCAACATGAAGCTCGCTTCCGGCACCATGCCGATCGGGGCGCTGCGGGATGCCGGCCTCAACGTCGGCCTGGGCACCGATGGCGCCGCCAGCAACAATGACCTCGACATGTTCGGCGCCATGCTCACCACCGCGCTCTTGCACAAACAGATGAGCGAGGATCCCACCGCCATGCCGGCCGCCGAGGTGGTCGCATTGGCGACCATCGAGGGTGCGCGCGCCCTCGGCATGGACGAGGCCATCGGCTCGCTCGAGGTCGGCAAGCACGCTGACCTGATCGTCGTCGATGGCGAGGCGGCGAACCTGGTGCCCCGCTACGACCCCTACTCTCACCTGGTCTATGCGGCGCGCGGCGACAACGTCAAGATCTCCATGGTCGGCGGTCGCGTTCTATTCGAGGCAGGCGCCTTCACAACCCTCGATGCAGGCGCCGTGATCGACGCCGCGCGCGCCGCGGCGGAACGGGTCCGCGAGGTCGTCGGCCGGCGCCCCTGACGCCGCCTGAACCGACGCGTCGCGGCAGCGGCTCATGGTTTTCTCTCTTTACCCAGGCGGGGTTAGATTAGGTGAAGGCCTGAGAATGGGTTCAATTTTTTTGATTTCCCACCACCCACCCCCTCCGGGCGCTGCCTACGGCAGCACCCTTGCCCGCTATTTGCCAAAGGAATAGGAAAGGCGCCTGTCAGAACCGCCGCTTCGTTCCCACCTGTGCGAGTACCGGAACAACGCCCCACTTTATGCAAGCCGCTTCGCTTTCCCCTACGCGCCTAGCGGGCAACGAGGCGCTGTAGGCGCCGAGAGGTCGGGGGTGGGTGGCGGGAAATCAAAAAAATGAAAAAGGCCCGAACGGCACCTCCTTCCCACTTGATTTACTATCCCCTCATGTCCGATCTCGAACACCGGTCCCTGAGCGCAGCCGATCTCCGCAACCTGGTGCAGCAAACCATTCACCGGCTGCGCGCTCGAGGTGAGCTGTCAGCCGGCACCCCAGGCGGCCTGCTGCCCACCGTATCCCGGCGCGGCCGGGCCAGCATCACCGTCGATGACGTCGACGCGGCCTCTGGTTTGCGTCTGCTGGTTCCCGCCGATGCATTGATCACCCCGGCGGCCCAGGACCGGGCCCGAGAGAAGGGCATGCAGATCACCAGTGCTCCGGCGGCAGCAGGCGAGCATACCTTCGACGCGGGGGAAGAATCGTTGGTAGCGCAGCTTACCGAGCAACTGGCCGCGGACCTGGCCGGGCAGAATCTCGGCGACATCGCCTGTCTGTGCCGCACCGACTGCCTCACCAAGTGCGCCGATCGCGTCGCCATCGTCGCCAGCGCCGGGGCCGACCGCATCGGTCTGGACGTTGCTACGCCACCGTCCAGCGACGCGATTGCACGCCTTATCGATCACACCGTGCTCAAGCCGCAGGCCACCGAAGCCGACATCGTGCGCATTTGCCGCGAAGCGGTAGACTACGGCTTCGCAAGCGTCTGCGTGAACCCCTACTACGTGCCGCTGGTTACCGACATGCTGCGCGGCAGCAAGGTGTTGAGCTGCACCGTGGTGGGCTTCCCGCTGGGCGCCAACATGTCGGAGACCAAGGCGCTCGAGACCACCCGCGCGGTGGCCGACGGGGCACAAGAAATCGACATGGTGATCAACGTGGGGGCGCTCAAGTCGGCACGGTACGACTGGGTGCGCCACGACATCGAACAGGTGGTCGCTGCCGCCCATCGCGGCGCCGCCATCGTCAAGGTCATCCTCGAAACTGCCCTGCTCACCGACGATGAAAAGATCATCGCCTGTGAGATCGCTCGCGACGCCGGCGCCGAGTTCGTCAAGACCTCCACCGGCTTCGGACCCGGCGGCGCCACCACTGACGATGTCGCGCTGATGCGGCGCGTGGTGGGAACGACGATGGGTATCAAGGCGTCCGGCGGCATCGGTTCGCGACAGGATGTCGCCGAAATGATTGCAGCGGGAGCGACGCGCATCGGCGCCAGCGCCGGCGTTCGCATCACCCGCGGCCTCTGAACCTGGAAGAAAGCCATACCTCACCCGGAGGAATTGATGTCCGACGAAGTCTTCTGCATGCGGCACCAGAAAAACGGCCCGGCGATCACCGCCAACATCCCCTTCCGCAGCGAGCTCAAGGAAGAGGTGCTCGCCAATGTGTGCCAGGAAGCCTGGGACGAGTGGCTCGTCGAGCAAGTCAAGATCATCAACGAGCTGGCCCTCAACCTCGGAGATCCGCGCAGCCACGACATCATCGAGCAGCACGCCAGAGAGTACTTCGGCTTCGAAAGTGGAGAGGAGGAATAAGGCGGCGTCTGCGGCGTTGCGCTTGGTCGGGCTTCCTGCGCCGTATGTTCAGTACGACTGCGGTCGCCCTCGCGGCGCGCGCCCTGCATCCACCACCTTCTCCCTCCGCTCCTGGCTCGGCGTTCCGCGGGTGGGGCTCTGGGCTACTTGCCGGGAACAAGAGAGGTTGCAGAGCATGGCGCTCGATGCCCATGATGGGTATGAGGAGCGTGCTTGACCGGGTATCGGACCGTGCCTAACATGCGTGAAATCGGGCGCCTACCCGGTCGGGCCAGTGGAGCGACAAGAGATGCAGACAGACAGCAAATTGGTCAAGGACGGCGTTCTCGAGCATTTCACCCTGCCCGAGCTCATCGACGTGTGGGCGGAGGACGAGATCTATCGGCGCCTGCAGGAAATCGACCTCTTCTCGAGCACCATCGTGCGCGAGGCGCAGATCCGCGAAGATCTTCTCGTCATGCCGTTGCGCGGTGGATCGTCGGAGGAAAAGGGCTCCATCGAGGTGCTGGTAGAGGTGCGCGACCCCTACGACCATCGCCGTTGCATCGGCGCCTGGTGCGAGACCAAGCGCGGCAGCGACGACCGCACCGCCCTCGACCGCGCCTATGAGAAGGCTACAGCGCACGCCATCGTCCAGCTGCTGCCGGCCACTACATGGCGCCCCTGGATCCATTATAGGTAGGGGTCCGCAGAGACACCCGTCTCCGGCGTTGCGCTTGGTCGGCCGCCCTCCGAGGTACATAAATGTACGCCTGCGGGCGTCCTCCCGGCGCGCGCCGTGGATACGTGCGCCTCTGCGAACCCTGATGGCTTGGCGCGGTGGGGCATCAAGAAAAAACCGGCAGCGGGAATGGAAAAAGAGAAAAAACGGCACCGGAAGCTGTTGGACACACTCACCACGGCCTGCTCACAAGCCAACTTGCCGGCCGCAGCTTTCTCAAACTCATGATCGACGGTAGACTTACGGGCTGGCGCGCTGCTCGCTCTCACACACTGCGCCGCCCGAGCTTCGATACCAAAGCTTTCTAGAACCGCAGGGAGACTCCATGTCCATGAAGGACGCCACGTTCGATTTCGCGCTGGCCATAGGCGGCGCCGCCGGCCAGGGCATCGCTACGCCCGGCAACATCCTGGCGCGCATGTTCGTGCGCCGCGGGCTGCACATTTATGCCTACAACGCCTTTCAGTCGATCATCCGCGGCGGTCACATCCTGCTGACGGTGCGCGTCAGCGACGTAGAGCCGACCTGCCACGGCGACAAGATCGACCTGTTGATGTGCCTGAACCAGGACACCATGGACCGTCACCTGACGGTGCTAGGCCCGGGCGCCCGCGCCATCTACAACAGCGACAACGTCGAGACCGGCGAGGCACCGGAGGGCGTCACCCTGGTGCCCATGCCGGTCGGCGAGCTCACCGACAACAACCCCAACAAGCTCTTGCAGAACACCGCCTTCCTGGGCGCCGCCACGGCGCTGCTGGGCATCGGCTTCGAGGTGCTCGGCGACACCTTGACGCAGATATTCGAGCGCAAGGGTCAGGAGGTCGTCGACCTGAACATCGACACCTCCAAGGCCGCCTACGACCATGCCAAGGCCAACTTCGAGTCCTTCCCCGACACCGTGCCGTCCACCGACACGAAGTTGGGTGTGTGGAGCGGCAACGATGCGCTGGGTATGGGCGGCGCCGCCGCCGGGGTGAAGTTCTACGCCGCCTACCCGATGAGCCCGGCCACCGGCGTGCTGCACTGGATGGCCAACAACGCGCGCGACCTCGGTATCATGGTGCGCCAGTTGGAGGACGAGATCAGCGTCGCCAACATGGTGATCGGCGCGGCGCAGACCGGCGCCCGCGCCATGTGCGCCACCTCGGGCGGTGGATTCGCGCTGATGACCGAAGCCATAGGCGCCGCTGCCATGATGGAGATCCCGGTGCTCTACATCAACGTCATGCGCGCCGGCCCCTCCACCGGCGTGCCCACCAAGACCGAACAGGCCGACCTGTGGCAGATGCTGGGCGCCAGCCAGGGTGACTTCGAGCGCTTTATCGTCGCCCCCAAGAGCGCCCTCGACGCCTTCAACACGATTCCCGAGATCTTCAACCTGTGCGACGCGGCGCAGTGCCCCGGCATCGTCGTCTCCGACCTGCTGATCTCCGAGGGCACCTTCAGCATAGCCGTCGACAAGCTCGACATGCAGCCCGAGATCGACCGCGGTGAGCTCATCACCGAGGGCAAGCCCACCGCCGACGGCAGCCTCGCCGACCCGGGTACGCGCGCGGGTGGTGGCTACAAGCGCTACGAGATCACCGAGAGCGGCATCTCGCCGCGTGCCATCCTCGGCCTCGAGGGCTACGTCCACGTCGCCGCCACCGACGAGCAGGACGAGGACGGGGTGCTAATCTCCGACGAGTTCACCAACCCACACAAGCGCCGCGCGATGGTCGAGAAGCGGGCTCGCAAGTTCGCCGGCGTCGCCCGCCGCGTTGCCCCCCCGGAGCTCGAGGGGCCGGCGGATGCCGAGGTCACGCTGGTGGGATGGGGCTCGACCTGGGGCGTCATCAACGAGGCCTGCGAGCAGCTCGCCGACCTCGGTATTACCGTCAACCACCTGCCGGTGAAGTGGATCGTGCCGCTGCACGGCGACGAGATCCTCGAAGTGCTTTCCAAGTCCAAGCGCGTCATCATTGTCGAGAATAACCACAGTGGCCAGTTCGCCCGCTACCTGCGCAGCGAGACCAGTTTCGCAGCCGACGGTCACATCCGCAAATACGATGGCGAACCCTTCATGCCGCACCACATCGTTGCCGGTGTGCAGGAGCAGCTCGCCGACAAGACCGCCCTCTACGTGCCGACGCACGAGATCATGGTCTGACCCGACGGCAACCGAAACCACCGAGAGTTTCTGAAACGAACGAGGCAGAACATGAGCGACACAAAAGTGGCAGAGCCCACCGCGGCGATTACATGGAAGGACTTCAAGGGCAAGGTCGAACCAGACTGGTGCGTGGGTTGCGGCGACTTCAGTGTGCTGCGAGCGCTCCAGGTCGTCGTTGCCGATCTCGGCCTCAAGCCGCACGAGATCGTCACCATCAGCGGCATCGGCTGTTCCTCCAATACCCCCGGTTTCTTCAACTCCTACGGCATGCATACGCTGCATGGACGCTCGCTGGCGGTGGCCACCGGCGTGAAGCTGGCGAACCACGAAATGACGGTGATTTGCACCGGTGGCGACGGCGACGGCTACGGCATCGGCGGCAACCACTTCACCCACATCGCCCGCCGCAACGTCGACCTCACCTACCTGGTGATGAACAACCAGATCTACGGCCTCACCACCGGCCAGGTCTCGCCCACCAGCGAGATCGGCATGAAGACCAAGTCGACGCCGTTCGGCAACGTCGAACAACCGCTCAACCCGCTCAACCAGGCGATCATGAACGGCGCCACCTTCGTGGCGCGCGGCTTCGCCGGTGACCTCAAGCACTTGCAGTCGTTGATAAAGCAAGCCATCCAGCACCGCGGCTTCGCGCTCATCGATATCTTCAGTCCCTGCGTCACCTTCAACCACGACAACGACTACGCGTTCTTCCGCCCCCGTGTGCGCAAACTCGAGGACGAGGGCCACGACCCGCACGACTGGAAGGCGGCGTGCGAGAAGGCCATGGTGTGGGGCGACGAGATCTACATCGGCAAGTTCTTCCAGGCCGATCGCCCGGCGCTCGGCGACCTCGAGCCCGTGCTCGAAGAAGGTGGGCCCCTCGGGCGGCGTCCGATCGCGATTACCGATGAGCAGGCGGAGGGTGTCATCCAGAGGATGATGTAGCGAAGAGCGATAACGCGGCGTCTGCTGCGTTGCGCTTGTTCGGGCTTGGCCCGGCGGACCCGCTGGGCGCATAGGTGGGAGCAAAGCGCCTTGCATCAGGTGGGCGGTTGTTCCGCTACTCGCACAGGTGGGAGCGAAGCGACGGTCCCGACAGGCGTCCTTCCTGTTCCTCTGGCAAAAAGCGGGCAAGGAAGCTGCCGTAGGCAGCAACCGGAGGGGGCGGGTGGTGGGAAATCAAAAAACACACGAAGCCGCCAAACCGCCGCCCCCACTATGCGGAAAGCCCAACAAGCTCCCAAGCCGCCGCCCACCGCCTCCCTCGCAGCCGGAGCGAGAAGGCAGTGGATGCAAGGCGCGCGCCCCGAGGGCGACCGGAGGCGTACGACCGTACGTCGTAGGAGAGCCTGAGGTAGCGCAACGCAGCAGACGCTGCCTTATCGCTCCGGCCCCTCCCAAAGCCTTATCGCTCCGACCACCGCCCTAGAATCCCGTTGAGCGTTGCACTCGGCCGCATCGCCGCGCCGGCTCGATCCAGATCGGGCTTGTAGTAGCCCCCCAGGTCTTGCGGCGGACCCTGGGCGTCGAGAAGCTCGGCAAGGATCTGCGCCTCGTTGTCCACGAGGGCTGCCGCCAGCGGGCGGAAGCGGTCCGCCAAGGCCGGGTCGGAGGACTGCTCGGCCAACGCCTCGGCCCAGTAGCGCGTCAGGTAGAAGGTGCTGCCGCGGTTGTCCAGCTCGTGTACCTGGCGCGACGGAGAGCGGGCGTTTTCCAGGTAGGTAGCGGTGGCTGTTTCCAGGGTATCGGCCAGCACCACTGCCCCCGGGTTGTCAAAGCGCTCGCCCAGGTGCTGGAGCGAGGCCGCCAGCGCCATGTACTCGCCCAGGG
>Ga0114950_10001415_pt1 | contig 18051 bp, 19 predicted proteins | sample N075metaG_FD_83503 | JGI IMG/M metagenome (GOLD analysis project Ga0114950, IMG submission 83503) | Deep subsurface microbial communities from Kermadec Trench to uncover new lineages of life (NeLLi) - N075 metaG | ecosystem: Environmental > Aquatic > Marine > Ocean trench > Sediment | place... | reverse complement strand
TGCCAATTTTTCCGAATTAATCTCTTGATTTTCCAAAGTTCAGTAAATTATATTCCGAATAATGGAAAGAACATCGAAGGTCGAAAAATATGCTGGATGACACCGATCGCCGTCTGTTGCGCGAATTGCAGGCCGATGCGCGGCTGTCGTTCAGCGAGCTGGCCCGGCGGGTCGGGATGTCGACGCCGGCGGTGGCCGAGCGCGTCCGCCGGCTGGAGGAGACGGGCGCGATCACCGGGTACCGGGCGGTGGTCGACCGGGCCCGGCTGGGGCGGCCCCTGGGCGCTTTTCTGCGGCTGACCACGTCGGCGACGAGTTATCAGCGGGTGATCGCCCTGTGCGGAACGCTCGATGCGGTCCTCGAATGCCATCACATCACCGGGGAAGACTGCTTTCTCATTCGCCTGGCGGTGACCTCGGTGGCTGAGTTGGAGGACGTGATCGCGCGGTTTCGCCGGTTCGGCACCGCCCAAACGTCGATCGTGCTGTCGTCGCCGGTTACCGACAAGCCGGCCCAGGCGCCAGCATAACGATGCCCATAGCGACGCTGCCGGCGAAGCGGTATGGATAAGCCATGAATTCGCCTGTAACGAAGCTAGCCGAACAGGTGCGCGCCGGCGACCGCCGGGCCCTGGCCCAGGCGATCACGCTGATCGAGTCGACGCGCGACGATCATCGCGGCGAGGCTGAAGCGCTGTTGGAGGCGCTGTTGCCCCACACCGGAAAATCGGTGCGGCTGGGCATTTCGGGCGTTCCCGGGGTGGGAAAATCCACCTTCATCGAGGCCTTTGGCCAAGACCTTATCGCCGCCGGCCACCGGGTCGCCGTGCTCGCCATCGATCCGTCGTCGCAGATCAGCGGCGGGTCGATCCTCGGCGATAAGACCCGCATGGAACAGCTTGCCCAGTCGCCGCGGGCCTACATCCGGCCGACCCCGACGGCGGGCACCCAGGGCGGCGTCGCCCGGCGCACCCGCGAGGCGGTGCTGGTGTGCGAGGCCGCCGGCTTCGATGTGGTGCTGGTCGAGACCGTCGGCGTCGGCCAGTCGGAAACCGCGGTCGCCGAGATGGTGGACATGTTCCTGCTGTTGCTGCTGCCTGGCAGCGGCGACGAGCTGCAAGGCTTGAAACGTGGCATCGTCGAATTGGCGGATCTGGTGATCGTCAATAAGGCCGATGGCGATCTGCTCGAGGCCGCCGGCCGGGTGGCGGCGGAATATGCCAATGCCCTGCATTTTCTGCGCGCGGCAACGCCCCACTGGACACCCCGGGTGGTGACCTGTTCGGCCCTGGAAGGCACGGGGATCGGCGAGATTTGGCAGGTTGTCGAGGAATACCGTAGCGCCATGGCGGCGGGGAGCGCCTTCGAGGAGCGGCGGTCGCGCCAGGCCAGCTCCTGGATGTGGCGCGAGGTGGATGAGAGCCTGTTGGCGTCGTTCCGCGCCCATCCGGCTGTCAAAATCAGGATTTCGGAGATGGAAGCCCAGGTCGAGGCCGGGACGCTGACCCCGGCTGCCGCCGCGCAGGCGCTGCTCGCCGCATTTCGCCAGGGGTGAGGCCCGATAATGCCGGATTTCGGGGCTTGACCGGCCAAACCCTGTCAGCTAATACCCCCGCTCAGTGGGCCGGTCGAACCGGTCCGAGCGGAATTTTGGAGAAGAATCATGGCCCGTCGATGCAGCGTGACCGGTAAAGGCGTTATGACCGGCAACAATGTCAGCCATGCCAAGAACAGGTCGCGCCGCCGGTTTCTGCCGAACCTGCAGCAGATGTCGCTGTATAGCGAGACCCTCAATCAGAAGGTCCGGATGCGGCTGAGCACGGCCGCCGCCCGTACGATCGAGCATAAAGGCGGCCTGGACGCCTACCTGACAAACACCATCGCGGCGGATCTGCCGCCGCAGCTGCGGCGCCTGAAGAAGCAGTTGAGCAAAACCGCCGCCGAGGCGTAGAGCCCCGCAGCGGTTTCGGCCCCCGCGCCAAAGAGCCCGCTTGATGCGGGCTTTTTTAGTGCCGCCGCGGTATATCTTGCACCATATTTTGTACCCTATCATGTGCCGGTTTTACCGTTCCCCGCCGCTGACCGAAGAGTAGTCCCCCGATGGCCGATTATCCCGGCTTCGCCTTTACCGTCGAGCATCGAACCACCGCCGACCCGGCGTGGCCGGCGGCGGCGCGTTGCGGCCGTCTGCACACGCCCCATGGCGATATCGAAACGCCGGCCTTCGTGTTTTGCGCCACGCGCGGCGCCATCCGCGGCGTAACGCCCGAGCAGATGCGCGCCGAACAGACCCAGATTATACTCGGCAACACCTATCACTTGATGCTGCAGCCCGGCGGCGAGGCCGTGGCCCGGCTCGGCGGCCTTCACGCCATGATGGGCTGGGACGGTCCCATGCTCACAGATTCCGGCGGCTTCCAGATTTTTTCCCTGGGCGGGGGCTCGGCCTCGGCGGAGATCAAAGGTAACCGCAAAAGCGAACGGCCGCGCACGTTGCTCAGCATCGAAGAGGAAGGCGCCGTCTTCCGTTCCTATATTGACGGTAGTACCCATAAGCTATCGCCGGAAGATTCGATCCGGGTGCAGCGGCAGTTGGGGGCGGACATTATTCTGGTGCTCGACGAGTGCACCCCCTACGAGGTCGAGCGCGACTATACGGCCAACTCGATGGCGCTGACCCACCGCTGGGCGGAACGCAGCGTTGCTGAATTCGATCGCGCGGCTGAAGGTTCGGCGGGCCCGCAGGCGCTGTACGGTATCGTGCAGGGCGGCGTGTATGAGGATCTGCGCCGCGAGAGCGCCGAGTTCACCGCCGGCCAGCCCTATTTCGGCCACGCCGTCGGCGGCTGCCTGGGTAGCGACACGTACGAGTTGGAGGGCGTTGTCGCCATGGCGATGGGACCCCTGAACGCGGCGACCGGTACGCTGCGCCCCGTACATCTGCTCGGCATCGGCGGTGCGCGCGATATCTGGGACGGCGTGGCCAAGGGCATCGATACCTTCGATTGCGTCAACCCGACGCGCCTGGCGCGCCACGGCAGCGCCTATCTGCGTCCGGTGTTCGCCGAAAACGACGGCGACCGCGATTATGTGAATTTAAAGAACGCCCGTTTCCGCGACGACGACGGGCCCCTCGATCCCGAATGCCAGTGTTATACGTGCCGAACCTTCAGCCGCTCCTATCTGCACCATTTGGTCAAGGCCGGCGAAATCACCGCCACCCAGTATCTGGCGATCCACAATGTGGCGTTCATGAACCGGCTGATGGGCCACGTGCGGGCGGCCATCCGCGCCGACGATTACGCCGCCGCGCGGTCGCACTGGTTCGCTGCTTAGGCGACGCGGCGTTTCCGGCCTCGGGCGTGCGTTGGCGCACTGTCTTCTTCTTCGAAGAGCTCGGCCAATTGGTCCATGACCGCGCCGCCGAGTTGTTCGGCATCGACGATGGTGACCGCGCGCTGGTAGTAACGGGTGACGTCGTGGCCGATGCCGATGGCCAGCAATTCGACCGGCGAGGAGGTCTCGATCCATTCGATCACCTGGCGCAAATGGCGTTCGAGATAGTTGCCGGCGTTCACCGAAAGCGTCGAATCGTCCACTGGTGCGCCGTCTGAAATGATCACCAGAATGCGGCGTTGTTCGGAGCGCGCCAGCAACCGTTCGTGCGCCCAGATCAAGGCCTCGCCGTCGATGTTTTCCTTCAGCAGTCCTTCGCGCAGCATGAGGCCGAGATTTTTGCGCGCGCGGCGCCACGGCGAATCTGCCGATTTGTAGACGATGTGGCGTAGATCGTTGAGCCGGCCCGGTCCGCTTGGCTTGCCGGCCCCCAGCCATTTTTCGCGGGCCTGCCCGCCTTTCCAGGCGCGTGTCGTGAAGCCGAGAATTTCGACCTTCACGCCGCAGCGCTCCAGGGTGCGGGCGAGAATATCGGCGCTCATGGCGGCGACCGAGATCGGCCGTCCGCGCATCGACCCGGAATTATCGATCAGCAGCGACACCACCGTATCGCGGAAATTGGTGTCTTTTTCCTGCTTGAAACTCAACGGATGGGTCGGGTTGGTGACCACCCGCGATAGCCGGCCGGTGTCGAGCAGGCCTTCTTCCAGATCGAAGTCCCACGAGCGGGTTTGCTTGGCCATCAGGCGCCGTTGCAGGCGGTTGGCCAGGCGCGAGATGACGCTTTGCAGATGCCCGATCTGCTGGTCGAGTTGCTGGCGCAGCCGGCTGAGTTCGTCGGCGTCGCACAATTCTTCGGCTTCGGCCACCTCGTCGAATTCGGTGGTAAACGGCGAATAGACAAACCGGTTGGCCTGGAAGTGCAAATTATCGGGCGGACGCCAGGGGCGGCCCGGCGCATCGGGGTCTTCCTCGCCGGCGCCAGGTTGCAGCTCGCCATCGCCGTCTTCGGTCGGCGATTCGGAATCGTCGAACTGCTCGTCGCCCTCCTGCTGCTCGCCATCTTCGTCGGTCGCCGCCGCCTCGCCCTCGGTATCGCCTTCGCCGCTCTGTTCGCCGTCGGCCGATTCCTGATTTTCGCCGTCCTGATCGTCGGTCTCCGGCGCCGCATTCATCTCGTCGTCGGCAAAGCCGAGGTCGGTGATCATCCGCCGCACGACATCCTGAAAATGCGACTGATCGTGCAGGTTCTTCTCGAGGTCGCCCAGCGCCCGCCCGATTTTCGGTTCAATGAACGGCCGCCATAAATCGACCATGTTGCGCGCCGAGGGCGGCGGTTTGCGTCCGGTTATGGCCTCGCGCGCCAGCAGTCCAACGGCGTCGGCCATCGGCGCCTGGTCGCGCTCGGTGATGCGCGCGAACCCCTTGGTGCGGCAACGGTCTTCGATCGCCGCGTCCAGATTGTTCGCCACCCCGGCCATGTGCTCCGCGCCGATGGATTCGACACGGACCTGTTCGATGGCGTCGTAGAGCGCCTGGGCCGCCGGCGCGACCGGCATGTGCTCGGCGTGGAGCACGGGATTATGGTGACGTTGGCGCAGCGCGAGCGCATCGGATTCGCCGCGCACGACACAGACTTCGTCATAGGGCAGGTCGCGGCTGGGCAACGGCAGGCGCGCTTCGTCCCCCAGCAGGCTGGCGGGGTCCGGGGTGAAGGCTACCGAAAGCTCGGCATTACGTGATATCGCCCGCATCGCCGCCGCGGTGACACGCCGGAATTCCTCGATCGGACTGTCGTTGTTGCCTCTGGCCATGGTGTAGCGGCGCTCGCGGCTTGCCTATTGTTCGCTGGGCTTGGTCACGGCACTGTCGGACAACTCGGTTCCGAAGCACCGCTGGTAATATTCCGCCACTGTCGAGCGTTCGACTTCGTCGCATTTATTCAGAAACGTGACGCGGAAGCCCAAGGCAACGGAGTCGAAGATCGTCGCATTGTCGGCCCAGGTAATCACCGTGCGCGGCGACATCACCGTCGAGATATCGCCGGCGACGAAACCGGAGCGGGTTAATTCGGCGGTCGCCACCATGGCGGCCACGATCTTGCGGCCTTCCTCGTTATCGTAGTCGGGGCTTTTGGCGATAACGATTTCGACTTCCTGCTCGTGCGGCAGGTAGTTGAGGGTGGTGACGATATTCCAGCGGTCCATCTGTGCCTGATTGATCTGCTGGGTACCGTGGTAGAGGCCGGTGGTGTCGCCGAGGCCGATAGTATTCGCCGTGGCAAACAGCCGGAAGCTGGGATGCGGCTTGATCACCTTGTTCTGGTCGAGCAGGGTCAGTTTGCTGTCGGCTTCGAGAACGCGCTGGATCACGAACATAACGTCGGGGCGTCCGGCGTCGTATTCGTCGAACACCAGGGCGCAGGGATGTTGCAGGGTCCAGGGCAGCAAACCTTCGCGGAACTCGGTGACCTGATGGCCCTCGCGCAGGACGATGGCGTCTTTGCCGATCAGGTCGATACGGCTGATATGGCTGTCCAGATTGATACGGATGCAAGGCCAGTTGAGCCGTGCCGCGACCTGCTCGATATGGGTCGACTTGCCGGTGCCGTGGTAGCCTTGGATCAGAACGCGCCGATTGTGGGTGAAGCCGGCGAGGATAGCCAAGGTCGTGTCATGGTCGAAGCGATAGCTTTCATCCAGTTCTGGCACGTGGATGGTGTGCTCCGAAAAAGCCGGTATCTCCATATTGGTATCGACCCCGAAAACCTGCCGTGCCGATACGGTCATGTCCGGCATGGAATTCGCCGGCATATCGGCGTCATCTAGAGGTTCAGCCGCTACCGTTGGTTCTGTGGAATCCATCGAAACTTCCAGTTTTGCTATTAGGATTAGTTCTGGGTGTGCTTATTGATTTGGTGCGCGGGTCAGCGTTTCGTAAGCCCTGTTGATCGCTTTTAGGCGTTCCTCAGCATCTTTACTACCACCGTTGGTATCGGGATGGTGGCGTTTAACCAGTTCTTTATAGCGACTTTTGATCTCCTGGCGAGTCACCGGCGGTGATAAACTTAAAACCGCCAGGGCCGCCAATTCCGGCGCGGTTGCCGAGAAACGCTCTGCTTTTTTCCGCTGTGCGGCCTGGTCTTCTTCGAAAAGGCCATAACTATCGTTAATGGTGTCGCCAACGGCCGCTTCACCGCCCATCGGCCATGTGGGGCGATGCCAATAGGTATCGCCGCGCCGCTCGTCTTCGACCTCGTTTTCGCTCATGCCCGCATAGTAGTTCCAAGCGCTGTTATAGGCGCGTACATGCTCGAGGCAGAACCAATAATAATTGCGCAGCTGCTCGCGCGATTTTGGCGCCCGGTGCTCACCGGGTAGCTCGCAATCCGGCGAATCGCAGCTTCGCAGCGCCGGATCGTCGTCCGGTGCGGCTACGGATTCGCCGTGCAGCGGGGAGCCATTGAAACCTTCGCGCATCCAAGCAATATGGCGGCATTGCGGAGACCTCGCAAGTTGTCCAATATGAATTTTACCTGTAATTAAGCGTTCGGATTACGACCGGCCCAGGGAGGCGAAAATGAACCGTTCCGAGAGGATCCGTCTCACTCTTGATCGGGCTCTAAAACCGCTCAAGCTTGAGGTAATTGACGAATCCGACCTCCATGCCGGCCATAGCGGCGCGCGGGAAGGGGGGGAGACGCATTATCGGGTCGAAGTCGTATCCGCTGAATTTATAGATAAAAATCGGGTGGAGCGCCAAAGACTAGTAAATACCTTGCTTTCTGAAGAGTTTTCTGGCGGCCTGCATGCATTATCGATCAAGGCGCGGGGACCAAACGAAGAACTTTAGCCATTTATTATAATTTTCTTAACGAATTATACTTACTGAAACATACTGAAATATAGTGTTGCGGAAGCAGCTGGCGCGCATTACGGTGCGTCTTGTCCTGGCGAATCGCCGAATGAGCGGCGCTAATGCGGGTTACAAGTGGAGATTATGAAGATGTTGGTTAATCGCAACATCACGGTGGATGGTCACCGTACCAGTATTCGGCTCGAGCTCGAGTTCTGGGCTGGACTTGCCGACATCGCCCAGAGCGAAGAACTTACTGTTGACCAATTGTGCACCGAGGTCGATCGCGGCGCCGGCGAGTTATCGCGAACGGCGGCGATCAGGGTATTCATTACGTCCTATATGGCGCGGCTGGCTCAGCGTTCTGCCGGCCAAATAGCGCGTCCCTTTACGCCAGCGGGGGATGACATTGCCGAGGCTCAAAAGGGCGACGGGCTCCGGGTCGCGGCACAGCGGTTTCGCGCCACGGGTTAATACCAAGTCTCGCAATTCGCGACGAGGAATCCCTTTCAGTGACTAAGTTTCGGGCCCTTCGTAAAAATTGGGCCAAATTTCCTTTACCTTTGCACCGTCGCTGCGGAAGGCGTGACAGGTATTGAGCAAGCGCGGGGGGGTGTCCGACGGTGCGGACGTTTTGGGTTGCTCGCGGTTTTTGATCGGAAATATCGTTTGAAAGGCCGTCGTGGCGACCGGGGCCAGCAATTCCACAATGTGGGTGCAGCCCTCAACGCCGCCAACTTTCGCCAAGGCGCGGTCGCGCCAGCCGGGTCCGATTCGAAGGCCGACCAGGCGTTGGATGTTTGGCGTCACAGCGCGGCATAGAGCGAAGGGGCTATAGTCGGTCGCGGCCTCGACTTCCATGATTTCCAGCCTGTCGGTCACAGTAATGCGAATCCACATTTCGTGGACCGGCACTCCCGGCGGGACGTCGCCGCGTTCGTCGTTGTGGAACGCGTACGTCTTGGTATCTATCAGATGCCCTTCAATGTCCCATAAACCGTCAGCACGCCGGTATCCGGTGCAGGTGATTTCTCGCGTGTGAATATGCTCACGCGGCTGAGGCGCTGAGAGAGGCATCCGCTGGCTCCAATGATCGGTAATGGGCCGGAATATAGTTCCCGGACTTCGGTGGTCAAGACGTCGACGCTGGCGGCAAATCGCGGTCATCGGAGGGGGACTCTATTTCTTCCGGCTGGTCTTCTTTCTCGTCATCCGCGTGCCAGGGAGCGATGCGCAGCGAGCGAATCTGGTTGGCCTCGCGGCGCAGGACGTCGAATCGGAAACCATGAAACGCGAAGCTTTGGCCTTCTTCGGGAATGAATCGCGCTTCGTGCAATACCAGGCCGGCTATTGTTGCCGCCTCCTCGTCGGGCAAGTTCCATGCGAACTCGCGATTGAGATCGCGAATGGTGACGCGGCCGTCGACGATATAAGAACCGTCTTCCTGCCCGTGAACACCGGCTACCGGAATGTCGTACTCGTCGGAGATCTCACCGACGATCTCCTCGATAATATCCTCCAGCGACACCACGCCCTGGAGGGCGCCGTATTCGTCGATGACCAGGGCGAAATGCTCGCGGCGCTGGCGAAAGGCCTGCAATTGGCTGAGGCAGTCGGTTGATTCGGGCACAAACCACGGCTTTGCCGCCACGGCGGAAATATCTATCTCGTTGATATGGCCCTCATGGTCTTGCACGTCGCGCAACAACGCCTTGGCGTGCAGAACGCCGATTACGTTATCGGGGTCACCGCGATAAAGCGGTAGCCGCGTGAACTGGCTGTTCAGAACCTGCGAGACGATTTGAGTCGGCAACTGGTCGGCATCGACCATTTCAAGGTCGGTACGGTGGGTCATGATTTCTCCGACCTCGACATCGTCGAGGTCGAGAACCCCGCGCAGCATCACGCCCTCGTCGGCCGCGGTCTTGTCGGCGCCGGCATGCAGGCCGATGGCGCCGCGGATTTCCTCTTCGCGCACTTTACGGCTTTCCTCGATGGCGCGATCACCGGCGATGTGCAGCAGGCTGCGCACGATGGCCTCGATCAGCCGTGTCAGGGGGGACAGCAGGCCAACCACGGGCCGCAGTAAAGGGACCATATAAAGCGCCACCCGGTCGGCATGGCGGATGGCGTAGGTCTTGGGCAAAACCTCGGAAAAAATGAGCACCAGCAGCGACATGATCACCGTCGCGTAGATCACGCCGGCATCGCCAAAAAGTTCGATGAGCAAACTGGTGGCCAACGCCGAGGCCAGGATGTTGACGATGTTATTGCCAACCAGGATGCCGCCGATCAAACGTTCCTGACGCCGGCGCAGCTGGTTTACCATCATCGCCCGCTTGTTGCCGTCCCGCTCGAGTTGGTGCATGCGCGGCCGCGACGCGCTGGTAAGCGCGGTCTCCGAGCCGGAAAAAAAGGCCGACAGCAAGAGCAGGACGATTATCGTGATTACGGTCAGTACGAGGGGATCACTCATGCCTGGTTGACTTCATCGGTTTCAAGGGTCATGCGGCGATGGCTTGTCCAAGGACGGCCTCGACATCGCCCATATCGACGTCGCGCGCAATAAAGGCATCGCCGATCGCATTGGCGAGCACGAAGACAGGCCGTCCGTGGGCTACTTTCTTATCGACGCCAATCAAGGCTATGAGGCGTTGGATATCCCACTGCCCCTTGGGGTGAGCGGGCGGAATTGTCGGCAGCCCGACCGCTTGTAAGTGCCGCCGCACCCGCGCCGCGCCGTCGGGGGGGCACAAATTCAGCAGGGCCGACAGCTCGAACGCCAGCGCCATGCCAATCGCGACGGCTTCGCCGTGGAGCAATAAGTCGCCGAAACCGGTCTCGGCTTCCAGCGCGTGGGCAAACGTATGACCCAGGTTCAACAAGGCGCGGCGGTCCTGTTCGCGCTCGTCCTCGGCAACGATAGCGGCCTTCATCTGACAACTTCTGGCCACGGCGTGGATGCGGGCGCGCTCGTCGCCCGACAATACCGCCGCGCTATTGGCCTCGAGCCAGGCGTAGAATTCGGCATCGCCGAGAAGCCCATATTTCACCGTTTCGGCGTAACCCGCCAACAATTCGCGGCGTGGCAGCGTATCGAGGGCCGTTGTGTCGGCGAGCACCAGCCGGGGCTGGTAGAAGGCGCCGATCAGGTTTTTGCCGTGGCGCGCGTTGATCGCTGTTTTACCGCCAACGGAGCTGTCGACCTGGGCCAGCAGCGTCGTGGGCACCTGCACATAGTTGATGCCGCGCAGCAGGGTGCTGGCGGCAAAGCCGGTGATGTCGCCGATGACGCCGCCGCCGAGCGCGACCAGGGTGGTCGTCCGCTCGACGCCGCGCTGCAGCAGGCTGTCGAGCAGGTTTTCGAAGGGACCGAAGGATTTGGTCGCCTCGCCGGCGGGCAGGACAATGGTTTCGTGATCGGTGCCGGCGGCGTCCAGACTGGCGGCCAGGCGGTCGCCCAGCAGGGGCGCCACATTGGTGTCGGTGATGATGTAGGCGCGCGGCGTCGCGATCCGCGACGCCATGAGCGCGCCGGCTTCGTCAATCAGGCCGGGCCCGATAAGAATATCGTAGCTGCGTTCACCGAGATCGACCGTAATTTTCTCGGCCGGTTCGCTGTGGCCGTGCGGCGTCATGTCGCCTCCGCGAAGCGGTAGGCAGCGACGGCGTCCAACACATGGCGCAGCGTTTCTTCCGCCGGCGCGTCGAAGCTGTCGACGACGATGTCGGCCAGTTGGTAGATCGGGTGGCGCTGTTTCATGAGGCGGACGAGTATTTCTCTAGGATCGCCGCTTTTCAATAGCGGACGGTCGTTACGGCGCGAAGTTCGGCGTAGCAGCGTATCGATATCGGCGCGCAGCCAAACGGATATACCAGTGGCGGCGATGCGCCCGCGGGTTTCGGCGTCCATGAACGCGCCGCCGCCGGTGGCCAGGACGATGGGCGGTCCGTCGAGCAGGCGGGCAATAACGCGCCGTTCGCCATCGCGAAAGTTTGCCTCCCCCAGCCGGTCGAATATATCTTCGATGGACGATCCCGCTGCCGCCTCGATCTCGTCGTCGGCGTCGACGAACGGCAATCCCAGGCGCGCGGCCAAGCGGCGGCCGATCGATGTTTTTCCGGCGCCCATCAGGCCGACCATGACGATAGTCTTTTTTGGGGCAGTCGGCACATGGGGCGAGCCATCCTGGCCGCTATTATCGTCGGTGGTTTGTTCAGACTCGGTCATTCGTTGCTATTGTATCACCGTCGTGCTGCCCTGGCGCTTGCTGCGGCGCTTGCCGTGGAATCGCCATGTTTGCAACTTATCACAGCGGCGCTATATCTGTCGCGCGTTGCGTCTATAAACAGATGGCGGCGAGGCGTCATCGCAATCGAATGGCTAGATAGACTGGAATAGACGATATGGTGCTAAAAATATTAATAGCGTTGATCGTTGTGGTGATGATCGCCGGCGCCGCGTTCCTGTCGGCCTGGGATATTCCGGCGCCAAATCAACAAGTCGAAAAGGTGATACCGGATGACCGGTTCCCGCGCTGATCGTCGTTTGCGTGCGGCCGCATTAATTGGGTTAGCCGCCGCATTATTGTTCGTGCCGGGACCGGGATTCGCGCAATCCAACGCCCCGGTGTCGCTGGTGCCCCGAACGCAAGATAATTCGGCGGCGGACGAAGACCGCGGCGCGCCCGAAATTCCCCAGCGCGGCACGGGCCCGTCGCAGACCGTCCGCTCGATTCCCGGGACGGATGACAGCAGCGTTAAAATTCGCGGCCTCGGGGAGGTCGATACCGATGCGGTCGGGCTGAGCGGACAAAATTCCGGCGGTCTATCCACCGATATGTGGCGCGGTACGTCGCGCGCGGTGGCCGAGCGTTTGCTTACCGCGCTGCCCGAACGTTTGGCCAGTGGCGCCGCGCTCGATTTGGTGCGCCGCCTTCTGCTGAATGCGGCCGAGCCGCCCGCCAGCGTGGACGGTGGAGTGAGCTTGGTCAAACTGCGCGTCGATAAATTGATCGCGTTGGGCGCCGCCGAAGACGCCGGCCGCTTGTTGCGCGCCGTATCGGCGCGTTCGGTGCCGCAAAATCTCGTTGAATCGGCCGTACAAGCGCGTCTGCTCATTCCCGACTTCGCCGGCGCGTGCCAGGCGGTTGAGTCGTTCGTTGCCGGGTTCGTTTCGGAATTTGGACAGAAGGCGCTGATTTTCTGCCAGTTGCTGGATCAGGAATTTTCCGAGGCCGTGCTGGGGCTAGAACTCTTGCGCGAGCAGAATCTGGCTCAGGACGTGATGTTTTTCGAATTAACCAACGCCGTTATTTCCGGTGCAACGCCGACCCCCGAACAACTCGCCGTTCCAGGGCAAGCCAGTTCCCTCAACCTGGCGCTCATTCGCATTGCCGGGGGACAGGTGCCGCCCTGGTTCGCCGAGGCGGATGCGCCCAGTGTTCTCAAAGCCGTTGCCACCACGCCCGGTGCGGACCGCGAAACCCGCCTGACCGCGGCGCGCGGTGCGGCGATGTGGGGAGCTTTATCGCCGGAGGAATTGGCCGACATTTACGCTGGATTGGGCATTAGCGACGATGAAGTCGCGACCGTGCTGTTGGAACCGGAGGTTGCGTCCGCGGGGCTGCGCTTGGCGGCCATTTATCTCGCCGCCGAAAGCCAGAAGATCGCCGTGGCGCGGGCCGAAGTGCTGCGCGAAATGTGGCGGATCGCCGCGGAGAATCAGGACTGGCGGCTGGTGGCAAAGCTGACGGCGCCGCAACTGCGCCTGGTGCGGCCGGCGCCGATTTTCATATGGTTCGCCGGTGACGCCATGGCCGTGAGTTTGGCTGCCGGTGACGTGGAGCAGGCGCTGGCCTGGTTCCAGATCGCCGACGGCCGTAGCGGTGGCGACGAAGCCGTCGCCGATGCCCTGACAGCGCTATGGCCGGCGCTGCGCATGGCCGCCGGTGGCGAAACGGCGAGCCAGGCGGGTCGCGTGCAGGCCCGGGTTTTCGATCAATTCGGCAGACGCACAGTTACAGTGATTCCCAGTGCCACCAGCCTGACCACGGTGCGCCGGGAACGGCTGCCATGGGACGAGCTTCGGTTGTCGGACTGGATCGCCCGGCAAGAGGCCAACGGTGGGCAGGGCGCCGCCAGCGTCGCCACCGTGTTGGCCTTGTTCGACGCGTTGGGCGAGCAGGTCTCCGACGATTTTTGGTTGCGCGCCGAAGCCGCTGAGCCGCTGACGGCGGCGTTTCCCGCGCTCGATATCTGGATCGGTTTGCAGCGCGCCGCCAATGCCGGAAGAGTTGCCGAAACCGCGTTGTACGCCTTACTCGCCCTGGGCGAAGAAGATTTCTCGCAGCTTCATCCCGTGGCGATCCATTCGATCGTTGGGGCGTTACGGCGCGTCGGCCTGGCGGATGCGGCCCGCGCATTCGCGATCGAAGTTGCCGTAACGACGTTGCCATGAGCCTTACCGCGCAGCCGCGGCGTGGTCCGGGTAAAAAAGACGAAACGGAGAAATCGCCACCCGAGGCGGTCAGCCGCTATCTCGAAGCCTACCGCGAAATGCTCATCGCCGAACGCGGCGCGGCGGCCAACACGGTTGCGGCTTATGAGCGTGACCTCGCCGACTGCGCCCGCGTGCTGGCGGGCTCGAAGGGGCCCAAAAAAGCCGTTCTGGATACGGCCACCACGCAATCGTTGCGGCGCTATCTGAAAAATCTTGAGGCCCGCGGCATGGCGCCGCGAACGGTGGCACGGCGGATATCGGCGTTGCGCATGTTCTACCGCTTTCTCCACGCCGAGGGTCTGCGCTCCGACGACCCGACGAGCGTACTCGAAAGCCCCCGGCCGGGCCGCACGTTGCCGAAGATTTTGAGCGAGGAAGAGGTGTCGGCCCTACTGGATGCGGCTTCGCGGCGCCCCGGACCGGAGGGGCTGCGCCTCAAGGCTTTGGTCGAATTGTGCTATGCCACCGGGATGCGGGTCAGCGAATTGGTCAGTCTGCCCCTGGCCGCGGTGCAGCGCGACCCCAGGGTGATCATCGTGCGCGGCAAGGGCGGCCGCGAGCGCATGGTGCCGCTGAACGATCCGGCCCGCATGGCGGTTCGGGCGTATCTGGAAGTACGCGAAGGTTTTCTGCGCGGCGGCTGCGCCAACGCTCACTTGTTTCCGGGCCGCGAGGGCCGTCCGATATCGCGCCAGCGCTTCTTCCAACTGTTGAAGGAACTGGCGAGCGCCGCCGGCATCGAGACGCGGCGGGTAAGTCCACATGTGTTGCGCCACGCTTTCGCCACCCATCTCTTGAACAATGAGGCCGACCTGCGCAGCGTGCAGAAAATGCTTGGCCACGCCGATATATCGACCACGCAGATATACACTCATGTCCTCGACGAACGATTGCGTCAGTTGGTGAACGAGCGGCACCCGCTTGCCCACGCCGCATTCGGCCATTAGATAGCGCCCATGCGCCATTTTCTGGAATTCGAAAAATCGATCGCCGAGTTGGAAGGCAAGATCGAGGAACTTCGCCATCTCTCCGATGGCGGGGAACTCAACATCGCCGACGAGGTCGGCAAGCTCGAGGCGCAAACCGAGAGATTGCTGCGCCAAACTTATGGCAAACTGACGGCGTGGCAGCGGGTGCAGGTCGCCCGGCATCCCGGCCGGCCTCATTCCTCCGATTATATTGATGCCCTGATCACCGATTTCACGCCGCTGGCCGGTGACCGGGCCTATGCCGAAGACCGCGCCATCATTGGCGGCCTGGGCCGATTCCGCGGCTGGTCTGTCGCCGTGATCGGGCACGAGAAGGGCAGCGACACCGACGGGCGGATTGCCCACAATTTCGGCATGGCCCGCCCCGAAGGCTACCGCAAAGCCCAACGCCTGATGGCGATGGCCGACCGTTTTGGGTTGCCGGTGATTACGCTGGTCGACACGCCGGGCGCCTATCCCGGCGCCGGCGCCGAGGAGCGCGGTCAAGCCGAGGCCATCGCGGAGTCGATACGGTCGTGCCTGGGGTTGCGGGTGCCGCTGGTCTCGGTGGTGATTGGCGAAGGGGGGTCCGGCGGGGCCATCGCGCTGGCCACCGCCAATACGGTGTTGATGCTCGAGCACGCGGTCTATTCGGTGATATCGCCCGAAGGCTGCGCGTCGATCCTGTGGCGCGACGGCGAGAAGGCGCGCGACGCCGCCGAGGCGCTGCGCCTCACCTCGGCCGATCTGTTGGAATTTTCGATAATCGACGCCATCATCGAAGAACCGCTGGGCGGAGCCCACCGGAATCTCGAAGACGCCGCGAACCGGGTCGGCGACGCCGTGGCCGAGGCGCTCGATGCGTTGCGGGGTCTCGACGGCGACGCGCTGCAAGCACACCGGCGCAAGAAATTCCTCGAAATGGGGAAATCGGGACTCGTGTGACGGAATTAGCTCTTGGATCAAGGAGAAAGCCCCCTGAACGCTGAACCCGATCAAGCTAACGTCGTGGTGCAACCGCCCATACTTTGGGTGCTGCTGGTCGCAGCCGGCTACGGCCTCGGTTTCTTGGCGCCGCTGCCTTTCCTGCCCTTAACCTTTCCGGCTGTGTGGGCCGGCGTGGCCGTGTGGCTGGCCGGGTTCGCGCTTGCCGCCGTCGCCATCGCGCAGTTCCGCCGGGCCGGAACCGAAGTCCAAACGCATACCCCCACCGCAAACATCGTGGAGACCGGCATTTTCGCGTGGTTGCGTAACCCGATTTATGTGGGCGCGCATATTGGTATCGTCGGTGTCGCCATCGCGCTCGACAGCGGGTGGATTTTGGCGTCGCTGGCGCCGTTCTACCTCGTCATTCGCTATGGCGTGGTGGCGCGCGAAGAAGTGTATTTAGAACGCAAGTTCGGCCACGCCTACCTCGCCTATAAGGCGAAGGTTAGAAGGTGGATTTGATATCTGGCCGATGGACGGCTCAGGAGGGAAATATGTTTATCGCCATGAACCGTTTTCGCATCGTCAAGGGGCACGAGGCTGCGTTCGAACGCATCTGGGCGGAGCGCGACAGCCATCTCGACGGGGTTCCGGGGTTCGAGAAATTCGACTTGTTGCGCGGCCCCGAGGCGCCGGACCACACATTGTATGCGTCCCATACGGTGCGGCAGAGCCGGCAACATTTCGAGGATTGGACCAATTCGGACGCCTTCCGCAAGGCCCACGCCAATGCGGGAAGCGCCAAGGACATCTACCAGGGTCCGCCCCAATTCGAAGGTTTCGTGACGGTGCTTTAAGCAACCGGGCCGGTGGCCGGGGCGAGCGGTCTGGCGCGCTCCCCGACCGCAAGAAGCCGCCGCGGACCAGGGTCCTTATCAGGCTTTTCTGAGCAGTGTATCCGCTACCCTTGACGTCGTAATCGAGGCCGACGCGCTGTCGAGTTCATGCCGCAGCGCCTGGGCGAGATGGTTCGCCTTGACCGGCTTTTGCAGGAACTGGCAGTTGTCCGGTACGTTCTCGTTACTGATGCCGGCGCGGTTGGGATAACCCGACATGAACACGACTTTCACGTCGGGACGAGAGCAGCGAATCATCTCGGCGACCTCGAAACCGCCGATCATCGGCATCACCACGTCGCTCAGGATCAGGTCGATCTCGGAATCGTAATCGCCTTCGACCTCGAGGGCATCGGGACCGTTGCACGCCGTCAGGACGTGGTAGCCCAGGGCGTCGAGCATGCTGCGGATCAATTCCAACAACGCGTCATCGTCTTCGATGAGGAGGATCGTTTCCCCCTTGCCGCGGCAATCGGTTTCCACGTCGGCGATCAATGTCTGGGGATCGCGGTCTACCGCCGGAAAATAAATTTTAAACGCGGTGCCTTCACCGATGACGCTATCGACTTCCACCGTGCCTGCTGAATTCTGGGTGAAGCCGTAGACCATAGACAGGCCGAGACCGGTACCCTTGCCCTGGTCCTTGGTGGTGAAGAACGGCTCGAAAATATGTTCCAGCGTGTCGGCATCTATGCCGGTACCGTAATCCGTTACCGACACCTCGACGAAGCGGCCCGGCGACAGATGCTTGCGCGCTGCCGTGAACTCCTCGTTCAGTTCGGCTATCCGCGAGGCGATCTCTATACGTCCGCCCTCTGGCATGACGTCGCGCGCGTTTATCACCAAGTTGACCAGCGCCTGGTTGAATTCCGAGGGATCGGTCTCGATGCAGGCTCCGCCGCAATCGTTGTCGAAATGCAGTTCGTAGCGCTCGCCCGTTGAGCGCTGCAACAGCGCCTCGATATCCAGCAATGCCTCCTCGACGCGAAACACGCGCCGTTCCATGATTTGGCGGCGGCTGAACGTGAGCAACTGCTTGGTCAGTTGCGCCGCCCGGTCGGTTCCCTTGAGCACTTCATCCAGCGCCTTTTCGACAGCTTCTGGTTTTTCGATAGCCGTCAGCGCCCGCCTTGTATAACCATCGACGACCATCAGGATGTTGTTGAAGTCGTGGGCAATGCCGCCGGTCAGTTGACCGATCGCCTCCATTTTTTGCGCTTGCTGAAGTGCCTGCTCGGCCTGTTTCAACTCGGAAATATCTTCGGCGAGTATAAAAAATCCCCCGACATCCCCGGTCTCCATCACGTGTGGAACATAGGTCACCCGGGTGGTGCGCGTCACGCTGTCGCCGAATTTTAAAGTTTCGACATAGGTTAGCTGTTCGCCCGCGAGCGCCTGCTCGACTCTGGGGCGAATTTTTTCGTATTCCTGCCCCAGCATTTCAAGAATGGTTTTCCCGATGATGTCCTCGACCGGCCGTGCATGCCACTGGGAACTTGTTTTGTTG
>Ga0114950_10001414_pt1 | contig 18053 bp, 16 predicted proteins | sample N075metaG_FD_83503 | JGI IMG/M metagenome (GOLD analysis project Ga0114950, IMG submission 83503) | Deep subsurface microbial communities from Kermadec Trench to uncover new lineages of life (NeLLi) - N075 metaG | ecosystem: Environmental > Aquatic > Marine > Ocean trench > Sediment | place... | reverse complement strand
GGCTTTTTGGTTGGTTGTCAATGCCGCCCCGGTTTTAGCCTTTGCAGGTACGTCCGGCGCCAAAGACCTCAAGACCACCTGCCAGACGAGTTGCCATCAGGCCGAGAACCTGATTAAAGCCCACAGGCAAAAAACCACTCAGGAGAAATGCCGGGCCTGCCATGTCGGAGAAATTTCAGAAAAGGCTGGCAATCCGTTCAAACGGCATCCCGCTACCCCGGACAACCCACATTTAAACCGCAGGGTGCGGTCCCCAAGGCCGCCACAGTTGATTGCCCGGCCGGTTGCGGCATCTCTAAAAAAATCCTCTCCAAAAGCGCCGCCCATTGCCAGCATGGCGCATGTCCCTGCCGGGGAGTTCATCATGGGCTCCAACGAACGCTGGGACGATGAATCTCCAGAGCACATCAGTTCGACCGGCGCGTTTTATATCGATCTCTATGAAGTCACGAACTCGGATTACAAAAAGTTTAAAGACGCCACCCAACGCCCGGCCCCGTTCCATTGGCCCAACGGTGAAATCGCCCGAGACCAGGACAATCATCCGGTGGTTTACGTCAGCTGGTTCGATGCCAGGGACTACTGCCAATGGAATGGCAAGCGCCTGCCGACAGAACAGGAATGGGAAAAGGCGGCGCGCGGCGTGGCGGGAGATATCTACCCCTGGGGCAATATCTGGTCGTTGGATAAATCCAACAATCCATACAAGCATTCCACCGGAACGGAGCCGGTAGGCAGTTACGCCAATGGCAAAAGCCCCTACGACCTGCTGGATATGTCGGGCAACGTCTGGGAGTGGGTGGACAGCTATTACCTGCCGCATCCTGGCAACACCATCGCTAAAGTGGAATACGGCACGGACAAGCGGATCTTGAAAGGCGGGTCCTGGTTCGACTGTTTATCTTACGGGTGTGGTTTGAGCGCACCCACGTTCAATCGGAGCTTCTTCAATCCTGAGGTTAAAAACAACAGTTTCGGATTTCGTTGCGCCAAATCCCCTTGAGCGGGAAGGTTTGAAATGGAATTTTCATTCTTCAATAAATCCAAAGAAGATTCTCCCGCCACCCCTACCGGCCTGCGCCACAGCCGCAAGTGGATCGTCTGGATTTTATTCATTGCGTTCTGGGTTCTGTACTATTGGTGGCGATGACCCTCCGTCTCATTTCCCGGCACGTTGCCGGTAGCGATGCCTGTTGAGGGTGGCATCGCCGTTCAACAAGTCGAGCGGGTCCTCATCGGCTTGAAGCAGAAGCAACGTCCTTCGCAAGCGGAGAGTGTCGGTAGTATCTGCCAGGACCTCGACCGGGCGAGCCGGTTCCTTTTTCTGGAAAGAGGCGGTCAGCAACTCATCCCATCCCAGCGGATGACGGGCAAAACCGGCGGACCGGGAACGAAAGATCAGGGGGGTTTTGTGCCGGACAAATCCGGGAGCCAAGGACTCCGTTGCTTCGACCTGCGGCGAGGGTTTGTGTGGCACCCAGTAACGTATCGGATCAATCTTCAGGTGAAATGTTTTGCCCGCTGTAAACCGCGCCATCCCAAACCGCGCCAGCACCAGGTCTTTATCGCGGGCATGAATCGTCTCCCAGTCGCCGCCGTTTGACAGCGGCTCGCCTGGCGAGTCCGGTCGGCGCAACTCCGGATCAAATTCATGTTGGCCTTGATAGAGGTAGGTCGTTTTGCGGTTGGTTGGACGGGCTGGCTTCTGGCCCGGTTTCGTTGCTGGCGACGGAATGGCCTTTTCACCTTTTTCCAAATGTGAGGACTGAGGAGATTCCAAACCTTTTTCCGACCGCATGGGAACCTGAATGGGCTCCAGACGCAACTCATCATCTGTCCCCAATGAGCAGGCCGATGTGAAAAGTAAACTCAAGCCTACCCAGAACCCCAAAAGTGATCGTTGCCCCCACAACATCTTCATTGAGAATGACCTCCGATAATCCCCAACTCTAATTTTGACAAATGCATTTTTCATGGAAAACCGCCAAAATATCGAACACGAGCTTTAAAACGCCCGATTTCTTGACGCCCTCAAATTCTGTAAACCAAGCTATTCATTAATTTAACGCATTGGCACGCAGATTGCTTTTATTATTTAAAACAATCTTATCGACAAAATTTTGAATCGAGGCCATGACCGATGAATAGCGCCAAAAACCTGAATTTCTCTTTAGATCCGCAAGGAGTGCGTTTTCTGGAAAAACGCCTGCTGGCCGGTGAGATCAGCCCTCACGTGTTCAAGGATATTTTAAAGTATCAAATGGTCAAACAATATTTTCAGGACTACGTTCATCCTTTCGCCCAGGTGTGGGAAAAAATGATGAATTTCATAACAACCCGCTTAAAATTCATCCGAAAACAATCACCCTTCATGGCAGAAGCCATATCGTCCAACGAATTGAAAGATATATTCAGCAGAGCGCACCACAAACATTTTTAGGATAACCCACACTTTTATTTTTAACAGGTACAGCGCTCCCCGCCCTCATTTTTTTCTAATTTTATTATCCATCCTGCCTTTAGATTGTTAGAATAGCTCCGCACTATTTTGCGGAAACCGTCCTTCCCTATTCAGCAAACTTTCTAAAAAGATTGATCATGATTTTTGACGACATCACCGGGTATTTTACCCAGGATAGCGGCTACATCCTGCAAACATTCATCGTGATCTTCATTGCTCTGCTGGTCGATTTCGCGCAGAGGATGGTTCTGAAGCGCCTGCAAACGCAAGCCCTCAAGACAAAAAACCTGTGGGATGACGCCATCCTCGACGCCTTACGCAAGCCGGTGAGCCTCATCATCTGGGCCATGGGGATTTACCTGGCGACCCAGATCATTCAGGCCGCCACCCAGGCTGTCATTTTTAACGCCATGGGCGCTCTGCGCGATGCTGTCATCATCGCGGCTCTGGCCTGGTTTCTGGTCCAATTGATCGGCCACAGTGAACGCAACATCCTTGGGAAAAAAGAAGACGCCGACAAAACCACCATAAACGCCATAGGTAAATTGCTCCGGCTTTCGGTGGTGGTCACTGCCGTATTGGTGGCCCTGCAAACACTGGGATTCAGCATTTCCGGCGTGCTGGCGTTTGGTGGGATCGGCGGCATCGCGATCGGGTTCGCCGCCAAAGACCTGCTGGCAAACTTTTTCGGCGGCCTCATGATTTATCTCGACCGCCCCTTCGCGGTCGGCGACTGGATTCGTTCCCCGGACCGCAATATCGAAGGCACGGTGGAAAAAATCGGCTGGCGCCTCACCTTGATCCGCACTTTTGACAAAAGACCTCTTTATGTGCCCAATTCAATTTTCACCCAGATCGCCGTGGAAAACCCGCAACGCATGCTGAACCGGAGAATTTATGAAACCATCGGACTCCGCTATGACGACGCTTCCAAAGTACGGGAAATTGTGCGGCTGGTTAAAGACATGCTGATCCACCACCCGGAAATCGACACCAGCCAGACCATGATCGTCAATTTCAATAAATTTGCTTCTTCGTCCATGGATTTTTTTATATACACGTTCACCAAAACCACCAACTGGATTCATTTCCATGAGGTCAAACAGGATGTTCTGCTCAAAATTGTTGACATCATAGAGCAGGAGGGAGCCGAGATAGCCTTCCCCACCTCAACCATCCACCTGGCCGACAAGGAAATATTGAAAAATTTTGAATCTCCTACTTGATGGATTGGATGCCCCTGCCCGGTTTTTCAATTGGTTTGCGCAGGCCAAAACTCCTTGGTGGCAGGGGCCGGAATAGCGTTTGACAACCTTTGGGGCGATTTGTACACTGTGGACGCTTTGCGAACATTCATTGCATTCGATGTTCCGCCTTTTGTCTTAAAGACCGTCGCAGAAATTCAAAACCGGTTTAAATCCTTGGGCTTGCGCGCCTCCTGGGTGGTGCCGGTCAATATGCATTCGACGCTTAAGTTTCTCGGCGAAATTAATCCCGGAAGGGTTGCTGAAATCAGAGAAGCGCTTCCGCGAAAGCTGTCCAGGCTGTCCGGATTCCAGGTTTGCTTGAGCAGTGTCGGGGTTTTCCCGAACCTGAGCCGGCCACGAGTGTTGTGGATCGGACTCAAAGATCAAACAGGCGCGCTGGAATCCATGCAATCCAAGATAGAGGAGGCTCTATCCGGCTTGGGATTCCCCAGGGAAACCCGGCCCTTTGCACCGCATCTCACTTTGGGACGGATCAAGTCGGTCCGGGATAAAAACCGGTTGCGGAACGAGTTGCAATCCACCCGGGAAATCGAGCCACGGACATTTGAAGTGAGATCCATCAAGCTGTACAAAAGCCAGTTGACTCCCGAAGGATCCCTCTATACCGTATTGGAAGAATTTAATTTGAAGCATTGATGGCACTGGCCACGCAACCCACTGCAAGGAGAACACATGGCGGCAAACGACGACAGGGGAAAAGCGCTGGACCTGGCTCTTTCCCAAATTGAAAAGCAATTCGGAAAAGGTTCCATCATGAGATTGGGCCAGGCGGAGGCCCAAAAAAATATTGATGTTATTTCCACTGGATCGATCTCTCTCGACAGCATCCTCGGCATCGGTGGTATTCCCCGCGGCCGGATCACCGAGATATACGGTCCGGAGGCCTCGGGAAAAACCAGTCTCGCCCTGCACATCATTGCGGAAGCTCAAAAAGCCGGTGGCGTGGCCGCTTTTATTGACGCCGAGCATGCGCTGGACCCGAAATACGCTCAGAACCTCGGCGTGCAATTGGACGATCTGCTGTTATCGCAACCGGACACCGGGGAACAGACCCTGGAGATCGCCGAAGTGCTGATCCGCAGTGGCGCGGTGGATGTCGTCGTGATAGACTCCGTCGCCGCACTAGTTCCCAAGGCAGAATTGGACGGCGACATGGGCGATTCGCATATGGGGTTGCAGGCACGGCTCATGTCCCAAGCCATGCGCAAACTCACCGCAGTGATCAGCAAATCCAAAACGTCCCTGATTTTCATCAATCAGATCCGCATGAAAATCGGCGTGATGTTCGGCAGTCCCGAAACCACCACCGGGGGCAACGCCTTGAAGTTTTATTCTTCGGTGCGGCTCGACATCCGCCGCATCGCCGCCCTCAAGGACGGAGATAAAGTGATCGGCAACCGCACCCGCGTGAAAGTGGTCAAAAATAAACTGGCGCCGCCTTTCCGCGATTGCGAGTTTGACATCATTTTCGGAAAAGGCATTTCCAAAGCCGGCGATCTTCTCGACCTGGCCGTCGCCCACGAGATCGTGGCCAAAAGCGGAACATGGTTTTCCTACAAAGAGGAACGCATCGGTCAAGGCCGGGAAAATTCCAAAAATTTCCTGCTGGACCATCCCGATATGATGCAGGACATCGAAAACCAACTCCGTGAGAAACTGGAGATGCCCTCACCGCAAAAAGCACCGGCACCGCCGCAAGAAAAATCCGGCAAAGACAAGAAAAAGTCTGCCTCCTAGGCGGCATCGCCATGCCGGACCATTTCAAAGAGGCAAAATCACGGGCCCTCCGTTTTCTCACGTATCGCGACCGCAGTGTGCAGGAAGTTAAATCGCATCTGGCAAAAAAAGAATTTTCTCCTCCGATTGTAACGCAAGTCATTGAGTGGCTCGTGGATTTGAACTATCTCAACGATGAGCGGTTTGCCCGGCAATGGGGCCGGTTCCGATTGGAATCCAAAAAATGGGGGAAATACCGTCTCCAGCAGGAGCTCCTATCCAAAGGTCTGGACTCGGAATTAGTTGAAGAAACTCTGAACGGCCTTTACAATAAAGTTGACGAGTTCGAACTGGCCTTATCCTGCGTGGCGAAAAAACTGCCCGCCCTGAAAGGTCTGGACCTTCAAAAAAAAAGACGGCGCATCGCTCAATTCCTGCAACGCAGAGGATTCAGCACGGACGCCGTTTTTAAAGTATTGGACCACCTGTTCCCTTATTGATTCCAACACGGTATTTTTTAGCGGCCCTTCGGTCCCATGCCTAATTCTGAATACGGATGACAGATTGATGACTATGTTAACCCCACTTCCCGACCCGGTGTTTGCATCCATTGGTTTTGTGTTCGGCCTTTTGGTCGGCAGTTTTGCCAATGTCTGCATCTCGCGTCTGCCCAAAAAAGAATCGGTGGTTTTCCCCGGCTCGCATTGCCCCTCATGCAATGCCGGTATCCGCGCGACGGACAACATCCCGATCGTCAGTTACCTGATATTGAAAGGCCAGTGCCGTTCCTGTGGACAGCCTATTTCCGCTATTTATCCCGCCATCGAGATGATCACGGGTTTGCTCCTGGCATCGGTCTTTTACAAATTCGGCCTGAGCTGGGAATGCCTGATCTTTGCCATAGTGGTTCCGGCCCTGGTGATCATCACCGCCATCGACATCGAACACCAAATCATTCCCGACGTGATCACGCTTCCCGGAATCGTTTTGGGCCTCGCCGCTGGCACCTATCTCAATGGATTTTGGGACAGCCTGATCGGTTGTCTGCTGGGCGGCGGTTTGTTTCTTCTGCTGGCGGAAGTCTATTTTAAATTGCGCAACACTGTGGGTATGGGGGGGGGCGACATTAAATACATTGCCGCCGCCGGAGCGCTACTGGGTTGGATTCAGGTCCTTCTGGTGATTTTCATCGGCGCCCTGGCCGGTGCGATCTTCGGCGCCATCGGCATGTCTTTCAAAAAACTCGGCTTCTTGAGCAAAATTCCGTTCGGCCCCTTCCTCGCCCTGGCCACGCTCATATCAATATTTTTTGGCAACGATATTTTATCTCTTTACCTCAGCACCATGGGTATGGAAAGATAGGATCTCTGCCTTGCTTCTAACAAAAATAATTTAATTGGACCGGATCATGAAAAATTCATCTAAAGAGATCATCAAGGAACATTTGGAAATTTCCACCAAACCTGGCGAGATGGCCTCTCAAATCCAAAAGCTTGTTGAAACCCTGCAAAAAAACAAAAAGGATATTCTGGCCCTGAAAGCCATGTTGTTGACCGGAATCATTCTACTCATGGGAGGGTTTTTCTATTACAACAACACCGTTCAACAAATCCGGATGCAAGCCTTGGACGCCAACTTTCATTTGCGGCAGAGTCAAGGCGACCTCAATACCATGGCCGTACAAAAAGGCATCTTCCAAGAGATTCAATCCCTAAAAACAGCTGTCGACAGCCTCGCCAGAAAAAATGCCGCGGGCAATGGCAATTATGTGGAACAAGCTGTGGTGGGCATGAACAACACCCTGACACTGCTCAGGGATGAACCCTCAAAAGTCAGGGAACTCACCCTGCAGGTGCAACGAACCTCCCGCGAATTTTTAAAGAGTTACCAAACCCACAACATCTCAACATCGAATAAATAACGGCTCACCGGACTGCAAAAATTTCATTCATTTCTTTCAGGTCCGTGTTCTCAAGTTTCCAGCCCACGGCTTTTAGATTTTTCTCGACCTGACTCTCGTTTTTAACACCCACCAAAGCGGTGGTGATTCCGGGTTGCTGAATCACCCAGCGGATCGCCACTTCGGCGCACGTCTTGCCCAAGCGGGCGGCAACGGCTTTTAGCCGGTCCACTTTCGCGATATTGTTGGCAAACGCTTCACCCGTGAACTCGCCTAAAATCCCTTTACTGCGCCAATCCGCAAACCGGGTGTCTTTGTCATACTTGCCGGTCAACACGCCCGACGCCAGCGGACTGTAAGCAATGATACCGATATTGTTTTTCATGCAGAACGGAACGGATTCACTTTCTATGGTTCGCTGAAGCAAACTGTATTCCGGTTGCAGGGAAGCCAGGGTTCCCGCCGGCAAGCACTCTTGCATTTGTGCGACGGAATAATTGCTGACCCCGAAGTATCGGATTTTTCCCTGGCTCTGAAGTGCCAGCAAGGCTTCCATGGTTTCCGCCTGCGCCGTGTTGACGTCCGGCCAATGAACCTGGTACAAATCAATATAATCGGTGTCCAGCCGTTGCAAGCTCCGCTCAACTTCTTTAAAAATGGACTCCTTGCCGGCATTTTTTTTGATCGACCCCAACGCTTCTTTTTCCCACACCAACCCGCATTTCGTAGCCAGGACCACTTTATCCCGAACCGATTTCAAGGCTTGCCCCACCAGTTTCTCAGAATGACCAAACCCATAAACCGGCGCCGTATCGAAAAAATTGACACCCAGATCGTAGGCCTTGCGCAAGGACTTTAAGGAAACTTTCTTGCCTTCAGTGGACCAAAATGGAGCGCCGCCAATACCCCACGCCCCATAGCCAAAGACAGACACCTCCAGGTCGCTCGAACCTAATTTTCTATATTCCATATACCGTTCCTTCCCGATTTGATTTAAACTGATGGGTGAGTGGAACGATAACATTTTGCACTCCCCGGTGAAATCAAAAACCGCCAGATTTCACCGTCAACCATGAGCCAGAAATTTAAGAATATGAAATCGTTACTTCGGGTTTTGAGTTACATGAAACCCTATAAATACCAGGTGGTTTTGACACTGGGTTTCGCGATCCTCACCACCCTGCTCGACTTGGTTCCGCCCTGGTTGATCAAATTAATTGTCGACGATCTCGTTGAGGGAACCCAGGGGAACGCTCTCTATTGGGTCGTTCTGACGCTGGTCCTGGCTTACCTGGGAAGAAACTATTCCAACTACAAGCGGATTCTGATCAACAACACCCTCGAACAGAAAGTGGTGTTCGACATTCGCTCGCATGTTTACCGGTCTTTGCAAGCATTGTCTTTGAACTATTTTGAAAACCGGTCGACTGGCGAGATCATGTCCCGTGTCAACGACGACGTCACCCACGTCGAACGAATTTTTGTGGACGGAGTGGAGCAGATGGTCACGGCAGTTCTGACCCTGGCCGGGATCATGGCGATTCTGTTCTGGCTCCATTGGAAACTGGCGTTGGCGTCGTTGATCCCGATTCCTTTTCTAATCATGGGGGCCTGGCGATACACCCATCGCGCCCATGACTTGTACCATCAGGTGCGGGAGCGTGCCGCCAAAATGAACGGTATTTTGCAGGACACTCTGTCCGGCATCAAGGAGACTCTCGCCTTCAACCGGCAACTGCACGAGATCAGCCGGTTTGAAAAACGAAGCGACGACTATTGCCGGGGCACTCTGGCCGTGATGCGCCTGTGGGCGGTTTATTCACCCGCCATGATGTTCATGGGTTCACTGGGCACCATCGTTATCATCTTCTATGGCATCGGGCTGGTGCGTGCCGATGAAATCTCGGTGGGCACCCTGGTGGCTTTCATCGGTTACCTCGCTTTATTTTACACTCCCATCAATCAGCTCCATTCTCTAAACCACATGCTCCAACACGCCCTGGCTTCCGGCGAACGGTTGTTTGAAATTATCGACGCGCCCCCTGACGTGAAAGAAGATCCGGAACCCATCCTGCCCACCACCAATGTGCAGGGACGCATCGAGTTCGATCGAGTCTCTTTTTCCTACGTCAAACCCAAGCAGGTGGTCAACGGAATTTCATTCGACATCGAAGCTGGAGAAAAAATTGCGCTGGTGGGGCACACCGGGAGCGGCAAATCCACCCTCATCAAACTGCTCATGCGCTTTTACGATGTCGACGCAGGAGACATCAGGATCGACGGGCACTCGCTGAGAAAACTGTCCTTGTCCTATTTACGCGAGCAGATCGGACTGGTCTCACAGGAGCCATTTTTATTCAACGGTACGGTGGTAGAAAATATTCGTTACGGCAACCTGAATGCGTCCCAGGAGCAAATCGAACAGGCGGCGAAGGCCGCCAACGCGGAAGATTTTATTGTAAATTTATCGGAGGGTTATGAAACGTTGATCGGAGAACGCGGCGTGAAACTGTCAGGAGGGGAAAGGCACCGTCTGGCCATCGCCCGGGTCTTTCTCAAGGACCCGCCTATTCTGATACTGGACGAGGCCACCGCCTCGGTGGACACCGCGACCGAATTTAAAATCAAGGAAGCCCTGCGCAAATTGATGGCCTGCCGGACGACCTTGATCGTCGCCCATCGCCTCTCGACACTGGAAGACGCGGATCGGGTGTTGGTTTTAAAGGATGGCAATTTGGTGGAAATCGGAACGCACGAGGAATTGATTCAGTCCGGCCCCGTTTATTCCAACTTATTTCGCTCCCAACTGCACTTGTAGTTTTCTGGACTTGATGGAAGGGTCATTCGTCTTCGGTCTGGAACACTCCCATATTTCGGAATTTTTCCTGACGGTGCCGGGCCAGCTGTTCGGGGCTCGAATGGGACAAGGCCTCCAGGGAAAGCCGCAAAGCCTTTTTAAGAAGTATGGCCGCGCGTTTGGGATGACGGTGCGCCCCACCGAGCGGTTCTTTCACAATCAGGTCGATCACATTCAATTTGATCAGTTCCTGTGAAGTCAGGCACAATGAATTGGCCGCCTGTTTCACCTTTTCCTTATCGTCCCAAAGAATGGATGCGCAGCCCTCGGGAGAAATAACCGAATAGACGGCATGCTCGAGCATCAGCACACGGTTGGCGACCCCGATCGCCAAGGCTCCGCCACTTCCCCCTTCACCAATCACCACACTGATCACCGGAACTTTCAGGGTGGACATACTATAAATATTTTGCGCAATGGCTTCCGACTGGCCGTTCTCTTCCGCATCAATTCCAGGATACGCGCCGGGAGTGTCGATGAAGGTGATAATGGGAAAATTAAATTTTTCCGCGAGTTTCATCAAACGGAGCGCTTTACGATATCCGGCCGGTTGCGGCATCCCAAAATTTCTAAAAATCTTTTCTTCCGGCGCTTTGCCCTTTTCATGGCCTATCACCATCACCGTTTGATCGTCAAATTTAGCGAACCCGCTGACGATCGAAGCGCCCAATCCGCCATGCCGGTCCCCCTGCAGTTCGTTGAAACAGGTGAAGATCAGCTGAATATAATCGAGGGTGTGAGGCCGGTCGGGGTGCCGCGCCACCTGGGTTTTTTGCCAGCCGTTCAGGCCCTGGAAAATATCCCGTTTCATGTGACGCAATTTCTTTTTGAGCTTGTGGATCTCGTGGGTGATATCGCCGACGCTATCGTACATGTGCGTCAGGGAATCCAACTCGCGGATCTGGTTTTCCACGGCGAAAATGTCACGTTCAAAGTCGAGAATTTTGGCCTCCTTCCAATGTTTTAAATGGCCCGCGGCAAACTGGGAATCCGCTCCAGCGGGTAGCCGATCAATAAAATCCAAAAATGGGGTAAATCAAATTTTTCAAAGCCGCCGATTCACTCAGGGCCTGGGCGCCTTCAGAACCGATTCGATTCTGCCCCAACCGCAGGGACTCCAGTTGCGTTAGCGTTTGTGTCTCGGCCAGGGCCAAAGCTCCGTCATTGCCAATGGCATTGTAATTCAAGTCCAGATTTTTAAGCCCTCTCAACATTTCAGACTGCGCCAGGGCAACGGCTCCCCGGTCCGTAATATGATTTCCCGCCAACTTGAGGGAAGTCAGATTTTTTAACTTCGGAGATTGGGCCAGAGCGATGATGGCTTCATCACTGAGATTGTTGTGGCTCAAATCCCATTCCTGAATCCCATCAATATAAGGGGACTCCAGCAGGGTGAGCAACCCCAAATCACCGATGTAGCTGTTGCCCAGGTCATCCAAGGCGCCCGTTTGGCTCCACAACTGAATTTTATGGCGAAACCTGAATTTTTGCCAGGCCAAATTGCCCGCTTTGCCCAGCTTGTTATAGGCCAACTGCAAACGGGAGAGCCGATGCAATTTTTTGGAATGGGTGAGGACCTGGACTCCCTCATCTCCGATGAAGTTATAATTCAGGTTCAGTTCCAGAATATTCTTGAGCGTGTCCGACTCGGCCAGCGCCTTCGCACCCTCGTCCCCGATCCTATTGTGGTAGAGATTCAGCACCTCCAGCTGTGTCAGGATTTTTGATTCGGCGAGATAACGGGCACCGCGGTCCGTCACCTGATTGTTTTCTATATACAACTCCTTTAGCCCACGGAGATTTTCTGATTGGGCAATGGCCCGTACACCCGCATCTCCCACCCCCCCCTTATAAATCTTCAATGTGGTGATGCTTTTCAGAAGCGGCAACGCCGCCAACCGCTTCGCTCCTTCATCCCCGATCAGCTTCTCATTCAGTTTCAGGGATTGATTGTTTCTTCGCAACTTTTTTTTTATATAGCTTTCAAGTTGATCTGGGGACAGGGGCATAGCCGCCACCAGTGAACTCACAAAAATAAATGGAAGGGCGTAGCTCACCCATTTGAAAATCTGCATAGGGATTACTATAAAATTCGAGTTGAGTTTGGAAACCCTTGGGGTATTGAATCTATTTTATCAGGAGGCTTCACTGGTTTTCAATGGCCTTGAGGCGTTTTTCCAGCGCCCGGATTTTGCGTGACAATTCAGGAAGTTTGGAGAAAGTGGCAAGGGACTTTTTCCAGGGAATCGCCGGGGCCGCGGGAAAACCGCCATACATTCCCGGCTTGTCCAGGCTTTTACTCACTCCCGATTGCGCCGCCACAATGATCTGGTCTCCCAGAGTCACATGATCCGCGACACCCACCTGGCCCGCCAGAATGACGTGATGCCCCAGCTTACAACTACCGGCCACGCCCACTTGCGCCACCAGCAGGGAGTGTTCCCCGATCTCACAATTATGCCCAACCTGCACCAAGTTGTCGATTTTAACCCCCGTCTTCACCACAGTTTCCCCAAAAGCGGCCCGGTCAATGCAAGCGTTGGATCCCACTTCGACATCGTCTTCGATCACCACGCGGCCCACCTGATTGATCTTGAAATGGCGACTTTGTTCATCCAGAATGTATCCGAAACCATCCACGCCGATCACCACGCCGGCATGCAGGATCACCCGGTTGCCAATCACGGTGTCATGATACAAGGTCACATTGGCATGCAGAGTCACCTGATTTCCGATCTGGCATCCGTCATACACCACGGTTCCGGGGTGCAGGACCGTGTCGTCCCCCACTCGGACGTTTTTCCCCAAATACACAAAAGGCGAGAGGGTGACGTTTTTTCCCAGGGTCACATTTTCTGAAACTACCGCCTCGGGAGAAATGCCCGGTTCGAGGCGGGGATTGGGACGAATTATCGCCAGGATTTTGGCAAATGCCAGAGGCGGGTTGGGGTGGATCACCTGCGCCATGTCCAATTCCAGAGGAGCGCTCACAATCACCGCGGAGGCTTTACAAGTTTCCAATTTGGTTTGAAGTTTTTTATCCGTGAAATAAGTGATGTCCCCCGCCTGGGCGAACTTGATTCCGTTGACCCCGGAGATTTCCTGAGCCGCGTCGCCCTGTATGGTTCCGCCAACAAGGGCAACAACTTCTTGCAATTTCATGACACCTCTTTTTTGGAATTTGGTTTTAAAGAATGAGATCCTTGTCGATAGGAGTCACCAACCCGTCCACCAATTGCAATACCCGACCCATCCGCCGGGCGATTTTCTGACTGTGGGTCACAATCACGAAAGTCTGATTGAATTTTTCGTTCAACTGAATCATCAGATCCATGAAGGAATCGCTGGCATTGGAATCCAGGTTGCCCGTGGGTTCGTCAGCCAGCAATAAATCCGGTTTGTTCACCAAACTGCGGGCTAATGCCACACGCTGAACCTCGCCGCCGGAAAGCTCACCGGGCTTATGATGCAAACGATCTTTCAAGCCCATTTGTTCCAGGAGATTCTCCGCCTGCTCCCGCACATCCTTCTCATTTTTATTGCCAATCCATCCCGGAAACATGGTATTTTCCAATGCCGTGAAATCTGGCAATAGATTATACATCTGAAATACAAAACCGATATGCTTGTTGCGGAATCCCTCCAGAAATCCATTTTTCTGCGCAAAAATATTTTTACCTTTGAAAAGAATAGTTCCCGATTGCGGTCGATCCAGTCCACCCAAAATGTGAAGGAGCGTGCTCTTGCCCACGCCAGAGGCGCCGACAATGCCCAGAATTTCCCCCGCTTGAATCACCAGTCCCGCGCCCGTCAACACGTCCAGAGACTTGTCTTTAATTTTATAAGACTTAAAGACATTCACCGCTTCGATCAGGGGTTTTTCAGTTTCCACCAAATCACTCATGGCGCAATTCATCCTTCCAATCGAGACGGACTCTTTGAGTTCCTGCTGAATCACTCATAACGCAAGCCATCCACCGGGTCGAGACGAGACGCTCGCCAGGCCGGGTACAGTGAGGCAGCAAAACAGATCACTATCGAAAAGATAATGATGAGAAAAGAATCGAAATACTGAATTTCAGAGGGCAGTTCGCTGAGATAGTATACGTCGCTGGGGAAGGCCTTGATGCCGAACAGGCTTTCAATCCCACCGACAATTTCATTGATATTGGGGACGATGGTGAACCCGGCCAGGCAACCCAGCCCGGTACCGGTCAAGCCGATCACCATTCCCTGCAGACTAAAAATCTTCATGATGCTCATGCGGGAGGCGCCCATGGCCATCAAGATGGCGATGTCCTTCGTTTTATCCATCACCACCATGAATAATGTGCTGATGATATTGAAGGCGGCGACCAGAATGATCAAAATCAAAATGATGAACATAACGATTTTTTCAAGCTTCAGCGCTGAAAAAAGATTTTTATTCATCTGCATCCAGTCCCGCGCCAGATAAGGAAACCCCAGCTTACTCTGGATAATGCCGGCAATATCCGCCGCCGCATCAATCTCGTACACCTTGATTTCGATGCCGGAAACCTTGCCACGCAACCCAAACATCTGTTGCGCCGAGGAAAGGGAAACAAAAGCCATGTTGGCATCGTATTCATACATCCCCGATTCGAATAGCCCCACCACCTGCACCATTTTTAAATTTGGAATGATGCCCAGCGGGGTCATTCTCACGGTGGGGGAAACCATGCCGATGATATCCCCCACCGACGCCCCCAGAGAGCGGGAAAGCTCATGGCCCAATATGATGCCCTTGCGTTTTATTTTTGAATTCGAAGAAGGCACATTTTCCAGATCGCTCAACCTTCCTTCTGTCAGGTTTTTCTGAAGGTCGGAGACGTTGCCTTCCCGTTTGGGATCGACTCCCCGAATCACCACGCCCGAGGTACGGTTTCCAAACGACAGCATCACATGCTTCAAAATAAAAGGCGCGGCATCTTTCACCTGCGCCACTGTTTTGACCTCACGAATAATCTTTTCGTAATCCACCATGCCGTCCCGGTCAAAACTGGTGATCACAATGTGGCTGTTGGTTCCGAGAATTTTATCGCGCAGGTCCTTGCCGAATCCGGTCATCACGGCAATCACCACAATGAGCGCCATGACCCCCAAAGCCACTCCACCTATGGATATGAGAGTGATCAGGGAAATGAATTTCTGGGATTTTCTGGAAACCAGTTGGCGGAGACTGACACGCAATTCGTATTTCATAGTGAGCAGAGAAAAGGATTAAAGGTTTTCACTATAATACAACGAGGACAGGCGAAAGCTCAGGCTTCTTTTTTTAATTGCGGAAACAAAATCACATCCCGGATGGATTGCGAATTGGTGAACAACATGACCAACCGGTCAATGCCGATTCCCTCGCCCGCCGTGGGCGGCATCCCATATTCCAGGGCACGGATAAAGTCGTGGTCCATCCAGTGCGCCTCTTCATCACCGGCCTCTTTTTGGGCCACTTGTTGCTGAAAACGTTCTTTTTGGTCGATGGGGTCGTTCAACTCGGTGTAGGCATTGGCAATTTCTTTTTGCCCGACAAACAATTCAAAACGCTCCACCAAATTGGGGTCGTCCTCTCTTTTCTTGGACAAGGGAGACAACTCCAAAGGGTAATCGGTGATGAAGGTCGGCTGAACGAGATGGTGTTCCACGAAGTGGTCGAATAATTTTCCCAGCACCTTTCCAAAGTTGTCTTTTTTATCCAAGGGTACTTTGTTTTTCAGCGCATAGTCCACCGCTTTTTCCTGGGTGGCGATCGCTTCAGGGGGAATCTGCCCCACTTCGATTAAACTTTGCCGGAAAGTGTAGCGATCGAAGGATCGGGAAAAATCAATGGTGGTTTCTTTCGTTTCGCCGTCTTCATCATAAGAACAGGGAAAACTAAGCGTGCCGAAAACTTTATTGCCAACAAACCGGAACAGCTCCTCGGTCAACACCATCAAGTCCTGGTAGTCCGCATAGGCGGTGTAAAACTCCAGCATGGTGAATTCGGGGTTGTGCTCGGTGGAAATTCCTTCGTTGCGAAAACTTCGGTTGATCTCATAAACCCGTTCCAGACCACCGACCACCAGGCGTTTCAAATACAGTTCGGGGGCCACCCGCAAATACAGATCCATATCGAGCGCGTTGTGGTGGGTTTTGAAGGGACGCGCCGTGGCCCCGCCGGGAATGGACTGCATCATGGGGGTTTCCACTTCCAGGTAATGGCGCTCATTTAAAAACTCGCGGAGGGCCTGGATAATTTTACTGCGGGACACGAACACCTCCCGCACCCCGGGATTCACAATGAGATCCACGTAACGTTGCCGGTACCGAAGCTCGACATCCTTGAGGCCGTGCCATTTTTCGGGCAAAGGCAAAAGAGATTTCGACAGCAACGTGATCTGCTTGCTGAAAATCGTCAGCTCACCGGTTTTGGTTTTGGACAACCGGCCCTGCACGCCAATGAAATCGCCGATATCAAACCTCGAAAAGTTCTCGTAATTTGCTTCGCCGATATCATCTTTTTTAATGTAAACCTGAATTTGCCCGGTGCCATCTTTGATATTGCAAAACGACGTTTTGCCATGCTTGCGGCGGGACATGATGCGACCGGCAACAATAGTTTCAAGGTTCTTTTCCTCAAGCTCTTCCTTGGTATTTTCCAGGTGAGGTTGGATCAAATCAGCAATGAAGGCGGTGACATGAAATCGGTTGATATAGGGATTGATCCCCTTAGCCCGAAATTCGCTGAGTTTATCACGTCGAAGCTGGAGAAGATCGGTGGTTTCTTCCATGAAAATGAATGGGGAAAAATAATTTAGAAAGGCGGCCCATCGGAGCATGAAACAATTCCGAGTGCACTCTTGGAACCCTGCCCCTAACGGGCAACTTCCACATAGCGTGATTCGCGCACGACCGTGATTTTAATTTCACCGGGATAGGTGACTTCTTTTTCTATCCGCTTGGCGACATCCTTCGCCAGTAAAGAGGCTTTTTCATCGCTGATGCCGCCGGGAATAACGACGATGCGAACTTCCCGGCCCGCCTGAATGGCGAACGTTTTTTCAACACCCTCAAATGAATCACCAATTTCTTCCAATTTAGACATGCGTTTGACGTAGGTCTCGAGCATTTCCCGCCGCGCACCTGGCCGCGATGCGGATATCGTGTCACCGGCGGTCACTAGAACCGCGTATATCGATTCCGCTTCCACATCCTCATGATGAGCCGCAATGGCGTTCACTATAATCTTGTTCTCACCATACCGAGTGGCGATTTCAACTCCCAACTGCGTATGCGTGCCATCGGTTTGCCGGTCAACAGCCTTGCCGATATCGTGGAGAAGCCCGGCCCGCTTGGCCAATTGCACGTCCAGGCCCAATTCCGCGGCCATGCCGCCACACACCCAGGCAACTTCCTTGACATGCTGTAGCACGTTCTGGGTGTAACTGGTGCGGTACTTCAATCGCCCCAATAGTTTAACCATGTCGGGATGAATGCCCTCGATCCCAACATCCATGACCGCCTGTTCGCCGGACTGGATGATACTTTGGTTGACCTCTTTCTTGCATTTTTCGACCACTTCCTCAATACGGCTCGGGTGAATCCGGCCGTCGAGCGTCAGCTTTTCCAAAGCCCGGCGGGCAATCTCCCGACGGATCGGATCGAATCCGGATAGCACCACCGCACCCGGCGTGTCGTCAATGATCAGATCAATCCCGGTGCACTGTTCCAGCGCCCGAATGTTCCGGCCTTCCCGGCCGATGATGCGCCCCTTGATTTCATCGTTGGGCAATTCCACCACCGACACGGTGATTTCAGCCACGTGATCCGAGGCCAGCCGTTGCACAGCCATTG
>Ga0114950_10001409_pt1 | contig 18070 bp, 19 predicted proteins | sample N075metaG_FD_83503 | JGI IMG/M metagenome (GOLD analysis project Ga0114950, IMG submission 83503) | Deep subsurface microbial communities from Kermadec Trench to uncover new lineages of life (NeLLi) - N075 metaG | ecosystem: Environmental > Aquatic > Marine > Ocean trench > Sediment | place... | reverse complement strand
TGGCTTGAAGTACGGAAAAACATTGAGAGGTTACTCGTAACGCATAAGTTTGACAGTGGAAAAACCGTTGTGCAGGTATTGGATCGAGAGGCAGGCGTATTGCGAACTAAGGAAGTAAACACGACATTCATGTATCAATACTTAAATGATATCAGAGACTTGAGCGACAGCGTAAAGATAACGCGCGTATCCAGGGTTCGTAAGAGTAACCTACAAAATCAACCCGAAATCCCACTTGCAGCTTAATTGAATAGAGTTGCATAACCCAAATACAAGGGAATGATTTCAAAACAAAAATCATAGAAGAACTGCTCTGGTCACTGTCAAGCCATGCAATCAACACACCGTCCTCCCGCAAGTCGGCACGAATACGGAATCACGTCATCGGATCAGTGACAATAGAGACTTTCTCAACGGAATACATGAAAAGTGCTGCCGGCTTAGGGCGGCCCCTCACCACCGGGCTTTCCAGCCGCGCGCATCCACATGCACATAGGGGCCGTGATAGGGGGTCGCCTTATAGCTCGACAATCCCCCTTGAACGGAACGGGACGGCGATTGGGCGGTCAAACGATCGATCAGACCTCGAAGCACATCGGCGTCATCGATATTTATCATGCCGTCCTTATTGAGATCATCCATCACGCCGTCGTTTGGTGCCACATCGATAAAGATGTCCGCAGCACCGCCCCAAAGATGGCGTGAATAGCGCCCATTGCCGAGATCCGCATTGTATGACGGCGTTCGATAACCGCTCATAATGACAAAGGAGGCCGTATGGAAGCCCTGCCGATTGACTTCGGCCAGAATCACCTCAAGTTTTTGCACCAAGGATTCCTGGATAATCACATATTTGGGAAAATCGCTTTGCTGCTTGCACAGAAACTGACCCAATTGGAAATGGGGCGACACCTGCGTCGTCAAAAGATCGGGAGTCACCTCAATAAAACCCGCCGGCGGCAAATAAATAGGTAAATCACGCAACGGCTCGGTCGGGTATTGGCCAATGGGATAATTATTAAGCTGACCATGGGTCATGCGATCCCGCGGCACCATGACAAATAGGTTGAGCCGCATCCGCTCGGATGTCGCCGTCGCACGCACCATGACCTCATACAGACCCGGCTCATTGGGTGCCTGCCATTGCCACCCATCGGAGCGCAGCCGCGTCAATGTTCCCGAACGGGCGGCGACGGCATAGTCTCCGTCACCCGATGGCGGCTCAATGGCCAGCGACACAGTGGCGCCGGGCAGCACGTAAACGCCGAACACCGCATAAGCCGTGACCATATCATTCACTTTGACCGAAAACGAGACTTTGCCCGCATCGAATGTTCGCCCCGCCTCGGTCTTGGGAGCCTTAACAAAGGCATCCACGCATCCCGCCAAAGCCAATGCCATCAACACGCCGAAAAGCCGCATGGTTATGTTTTTCACCGGCGCGAACATTGAATCTTGTGAAAACACGACCTGATGCCGTCTCCATAATTTTTAACTTATAAGGTTAGGCGATCCCGTGACGGCAGGCGAACCACTTTATCGCATTCACGCTTGCATCGAGTCCGATTTCAGATTTGCCGGCAATTTTGCCGGTGAAAATCACGGCTACGAAATTCACACAATATCTTGAAGCCTGCGCGTTACATCCAGGCGCCAATATCGGATCGGATCGCCCAGTTTCCGTTTCGTTTGAGGCAAGCGGCGCTCGACCACTTTTCGCTACGGCCATCGTCCATCCGGATATCATGCAAGAATGCCCGGCAATAAGTTGGTAGCACGGTCGGCCCCCCCGTCAGCACCAAATCATCGTCGGCCACTTTTTCCATCAAAGGGCCATAGATGTAGCCAACCACCGTGTCGACGCGGGCAATCAGATACCAATTCGTTTGATTATCACGACCGACGGCGCGGACTTGTGTGCCCCTGGGAAGCGTGGTCAGCCGTCGGGCCGAAATGGTCGGGCCTAAGCGGACATTGGCATTCCGTACTAAGCGGTAATGACCCAGAACCGTTTCCAAGGGCGTTGCCACATGAATGCCGACAGGCGCCCGAAAAATTTCGCGGCCATCGGTCAGTCCGATGATCAAAACCGTACCCGGCGTCACGCGCCCCGAATTGCCTTCCCCCTCTTTACCCCAACGGATCGGCAGGGTGCCGGGGGCATTGAGCGCGAACTCGATGGCCTCACCGGCTTGGTCACGCTCCTTGTTCGTGAGCTCCCGAGCCAGTCTGGGGCCGGTCGCAAGGGACCTTCCCGGCGCAAAGTTCACGGCTTCGCAGCCCGCGAGAAACACGCTTGCACCCAGCATGACTATAGAAAAAATGGCTTTCGTTTTAGACAATTTCGAGACCAACCTCTTTACTCCCTGATCGTTTCCCATGCGCGCTCAATTGGGGCATTCTAGAGCACGTTCACAAAAGATGGAATCACTAACGTGCCCTAGGTCTTTGTTTTGTCGCGCATTCGAACCCAAAAACCGCGGACACTTTTTGTGAATGCGCTCTAGCGTTTTTAGAAAAAGTGGACCCGGTTTTCCTGAAAACGCGCTAGAATGCCCCCTGATGGGACTAAAGTGTTTCCAGGAAAAGCATGTCCCGGCAAAGGCCGGAGTGGCCACCGGTTTTCCGTCCGGAAAGACCCTAAAGGAGAGATTGGTATGATTCCGGTGAGTAGGGCGGCCCGGCACCCCTCCACATCGGTCGGCATTTTGCTCCGCCTGACCTTGATCGTATCCTTGATATTGATCGTCACCGGCCTTTACTTGCCGGCCCTTTCAATCAGCAGCTTTTACTTCTTTAACCGGGAATACTCTTTGATCGGCGGCATCATGACCATGTATGACGAGGGTCAAGTTTGGCTTGCCGGTTTCATCTTTACTTTTACCGTCATATTTCCGCTGCTGAAGATTGTGTTGGGCCTTTTGGCACTATCGACCATCAAAACAGCACCCCTCATGACGAGAAAAATCTTGGCTGCTTTAAGTGGTGCGTCGAAATGGTCAATGCTTGACGTGTTCGCGCTGGCGCTCATCGTCGTCATTATCAACGGAAAGATATTGTCCTCCTCGCAGCTTGAACTCGGCATCGGCCTTTTTGCCGCCGGTGTCTTGCTGTCCACCGCCGCCATCTACAATTTAAGAAGATTATTGTCTGCTCCGATGATGTCTCCGCTCGCAGCCACCGGGTGACGGGTGACGGCGCCACCCGTCTTGGTGCCGTGGCGCGGCTTGTTTTGTGATTCAAGCGGCTCCTCTCAAATCCGAGAGCGGTTCCCCGTATTGTTCCGTATCGATTTCCTCATCGACCACCGCGCTATTGTCTTGGGGTTGTTCAATGGCCACCCGCAACGGCAATCGCACGCTGACCTGGGTGCCCTCACCCAATTCACTTTCGATGATCATCGAACCGCCATGTAATTCGGTCAAGGCGCGTGCCAGAGCCAGGCCAAGACCGGTGCCGGTCTTGCTCTTGATGAATTCGTCATCGGCCTGTTGGTATGGCTTGCCGAGTCGCTCAAGATCGTGTTCGGCAATCCCCACACCCGTATCGCACACCAGAATCCAAAGATCGTCTCCCACCTGCTGCACGTCTATGCCCACCGCACCCTGTTCCGGTGTGAATTTGATCGCGTTAGACAGCAAGTTGAGAAGGATCTGTCGAATGGCGCGGCCGTCTGCGTAAAGCTTGGGCAAATCACGCGGCAGTGAGGTCTCAATGGTTATGCCTGCTTGTTTGGCTGTCACGGCAACAAACTTCAAACTGTCCTCAACGACGGCAACGATATCCAACAATTCCCGAGAAAGATCGAACTTCCCGGCTTCGACTTTCGATATGTCAAGGACATCGTTTATGAGATTTAGCAAATGACGACCGCTATCATGAATCAGTTCGGCGTATTCGCGGTATTTCGGAGAACCCACGGGCCCGAAGGTCTGAGCCCGAATCATCTCGGAAAAACCGATCACCGCATTGAGCGGCGTTCTTAGTTCATGGCTCATATTGGCCAGAAAGCGAGACTTTGCGTGATTGGCGGCTTCGGCATCCTCGCGCGCTTCCACTAATTGGGTTTCGTAATTCTTCCGCTCACTGATGTCTCTGGTAACGCAAATAATCTCAAAACATTGAGGCGCCGGCAGTCCGCGCGGCGTCGGCAATAATTGTGTGGCCTCGAAACATACCACCGGCCGGCATCGCGTTTCGACCCAAACATAATCCTCATCACCTGTTCTAAATCGGTACTCCACCGAAACATCACTGCCGAAATATCGGGCCCGGTCGAAGGCGTCGCTCAATAGATCCTTATCGGCGGGATGCACTAAGGCGCTAAATTGTTGGCCTTCCAAGTCTTTCGGCTGAAGGCCAAGGACGAGCCGGCAGGCCGGCGAGGCAAAGATAATTCTGCCCTCTGAATCATGCCGCGTGATGACGTCCATGGCATTTTCGGCAAGAAATCGATAGCGGGCTTCGCCGTCGCGGGCGGCGCGTTCCGATAAATTGTGGGCGCGCTGCACGCCCAAGGCAACGGCGCTGCCGTAGATCACGGCACTCATGACGCCGGCGGCCAGCAGCATCGGCATCATATCGGCGGAAATCCGGGAAATCGGAAGCCATTCTTGTCCACTCAAAACAACCACCAAAAGCAGCGCGCCGAGACTGAAGCCGGCCGCGCCGATAACCGTGCGCCGGTCCCCGCTCAAGGCCGCTTCCGCCGGTATGACCAAATACCAGGGGATCAGAAAAGAGCTGAGGCCACCCGTGTAGAGGACGAGAAACGTGATCAGGACCGTGAGATTGGTCAGCCAAAGAGACCGCACAACCGGCAAATTGGCCGTGATGCGCAACAGGACCGCAAATAGGATCGGCGACAGCAACCAAACCATCACGATGGCTTCGAAGGTATCGGGCAAGCCGGTCAGGCTCAAATAGATGCCGGCCGCGGCCGCCAGCACGGCCCCGCTGAGCAGGTGGACACCAATAAAGCTGCGATGCCGCGCGGCGATGCCGGGAAAAGCTCGAACGGAGGGATGTACAATAGACGGGGCTGACTCAGACAGGTCCATTCAGATCACATGGGGCAAAGGTGAATCGCTGGTTAACGAGACTGGCGGGGGAGTATTAACAGACTCTAAATTTGCCTGCGGCAGCGGGCACGAAGTGTCCGTTCCGACAAAGAGACCGTAGAACGCAACGAAAAAATAACACTCCGTCGCTAGATTACGGGCTTGCATGTTTTGGAGCTTCGAAGCGCGCGATGCCATCGATGGATTTCACCAACGACCTTTCTGCGGTCAGCCGGGACAGCATTCTGGCCTGCCTGGACACCCTCCGCGTCGGCGTTACCCTATTTGACGAGAAGGATCGCCTTATTTACAGCAACGAGCATTTTCGCCTCATGTTCGAATCGCTTGGGCAATCCATAGAGCAAGACGATAATACACCGGTTACCTTCCCATCGCTCATCAGACGGCTCAAAGGAAAGGCCAAGCCGGGCGACGATACACTACGCACCCTGGACGACTGGCTTGACGAGCGAGACCGGCGCATACAGCAGCAGGATTATCGCCCACTGGATCTGCGATTCAATGATGGTCGATGGTTTCAAGTCAAGGAACGGGTGGAATCCGAAAGCCTAATCAGGCTTTGGGTCGATATCAGCGACCTTCGCAAGAATGAGATTCGTCTTGAAGATGCCCTATCCATCGTCGATGTGGCTACGGCTTTCTGGGATCAAAACGATCGGCTGGCGGCATTCAACAATCACTTCGTCAATGTCTTCTCCACAGAGGAGGCCGAAATCAAAGTCGGTGATTCTTTCGCCGATGTCATAGACCGTATTACCGAGGCTAAACTGTTCGACATGCCCCTGGGTGCCGAACAATGGCGCAACGACCGGATCAATAAGCACCGTCAGGCATTTGGGCAAGATGTGGTCACTTTCCGCGACGGCCGCGACTTTATGATGAAGGAGCACCGGACCAGAGACGGCGGGATAGCGACCGTTCTAACGGACGTAACGACGCTCCAGGAGAAGGAACGCGAAATCATTCACCGGGGTCATGCCATCCAGCGGACTCAATCGAGCCTGACGAAAACGCGCAGCAAGATGAAGGAACAAGCTCATTCCTTGGTCGGCCTCAACGAGAAACTTGACGAAGCGGCGGCCCAGGCACAACAAGCCGATGCGGTGCTGAGTACCTTCATGCGTAGTATGAGCACGGAGATACGCACACCGCTCCATTCCATCATCGGCTTCGCGGAGATGATCAGCAGGCAATTGTTCGGCCCCGTGGGGGATGACCGCTATCGGGAATATGCCGAACTCATTCACCTTAGCGGTCATCACCTATTGAGTCTGGTGATGCGCATTCTTGATATTTCGAAGGTGCAAATGGGCAGCTACGACTTGAACCTGACCATTGAAGATATCGGTCCCATACTTGAATCGTGCCTGTCGGCCATGAAACGATCAGCCAAGGACAAACAAATCGCGCTGGACTTAACGGTCGCCCCAGACTTGCCCCAGCTTCGGCTCGATACCGCGCCGACACAAGTGGTCATACGAGAAATCCTGGCCAACGCCATCGAATTTACCGAGCCCGGCGGCACCATCACAATCGACGCCCAACGCAAAGGTACCGACGTGGAAATCACCGTCAGAGATACCGGCATAGGGATACCCGATGAAGATATCGATCGAATCATGTTGCCGTTCGAGAAGGGCAAAAACGCCAGGTCGAAAGATTACGCGCGGGGTGGCTTAGGCCTGCCCCTAGCGCGCGAGCTCGCCAAGCTCCAAGGTGGCCGAGTAACCCTGGAAAGCGTTGCCGGGCAAGGCACCACGGTACAAATCACATTTCCGGCAGCCAAGCCCAACACCGCGCGCGGCCCGCAGCGAACGAAGGTCGCCGTCTGATCGCGTGCAGGCGGTTTTCGTCACGGGTGCCTTGCATAATTGGTTGAAGGCGGGCCTTGAAGAACAAGAAGATACTTAGGGTAATACTATCATAGGTTTTGTCACCGACGGTACCCTAGCCGCTTTTGAGCTTTCGATTTGCCCGATCAAGCCCACTTCCCTGGTAAAGTGCCTCACCACATCATATCTATTGTGCAACAGCAGGGATTGGCCTAGATACCGTCCGAAAACCTCTTTCGGAGTGCCGGGTTTTGGGCACCGGACCCGGCAGGGAACGGGCCTCGATTTATGCCAAGCCGATTAAGGAGACCCCATGATTGAAGCCGAGCTCAAAGCTGAATCGAAGGTGACACTTAGACCGGCGGCGCCTGACGATGCCCCCATTATGCTGGAAATGGTGACGGCCTTGGCCGAATATCAAGACCAAGGGGCGTCGATGACGGCGACGGTCGAGGATTTCAGGCGCAACGGTTTCGGTCCCGATCGACAATTCGAGTGCATCTTGGCGGAGCAGGATGGCGCGCCGGTCGGACTGGCAATCTTTTTTCCGACCTATGCAACGTGGGACGCCAACCGCGGTCTTTATATCCAGGATTTATTCGTTGCGGAGAGTGTGAGAGGCCGCGGTGTCGGCATTAGTCTTGTGCAGGAAGTCGCGCAAATCGCAAAGCAGCGCGGCTGCGGTCATCTACAATTGAATGTGGTGCATGCCAACCCGGCGCGAAATTTTTATGATCGGTTTGGCTTCGTCCATGTGGATGATTTATTAACCTATCGGCTAAGTGGCGAGCGTTTCGAACGGCTAGCTCGCGGTGATGTATGAGTACAAACGGTTCCATAGATCAAATCATAGACGATCTTGCCTTTCTCGACGAATGGGAAGACCGCTACCGGTATATTATTGAGCTCGGCAAAGAGCTTAAACCGATAGATGATGCCGAGCGAAGCCAGCAGACCAAAGTGCGCGGCTGCGCCAGCCAAGTTTGGTTGATTTCCGAATCGAATGACGACACCCCCCCTCGCCTGGCCTTTAGAGGCGATAGCGATGCTCATATCGTGCGCGGTCTCATCGCAATTTTATTTCGTCTCTACAGTGACAAGACGGCATCGGAAATTTTGAAAATAGACGCGCGTGATGTCTTTCATCGCCTCGGCCTTGATGAACATTTGACCCCCCAGCGATCGAATGGCTTCGTCTCTATGATGAAGCGGATCCAAAACGACGCAATCCATGCCATGGTGCCGGAACAGGCATGACATCGAACATTGCCGCGCGTTAGAGCGCATTCGGACGGAAAACCGGTGTCCACTTTTCCTGAATGCGCTCTAGATATTGCCCGCTCGATCCGCGCTGCGTTTTTCTTTGCCCGTGATGCCGTAATGATCGGCCAAACGCACCAGAGCGATTTGCAGCACGACCTTGCCGGAACGCCGCGGCCACCCTAGATCCCGCTCGGTTTGTTCAAGACCGATTAGGTGGCAGCAAACGTCGAGAAGGACGCGGCTCAATCCCGGCCCAACCGCAATGAGAGCCGCTGCAACGCGCTGACGCGCCGCCAGCGCCGTTTCGTTGAGATCCGGAAGATTAGCGGCCGCCCGTTTGGTGTTCCGGCGTGCCGGAACGATCGCCCAATCGCTGGTCACGCGCGGCGTCATCATGCCCTTGGTGAAATCCTCACGCAGTCTTTCTCCGGCCTCGAATTCTTCTCTTGAAATGAGGCAATTGCCCTTAGCGTCTTTACGTTTGTGCAACCAACCCAATGGCGATTCCGCCACATTCACGCGATAGGCTGTATTGGCCGCGTTGTCCGCGTGGATATATCGCGTACCCAATACTTCATGTTGACCGCGAAACGGCGCATCGGGGCGGCTCAAGCGGCGCAAAAAGCTTTCACCCACACCGCTCAAGACAAAGACGCGAACATTGTTCAGCGCCGGCAAATCGTCATCTTGGTCGGCATAACGGATAAACTCGTGGGTCAAGAAGGCACGGACCAATTCGGATGGGATCGCGAGAATGGGCTTTCGCCATCGATTGCGGGGACTGTAGAGGCCAAATTCAGTTGTCTTTGACGGAGCGATATAGCTGCCCTGCCGCGCCAGCCGAGGCAACACTCTTTTCGCCTCGCGCACAACTTCACCTGCGCCCAGCATTGGCACCCGTTCCATATTACGCCATGCCTGCAGAGTGTGGCCAGGCCAGCCGCACGGCGCCCGTGTGATCCGATTGCCGCGAGGCGGGCGCCTTGGTGGTCATACATTTCAGCAGCACTTCCAGCCGGCTGACAACCATATCGAATTGCGGATTGTCCCGCTTTTCCTCGATCAATTGGCAGGCATGGGAAACAGTGCTGCGGTCGCGACCGAAAGCGAGGCCGATTTCCGTCAGATTGAGCCCCAGCACCACATGAACAAGATACATGGCAACCTGACGGGCCAGGGCCGCCGGGGCGGAATAACGCTTCGGGGCGTTGAGATCGACCACCGACACGTTAAATGCCAGCGCGCTCAACCGACGCGCAAGATCGAAAGCGCGCTCCGGGATCGCCTGTTCAGCGACCCTGCCAGACGGTTTCGGCATAAGATACCCTCTCACATAATTAACGTAATAGGTTAATTATGGACCATAGTACAGGGGGCGTGGATAAGTTTAATTCTATCTATTTACAAATTGCGTAAACTGTGCTTATGGTCGGCAGCACATCGGATAGGCAAGACATCGACCGGCATATGGAAAATCGGATCCGCAAGTTTCGCAAGCAGCGGGAAATGACCCTCACCGATCTCGCGGCCAAGATAGGCACCACGCCGCAGAGCATTTCCCGGCTGGAAAACGGATTGATGACGTTGTCGACCGGTTGGCTGGTAAAACTGGCGGACGCATTTCACATCCATCCGACCGATTTGCTCGAACAGCCGGATCGGGAAACGATTCCGTTGGCAGGCTTGATCGGCGAAGACGGTGTGCTTCGTGATCAGCAACCGTCCCGCTTTACCCTGGAAGCACCGTCAATCGATCCGCTTGCCGTGCGTCTTGCAACACAGATTGGAAATTTTCAGGCGGGAGATGTTCTCATATTCGACCGATTGCAAAACACAGCCTATGATCACGCCCTGGATCGGGATTGTCTGGCTGCCCCGGTTGACGGTTCGCCAATATTGTGCCGCGTCATAGCGGCTGAACCAACGCGCAGCTCCGCATATACCCTTGTGCCGTTAGCGTCCGGCACATTATCGATCCATAACACGCAGCTCAGCCTTGCGGCACCCCTCATCATGCGCATCAGTTTCTTTTAAATTGACTTAAGAAGCTTTGGCCTGAATGTACTGATCGGTAAGCGCCATGGCTTTCGGCATCTGCAGGAAGGCATCATAACACAGAAGCATAGTGACGTTTTGACCGTCCTGGGACAGGGGTAACTTCAGCCAGAACTGAATCAAATGATCCTTTTCCTCCAAAGGAAAGCGCATAACTCCCTGCACCGGCAGGCGCCGATCCACAACCCGGTCGAAGTCGGCACCATCTGCAATAAACGGCTGTTCATCTAAATAGCGGCCCGTAAGCTCCCGACCATAGATGTGGCGCAAGCCCGTTCCGACCAGACGATAACGAAATCGCCGGGGCGCCGATTCAACGTCGATCAGACTGATGAACCCCAGGTGACGTTTGAAGCCTTTGGGCTCAATATCGCCACGCGACGGCATGGATCGGCCGCCCCGCCGACTGAGCCAATAATCGAATAGTTCGCGCTGCTCCGGAATCACCAACTGCGCGCGAAACGTCAAAGGAGACGGCGACACACTATTGTTTCCCTAATCAGTTACAGATGAACGCCCCTGCACTCGCCGTGCCCGTTAACGAAATGATAAATCCGACAAAATAACAAGATAATTCTTACCTTTTGTTAACATTTTTCACGAATCTTCATTTCGGATTCGATTCGGTGCCGCTCTCAAGCGCTTTTCGAAGCATCGAACCGCTTCGCCGCCTTGCCCAAGGGCAGGCCGTAAATCGCGCCCGATTCATTGCCAAGTGGAGAAAAATTGCACAAAGAAGCCCGAATTCATGCCAACGATTCGCTCAGATCGGCGACGTTCGAGAGAAATTAAGGGTCGGTAATGTCAAATATAATTTAAGATCAAAGCAATGCCCAAAAGAATGGCGATCCACATCGCCATGGAGCCGGCCGGCCAGGATCGGGCCAGTTGCCCCGAGGGCCCATGAAAGCGATAGAGGCGTTGGACAAACCCATTTATCTGTTGGCGCGCGCTGCCGAGAACGGCACTCTGCACGAACACAATCAAACGACCGGCGGCAAAAAGCACCCGGGGGGCGAGACGTCGATAAAACCAATCCGTATCGAGATTGGTCGATTTGATTTCAGGCGGATAAACACCGACCTTGATCAACACCACAAAGGCCAAAACGGCAAACAAAAGAAGTTGCAATTGCGTGACCACGTGGCCTGTCGTGTAGGGCTCAAATTCCATGTCATAGGGCAGCAATTCATAAAAAGCTTGCGGAAAAACGCCAATCGCTATGGATAAGGCCGCCAAGATGCCCATGGCGATGAGCATATTGATCGGCGCTTCCTGACATCTCTTGCCGCTATCATGGGCGAAGAAGGCGAAGAACGGGATCTTGATCCCGGCATGTTCCAACACACCGGCCGACGCAAACAACAAGGCCAACCACACGATCATGAGATTCATATCGGCCACGCTATCGATGATCAGGCCCTTAGCGATAAACCCGGAAAATAACGGAAACGCAGAAATCGATAAGGCACCGATAATGCAGAAAGCCGCCGTCAAGGGCATGGACTTATACATGCCGCCCAGCTCCGAGGCTTGTATGGTTCCAGTGCGGAATAGCACCGCACCCATGCTCATAAAAAGCAAGCTTTCGAAAATAATATTACAAAAGGCGTAACCCACCGCGCCATTTAGCGCCAGCGGCGTACCGACCCCGATCGCCACCACCATGAAACCCACTTGGTTATTGATGCTGTAGGTCAAGACGCGGCGTAGATTGTCTTCGATCACCGCAAAGAAAATGGGGAACAGCGTCATCACCACGCCGATATAGATCAGTTGCTCGGTTCCGGCAAAGCCACGCACCAAGGCGTAAACCGCCAGTTTGGTCGTGAAAATCGACAGCATGATCGTGCCGGTCACGGTCGACTCGGGATAAGAATCCTGCACCCAATTATGCAGCAAGGGGAACGCGCTCTTGATGCCGAAGGCCAAAAAGATCAACAGCACGGGCAATGTGCCTAATTCCATATGATCGAACGCGATGGAACCGGTATCCTGAGCATAGAGAATAAGCCCGGCCAGCAACAAAACACCCGAGCTCACTTGGATGACGATATAACGCATACCCGCTTTGTAGGCGCGCTCCGTGCCCCGTGCCCAAATCAAAAACACCGACGATACGGCGGCAATTTCCCAAAATACGAACAGCGTAATGAAATCGCCGGCAAAGACGCCGCCCAGCGCCGCGCCGGGATAAACCAGGGACGCCACTTGCTGCACCGTATCGCGCACATGCCAGGCATAGATCGCGTTTACAAAGGTCGCCAAAAAGAACACGAGACCGAAAAGACGGCTCAGCGCGTCAAGGCGCATGATCGTCAAGGTGTAATCGAACAGCACCACGCTGCCGTAATCGCCAAGGGGATAGGACAGAAAATGCAAAACACCGACAACCGGCAAGGCAACGATGAAGATTCTGCGGAACGCTTCGGGCACCAGCGGCACCAAAAAACCGCCGATAATGAGAATCAGCGCCGGGTGAAGTTCGAGCGGCAATAAACTACCGATCATAATAATCCTCGTCCCGCATCACGAGCATGCGCAACGCCTTACCGGCAAACACAATGAAGATGAAGCACACAAAACCGTATATGCCGAATATGCCGATAAATCCGAACAGCCTTTCCGGCTCGAAATCAACGTGCCTCACGTAAAACGCGTCTGCGGCAAAAACCACGGCACAAGCAATTGCCAGAAGCCAAATCAACAAGTTGACGTTCTTGGCTTTGTCGAGCCAATAGGCTTTATCATTTCCATTTTTATTGTCGTGATGATCGGACATGGCTTTCTCCAGAGCGCATTCAGGAAAAGTGGACCCGGTTTTCCGTCCGAATGCGCGACAAAACAAAGACTTAGAGCGCATTCAGGAAAAGTGGACACCGGTTTTCCGTCCGAATGCGCGATAAAACAAAAACTTAGAGCACGTTAGGGATTCCAAATAAAGTGAACGTGCTCTAGGGAGACGTTATGCTTTCAATGAACCGGTAAATCGGTTCGGCAAAAAAGAACAAAATAATGCATCCAATGCCGGTTGCCAGCGGTGGCAGCACACACAACAAGGGAGCCTCTTTGATCGCCGACCCCGGAGCGTAAGTCGCCGCGCTGCCAAGGGCGGCGGCCGGCACCGGCGTAAAAAAGCCCCTGACCACAAGCGGCAAGAGATATCCCACATTCAAAAGGGACGACAGCATGAGCACGCCGATAATGATAAGGTCGCCGGTATCGGCGGCAGCGGCAATCAACACGAACTTACTCCACGCCCCACCCATGGGCGGCAGGCCGATAATGCTCAGGGCGCCCAATAAAAAGGCGATGAACGTCCACGGCATGACGCGCCCCAGACCTGCCATATCGCTGATCTCGGTTTTGCGCGTGGCGACATAAATCGAGCCGGCACACATGAACAGCGTGATCTTACCCATGGCATGCATGGCAATTTGCATCCCACCGCCAATCACACCCATGGATGTGGCGAGCGCCGCACCCAACGTCACATAGGAAAGCTGGCTCACCGTTGAATAGGCCAGACGCGCTTTTAAATTGTCCTTCGTTATGGCGATGATCGACGCGATCAAGATCGACGCCGCGGCCACCCAGATGAGCCATTGAGACGCCCCCGTCATTGACAAATAATCAATGCCGAAAATGTAAACCACAACTTTGAGCACCGCGAACACGCCGGCTTTGACCACCGCTCCCGCGTGAAGCAAGGCACTGACCGGGGTTGGCGCCACCATGGCCGCGGGCAGCCAACGATGGAACGGCATGAGCGCCGCTTTGCCGATGCCGAACACATAAAGCGCAAGCAATAAAGGCACCAGCGCTTCATCCACCTTGCCCGCGAGAATACCGCCGGGCGTAAAGTCAAGCGTACCCGCAACGAACCAAGTCCAAATAACGGCAATCAGCAAAAAGCCGATTGAAGTGCCCAACAGAATGCCCAGATAGACGCGTCCCCCTTTGCGCGCCGCTTCCGTCCCCTTATGAATCACCAGGGGATAGGTCGACAGGGTCAACACTTCGTAGAAAATAAACAGGGTGAACATATTGGCGGCGAAAGCGATGGCGATGGCACTGCCGATGGCCACGGCAAAACAAACATAAAAACGCGTTTGATGCGGCTCGTTGGTGCCGCGCATATATCCGATCGAATAGATCGAATTCACGATCCACAGGCCGCTCGCCACGACGGCAAACAACATGCCGAGGGGCTCAATTTGAAAAGCCACAGCGAGCGGCGGAATAACTTCCAAAACCTCAAAAGACGGTCGGGCCCCGGCGACCACCGCGACCAGTAAATAGAGAATGTCCAGAAACAAAAGAACAGCGGTCGCTAATGTGACAAATTCACGCCGATTGGGTGACTTGTCGGCCAGCACAATTAATCCGGAGCCAAGCAAAGGGATAATCAAGCTCAGCACAAGCGCGAGTTCCGGGGTCCAGATAATCATGGAAAGACCCCCAACAATGCTTCGGCCGCGCGCCTTGCAACGGATGTGGTGAACTGCGCATTAATCCCGAAATAGAAATTCGCCAAAACCAGTCCCCACATGGGCACGAGCACGCTGGCCGGCGCCTCCGTCACGTTCACATGCTCGGGCGTGTCATGCAGATACGCGAGCTCGACAACGCGCCAGACATAGATAACGGCAATAAGCGAGCTCATGACAACGAACCCGGCGATCCACCATTGTCCAGACGCAAAGGCCGCTTCAATCAGCAGCCACTTGCTGACGAAACCCACCGTTAGAGGAAGGCCGATCAAAGATAATCCACCAGCCACAAAGGCCGCCATGGTCCACGGCATTTTTCGCCCAAGACCGGTGAACGCATCAATGTCGGTCGAACCCATGCGCAAAGCCACCGCTCCCACCGCCATAAACAATGCCCCTTTCATGAGGGCGTGGTTGAACAGATGGATACTTGCAGCCGTCAAACCGGCAATTGTTGCAAAGCTCAGGCCCAACAGCATGTAACCGATCTGCGCGATACTTGAATAGGCGAGCAATCGTTTCACATTGGTTTGAAACACCGCCACGATGGACGGCACAAACATGCCCACCAGGGCAAGAGGTAGGAAAAGATAACTCAGCGTGAGTTCTTGGAAGTCGAAGCGTGTACCGAACACCGTGAACACGAAACGCATCAACACATAGACGGCGACCTTAGTCGATGTCGCCGCAATAAAAACGGTGACCGCCGATGGGGCGAACGTATAGGCGTTGGGCAACCACAAATGCAGGGGGAACAGAGCGAGTTTAAGACCGATTCCGACGATGATGAAAGCGAAAGCCGCGCGCACCAGGCGACTGTCGCCCATGTCGGCAATTCGCATGGCCAGATCCATGATGTTCAACGTACCTGTCGCCATATAGAGCAGGCCGATGCCGATGACAAAGAAGGTCGCACCGATGGTGCCGGCAATGAGATAAGAGATGGCGGCCGACAAAGCGCGCTTGTCGCGGTTGGCCCCTAAGGACACGAGAACATAGGTGGAAAGGGACGAAATCTCCAAGAAGACGAAGAGGTTGAACGCATCACCGGTAATCGTGACCCCCAGAAGGCCCGCTAAAGCCAATAGAAAGACCGGAAAAAAGAGCACCTGGTTGTGCTTTTCGATTTCCGCCAGAATACCTTGCCGGGCGTAGGTCATCACCGCCGCACCAATGCCCGACACGATGACCAAAACCGGCGCATTGGCCGCATCGAGCCGATATTCAATACCCCAAGGCGGCGGCCACCCGCCAAGGGCATAAGACAACACCCCCTGATCCAAGACCTGGACAAGTAACAAACAGGCAATGACAAAAGCGGACCACGTCGCCACCAGCGCGAACAGCCACGCCGCTGTCGCATTGCGCAAAAACAGACTAAGGGGGGCGGCAATGAGCGGTATAACCACCTGAAGCGGTGCCAGGTGCGGGGACAGATTGGCAAACATCAGTCTTGTGCACCTTCGCCAAAATCAAGAATGTGATCGATCTTCAGGATTTCATCTTCTTCGATGGTACCGTAGGCTTCTCGGATCCGCACGATGATCGCAAGACCCACAGCCGTCGTTGCAACGCCGACCACAATGGCGGTGAGAATAAGGACATGGGGTAACGGGTTGGAATAGATGACTCCCGTTCCCTCAATTTCAATCGGCGCCGTGCCGCCACGCACTTTCCCCATTGAAATGTAAAGCAAGAAAACGGATGTCTGAAAGATATTGAGACCGATAATCTTCTTGACCAGATTGCCGCGACTGACCACCACATAAAGCCCCGCCATCATCAAGACGATGACGACCCAGTAATTGTAATGTCCCAGAATGAACTCGGCCGACATCACCAATCCTCATCATGTATTTCAACGGTGCGGCCGGCAAAGGCAAAAAACAATATTATCATGACCGCTGCAACCGTGATTCCCACGCCCAGTTCGACAACTATGATCCCATAGTGCTGGCCTAGGTGATGCTCCGTGTCCGGATGAAGGGCATCATAATCCAGAAAATTTTCACCCAAAAAAAGCGTGACCAACCCGACACCGGCAAAAAGGATGACGCCGGCGGCCATCAGCCGCTTGACGATGTCGGGAGGCGCCACCCTTTTTGCCGAATCCAGACCAAAAACTAGCCCGTATAGAATGAACGCGACGGCAAAAATAATGCCTGCCTGGAACCCGCCGCCAGGACCGAAATCAGCGTGAAACTGTACATAGAGCGCAAACAACAAAATGGGCGGCACCAAGATTTTCGTCACCACCCGCAAGACGATGTGATGGTTCATGGTCCCTCCTCCTCGTTGGCTCTAGAGCCGTTGACGGCAACAGCCGACGCCAAACCCAGGATCACCAGCACGCCCAATCCGGCGATAAAGATCACGACCACTTCGCCTAATGTGTCGTAGCCGCGATAACTTGCCAGCACGGCCGTCACCACATTCGGCACGCCGATTTCATCGGGCGTCCGATCCATATAATCCATGCCGACATATTGATGAGCCGGTGCATTGGGGTCGCCGAAATTCGGCATGTCCCAAGTCGAATAAATTAGAGCCGCTCCGGTGACCATAACAACCAGTAAAGGCACCAGGGGTTGGCGTCCCTTCGGCAGCTTTTCCGTCCGCGCGGTCAACATCAAGGCGCCAAGAAACAACACGGTGGAAATGCCGGCACCGACAGCGGCCTCCGTAAAGGCCACATCCACCGCATCGAGATTGACGAAAAAGGCCGCCGAAAGCAGGCTATAAGCGCCCGATACCATTACGATCGAAAACAAATGGCGCATTGTGACGATCGCCATGGCCGTCACCAGTAAGAAGGTAAGCAACAATACGTCGATCAACAACATCACGTCGAATTGTGCAGGGGCTTCAAGCGGCATGCTAACTCAACGATCCTCCTCATCGTCCGTCGATTCCGGCTCGCCCAAATGAGCGAACGTGCTTAAGAAAGGTTTGAGTCCCGCCACATAGGCGGCATTGGCGATCGCATGGGTGGCCGTGGGGCTGGTGAAAAACAAAAAGGCGGCGATCAGAGCCAGTTTGATCGACACGAAAATCAGACCGGCCTGGCCCGCCTGAATGATCAAGCCGATCACAATCAATTCGGCGCCCAGGGTATCGGTCACACCGGCACCATGAAGGCGACTATAAAAATCCGGAAACCGGTAGATAGCGATGGCGCCGACCACCACGAAAAAAGCCCCGGAAAGCATAAATACCCAGCTCAGAATCAGGATCAAAAAATCCATCAATTGGGCTCCTTAGTCTCTAGGGACACCGCATCGTCACGAAGGCCCGACAGCGCCAAGCGGAAGTTGCGATAGCGCAAGAACTTAAGTACCGCGATGGT
>Ga0114950_10001408_pt1 | contig 18072 bp, 15 predicted proteins | sample N075metaG_FD_83503 | JGI IMG/M metagenome (GOLD analysis project Ga0114950, IMG submission 83503) | Deep subsurface microbial communities from Kermadec Trench to uncover new lineages of life (NeLLi) - N075 metaG | ecosystem: Environmental > Aquatic > Marine > Ocean trench > Sediment | place... | reverse complement strand
TGATTCTTTCCAGGACATCAACGGTAAGCGGCTCGATGTAGACACGGTCGGCGATGCCTTCGTCGGTCATGATTGTGGCTGGATTCGAGTTGACCAGAACGGTTGTGACGCCCTCTTCACGGAGGGATTTGCACGCCTGAGTGCCAGCGTAATCGAATTCGGCGGCTTGACCGATGATAATAGGGCCGGAGCCGATTACGAGCACCTTCTTTGGCTTAACGGAAATATCAGCCTCCCTTTCCGCAGTGCTCTACGGCCACGGCCCTACATGCGGGTCTTAGATATGTGCCTATGGATGTTATACCGGGTTGCGGTTTTTGGCTATCCGGCCCTGCCGGCCGCCGTTCTAGGTAGTTGGCAGCACGCCCGGCAGGTCTATCAGCCCGCGGGAGTGCAGGGAGTTCAATAATTGAGAGACGAAGGAACTGAAGAGTCTGCCATCCCAGTCGGCGGCATCATCTCCGAGAATCGTTTGTTCGATCCGCGGAGGAATCTTGATATGAGACATGTCGTCGCCTACGGGTTCAATCTCCATACGTCCCAGTGGAAACAAAGGTTGTCCTTCCATGTTGGGGTCCACGGCGTTGACCACCAGGTCCCAATGCTTTCCCAAGACGCCTTTGCCAACGTTCACTTGGTAAATGTACTCACCACATGAATAGCGGGCGCACTCCTCCGATAGGAAAGTGGGCATCTCCGCGAAATCCACCGCCACCTCCACATCCACACCCCCCTCCAGCAGAAACATGGCGAATGAAGACATTAATAATAATCCTCCAATAAATTACACGCCTGTCGGGGCCGGGATCTGAATTTGGGCATAACGAAATTGGTTGCCCTATTTATCGATTGCTATCTGCTCAGGGGCAGCCTCCTTTACCGGCGGTAGCTATCTGCTAGCCTTAGCGCCTGTTTCGAGTTTCTCAGGCCGGCATGGCACTACGTCAGCCTTGGAAGTCTTCAACCATCTCAATGAACTGATCGAACAGGTACTCGTTGTCCATCGGTCCGGGTGAAGCCTCAGAATGGTATTGTATGGTAAACAGGGGCATCTCTTTATGGCGAAGCCCTTCCACGGTTTGGTCATTTAAGTTGATGTGTGAGACTTCCAAGCCTGAGGGCAATTTCTCCGGACTGACAGCATACCCATGGTTCTGGGCAGTTATGTAAATTCGACCGTCGGCCAAGTCCTTAACGGGATGGTTTCCGCCCCGGTGGCCGAATTTTAGCTTGAAGGTCTCAGCCCCCAGGGCCCTGGCGACGATCTGGTGTCCCAGGCAGATCCCCATGATCGGGACGCGGCCCAACAACCGGCGGGTGTTGTCGACCGCGTAGTCCAGCATCTTTGGGTCGCCCGGTCCCGGGGATAGCAAGATGCCGGAGGGCTTCATTGCCAGCATATCTTCGGCTGGCGTGGCCGCCGGCACCACGGTCACCCGGCAACCCCGGCTGCGTAGATGCCGCAGGATGTTGTACTTTAGGCCGCAGTCTGTGACCAGTATCCTGTGTTTGGCGTCGGGCTGGTCATCGCCTGAGGCGTCCCAATCGTATTCTTCCTTGGTGCTGACGGTGGCAACGTAGTCCTGGCCGTCGTAGGCGGGGGTATCTTGTAGCTGCTTCAGCGCGGTGTCTGGCGGCCCGGCGGTGATGATGCCCATCATGACGCCCTGGGAGCGCAGCCGCCTGGTGACCGCCCTAGTGTCGATCTCGCTGATGCCAGGGATCCCCTCGCTGGCCAGGAATTCATGCAGGGTGCGGTCGCTGCGGCCATGGCTGGGCAACTCGCAATGCTCCCGGACAATCAGCCCACTGACCTGAATTCGGGCCGATTCAGAATCTTCCGCGTTGATGCCGTAATTCCCAACCAGGGGATAGGTGAGGGTCACCAGTTGGCCGGCGTAGGAGGGGTCGGTCAGAATCTCTTGATAGCCGGTCATGCTGGTGTTGAACACCACCTCGCCAAGGCCGTCGGTCTCAGCGCCGAAGCCGACTCCTTCGTGGACAGAGCCGTCTTCCAGGACCAGATAGGCTGCCTTGTGCAATCTAGCGCACCCGCCCTTGATTTAGATTTTCAGCCAAGAAATTCTTCCCGGCGGCAACCGGAGATTGACTTGCCGCCTACCGAGATGTGGTTCGACATTCTTCCTCGGAAGGACGCCGCGAATGCCCCGGAAGGACACCGCGAAAGCCCCGAAGCGTTGTTTCCGCTGGTACTGAGCCTGTCAAAGGACCCCACGGTGGCTGTGTGGAATCTTGAGATCGGTCTAGCACGTGTTGTTTATGGGATACCGGTTAAGGTCTGGCATGGGGCTCTTCGATCTTTAGTCCCGGCCCCTGGTAAACCAGGCGTCCCGAAACGAATGTTGCTACAACGCGGCCTTTTAGGACCGTGCCTTCCAGAGGCGTGTTTCTGCCCTTGGACTCGAATTCGGAGGTGTCCACCGTCCACTCTTCCTCCGGATCAAACAGGACTATATCGGCCGGGGTTCCCGACTGCATGGAAGCCAGATCGGAATAGCTCTCGCCCAATACCCGTGCCGGGCCGGTGGTCAACCGGTCGATCATGGCGCCCATGCTCAGCTTCCTGCGGTGCACCAGCTGAAGCAACGAGCCTAATGCGGTCTCCAACACGCTGATCCCAAAGGCGGCGTCCTGGTAGGTGACCTGTTTGCTGGACAGTTCGTGGGGAGCGTGATCGGTGGCGATACAGTCGATCGTGCCGTCAGCCAACGCTTCGACCAAAGCGTCGACATCCCGTTGCGAACGAAGGGGCGGATAAACCTTGGTGCTGGTGTCGTAGGCCCGGCCGCCGGCTGCTCCGGCCGCTTCTCCCTTGTCTCCCAATACCCATTGGTCGGTGATGGTCAGATGATGAGGGCAAACCTCGGCGGTCACCGAGAGACCCCGTTCCTTGGCTTCGCGTACCAAGGGCACGCTGCCGGCCGTGCTGAGGTGGGCTACGTGGAGCCGCCCGCCGGTGGCCTCGGCCAGGGCTATGTCCCGGGCAATCATTGCCTCCTCGGCCGCGGCGGGGATGCCGTCCAGGCCCAGGTGTGTCGCCACCGAGCCCTCGGCCATGACCCCGTTACAGGACAACGATGGGTCTTGGCTGTGGTTGGTGATGGCCAGCCCCAAGTCTGAGCTATAGATCAGGGCGAGGCGCATCAGGTTGGCGTCGTAAACCGGGTCTCCGTCGTCGCTGAACGCGGCCACCCCGGCGCTGGCCAACTCCTCCATCTCCGCGAGTTCGTGTCCCTTCCGCCCCTTGGTTACGCAACCTATGGGCAAGATGCGCACCAGAGAATCGTGGCGGGCCCGCTCATGGATGAATTCCACCACTGCTGCGTTGTCGATGGGCGGGTCGGTGTTGGGCATACAGCAGAGCGTGGTGAAGCCGCCTTTGGCCCCGGCCCTGGAGCCGGCGGCGATGGTCTCTTTGTACTCAAAGCCCGGTTCACGGAGGTGGCAGTGCAGGTCGATAAAGCCGGGGCTGGCCACCAGGCCGTCGCCTTTGATGATCCGGCATCCGTCCGGAACGCGGTCCCGGCCCAATCGCCCGGTGGCCAGTATCTCACCGCCGCCAAGCAGCAGGTCACCCACCCGGTCCAACTGACGGCTGGGGTCGATTATCCTGGCGCGGCGAATCAGGATGGTTTCCGTTTCCACACACCTCTCCAACGTTCTGGATTTCACTCTTTCGGGTCTTGGAGTCTATCGGGTTATTGGCCGGGTCCGGTGGTCAGCTGGAAGAGGAGGGCCATGCGCACGGCCACGCCGTTGGTCACCTGTTCTTCGATCACGGAGCTTCCGCCGTGGGCGATGCTGGAACTGATCTCTATACCTTCGTTCATGGGGCCGGGATGCATGACCAATGCGCCGGGCTTGGCCTTTGCCAGCCGGTCGTCCGTGATCTGCCACCGCCGGATGTACTCCCGCACACTGGGCAAGAACCCGGCGTTTTGCCTCTCTTTTTGCAAGCGCAGGGCCATGACCACGTCGGCCCCTTCGATGGCCCGGTCCAGATTGGTGTCCACATCCACCAGGGAGGCGAACTGGGACCGGGCGATTCTCTTACTGGAGCGTAGCAGGTCGGGCGGCATCAGGGTGGCGGGGCCGGAGAGGACGACCTTCGCCCCCATCTTGGCGAACCCCCAGATGTTGGAGCGGGCCACCCGGCTGTGGAGCACGTCTCCGACGATGACCACCTTCAGCCCTTCCAATGAACCTCGCGCACCCGAACCCAGCTTGTCTTGCACGGTGTACAGGTCTAGTAGGGCTTGCGTGGGATGCGCGTGGAGACCGTCTCCCGCATTTATTACGCTGACCTTGTTCAGATGCTGGGCCAATAGATAGGGCGCGCCGGAATGGGGGTGCCGCAGCACGATGGTGTCGATGCCCATGGCCTGTATCGTCAACCCAGTGTTGAGCAGTGATTCGCCCTTTTCGGCGCTGCTGCCCGACGCCGACATGTTGATTACGTCGGCGCTGAGCACCTTGCCCGCCTCTTCAAATGACATCCTAGTGCGGGTGCTGGCCTCGTAGAAAAGGGTCACAATCACCTTTCCGCGAAGGGCCGGTACCTTCTTGATGTCACGCCCCAGCACCTCTTTCATGCTGCGGGCGGATTCCAAGACCTCTTCAATCTCCTCCCGGGAGAAATCGTCCAGGTCCAGCACATGCTTTCTCGGCGTTGGCTTCACGGCCAGCAGGTCGTCGATGTCTGGAGTTTCGATTGTTCGGGAGACGGCCATATCAATCAGTCCTAGTTTTCCCCAGAGGGGTTACTCATCAGCGCCATCGGTATCCGTTCCGGTATCCGAGTTGTCCAGCGGCGCTCGTTCTTCTTGGAAATCGTCTTCAAAAATCAAGGCCACTTCGTCGATGCCATCGGTCTCCACCAAGCGGACTTTCACCCGTTCATGGATCGAAGTGGGCAGGTTCTGGCCCACGTAATCAGCCCGGATGGGCAACTCGCGGTGGCCCCGGTCCAGCAATATGGCCAGTTGGATTTGTTGGGGCCGGCCAAGGTCCACCAAAGCGTCCATGGCGGCGCGGATGGTGCGGCCCGTGTATAGAACGTCGTCCACCAGAATCACGCGCTTGCCCTGGATACCCATCGGAATGTCAGTGGGTTTTAATTTGACCTGGGCCCGGCCACGGTTGTCGTCCCGGTAAAGGCTGACGTCCAAGGTAGCCACCGGCACCGCCACACCTTCGAACTCCGCCAGGTTGGCGGCGATACGGCGGGCCAGGTGGACCCCACGGGTGTGGATACCCACAATCACCAGGTCCGCTGCTCCCCGGTTGCGCTCGAGGATCTCGTGGGCCACCCTGGCTAGGGCACGGCGCACGTCCTCGGGATTCATTATCTGTCGTTCTCGCATTCGCTTATCCGGGCGGGCCTTCTTCCGTGGGGGCCGCTCCGGCGCGACTCACAAAAAAACCCTTGCCTTCAACTGGCAAGGGTGTGAGCAACTCACATAACAGGCGCCTGATTTGCACCTGGCGGAGGTTTGGGACGCTCAACTTTGCCAGTCTCACTGGACCGTCTTAAAAGTGTGGCCAAGTCTTGGTCAGACCGGCCGCACGACCCTGGTGGATTATTCGATTGTGACTTTATCTTAACAGAGCGGGGGCCCTCTAAAAAGGGGGAACCCATCGAATTTTCGGCCTATTTTTCTAGGCCTTGGTCTACGCCGAGATCCGTTTTCGGCGGTTGGACACGTAGTCCACCAGCAGGTATTCTCCCAGATTGGCGGCGCTGCTATAGAAGGCCCGGCCGCTGTTGATGCGGGTCATGCGGTCCACGAAGTTGACCAACTGGTAGTTGTTCTCCAGCATGAAGGTGTTGATCACGATGTCTTCTTGCGTGCACTTGCGCACCTCTTTCAAGGTCTCAAGTTCGGTCCGGTGGCTGGGCGGATAGGCGAAGAACGCCCGGTCGCCCTCCAGATGGGCGGTGGGTTCGCCGTCGGTTATCACCAATATCTGACGGGTGCCGCCCTTCTCTTTGGACAGAATTTTCCGGGCGAGCATCAAAGCGTGATGCAGGTTGGTGCCCGATACCCAGGCGTTCCAGGTGCATTTGGCCAGGTCTTCCTCTTTTATCTCGCGGGCATAGTCGGAGAACCCAATGATGTGGAGGCTGTCTCTGGGGTATTGGCTGCGCATCAGGGCCATCAAAGCCAGAGTGACCTTCTTGGCCGCCTGCCAGTTGTTAAAAAGACCCATGGACCGGCTCTGGTCCAATAAGAGGACAGTGGCGGTCTTGGTCATATGCTCAACGCGGTAGACTTCGAAGTCCTCTGGGCTCAGCCGCACCGGGACCTGCGGTCCGCCTCTAAGCACCGCGTTCTTCACCGTGGCCTGCAGGTCCACCTGGAATGGGTCGCCGAACTCGTATTTCTTAGTCTCTCCCAAGACATCGCCGTTGGCCCCGCGGGTGTACATCTGATGGCTGCCGATGCGGTCCTTCTTGAGGTGAGCGAACACCTCTTTGAGGGCCTTCTGTCCGATGCGGCGGATGCCCCGTGCGGTGAGTTCCATGTTTTCGTCGTTGGTCACGTACCCAGCGTCTTGAAGCAGCTTCCGCAGCCGGTCCAATTCGTCGTAGATACGCCGGGCCTCGTCCCCCAGCAGCTCCGCCAGCTTGTCGGGGTCGATGTCGTCCATGTTGCCGCTGCGCATGGCGTCTTGGAGAGATTGTTCCAGCTGGTCCAGTTCTTGGAGACCGCGCATCATCTCCATAGCCTGTTCCATGGTCAGGCTGTCGTCGCCGAGGAAGGGATATTGCCGGCGCAGGTCGTCCATGGGCATCAATTGTTCCATCAAGGCGGCGAACTGGGCCATCTCCCGCTGAGTTTCGGGGTCTAGTGCCTGGGCCAGCGCGTCCTCCATCTCCCGGCGGGCTTCCGGCGACATGCTGTCCAGCAGGGACTGCATCTGGGCTAGCTGCTGCTGCAATTGCTCCATCAGTTCTTCGAAACTCTGGGGCGGGTTGTCGCCAAACATCTGGCCGAACTGTTGCATGAAGCCGTCGAAGTCCGGTTCTTGGCCGGACAGCTTGTCCTTGATCATCTGGTTGAGTTGGCGCATCATTTCGCGCATGCTGGCCATGTCCTGTTCCGACATGCCCTTGATCTGGTCTGCCATCTGTTGGCCCATGTTTTGGGCCATCTGACTTTTCAGCATGTCCAGCAGTTCTTGGAACTTCTGCTGGGCCGCGGGGTCCATGAAGTCGTACTCCATCAGATCCTTGAGCTGACCGGCCACGCCTTCTGGCAGGTTGTCCAGCTTTTCCCGGTTGCGATTGGCCCGCTTTTCCAGCAGGTCTAATAGGCCTTCCTGCTGGGTCCGGTCTTCGCCGTGATTTGCCTCAACCTGTTCCGTAGCCTCGTCCAACCGGCGCTGAATGCCTTCCCGCTCGGTCCGAACGATGTCTTCCAACCGTTCTTTAAGGTCGTCAACCACCGAGTCCATGTTGTGTTGTTGCAGCTGCTGGCGGCGCTGGTTCTTCAAACGCTCCATCAGGTCTCTGAGCCCTGGCATCTGCCGTCCGTCTTGGTCTTGCATGCCTTTACGCATCAGGTCCCGCAGTGCCTGCATGATGTCTCCCTGGTTGAGGAGGTCCTCTGACAGAAGGTCCATCAACTTGTCGGCGTCCAGCTCAAAAATCTGCTGGCTGCCGTCCCACTGGGAGTATTTATAAGTGCGGTAGAGCATTGCGCGTTCCTCGCTGGGCGGGCCGTTCACAACTTGGACGATAACCTGAATATTAGGCTCATGATACCTGGGGGCTTCCGGCAATAGCAAGGTTGCAAGACCGGATATGGGCTCGTAAAGGCGTGTCTTAACGAGCCGCCTGCCGTTCTAGATAACCGTTGCGCCTAGAATGTCTTTCAGATGGGAAAGGGCCCACCCGTGAGCGTCGGGGTTGAAGCTGGCCACGCAATCCGAGGGGACCTCGACGGCATAGTCCCGGTTGCGTGCGTCGGATGCGGTGTGCAGGATGCAGATGTCGGTGCAGACACCGCAGATGATGATTTTGTCTGGCGTTCCGGCGGCCAGGCGGGCTTCCAGACCGGTGTTGAAGAAACCGCTGTACCGGTTCTTGGGAATGACGTTGGCCCCGGTCACGAATTCGGACAACTCGGCGATGACGTTGGGTTCCTCGGTGCCCTTGACGCAGTGGACGGGGAATACCTGGAATTCCAGATCGTCGGGGTCGTGGTGGTCCGAGATGAACAGTATCTCGGACCCGGCCGCCTGTTCCCGGACAAGGAGACTATGGACCCTGGGGATAATCTCCCGCGACTCATCGCCGCAGTAGAGGTTGTGGCCGGGCTCCAAGAAACCCTTGACCATGTCGATGACCAGCACAACGTTTGACATGTCGCCCTCCTGGCATCTCTAATCGTCGATCGCTACGCTACCTCTGCCAAGCGGTAGAGACAAGGCACGCTTCGAATTACACAGTTCGCGGCATCCGTCACGCTTCACGGTACGGCACTACGTGAACGCCCGAGGAATCGATGGTCAAGAGGACCCGGTCCCCAGGGGCTTCGGCGATGCGCTCCCGGATTGCCGTCAACTCTTCGTCGGTCAGGGTAGGAACGGCAATATCTTGGTCCAGCCTATGCCACGAGCGAAGGGGCGCCCCGAGCCGCGCTTCCAGGCGGCGCAGCAGAGGAAGTGCCTCCTCTGTGGCCAGAGCGATGACTGTCTTCCGTACCGGTAGGTCTTCGGGGGATGGCTTTTCCTGCGCCGGAACTGCCCGCCGGTCCTCGCCAAGCACTAGCCAGTAGTACACGCTGGCGGCGCCTGCGGCCAGGAGCGTGCCGATGCTCCATCTGGCATCCTGTATGAATTGCGCTGAAAGTTGCCCTTCCAAGACGTCCCGGAAGAACATAAAAAGAAGGGCGCTCAAATTCCCCAGGGCGGCTAGAACGGTCGCGCCAAGCACTAGGTAGATAAAGATGCGGCGGAAAGAAGCGGTACGTTCCACCAAGCCGGCGCCGGCGTCCCTTTGCAGCCCGGACCAATAAAACCCCCACAATGGCACCCCGACAATCAGAAGGGTGACAGCGGATGCCAGCGGGTTCCGCCACCAATCTACCCGCAGCAACTCTTGACCCGATTGGGGCGCGGCCACACCGATGACGACACCAAACAGAATAGCCAACCCCGAGGTAAGGGTGATCAGGCCCAAGGCGGCCAGCAGGTAGCGGTATACTTGGCGCGCTCCCAGGGTTCCCGCATAACCGGAGGCGGACTCCTGACGGACCACGGTCCAGTGATAACCCCAAAGCGCCCCGCCGCTGATCAGCGCCGCAAGGGCGGAGGGCAAGAACCGGAATTGATCCGCCGCCCCCGCCGTGTCACCCTCGCCCATCGCCAACTGGAGTATTCGGAATAAGAGGATACTGAGGGTAGCCACAACTGCGGCAGCGCCGCCCAGGATGGCGAAGAGATGTAGGTAAACCTGCCGCAGCACCGATTCTTGGTCGCCCCTGGATACTCGATGCCAGTGCCACCACCAAAGGATTCCACCGACGAAGAAAAGAGCCAGAGCGCCCTGGATGGTGTCGTTCCACAGCGCTTCCCGGCCGGACAACAGGACGCGAGTGGCAAAGATCGCATCGTAGGCTTGCCCTAGCAACTGACCTGAAATGATGCCCAAGCCAACTAGCAGCATCACAAGGCCATATAAAGACGTGCCGTAAACGTACACCCGGCGGACAGACTCGCCCTCGCCTGTTCTCGGGACTTCCAGCCTATCGACGTACCAGTGGAAGCCCCAAACCCCGCCCCAAACTAGTGGGAAAGCCAGGTGGAGACCGTTGAAGTCAGCGGCCCCAAATAACCAGCGCAGTAACGACACCAGCCCGAAAGCAACCAGAGCGGCTGAAACTGCTAGAACCAGAGACAGGTAGACTTTGCGGCTGAGCGCTCGCGTCTCCGATGGGTACTGGCGGATGGCCTTGCTGGCCAACCACCAGTGGAAGGCCCAGATCGGCGTACCAACAATGGTGATTGCCAGTCCCAATGCCAACTGGCTCTCGCCCCGGGACAGTATCGCGCCTCCGGAAAAGCTATCGGCGACATAGTCCACCAGCACGACGGCGCCGCTGGCCGAGAACATCAGGGCCACGAATGAGAGGCCGTAGTAGTACAGGCGCCGGAGGGTCCCGATCCCCGGGTCACGCTCCCCCTCACTGCGGCGGCGCAACAAACTCACCACAACCGCGATTATTCCCCCAATCACCAGAAGCGGGATCAGGGACCCCAGAATGCCAAATAAGCCTCCGAGTACTTGCAGGGGCTACCTCCCGCTCAACCCGGAGCCGGCCGTAGCGGCGTAACCGGCGGTGGCTCTTCCTTGGATTCCGGACACCTGCTCATGGGCCAAGGAGGGTCAATGAACAACCATTCGTCACCGAATCTCTCCAGTGTGAAACTTTCGCCGTAGGACGATTCCCCTGATTCGAAGGGCGGGGCCAGCGGAGAGGGAGAGGAGAAGGAGAATCTAATGATCCTAACCCGCACCTCCACCGCGCCGTTTATCGGGCGGACCTCATCCAGCGTGACCCGCAGGTCACCGGAATTACGGCCGCCTCTGGCATCAAACCAACGAACGGAATCCCGGAAATGTTGGAAATTGCACGTTTCTTTTAGCGAGGGGCTCAGGTAGTCGTAGCCCCGGACGGTATCGCCCGATTCGATAGCCGACAGGAATCTGTGGACCGTTCCTTCCGGGGTGCCCTCGGGAAGCAAGGGGAACTCCGCGGACCGGTATAGAAAGGCTACGACAATCCCGATGACAGCCACGATCACTATCAACAGGGCCACGCCAGCGAGAAAACGGGATGATGTGGTTTGAAGCTTAATGGTATTCTCCGGCGACGCTCATGTATTAATCGTACCAGAGCAACGCGAATGGCGAACCCTAAAACAGTTGCCGCAATCCGGCGATTCGCCGGTACCTCTCAGAGGCCGGTTGGCGGCCCTTGGCATGGTGGTCCGAGCGCTATCCCACCTCAGCGAACCGGGCATCCTCGGCCAGCATGGCGGACAAGCCCATCGCCTCGAAGCAGTCTTCCAGGCTGACCATGTTGTCCATCAGGTGGGAGGTAGTGCCCTTTTCTTTCAATTCGGCCATGACCTGCCCCACAACGTGGGCCACCGAGAGCAGGGCGCTCGCGGGATAGATGACAATCTTGAAACCGAACCCCTCAAGCTCGGACGCAGAGAGCAAGGGAGACTTCCCGGACTCGACGAAATTAAAAAGCAGGGGGATGTCCAAGTTCTTGGCTACCTGCTCAACCTCCTCGGGCGTGCGCAGCGCCTCGACGAACAGCACGTCGGCCCCGGCTTTCACATATTCGTCGCAGCGGTGCATGGCGTCGTCCCAGCCGGTGACGGCGATGGAGTCGGTGCGCACGATGATGGTGAAGTCGTCGTCGGTGCGGGCGTCCACCGCTGCCCGAATCTTCTGGACCATGTCTTGGGTGGAGATGACCTTCTTGTCGTCCAGGTGTCCGCAGCGTTTGGGCGATTCTTGGTCCTCGATATGGATCGCCGCCACCCCGGCCCGCTCGTACTGCCTGACGGTCCGGCGCACATTCAAAACCCCGCCGTAGCCCGTGTCGGCATCGGCGATCACCGGCACGTCGACCACCTCAGCCAGGGCCTCGGCGTTGTGCACCATCTCGGTCATCGTGGCCAGCCCAAGGTCGGGGTAGCCAAGCTGCGCCACCGACGTTCCGGCCCCGGTCATATACACCGCGGGAAAGCCGGCATTCTCGATTATCTTGGCGGTGAGGCAGTCATAGGCGCCGGGGGCCTGGATGATTCCCGGCTCACTGAGCAGTTGACGGAACTTGGTGGTTGTGCGCATGGGGCCTCCGGTGGGACGTAGGAATCGGCCGAATAAGAAGTGCGGGTATTATACATCGCCCTAGAACCAACGAAGCCTCCTGTTTTCACGCTCGCATAGTTTCTAGGATCCGGCCCTAGGAAGGGGCGGCGAGCCGCATCAGGCGATCATGCCACCGTCGATGGTTAGGACTTGGCCGGTGATATAGCTGGCGCCATCGCTGCAGAGAAATAGCACCGCTTCGGCCACGTCCTCAGGCGTGCCGAACCGGCCCATGGGGATGCGGGCCAGTATCTTCGCCTGGGTCTCCTCGGATAGTTCGTCCACCATCGCGGTGGTGATGTATCCGGGCGCCAGAGCGTTGACGGTTACATTGCGGGAGGCTACTTCCCGGGCCACCGCTTTAGTTAGACCGATCAGTCCCGCCTTGGCGGCGGCGTAGTTGGCCTGGCCGGGGTTACCCGAAAGCCCCACCACCGAGGACATATTCACCACCCGGCCGGAACGCTGCCGGATCAGGTGAGTCATGACGTAGCGGGTGCACAGGAACGCGCCGCGCAGGTTGACGTTTATAACGGCGTCGAAGTCTTCAGGCTTCATCCGTATCAACAGTTGGTCCCTGTTGATGCCTGCGTTGTTCACCAGAATGTCGATGTTGCCGAAGTGCTCGACGACCCGCTTCACGACGGATTCGGCGGATTCTGCTTGGGAGACGTCCCCGCCGACTAGGAAGGCTTCCCCACCGGATTTGTTGATGGAATCGGCGACCTGCGTGGCGGCATCCGGACTGGCGTGGTAGTTGACGCCCACCTTGGCGCCAGCCTGAGCCAGACGGCAGGCAACCACTGCGCCGATGCCTCGTGAAGCCCCGGTGACCAGTGCGACCTTACCCGCCAAGTCGATGCCAGACATGGTAACGCTCTAACCGCCTGCGCTGGCGCCGGTGGTTGTGTTCATCGAAGCCAGGTCTTTCCGCATGATGTCGACCATGCCCAACTGCACATACCTCACGGAGGTATCGATTGCCGCCAAGATCTCGTCGGCCCGGCTGGAACCGTGGCCCAGGATAACTGGACCGTTGACCCCGAAGAGTGGGCCTCCGTTGGTGCGGGTGCGGTTGGTCAATAGAACCAACTCGGCGGCGAATTTAGAGAGGCTCGCCTCGTCCATGGATGGCGCTAGGCGTTTTTTGGCGAACGCCGCGAATGCCGCGCCCAAACCCTCGGTAAATTTGATTAGGATGTTGCCTATGAAGCCGTCACAGACGATGACTTCGGCCTTTTCCGTGAAGAAGTCCATTCCTTCGACGTTGCCGACGAAGTTCAGATGGCTGTCTTCAAAAACTTGATAACTCTCTTGGACCTGCTTGTTGCCCTTGGCCGCCTCTGAGCCGACGCTGAGCAGGGCGACCCTGGGGTTCTCGATGCCCATGTAGGTTCGGGCCCAAGAAACTCCCAACGACGCGAAGCTAAGCAGCAACGCGGGGCGGCAGTCCAGATTGCTGCCGATGTCCATCAGAACAGTGTTGGGGGCCAAGCCAAGGAACGGACCACCCACGCAGGGGCGCTCTAGTCCTTCCATCAGGCCCAACGTCAGGACCGCGCTGGCCATCGACGCGCCGGTGGAACCCGTGGAGACAATGACATCGGCATCTCCGCTCTTGACCAATCCGGTGGCGACGAGCACCGATGCCTTGGGTTTAGTCCGCAGAGCCCGAAGCGGGTGCTCGTCATCGCGGATCCTATCTTCGGAAGGCACGATTCTGATGGCCAAGTTGGCCGCGTCGTGGTTCGCCAATTCCTGCTCCACCGGGCCCTGGTCTCCGACCAGTATCATCTCGACGTTGAGCGATTGTGCCGCCAGCACGGCGCCCTTTACCGTCTCGACAGGACCGTGGTCTCCGCCCATGGCGTCCAATGCCACGCGCACCAGCCCTGTAGCATTATTCGTCTCTTTTTGCATATTGTTCCTCGCTCGTCGGTCCAGAACGCCTCGATGAGTTGCCGGGGCCGTTTGCCAAAGGGTCCTAACTTTGATTTATCTTAAAGCTGGCAGTCCCCGAGATCAGTTCTTGCCCGCTGGCGCTATTCCAAACCCCGACCGAATAGGTCCTTGACGAATCCTGTTCCTTGGCCGGATTTCCCCGAGTCTCGAGCCGGTCGCCGATGTAAGCGGCGCCTTTGAACCTTACCCTGAGTGAAGCCGATTCCAGCCAATCCCGCCCGTGGGCCGCCGCTATCATCTCGGATACGAAGGCGAGGGTGAGCATACCGTGGGCGATTATCCCGCCAAATTGGGTCCTGGCAGCGAATTCCGGGTCCAGATGCAGCGGATTGTCGTCGCCCGATGCCTTCGCGTAGGCGTCTAATTGATTCTGTTTGATTTCTCTGGAGACCACTGGAAGTTCACTTTCGGCGGGCTTGATGCCCGGCCCGGCCTGTTCCTTTGGTAGTTTTTCTGGTGGTGGTTTTTCAGGCGGCGCTCCTTCGGACTCGCCACCGCCCGTCAGGAGCACGGTGCTTTTAGAGGTCAGCGACGCCACTCCTCCTGACTCCACGGTGCAGACAGTGGTTATGAACTCAAGTCCGGCGCGGCGGCGTGGTTTCTCCATCATGGCACTGACCTTTATCTCGCTGCCGATGGCGACGGGAGTCAGAACCGCCACTTCCTGCAAGCTGTGGATGGCGCCTGGGGGGAGAGCGAGTTTCCGGAGTAACGAGCCCAAGGCCGAAGCCGCCAAGTATAGGGGCGGCACGATGCCGGTTTCTTTATAGATGGGCAGGGCATCCCCCACCGAGCTCAGGTACTCGTCAACCGAGTCCCGCGCCGCGTTGAATGACCCAAGATCTAGATTGCGCTCAGTCTCAAGCAGCAACGACTGCCTGCCTCTTCCCACGGTTATTTGATTACGGGGTACTCAAGTATCGGCCGCAGTACTTTGCGGCAGGCCCGATTATACCCACGGGCAGCACAACCATCAATATTATGTGCATCCAGCTACGGGGGGTTTCGTAGACCCGCCGGATGTGGTTCCTCGATTCTAGGATGGCGCTCCGAAGTTCTCCACTGCCAGACCGGCGATGTGTTCCCCGATGGCCAGCGAAGAGGTTGCGCCTGGCGACGGCGCATTCAGCACGTGGATGGTGTCGCGTCCTTGAATGATGCTGAAGTCGTCCAACAACGACCCGTCCTTGGCCACCGCTTGCGCCCGTACCCCGGAGCCGCCGCCGGCCAAGTCGGAGTCCTTGATCTCCGGCAATAGCCGTTGCAGATCGCGGAGGAACACCCGCTTGTTATAGGACCGGTAGACCTCGCCCATGCCAATCTTCCAGTACTTCATCGCCATCTTCCAGAAACCGGGATAGGCCAGATTACCCAGGTTGTCGCCCAAGCTGAAGTCACGCTTGCGGTAGCCCTCCCGCCGCAGGGCCAAAACGGCGTTGGGACCGGCCTCAACGTGGCCCTTGATGTTGCGCGTGAAGTGGACGCCGAGGAACGGGAATTGTGGGTCCGGCACCGGGTATATCAGCCCCGAGACCAGATGGTGGCTCTCGGGCTGGAGCGTGTAATACTCGCCCCGGAAGGGAATTATGCGGACCGGCACATTCTCGCCGGTCATGGCGGCCACGCGGTCGGCGTAGAGGCCCGCGCAATTGATGAGGTTCTTGGCTTGGAGGGTGCCTTTGGTGGTTTCCAAGGCCACGGAGCCGGCGGAGCGGGTAATCTTTCGCACTGCGGCCCCGGTGAAAATGTCTCCCCCGGCCTGCTGGAACTTGTTCGCGTAGGCTGCGGCCACCTTGGTGAAATCGACGATGCCGGTATGGGGCGCCCAGAGGGCCTTCACCCCGGTGACGTGGGGTTCAATCTCCTTGAGCCGTTCCGGTCCGACAATCTCCAAGTCGGGAACCCCGTTGGCCGTCCCCCTGTCGTAGAGGTCCTGCAACCGGCCCAGTTCAGACTCTTTAAGCGCAATGATAACCTTGCCGCATTGCTGGTATTCAATCTCGTTTTCATCGCAGAATCTGACCAGGTTGTTCAGGCCCGCCACGCAGAATCGGGCCTTGTGCGAGCCGGGCCGGTAATAGATGCCCGAGTGCATCACTCCGCTATTGTGCCCCGTCTGGTGAGTGGCCAGTTCTTCCTCTTTCTCTAGCACCGCCACCCGCCAATGGGGAGCGCGGCCGGCCAATTGCATGGCGGTGGACAACCCCAGGATGCCGCCTCCAATGATAGCGATGTCGTACTGGCTGGATTCCATCTACAGCAACTTCCTTTTGATGGATACCACGTTGATGGATAGCTCGACGGCTAGCCTTTTTCGCATCGACCGTGCAGTTGGCCGGATAATGAAAAAGCTAGATGACGCTAAGATTAATCCGCTGCTTTGAGGCGGTCAAGACAGCGAGCTTCCTGAGGTGTTTTGATTTTCTGAGAACATCATGGGGAATCCCGTTCATGGTGAGCTTGTCGAACCACCGCTCCGGAGGACTTAGTTGCCACTCACCGGAAACTCGTGGCGTTCGCGCCCTTTGAGAGCCTCAGGACGAACGGCAAGATCAACGCTATGATGATGATTGCAAAACCTTGGTGGGCCGCGTCATTTTCTTGACCCTAGGCGCTTCATGAAGTACTTTTGAACGTGGCTTTGTCTGGCGGCCCACCTCCGCCCGGGTCTCGGGACGATGGAATCTTGGGGACAAAGGGAGCATCACATGCATTTTGGCGCATTCATGGAGTTCGGCAACAGAGTCGGTGTCAGCGAGGCACTGGCCTTTCAAGAGGGATTCCGGATGGTCGACGCGGCCGAGGAGATGGGTCTGGACGGTGTGTGGTTGGCCGAACTGCATTTCAACCCGGTCCGCTCGGTGCTTTCGTCTCCCATCGTCGTGGCCAGCGCTATCGCCGCCCGGACCAAGAGGCTGAGGGTTGGAATGGCGGTATACGTGCTTCCCCTCAGTAACCCCCTCCGCATCGCGGAGGAAGTGGCCACCGTCGACCATATCAGCGAGGGCCGGTTCGAGTTCGGCATCGGCCGCAGCGGGTTCGCCCGCTCCTACGACGTTTACAGTATCCCCTACGATGAAAGCCAAGGCCGGTTTGCCGAATCCCTGGAGATTATTCTGCAGGCTTGGAAGGGCGAGGAGTTCTCTTACAAGGGCAATCATTTCAACGTGGAGAAGGCCACAGTCACTCCGATGCCTTATCAACGGCCACATCCCCCGTTGCGGATCGCGGCCAACTCCTCCGAAACCTTCCTCCGGCTGGGTAAGGCCGGCCACCCCATCTTTGTCGGTCTGCGGGGCATGGACGTCCCCGAGTTGCGCCGGAACGTGGACGAGTACCGCCGGTGTTGGCGGGAAGCCGGGCACCCCGGTGAGGGTGATGTGTCTTTGCGGATCCCGGTCTATGCCGGAGAGACCGAGAAACAGGCGATGGACGAGCCATTTGATAGCATCAGCGCCTATTTCAGCCGCATGGGCGGCCTGTACCGGGAGGCGGCCGGGAAGGCGGGCATCGACGTTACCGAACTGGGCGACGGCCGGGCCGACCGGTTGGCCTCCCTGAGTTATGAGGACATGCTTGAGACCAAGATTGCCTTCGGCACCGCTGAAGGACTGGTGGACCGATTCACCCAACTAAAAGAAGAATTGGGCCTGGACGGTGTGGTTGCCGAACTAAACGCCGGCGGCTTGATCCCCGAAGAACGGGTACTGCGCAGCCTCCGGATCATGACCGAGAAGGTTATGCCGGTCTTCAAATAAGGCGTACGAGCGATCAGCATTCAGCTATCAGGGGGCCTTGCCTCAAAAATGCCATTCTGAGGAGCGCCCTAGGCCCAAGAAGAATCCCGTTGCACCACAACGGGTCGTACAAACGGCAACGAGACCTCTCTCCTTCCGCGGAAGGACCGGGGTGACAAGGGGAGTGCTGCGGGCAGGGGATTCTACCGGAGCCACGGATAATTAACAACACTTTTGGGGCAAGGCCCTATCAGGGAGAGAACCGAGTTGAAACTTGCAGTTTTGGATGATTACCAGGCCACGGCCAAGGACCTGGGCGACTGGTCTCAGTTGCCCCCCGGTACCGATGTCGAGTATTTCCACGACCATATCGACGACGAAGACCGGCTTGTGGAGCGCCTCAAAGATTTTGACATGGTCATGGGTATGCGGGAGCGGACTCCATTCACCCGCTCG
>Ga0114950_10001406_pt1 | contig 18086 bp, 17 predicted proteins | sample N075metaG_FD_83503 | JGI IMG/M metagenome (GOLD analysis project Ga0114950, IMG submission 83503) | Deep subsurface microbial communities from Kermadec Trench to uncover new lineages of life (NeLLi) - N075 metaG | ecosystem: Environmental > Aquatic > Marine > Ocean trench > Sediment | place... | reverse complement strand
GGGACAGTTAAACAGTACTTATTAAGAGGGTTTGGGGTTAACTAAGTATTTGTTTAATATGTATAATATTGAGTTATCTACCGTAATCCGCAGCCCTATAACTACTACTACAACTCTTTTAATTACTTATCTATTAAATATAATTATTTATATTTTGTTGAATTAGCTAAGGATAGTTTTCAATATTAGATTCACTCTTTCAGTTTATTTCTGAAGCCGTACAGTTGAGGGTCCTTTTAGCACGCAGACTTCTTTTTTATTACTGAAAGCGTATACTTGTCGGCCCTTTTAGCTGAGTGTTTGGTCTATAACCCTTATTGGCTATGAATTACTTACAAAACTCCTATTCTAATTATGCTGTTATCGTTGTTGGCGGTGGTCACGCGGGTACCGAAGCGGCTCTTGCTTCCGCTCGTGCCGGCGTAAGCACATTACTTGTTACTCACAGCATCGAAACCCTTGGCCAAATGTCCTGTAATCCGGCAATAGGGGGTATAGGTAAAAGCCATCTGGTGCGGGAGATAGATGCTCTTGGTGGCGTTATGGCAACGGCCATAGATCTAGCTGGCATACAGTTCAGGGTGCTAAACGCCAGCAAAGGACCTGCGGTGAGGGCTACTCGGGCGCAGGCAGACAGAACTTTGTACAGAACGGCGATCCGCCAAATTCTTGAGAATCAGCCAAATCTCCAAATCTTCCAACAAGCTGTTGATGATCTCATCATAGAGTCGGGTGAAGTAAAGGGTGTTGTGACCCAGATGGGATTGCGTTTCAAAGCCCAAAAAGTCGTGCTTACCGCCGGCACATTTTTGGGTGGACTGATTCACATCGGAATGGAAAATTCCTCCGGTGGACGAGCAGGGGACCCACCTTCCATTTCACTGGCCCGCAGGTTAAGAGAATTGCCCTTTCGGGTTTCTCGTCTGAAAACAGGGACACCACCACGCATTGATGCCAGAACAGTAAATTTTTCAGTGATGACGGTACAAAGCGGAGATACACCGACCCCGGTCATGTCTTTTTTAGGCAGTGAAGCCAACCATCCAGAGCAGGTCGATTGTTACATAACATCGACTAACGAACGTTGCCACGAAATCATTCGCAACGGTCTGGACCGATCACCGATGTATACTGGAGTCATTGAGGGAGTGGGACCCAGGTATTGCCCATCGATCGAAGATAAGATTATACGGTTTGCCGATAAATCGTCCCATCAAATATTTGTAGAGCCTGAGGGATTAAATACTCACGAGCTTTACCCCAACGGAATTTCAACCAGTCTACCTTTTGATGTTCAGGTCGATATGGTACACCAGATTAAGGGCTTCGAAAGAGCACATATAACCCGGCCCGGATATGCTATCGAATACGATTTTTTTAATCCCCAGGATTTACAATATTCACTGGAAACCAAATTCATCAAGGGACTTTATTTTGCCGGTCAGATAAACGGCACAACCGGCTATGAGGAAGCTGCAGCCCAGGGCTTACTAGCCGGACTTAATGCGGCACTGTCCGTCAAAGAGCAAGACCCCTGGTGTCCTCGCAGGGATGAGGCGTATCTTGGTGTATTGGTAGATGACCTGATAACTCTCGGGACCACTGAACCTTACAGAATGTTTACCAGCCGGGCGGAGTACAGGCTGACATTACGCGAAGACAATGCTGATTTGCGATTAACCGAAAAAGGCAGGGAACTTGGCATTGTCGATGACACTCGCTGGCATCATTTTGTCGACAAGCGGGAAAAGATTGAGCAGGAATTACAGCGCTTGAAAAACACCTGGGTTCAGCCAGGCACCGACAAAGCCGAGCGAATTAACCAGTTGATGGAAAAACCCTTATCGAGGGAGTACAACCTGGCTGAATTACTGTCTCGACCCAAGGTAAGCTACAACTCGTTGTTGGAGGCCGTCGGGGACTTAGATGGTAGGCCGTTACAGGATACTCAGGTGAGTCAGCAAGCGGAAATACAGCTCAAATACCAAGGGTATATTAACAGACAACAAGACGAAATAGATAAACTTAAACGGCACGAAAACACGCTCTTACCGCTGGACTTTGACTATGGGCAAATGCAGGGTTTGTCCAACGAATTGAAACAAAAACTGGCACAAGCTCGCCCGGAAAACATCGCTCGGGCATCAAGAATCCCAGGTATGACACCAGCGGCAATATCGCTACTGTTGGTCTATTTGAAAAAGTACCGAACACTGAAACAGAAGGTTGGTTAACTTTCGCAATGAGTGTCTCCCTGGATGATGAGTCACCGGCTGAGTTGAGGGACACACTACAACGGGGAATAAAACAACTTGGCTTAAGCACTACCAACGAACAACTGGATGTTCTTATGGAATATCTGGCTTTGTTGGTAAAATGGAACTCTGCTTTCAATCTCAGTGGTATTAAAAAACCGGCAGAAATGGTTACCATCCATCTGCTTGATAGCCTGTCAATTTCGACCTATATTAATGGCAGGATAGCGCTTGATATTGGTTCAGGTGCTGGTCTGCCCGGTGTCCCGCTGGCAATCCTGAACCCCAATAAACACTTCATTTTATTGGATAGTAATGGCAAAAAGACCAGGTTTCTGTTTCAGGTAAAATTGGCGCTGAAACTGGGAAATATATCTATTGAAAATAAGCGTATTGAACACTATCAATGTAAAGAGCAAATTGATATTGTCATGAGTCGGGCATTTTCCTCCCTGCCCAAACTGGTGCAGCTTTGTTCGGAGGTCGTCAATGGAAAATGTAAATTATTGGCGATGAAAGGGGCTTACCCGGCAAGTGAAATAGAAAACCTACCTGCTTGCTACAATAACCCTAAAATAACCAAGTTGACGGTCCCTGGACTTAATGGAGAGAGACATCTGGTTGAGATTTTGCTCAACGGCCAATGTTGATTCAGATGATTTGGTTCAGGAAGAATAATTAAAAGCGTGCACGTAGAACGCCCTTTAAGAGAGACAGTGGAGTTGATTTAAGGTGAGCAAGGTTTTAGCGGTAGCAAATCAAAAAGGGGGAGTAGGGAAAACAACTACTTCGGTAAACCTGGCAGCGTCACTCCACGAGACCAAAGAAAAAGTATTGTTAATCGATCTGGACCCCCAAGGAAACGCTACGACCGGGAGTGGAGTAGACAAAACCGAGTTAGAACTGTCAATTTACGATGTTATGACCCGGCGATCAGCATTTGATGATGTCGTTGTTAAACCAAAAGATGCCGGCTATGACCTGTTACCAGCTAATGCTGATTTAACGGCGGCAGAAGTGGAGTTACTGGAGGTTAGTAACAAGGAGCAGCGGCTCAGAGAAATTGTCGACGTAGTTCGACACCGCTACGATTTTGTCGTTATTGATTGTCCGCCATCGTTAAATATGCTGACTATCAATGCACTGGTGGCTGCCGATGGCGTTCTAATCCCCATGCAATGTGAATATTATGCCCTGGAAGGCTTGTCTTCGCTGATGGAAACCATTTCGGCTATCAGTGAAAATTTTAATCCGGGCCTGAAAATTGAAGGCATATTGCGCACTATGTACGATCCGCGCAATAAGTTAACAACTGAAGTTAACGGTCAGCTATTTAACTATTTCGGAGACACGGTATACCGGACCGTTGTTCCTAGAAATGTGCGCTTAGCTGAAGCGCCAAGCTACGGTTTACCGGTAATCAAATACGACCGGCAATCCAGAGGAGCAATTGCTTATCTAGCAGTCGCCGGCGAGATGTTAAGACGAAATGACAAGGCCGGGCAACGAGTTTTATAGCTTTACCCCGGCTATTCGGCTCTAAGCGAAACGAAGGTAGCGGAAGATAAAATGGCAGCAAAGAAAAAGCTAGGGCGGGGGTTAGATGCACTTTTATCCAAAGCAAATAGCGATAAAATGGCCTCCTTGCTTAGTGATGGCAAACCCCCTGGCATTAATCCGGTAAACCAGCACCCCAGGGAACCGCAAACGGCCGCTCCAGCGCCAGTGACCGCATCACTGGCGGTAACAGACAGTTCTCCCAATCAGGAAGCCGACCTTAAATACGTTCCCATCGACCTGATTCAACCTGGAAAATATCAACCGCGGACAGATATGCGCGAAGACACACTGGAGGAATTGGCGAACTCCATACGTAGACAGGGTGTAATGCAACCGATCGTATTAAGACCAATTTCCTCCAGCCGTTATGAAATTGTCGCAGGGGAGCGACGGTGGCGAGCAAGTCAGCTGGCTGAGCTGCATAAAATCCCGGCAATTATCAAGAATGTCAGCGATGAATCTGCTATCGCCATGTCGTTGATTGAGAATATTCAAAGGGAAAATCTCAACCCTATTGAAGAAGCAACGGCACTCAAGCGTCTGCAGGATGAATTTCAGTTAACCCAGCAAGAAGTAGCCGATGCCGTAGGCAAATCCCGGGCAACTGTGACCAATCTAATCAGGTTAATAGGTCTTTCTCCGGAGGTAAGGCGGATGCTCGAGCAAGGGGACTTGGAAATGGGTCACGCCAGGGCATTATTATCACTGCCGGATATCCAACAATCTGAAACAGCAAGAACTGTGGTCGGTAAAGGCTTATCTGTCAGACAAACGGAGTCACTGGTCCGGCGCCTGATTGCTGGAACCGGCAGCAGAAAAAACAAAAACGTGGTAGACCCCGATATCAAGAGTCTGGAAGAAAGTTTGGCTGATAAACTAGGGGCTAAAGTCCTTATTCAGCACACAGCCAAAGGGCGTGGAAAGCTGATTCTAAAATACAATTCTCTTGATGAGCTTGACGGTATATTGTCCCATATTAATTGATTCCTAAACTGTGTTGATTAGGGACTTTAAAGCCCCTATAATGCGCCTTCTTTGGAGAACACCCCCGGTAGCAGTAAGGGTGAATCTACCGGTAACACTGGGGTGCTGAATCAGATAGACCGCACAGCAACAATGTCCAATTTGAAGCCTCCTCCAGTCCATAAAATAATAATTACGCAAGTTGTTGCAACCATCGCAATAGCCGCTATTTTCTTGGTTTTCTCGAATACCATTGCTGCCTATTCGGTTTTGGTTGGCGGTTTGGTTAGTGTGATTCCAAACTGTTATTTTGCAATACAGGCTTTTCGATATAACGGCGCGCGTAATGCCGAAAAAATCGTTAAGAGCTTTATGAAAGGAGAGATAGGCAAAATAGTTATTACTATTGTGCTCTTTGCTCTAACTTTTACTCTGATAACTAACTTGAATGAAGTCGCTTTGATAGCGGGCTTTATTGCAATACAGTTTATCGGAATTATGATGTCCGGGCGTATTAACCAAAGCCCAACTGGAACCAACAGGTAAAAACCGAGAGAGATACAGAGTCAGACAATGGCAGAATTGGCAGGGTTAGCTGAAACCGAAGCTCATGGCGCCGCCGAGCTGACGGTTCAGGCATACATAGAACATCACCTCTCTTTCCTTACTTACGGCAAACACCCCGATGGACACTGGGGAATAGCTCATACCCCCGAAGAAGCCGCAGAAATGGGTTTCTGGGCTATCCATGTGGACACCCTTGGCTGGTCAATTTTCATCGGCGCGGCATTTCTCTTACTGTTTCGCTACATCGGTAAAAACGCTACTACAGACACGCCAGGCGGTATGCAGAACTTTGTAGAAAGCATTTTCGAATTTGTTGATGCCAGGGTTAATGAAGGGTTTAACCACAGCAATCGCCTGATCGCTCCACTCGCCCTGACAATTTTTGTATGGATAATACTGATGAACACCATGGACCTGGTACCGGTGGATTGGATTACTGGTCTGGCGACGTTGATCGGCGAGCATGTATTTGGTCTTGAGCATATGTCTTTCAAGATAGTACCAACTACCGATATCAATATTACAGTGGGGATGTCCTTAAGTGTTTTTGCCCTGATTATTTACTACAGTATCAAAATGAAAGGGTTGGGCGGATTTCTCAGTGAGCTGGCTTTCCAACCCTTCGGGAAGTGGGCGCTACCCTTCAATCTTATGATTGAAGTACCGACACTGCTTGCCAAGCCAGTCTCTTTAGGCTTGCGTCTGTTTGGTAATTTGTACGCGGGCGAATTGTTATTTCTGTTGATGGCATCATTGTTAGGTATTTTTCAGTTGCCTGCCCACTTTGCCTGGGCAGTGTTTCATATTTTGGTTATCCCGCTGCAAGCTTTTGTTTTTATGATGCTAACCATTGTGTATCTCAATGCGGCGCATGAGACACATGCACATTAATGTTTTACCTATTTATCTGAAATAGTGAACACCTGGAGGAAAAGATGGACATGATATTGGCTTTTACAGTACTGGGCGTATTGCTTGTACTGGGATTGGGGGCACTGGGTACCGCGATTGGTTTTGGAATACTGGGCGGCAAATTCCTGGAAGGCTCAGCGCGGCAGCCTGAGCTTGCACCGAAGCTTCAAACTAGCATGTTCCTGGTGGCTGGCTTGATCGATGCGGTAACCATGATTGGTATTGGTATCGGTATGTGGTTTACATTTTCAAATCCGTATATCGCCACGTTGTTGACTCTGGGCGGCTAACATAAGCCTTATTAGCGGGAGAAATCACCGTGGATTTTAATTTAACTTTAATTGGGCAGTCGATTGCCTTTTTCGTGTTCTGGTGGTTTTGCCAGTCCAAGGTGTGGCCTTTGTTTGCCAACATCATGGACGAGCGCAAGAAGAAAATCGCCGATGGTCTGGAGGCGGCTGATCAGGCGCAGCGGGATTTGGTTCTGGCTCAGGAAAAATTCACTGACAGCATGAAAGAAGCCAAGGTTGAGGCTGCCGCCATTATTGATCAGGCAAACAAGCGAGCGAATCAGATTGTTGATGAAGCGAAAGACCAGGCACGTGACGAAGGTCAGCGGCTGATTGCCGGAGCCAATGCTGAAATCGAGCAGGAGGTGAATCGGGCTAAAGAAGTTTTGCGATCGCAAGTGGCGGCAATTGCCATTGCCGGTGCAGAGAAAATTCTTGAGTCATCTATCGATCGGGCGGCAAACGAAGAATTGATTAATAAACTCGCAGGCGAACTGTAGACGAATAAACCAAATGGCAGATTTAACAACATTAGCCAGGCCCTATGCCAGAGCCGCTTTTGAAGTAGCGATGGAGGGCAATGGGCTGGAAAACTGGTCAAACATGCTTTCCCTGGTAGCCAATGTTTCATCCGTTGATTCAGTGCGAGCTATGCTGGGATCGCCTACTTTAACAGCACAGCAGCTAGCTCAAAATATGATTGATATTTGCGCTGAAGAACTGGATAAAAAGGGGCAGAACTTTATTGTGCTGTTGGCAGAAAACAAAAGGCTGGGGTTATTAGCCGAAATTTCAGCAATCTATGAAATTTTTAAAGCCAATCAGGAAAAATCAGTAGATGTTGAAATTACTACGGCGTTCGAAATCAGTTCAGAGGCTTCGGACAAGCTGGCAGAGGCATTGAAAAAGCGCCTGCAACGGAAAATCAATCTCGAATCAAAGGTAGATCCAGGACTGCTGGGCGGCGCTGTGATCCGAGCAGGTGATACCGTAATCGATAGTTCGGTTCGCGGGAAATTGACAAAATTAGCGGAAGCAATGAATTCCTGAACAGGTCAGGAACAAGGGAAAAAAGCATGCAACAACTGAATCCATCAGAAATCAGTGAAATCATCAAGCAACGCATAGACAATCTTGATGTTTCCGTACAGGCAAAAAACGAAGGCACCATAGTCAGTGTAGCGGACGGCATCATCCGCATTCATGGTCTTGCCGATGTCATGTACGGTGAGATGATCGAATTCGAGGGTGGTCTTTACGGGATGGCCCTTAATCTGGAGAGAGACTCGGTTGGCGCGGTGGTTCTTGGCGACTATTTGAGTCTGAGAGAAGGCCAGACCTGCCGTTGTACACAGCGTATTCTGGAAGTACCAGTAGGGCCTGAGTTGGAAGGGCGCGTGGTTGATGCCCTGGGCAAACCAATTGACGGCAAAGGGCCAATCGAATCCAAGCTTTCCGAACCGGTTGAAAAAGTTGCGCCGGGTGTCATTGCCAGGCAGTCAGTATCAGAACCAGTACAGACCGGATTGAAATCAATTGACACCATGACGCCAATCGGGCGCGGTCAGCGGGAATTGATAATCGGTGACCGTGAGGTAGGGAAAACCGCGTTGGCTATTGACACTATCATCAACCAGAAAGGCAAAAACGTTAAATGTATCTATGTAGCCATAGGCCAAAAAGCATCATCAGTCGCCAATGTAGTAAGTAAGCTCGAAGAACACGGCGCTATGGAATATACCATCGTGGTAGCAGCCACTGCCTCTAACCCTGCTTCCATGCAATTTATTGCGCCTTATTCCGGCTGCACCATGGGGGAGTACTACCGTGATCGCGGTGAAGATGCGCTGATTATTTATGATGATTTAACCAAGCAGGCATGGGCCTATCGAGAGATTTCATTATTGCTTCGAAGGCCGCCTGGCCGGGAGGCTTACCCCGGTGATGTATTCTACTTGCACTCCCGACTTTTGGAGAGAGCATCAAGAGTAAGCGTTAGCTATGTTGAAAAATATACCAAGGGAAAAGTAAAAGGGAAGACCGGTTCCTTGACGGCACTGCCGATTATTGAAACCCAGGCTGGTGATGTTTCCGCATTTGTACCAACCAATGTGATTTCGATTACAGACGGTCAGATATTCCTTGAAACAGATCTATTTAATGCTGGTATCAGACCCGCGATGAACCCGGGTATCTCAGTCTCTCGTGTGGGTGGCGCGGCACAAACGAAGATAATCAAGACACTTGGTGGCGGCATTCGTATCGCACTGGCGCAATACCGTGAACTGGCGGCATTCGCTGCCTTTGCCTCAGATCTTGATGATGTAACACGGTCTCAGTTGGAGCACGGCCAACGGGTAACAGAATTGATGAAGCAGAAACAGTACTCACCACTATCGGTTGCTGAGATGGCTATTTCTATTTATGCGGTTAACGAAGGATATCTGAAAGATATCGAGCTGAAAAAGGTGCTCGATTTTGAAGCCTCTTTGCTGTCATACATGAACAGTGAGCACGGGGATCTGCTATCCCACATTAACGAAACCGGTGACTATAACGATGACATCGAAGGCCAGTTCAAGGCGGCAATCGAAAAGTTCAAAGCAACTCAATCCTGGTAAGTGACAGTTTTGGAAAACCTAGAGGCACTATAGAACGATGGCTGGTGGAAAAGAAATACGCACTAAGATCTCGAGTATTAAGAATACTCAGAAGATTACTAAGGCTATGGAAATGGTCTCGGCCAGTAAAATGCGTAAGGCACAGGAACGTATGAAGCTGGGTAAGCCCTATGCCCATCGTATTCGGTCTGTAATCGGGCATATCGCCAACTCCACGCCGGAATATCGTCATGTCTTTTTCGACACACGCGAAGTTAAGCGTATTGGATACATTGTTGTTTCTACCGATCGCGGTCTCTGTGGCGGCTTGAACATAAATGCCTTCAAAGCCACGGTTGCTTCCATGAAGGAATGGAACGACAAAAATGTCGAGATTGATATCTGCACTGTCGGTGGCAGAGCCGCAACGTTTTTCAATAATTATGGGGGTAATGTAGTTGCCTCGGTGAGAGGTATAGGTGATTCGGCAGAAGTTTCCGACGTAATCGGAGCGGTGCGGGTAATGCTGGAGAAATTCGATAATCATGAAATCGACCAGCTAATGATTGTTAGCAATGACTTTGTGAATACCATGACTCACACACCCACCGTGTTGCAATTGTTACCTCTATTGGCTTCTAAGGAAGAAGATCTACAGCATCACTGGGACTATTTGTATGAACCTGACGCCCAGGAGTTACTCGATGGCCTTTTGCTCAGGTTTATTGAATCTCAGGTTTACCAGGCGGTTGTTGAAAATAATGCCTGCGAACAGGCCGCCAGGATGATTGCCATGAAAAGCGCATCTGACAACGCCGGCGATCTTATGGATGAGTTGGAACTGATTTATAACAAGGCACGTCAGGCAGCAATCACCCAGGAACTGTCGGAGATAGCGGGCGGAGCGGCGGCAGTTTAGTTGATTTTGCGAAAGGGCGCCGGTTAAAGCCAAGCGCTATTTACAATCGATTAAAGAATACGAACAGATTAGAAGGTGAAGAGGAACCGGACATGAGTAGCGGTAAAATCGTACAAATTATCGGCGCGGTTATCGATGTGGAGTTTTCACGGGAAAGCGTACCATCGGTCTATGACGCACTAACCGTTGGTGGAACAGAGATTACCCTGGAGGTACAACAGCAACTAGGCGATGGCATCGTCAGAACTATTGCGTTGGGTAGTAGCGAGGGTCTAAGACGAGGCCTGGAGGTAGAAGACACAGGTGCTCCGGTCTCAGTTCCTGTCGGCGTTGAAACCCTGGGCCGTATCATGGATGTATTGGGTAGGCCAATCGATGAGCGTGGACCTATCGGTGAAAAGGAGCGTATGCCTATTCACCGTGATGCACCTGCCTACGAAGAACTTTTGTCGACCAATGAGCTGCTGGAAACTGGTATCAAGGTTATTGACCTGATCTGCCCCTTCGTTAAAGGTGGCAAGGTGGGTCTGTTCGGCGGAGCGGGTGTGGGTAAAACCGTCAACATGATGGAATTGATTAACAATATTGCGACTGAGCACAGCGGCTTGTCGGTGTTTGCCGGTGTAGGTGAGCGAACTCGTGAAGGAAACGACTTCTACCACGAAATGCAGGAATCAAAAGTAATTGACCTGGAAGGCGAGTCTAAAGTAGCCATGGTCTATGGCCAGATGAATGAGCCGCCAGGCAACAGGTTGCGGGTTGCGCTTAGCGGCTTGACCATGGCTGAAAAATTCCGTGATGATGGCCGGGACGTACTGTTGTTCATCGATAACATTTATCGTTACACGTTGGCCGGTACCGAGGTATCGGCACTATTGGGGCGTATGCCATCGGCTGTGGGCTACCAACCCACGCTGGCGTCGGAAATGGGCGCCCTGCAAGAACGAATTACTTCAACTAAAGACGGTTCAATTACTTCCATTCAGGCAGTCTATGTACCAGCCGATGATTTGACCGACCCATCTCCAGCTACGACCTTTGCTCACCTGGACGCGAAAGTTGTATTGTCACGTGATATTGCATCACTGGGTATTTATCCGGCGGTGGATCCGCTTGACTCTTCGTCACGCCAACTCGATCCATTGGTTATTGGCCAGGAGCATTACGACACAGCCAACGGTGTGCAAACTGTATTGCAGCGCTATAAGGAATTGAAAGACATTATCGCCATTTTGGGCATGGATGAATTGTCTGATGACGACAAACAGATAGTGGGTCGTGCTCGAAGAATTTCACAGTTTTTATCACAACCTTTCACTGTTGCAGAAATTTTTACCAATGTCCCGGGGAAATACGTGTCTCTTAAGGATACAATTGCTGGCTTCAAAGCTATTCTTGACGGAGAGTACGATCACCTGCCGGAACAGGCATTTGGTATGGTGGGCACTATAGAAGACGTTGTTGAGAAGGCGAAGACCTTATAATTATCGCAATCGAAATAGAAGAAGCCGTTGAGAAAGCAAAGGCCGTGTATTTTACGCAATCGAAATAGAAGAAGCCGTTGAGAAGGCAAAGACCGTATATTTTACGTTATCGAAATTCAGTCAGAGACGGAAGAAGAGAGTTAGACTATGGCCATGACAATGCATTGTGACATCGTAAGTGCTGAGAAAAGCATATTCTCTGGCCTGGTGGAAATGGTTGTTGCCTCTGGCTCACTAGGTGATTTGGGTATTGCCCCCGGTCACGCGCCTCTGCTAACAGCTCTGATTCCTGGCCCGGTAAAACTGGTTCTGGCCGGCGGTGAAGAAGAGATTTTCTATGTTTCCGGCGGTTTCCTGGAAGTACAACGGGGTGTAGTAACATTGCTTAGTGATACAGCGCAGCGAGCTGACGATGTAGATGAAGCGTCTGCCCTACAAGCCATTGAAGAGGCAGAAAGAGCCATCGCCAACAAAGGAGCCGAATTTGACTATTCAATCGCTGCAGCTCAACTGGCCGAAGCGGCAGCTCAACTTCGTGCACTAAGACAGATCAAAAAATAGGCATTTTGTTGCAAAACAAAGACCTGGAACACAAAAAAGGGAGCATTAGCTGCCTTTTTTTTTGCTATTCTTAAATACCTGAAGCAGCGCTTTATGGCTATACATCAATAAGTAAGGAGTAATACATAAAGTTATGCCTACCCATGTAGTCATCCTGGCAGCAGGCAAGGGAACCCGTATGAATTCGGACTACCCCAAGGTTTTACACGAACTTGGGGGTAAACCGATGCTTGAGCACGTCGTGGAAACAGCTAGTTCCCTAGACAACTCCTCAGTTCATGTTGTAATTGGTCAAGGATCCGATCAGGTCGTTCAACACTTTAGTGACAAGCCGTCGCTGTTATGGGTAACCCAGGAACAACAACTGGGCACGGGCCACGCCGTGGCTCAGGCTATTCCTGGAATTGAAATTAGCGCTGACAGCATCGTATTAGTACTGTGCGGAGATGTTCCCCTTATCAAGAAAGGAACGATCGAGGAGCTGACACGAAATGCCTCACCCACCACGCTTGCCTTACTCACGTTGATAACCGAAACTCCACAGGGATTAGGCCGGATAGTTCGTGATGAAAAGGACAGTGTTATAGCCATTGTTGAAGATAAAGATGCCGATAATCAACAGCGTACAATCAAGGAAATTAACAGCGGTATCATGGCAATACCTTCGATCAAACTGAAGGAATGGCTCGCCAAACTAGAGAACAGCAATTCCCAAGGTGAGTATTACTTGACTGATGTTATTGCCATGGCGGTGAAAGATGGCTGTGAAATTTACACCAAGACAATTACCGACGAGTTTGAAGTACAGGGCGTCAATGATAAAAAACAACTTGCTCGACTGGAGCGTCATTATCAGATGATGAAAATAGACCAGTTATTAGCGGCTGGAGTTACAGTGCTGGATCCGGCACGTGTTGATATAAGAGGTGACGTCCACTGTGGAAAAGACGTGACAGTGGATATCAATGTCATTTTTGAAGGGACAGTTACACTGGGTGACGGGGTTGTAATCGGGCCCAATGTTGTAATAAAAAACACGGTAATCAAAAACAATTCAACAATTCTTGCAAATTCAATTATTGAAGACTCTGAAATTGGTAGTGAGTGTAGTGTAGGCCCATTCGCTAGACTACGTCCCGGCACACATCTTGATGACGCAGTAAAGGTTGGGAATTTTGTCGAGATTAAGAACTCTAATCTGGGTAAGGGTTCCAAAGCAAATCATTTTTCTTATATCGGAGATGCCGATCTCGGTGAAGGTGTGAATGTTGGTGCGGGCACAATATTTTGCAATTACGATGGTGCTTACAAACATCGGTCTGTTATCGGGAATAATGTTTTTATCGGGTCCAATAGCACATTGGTCTCACCGGTTAATGTTGCAGCCGGTGCTTTTGTTGCAGCCGGCTCGACTATAAACTCCGACGTACAAGAAAATGAACTGGCAATCGGGCGGGGCAAGCAGAGAAACATTAGTGGTTGGAAACGGCCAACGAAAAACAAGGATTAACTGAGAAATCATTATGTGTGGGATAGTTGGAGCAATAGCGCAAAGGGAAGTGACCGGTATATTGATAGAAGGGCTTAAACGCCTGGAATACCGTGGCTACGATTCGGCCGGCATTGCTTTAATAAATACGGACTTGCCTCGCCTGGAATGCAATAAGGCGGTAGGTAAAGTGGAAAAGCTGGCTAACCTTGCAGTTCGGAATAAAATCTCCGGCAACCTGGGTATCGCGCATACACGCTGGGCAACCCATGGCAAGCCATCTATCAAAAATGCTCATCCCCATACTTCGAGCAAGAATATTGCTCTGGTTCACAACGGCATTATCGAAAATCACGAAGTGCTGCGTGAAAAGTTAATTGCCCAAGGCTACCGCTTCGTAACGGAAACAGACACTGAAGCCATTGCTCACCTGATTCACCAGGCCCTGAAGGGCGGCAAGGTGTCATTGATCGACGCGGTGAAAGCGGCGGTTAAAAAGCTTGAGGGTGCCTACGGTCTTTGTATCCTTGATGTTAATCATCCAGATCAATTAGTTGCAACCAGAAGCGGTAGCCCGCTAGTAATAGGAATAGGTATCGGAGAAAACTTCATTGCCTCCGATGTTCTCGCGTTAGGTCAAGTTACTGACAGGTTTATTTTTCTCGAAGAGGGGGATATCGCTCAGATTACTCTTAATGATATTAAGATATGGAATAAGAACAAAAAGGTTGTGAGAAAGGAAACTCGAATATCCCCTATACAGGGGGAAACGGATAAAGGGAGCTTTGCCCACTATATGCTGAAAGAAATATACGAACAGCCTAAGGCGATCAAGGACACCTTGGACGGACGAATCAGCAAAAGCAAAGTATTGGAAGAAGCGTTCGGCATTACCGCCAAACCTATTTTTGACAAAGTTTCCAATGTACAAATAGTGGCATGTGGCACCAGTTTTCTGGCCGGACAAGTTGCCAAGTACTGGCTAGAAAGCATCGCCAAGATTCCTTGTCAGGTTGATATCGCGAGCGATTACCGCTATCGCAACGTTATCGTTCAGCCAGGCACGCTATTCGTCAGTATTTCCCAGTCCGGTGAGACAGCAGACACCTTGGCAGCGCTTCGTTTTGCCAGCAAGGCAGGCTATGTGGCAACCTTTGCTATTTGTAACGTTGCTACCAGCAGCTTGGTAAGAGAGTCTGATTTTTGTATTTTGACCCAAGCCGGCCGGGAAATTGGCGTTGCTTCTACCAAGGCGTTTACTACGCAACTGTGCCTGTTATTGTTGTTAACAATTGTTTTAGGTCGCCGCAATGGACTGACCGATAAGCAGGAAGCCAAGGTGGTTCGTAAGCTTAACCGGTTACCAGAACTGGTTACCAGCACCTTGCGGCTGGACAAACAAATCAAAAAACTGTCTCAGCGTTTTGCAGATAAACAACACGCGCTGTTTTTAGGCCGTGGGATTCAATACCCGATAGCCAAAGAAGGGGCGTTGAAACTGAAGGAAATTTCCTATATCCATGCTGAGGCGTATCCGGCCGGAGAGTTAAAGCATGGCCCACTGGCATTAGTTGACAGTAACATGCCGGTCATCGCTGTTGCGCCAAACGACGAGTTGCTCGGTAAACTCAAAGCTAACCTGGCAGAAGTCAGTGCCCGGGGCGGGAAATTGTTTGTGTTTGCTGATGAAAGCATCGGGTTTGAGGGAGACAAGAACTGCAAAGTAATCCAAGTGCCCACGTCGCCAGACAATCTCGACCCGATTATATTCGTAATACCGCTACAATTACTTGCCTACCATGTGGCCATTCTGAAAGGAACAGATGTGGATCAGCCGAGGAACCTGGCTAAATCCGTCACCGTGGAGTAACAAACCAACATTTGTCTGTCTATTTTTCTGACGGTGTTCGCAACGCCCGCAGGCTCTTGTTCAGACGCTTTAAATAGTCTTTGAGGTGCGGCCTTCGGTATCGCGCAACCCCCATTGCGAGCACATCTATCACCAACAAGTGAGCGATACGGGATGAAACCGGGGTAAAGGCCTGGTTATCTTCTTCCATGTTCACGCACACTGGAATACTACTGATTTTGCTTAGCGGTGTATTTTGCGGGGCAAGGCTGATAACCGTAGCCCCGGCTTCACGAGCCAGCTTTACACTCTGTAGCAGGGCCTTGCTTTTACCCGACTGGGAAATTGCCACCACCACATCCCTTTTCCCCAAGGAAATAGCTGACATATGTTGAATGTGAGGGTCGGTATAAGCGGCAGTTGAAAGCTGCAAACGGAAAAATTTGTGTTGCGCATCCGCTACGACTGAGCCAGAAGCGCCAAAGCCATAAAATTCTACGCGATTCGCTTTGCATATTACATTGATAGCTCTTTCCAGGGCACGAGGATCAAGTTCATCACGGACGGTCAGCAACGATCCGATAGTAGAATCAAAAACCTTGTTGCTTAAATCTTCAATAGTATCCTTGTCATCTACAGCGAACTGAGTGAAGATGCCACCGGAACCCAGGGCTTGAGCGAGTTGTAATTTGAATGATTTGAACCCGTCGAACCCCAGTGCCCGGCAAAACCGAATAACAGTAGGCTCGCTCACTTTGGCCTCCGCTGCCAGGTCTACAATGCGCATGCTTATAACGTCACTGGTATGTTGCAGAACATAATCAGCAACTTTGTTTTCTGATTTGCGCAATTCTGGTCTGGCGGCACTGATCTTGCGTAAAAAGTTGTGCGATTCCATGGCTTAATTCATCCAGCAATTTTGAATGAGTCGCTCGTGTATTTGCGACACTGTGAAAAGAGTCCTTAGTGGGATTCCAGGGTGGAATTTTAAATTCAGGCGGGTAATTTGTCCAGAAAGTCTGATGACAACAAGTTGCAAGTAAGGTTTGTAGAATCAATAAACGAAATTGATGCTCAGGCCTGGAACGATCTTGCCGCCGATGAAAGTCCGTTTTTACGACATGAGTTTCTACTGGCACTGGAGCAAACTGGCTGTACTGTCAGGGCAACCGGTTGGCAAGCGCATCATGCTGTTGTGACCGAAATTGTTGGCAATAGAAAGAGCGAGCCTGTTGCCTTCATTCCACTTTATCTTAAATACAACTCATTTGGAGAATATGTATTTGACTGGTCTTGGGCCGATGCTTATCGAGCCAATGACTTAAAGTATTATCCAAAATTTCTGTCTGCAATACCTTTCACACCAAGTACAAGCTCACGACTTCTGCATAATGAACAAGTATCCCTGGACCAGATAACCGAAGTTTTGGTTCAAGCAATTAAAGCCGAGGCAATTCAGCAAGGCGTTTCCTCATGGCATGTGCTATTTCCAACCCCACAGGAAAGTGATGTGTTGACAAAGTACTCAATAGCACAAAGAAAGGGGTGTCAGTTTCATTGGTTTAATCGAGGATACAGCGACTTTGAAAACTATCTGAATGCACTGAGCTCGCGAAAGCGTAAAAACATTCGAAAGGAAAGGGAAGTTGTATCGAAACAGGGGATTCGATTTGACACTGTAGAAGGAGAGGATATTTCCGTAAGTCAGTGGAAACAATTCTATGTTTTTTATCAAAGCACGTACCTGGTCCGAGGTAGGGAGGGTTATCTTTCCCAGGATCTGTTCCTGCAAGTCGGTAAGACCATGCCCGAGAATCTGGTGCTGATACTGGCTAAAATAGATCAGCAGATAATAGCAGGTGCGCTGTTCTTTAAGGGTAATAACAGGCTATATGGAAGGTATTGGGGCTCACTGAAAGAGTACCAGTTCCTGCACTTTGAAACCTGCTTTTATCGAGGTATCGATTACTGTATCAAACAGGGAATACAACAATTTGATGCCGGTGCTCAGGGGGAACACAAAATTCAACGAGGATTTGAGCCGGTAGAAACCTATTCTAATCATTGGATTGCCAATGAAGCGTTTTCCAATGCAATTAATGAATTTTTGGCAAGTGAATCCGCCCACATCGAGAATTACATGGTGGCAGCTGGCAAACTGTTGCCGTTTAAAAAAGGCTAAGCAGAGGTTTCCTAAGGAACTGACCGGCGTTTTCGCCAGACCAGTAGCTGATTGTTAGCAGGCATGGCGTTATCCTCGACGAAAACCAAATCTGCTTTTACCGCATAATCATTCACTGTTTCAAAGTCCCTAATACCACTCACTGGATCTCTAGCTTTCAGCCACAAATCGAAACTGGCATTGCTTTCGGAAGTAAACCCATTGTGATATTTAAACGGACCATAAATTAACAATAGGCCATCAGGGGCTAGTTGTTTCCCGACACCGGTAAAAAATGCTTTGACCGATGACTCTGCTATGATATGTAGACTGTTGGCTGTAAAGACATGGGATGGTGTCCCGCAATACCATTGGTAATGGTTAACGTCCAGTGCAAAAGCAGGGGGCAGGTTTTCCAGTCCTGCCAATAATATTCTTCTGTTAAGGGATTCAACATAGTCGGCCAGTTCAGTAGC
>Ga0114950_10001405_pt1 | contig 18088 bp, 17 predicted proteins | sample N075metaG_FD_83503 | JGI IMG/M metagenome (GOLD analysis project Ga0114950, IMG submission 83503) | Deep subsurface microbial communities from Kermadec Trench to uncover new lineages of life (NeLLi) - N075 metaG | ecosystem: Environmental > Aquatic > Marine > Ocean trench > Sediment | place... | reverse complement strand
TACCACAGTTCGCGGACAGGTCATTCACTTAGAACATTTTTCCGTCTTTCCATTATTTCATCCCGCTGCGGCCCTGCACCAGGACACTCTGCGTGTCCCACTTAAAGAAGACTTCCAAAAACTCAAAGCCGTCTTAGAGCAAATGAGCCAAACACCCACCACGCCCAAGGGTATATCACCATCATCACTTCCCATGCCTCAGAAAACTCCCAAAAAGACCTCAACCGATCCTCCCATCCAAATGAACTTATTCTAGGGTTCGCAAAGAGAGTTGTGCCGCCATGAAAGTGTCAGGACCCGTAACTATTCAGCACGGCAAGCTCAATTTCCCCATTCCAAGCTTCCTCCTCACTCTTCCGTGTGCTCCATGAATATTGCCCTCCAGGTTGTCATGCTGAGACCCTTCGACTGGACTCAGGGCAGGCGCACGAAGTATCTCACTCAACCCCTTCGACTGTGCTCAGGGCATGTGGGCGGCGGGCCTGGCACAGATTCTTTGTGGCACTTGTCCTGAGCGCAGTCAAAGGGCTCAGAATAACAATATGGTGATGAATAGGTACCAGGAGCCTTTTATTGATGAACGGTATTCTCTTGAGGCACATTGGGCGGAGCTTAGGATAGACTCGACTGAATATTTTTCATTAACGTCCCAATGTGTTTCATAATTTCTTTCGTACAGGATTGAAGAGACTCCTTAGATGGTCGGGATTCTTGAGGGAATTGGATGGGGCTCCCATACCGGATCGTGGCCTTGCTCGGGATGAATAACGTCTTGAGCATCGACATCACGGAATGTGGTCCTTCCCAAACATATAGATACAGGAATGACTGGCACGCCAGACTTCATGGCTAGATAGCCAATGCCATGATACCCTTCAGCTACACGATGCCGATCCAACCCGCCCTCGGGGAAAAGACCGATGACCTCCTGCGCTGCCAACCCATCGAGCATCATGCGAATTGCACAAATATCCCGTTTTCCTCGTTGAACCGGAATACAGCGGATCGCTGTAAATGCCCATCGGATCAGTGGCTGAGAATAAATCTCTTCTGCCATTCAAAACCGAACCGGACGTCCTGCCGTGGCCAAGAGCACTAACGGGTCTCCCAGGGAGGTATGGTCGCAAACAATGAGCGCCGGCCCCTGAGAAAGAATAGGGGATTCCTCAGAAGGCTTCACCTCGTACATGAGCCGACAGACCCATGTGTTTAATTGATTGAGGAACGTATAGACAAGGCCTTGTTGTTTGGAAGGAAGTGACAAGGTACGAGACGAGAAGGGCAGATGGGTCGTTTCCAGGTGATGTTTCTCCATCCAAAAATTGTCGGAAGCCGACAGACGAGACCTGAGAGTTGGTCGACAGGAAATCGATTAGGATGATACGTTATGGGCCTGCGCTGTCTCTGATGACTCTGAAGATGTCTTCTCGTCGGAAGCCGTTTCGGAATCATCAGACGATTCGTCGTCCATGTCGTCTTCTCCCTCTTCTTCTGGCTCCTCAAACCAATTGACGAGCATGTCTTCCCACCACACTGCATTCACTTCTTCACCAGGATCTTCTCCCAAGAGGGCCACATCTTTTTCCGTGAATTGAGAGTCAATGACTGTGGGCTTGAACAGGGCTCGATCAATGACCTCTTTTGTGCCAAATCCCCCGACAATCCAGGAGGGTGGATCGGCACGCCGGGATTTATAGGCTTGAAGTCCGACTTTGAGATACAGAAATATTTTGCGTTGCGTGTCATCGTTGAAACCTGAAGGAGGCAGACTCAGAGTTTTTTCAATTTTCTTTCGCCATTCCCGTTGGTTGTATCGGGAAGTAATCAACTGAAGGGCTTTGGCCCCGTCTTCTGGCTCAAGTGGCATATGAATTCTCCATCACTCCCATGATTCGGCCAAAAATATTTTCAATGCCCGGCGACGATCATTTTCCGAATCTTAACCGTCGGGCTGGCTGTCCGGCCTCGAAACTCCAGATCATTTCCAATCATTTCAATATCATTGAACATATTCTTTAAATTCCCGGCAATGGTCACTTCCTCCACCGGATGAACAATTTCCCCGTTTTCTATCCAAAACCCCACTGCGCCACGGGAATAATCACCGGTCACCATATTCACACCAAACCCTATCAACTCGGTGACGAGAAGTCCCCGTTTCGTCGATTTGAGAATTTCTTCTGGAGACGCGGTGCCTGGGGAAAGAAACAAATTAGTGGTCCCCACGCTTGGATTTTCACCTACTGACCGTGAGGCATTACCGGTGGATGCCATGCCTAATTTTCGCCCTGAATAGGTATCTAATAAATAACTAGTGAGGACTCCTTTATCCACGATAACGTTTCTTCTGGTCGGCAATCCCTCTCCATCAAACGGTCGAGAACCCATGCCGTTGGGTAAGCGGCCATCGTCTACCACGGTCACTGATTCAGCCGCGATTTTCTTCCCCAATTGATCCATGAGAAACGAAGCACCCTTATACAGCGAATACCCGGATACAGCCGACGCGATATGGCCTAGGAGCCCTTGAGCAATTTGCGGGTCGAAAATCACAGGAACTTCCTGGGTTGAAATAGATCGACTCCCTAATCGTCTCACCGTCCGGCGGGCTGCCTCCTGTCCGATCTGCTCAGGGCTGTCTAATTCATGAAATTTGCGTTTCACGGAATACCAATAATCCCGCTGCATCCCGCCATTTTTTGTATCCAATGCGATCGGCGACACAGACAATGAATAGGACGAACTGGTGTAGGATCCGACAAATCCGTGAGAATTTGCCAATAATATCGATCCGTAGCCTGCTGAACATTCCGCACCTTCTGAATTGGTGATGCGCGAATCAGCAGAAAATGCAGATTTTTCAGTGCGTTTGGCGAGATCGATTTCTTCGTCAACAGTCAATTGTCGATCATCTCTCATATCCATGTCAGGGATATCGACCGCCATTTGATCTGGCAAAGGCAACCCGGACGTGTCATCTTCCACAACGGCCTTGGCCAAACTACATGTGTCACTCACTAACCGATCCAAGGAGGCTGCAGAAAAATCCGATGTCGATGAACTCGCTGATCGTTTACCAATAAATATTCGAATCCCCAACACTTTTTCGCGTGCCTTCGAAAGCCGTTCCACTTCTGACATCCGCACTTGGACTGACACAGAATCTCCCTCTGCGACGAGAAGATCAGCTTCTGTGGCGCCCAGGGCCTTGGCGCGTTTGAGGACTGTGGCCGCTAACTCGGGGAAACGATCACCAGATGTGGTGGGTAAATTGCTCATGATTGAAAGGGGGAAACTGAACCGGAGTTACTCCAGTAGTTTCTTAGGGAGAAATTTCCGTATTTTCCTACAAATATTTTTTTGGGGCTGGTCAAAAACCATTGGCTATAAAGGGATTGAAGACCATTCTGAATACATCAAACTTTTTTGAAATGGGAATTCTTCTCTGTCTTCGTCTTGTTCTGATCTTATCGCCTCCCGCTTTACGCCTCACGAGGTTTTCCCTTGTTTAATTCCAACTCGTCCGGGTTAGGCCGTGGCCGTTCCACCGACGGTCATTTCATCAATTTTTATGGTGGGAAGGCCCACACCCACTGGAACGGATTGGCCTTCCTTGCCACAGGTACCAATGCCTTCATCCAATTTCATGTCATGTCCCACCATTGAGACTTTCTTGAGCACATCAGGACCATTCCCGATAAATGTGGCGCCTTTGACCGGCTTGGTGATTTTGCCATCTTCAATGAGATACGCCTCACTCACCGTAAACACAAACTTCCCACTGGTAATGTCCACTTGTCCACCACCAAAAGATACGGCATACAAGCCCTTTTTCACCGACCGGATAATATCTTGCGGTTCCGACTCTCCAGCTAACATAAACGTATTGGTCATGCGCGGGAGCACAACACTTCGGAAATCTTCACGGCGTCCATTGCCGGTCAGAGGAATACCCATCAAGCGGGCATTCATTCGATCTGTGATATAGCCGCGCAAAATGCCCTTTTCAATGAGCATCGTGCGTGAGGTGGGCGTCCCTTCATCATCAATATTCATAGAACCGCGACGGAAAGGTAACGTCCCATCATCCACAATCGTACATAATTCTGAAGCCACTGACTGACCAATCAGGCCACTAAATGCAGAGGTTTTGCGCCGATTAAAGTCTGCTTCTAACCCATGCCCAATGGCTTCATGCAGCAGAATTCCCGGCCAGCCTCCACCCAACACGACCGGCATGGTCCCGGCCGGCGCATCAACGGCATCTAAATTCACAATCGCCTGGCGTGCAGCTTCCCGGGCAAATTCCAATGCCCGCCCGTCTTCCACAAAGAAAGAAAACCCTACCCGACCTCCACCGCCATAACTTCCGACCTGACGATTCGAACCATCCTCCGCAATGCATGTGATTTGAAGACGAGCCATCGGTTGCACATCACCAATCAGTTGACCCTCCGAGTTCATCACTAAAAATATTTTTTGTTCCGTATTAAAGGACGCCATGACTTTTTTAATACGAGGGTCATATTTGCGAGCTTCAATATCGATTTGATTCAAGAGGTCAACGCGAGCTTCCGTCGTAATGTCTGTCAGAGGTTGCGTCAATGGATACAAATTCTGAGAAGGCCCCGTACGATGCGTGACCGCCACCGGATTATCACCCTGTGGAGACTCGGCAATATACCTAGCCGTTTCCGCAGCCTGTACGAGGTCCCGAACGGAAAGATCATCTGAATAGGCAAAGCCTGTCCGTTCTCCGGCCACCGCTCGAATACCAGCTCCTTGTGCCACACTTTTGACTGCGCGTTTCACCAGGCTTTCTTCCATCGACACCGAATCCGAGACAGTGGACTCCAAATACATATCGGCATAGTCCACATCCCGGACTTTGGCCTTATTCAATGCCTGAAGAATGTCCTGTTCTTGGAGAGAAAAATCTGAAGGGCTAGGAATCATAAAAGTTATTATGGAAGCGGAACGATGGAGGTTAGAGGTGACAAAAGAAATTTAGTATAGCCCATCTTCCTGATAGGCGCAATTTCAGAACCGGGGAAGAATGGAACCTGTCCATCCCCAAAACCCGTTTCCTGAGTTCTCCGTTTTTTGGAAAACCTTGCGAAAAGGTAACCTACCTCGGTTTCAGGGCTACGTGCAACTTCTCGTAGGTCAGATTGCAAGGCCTGCTACTGCTAGTCTTACTACAGGATCTTTGATTCTGGCATCTTCGGCTGTTTTGCCGACGTTTGTACATCTGTCCAGCCTACCACCCCATACTCTTTACCTCAAAGTGTCCTGCCGTTTCTTGTCATGTCAAATCACATAACTACGTCATCAAATGATATAGCTAACTTGCGTGCGTCATTGGCTTCTCCTCGGTGCCTTTACCCTATGGCTGCATTGAACACAACCGCCAATGCTGCGCCAACTGGCGCACCGACGGACGACCCAAGAGGTCGAGAAATCGATGCAGATCCGTGTCAGTAGTATAGATGGCCTGTCGCCCGCACCAGCGAGCCGCCACATGATAGATTGCACCCTCAAACCTCTAACGGCAATTCTCGAACCATAGGAGGGGGAACCATGTGAAAAATAAGTGTTAAATCAAGCAATGACCCCAAATGTGAGATGGTGCATGTTGATATTTTTGGCAAAAGTCCAGATAAACACGAAGCCTCTTTCTGTACTGTGGCCGGACGGTTTCCGGCAGGGCCATATTGACTAACTGGGCATCGAATTGAGCCAATATTTCAGATGAAATGAAAATCACGAAATGAACTCTCTTTTCCGGCTAATACTCTTTTTTTCATATTATTGGATATTTATTTGTTGCCATTGTGCAAAAATCTGGCAGTAACAATCAATACAAGTTGCAGTGATTTTATCACTAGCAGTATTATACGGTAAAACTATATACTTACCGGTTAGGCGACGCGATTCTTGCCCTTGAATTGGCGCGTGAAGTGGTCAGCTTTGTTATTGATTATTGGGGAACGTGATGGTTCTAGAACAGGCGCTGAGTGCTCTTGAGAATGAACTCGCGGTAGCCTCAAAGGATGCAAAATCTGCCCTAGCCGCACTGAAAAAAGTGCAGCGCAGCGCAAGGGTTGGTCAACTTCGCGATATGACCAAAGCCCTTGTCGATGGGCGTCATGCCGCCAAGCGTTTCACGGACGCAATGGCACGCGCAGACTCGTCGTGGACGATCGAGATTGAGCCGTATTTTGCTGAGGGAGGATACCTCAAGGAACTGTTGCAGGAGGCGGAGCGCGTCGGCCTGAAACTGTTTGAGCGGGATGGCCGCGTCTACTGCTTCCCGATGCTGTTGACGCTTTCGGGCAAGGACGCGGCCGTGATGCTTGATCGCAAACCGGAGCACCGCTTACGGCCGCGAGAGCTGGTCAAAGTGCTGTTGGCTCGGCAAAAGAGGCCTCAGCGTTTCAACGAGCAAAAGCTGCTGCAAACGCTGTTTATTGCATACTGTCGGCTCGACAGCAAGCAACTTCTGCAAGGGTGGACGCCAGCGAAATCCGGCCCCGGCCCCGTTGTGCCACTCAGTGAGATCTACGAATTACTGACGCTGTTGCCCGGCTCCGAGCGGGACTATCCTAAGGAGGAATTCGTACGCGACATCCACTTGCTCGACGGGAAGCCTGATCTGCGGACGAAGGACGGGCGGCGGTTTGCCTTGCCGGCAGCCACCGGTACGAAAAACGTCAGACAGCGCATGACGGTCGTTGATCAGGAGGGAAACGAGAAGACCTACGTGAGCATTCGGTTTGACAAGGAGTGAACCATGGCGGTGATACTGAACGAATGGCTTAAACTGATCGATAAGGAATATCTCCGCGACTTCATTGTGAAGGGCGGGTCAGCAGTGAAGTTCGTGGTTGCCGACGATGCGGGTATCGCCGCACTAGATGCGGGTCTCGTCGGCCAGGCCGCCGAGCATGGCCTTCTCTTTGCTCGAGTCAACAGCGCCGACGTGAAACTGCACATGATGCAGCAAATATTCTTCGCAGTATCACGCCAGATTGACTGGGAGGCGGATGCGCAGCATTTCGTGGAAGGGCTATTTCAGCGGCAGGGATACCGATGGCCCCATCCGGGCGAGCCGGTCGTACTGAAGGATTTGGCCGAGGCCAACCAGACGGACGCGACCATTCTGAACCGCGATTTCAAGAAGTGGCTGACTCGCGAATTGATGCAGGATACCAACATGGCGCAAGATTTCCGCCTTGCTGTGACGCAACTATGCATCAACCGCTTGGCCCCGGCGGACCATGGCGGTGAGACCGTTGCGCCCATCCTCCAATGGGTGCGCGGCGAGCTAAGGCTCCTCGGACCGCTCAAGCACGCGAGCATCTATGCGAAGATCACCAGACACAATGCCCGCGCCATGTTGCGGTCGTTGTGCCGGTGGCTCATTCTTGCCGGTCACGCCGGTCTGTTCCTTGTCATCGATATCCGCTGCTTGACACGCACTGCACCCGCAGAGGAAGGCATGCTGCGCTACACATCGGGCGCGGTGATGGACGCGTACGAAGTGTTGCGCCAGTTGATCGACGACGCAGATATGTTCGAACATTTTTTCGTCGCAGTATTTGCCAATCACGCCTTCATTGGCGACGACCGCAAGCGTAGCGTCAGCGCTTACACCGCGCTGAAAATGCGCATTTGGGACGATGTGCGTGCCAAGGCGAAGGATAATCCTCTGGCACCGATGGTGGTCATCGAACACGGAGTAGGCTGATACCGAAGAGGAGAAATGTGCCGATGAGCGACGAACGTAGGGCTATCGAGGCATTGCGAGCTGGTGTGCCTAATCGCGTGGCCATTCGACTGCTTGGAACGGCTGAGACTACAATCTCCGAACGTTTCGTGGAGAATCTTCAGTGCTGCAAGACGCAACTCAATGAGGGCGGGCAGGCGACAGGTCAAGTGATCGCCGGCGGGTTCGGCACCGGCAAGTCACACCTGCTCGGCTACCTCCAGTACGTGGCGCTCAAAGAAAATTTCATTGTGAGCTGGGTCGTCATCAGCAAAGAGACCCCGCTCTTCGATCTCGGCAAGCTCTATGTTTCCGCGATTCGAAATGCCACCGTGCCGAAGCACAACGACGATGCCATGACTGCTGTGCTCTCGAAGTTTGGGAGCAAAAGCGATGCCTATGACGAACTGCTCCGGTGGGCCGAAAGTGTAGAGTCAGGACTCTCCCCGTTGTTCGCGGGGTTGCTCTATCTATTGCCGCATCCGAATACGTACCCGGAACGGGTACAGCAGATCGCTCGGTTCTTCGCCGGCGACAAACTCAGCCTTGCCACCGTCAGGCAATGGCTACGTGAGGTAGACGCGGTGAAGCGCTTCCTCCTTACGCCAATCAAACACCAGGACCTGATTGAGCAGCGGGTGTGTTTTGTTCCGCGCTTGATCGCAGCTGCGGGCTATAGCGGCTGGGTGCTGTTGCTGGACGAGGTCGAGCTGATAGGCCGCTACAGCCGTCTGCAGCGCGCTCGTAGCTATGCTGAACTGGCGCGCTGGCTGGGTCTCGATGTTGAGGAACGAGCCTCCGGCGTGATGACGGTGGCCGCCATCACCGACGACTTCACAAGCGAGGTGATCCGCAATCGGCGCGACGACGAACATGCGCCGAAGATTCTGTCGGACAAGAACGAGCGAAAAGCCGCCGAGCGCGCCCGTCTCGGCATCACCACACTGATGGAGCAGCAGGTGTTGTTGCAGACGCCAACAGCCGAACTGCTGCAAGACAGCCTCAACAAAATACGCGGCTTCTATTCCGCTGCCTATGGATGGGATGCAACCGCGGTTACGGTCGGTGACATAACAACAACGAAATCAATGCGCCAGTACATCAAGTCGTGGATTACACGCTGGGATCTTGATCGGTTATACGGTATCCGACCTGAGATAGAGACGGTGGATATCGCTTCTGATTACGAGGAGAACAAGGACATCGAGCAGGCAACCGCAAAGAACGGCGACGATCCAGACAACGACTCATAACAAGCAAAGGGACATTCAGATGATCGGGTCTAACCAGCGGATGCAGTTGACCGGGCCGGGATGTTCTCTTTCCGCCGTATGAAGTCGCTGCTCAAGGGGTCGGGTTTTGAGTTAATAACTTTACGATAGGAAATATGTATTAATTCAAAACTTGACCCCTTTTTTGACCCCTTTTCCTTTTCTTGACCCCTTTTCGAAGAGGGTGGGATGTCAGCAAGTGGTAACTCTACACGCCATGAGAGAAGTCGCCGAACAAGGCGCTCCAGCCGACGCTCGTACCTTGTGCAACTGAGCGTAGTCGTTATGTGTCCAGCCATGTGTGAAACTAAAATTTGCCAAACCACGGGTTATCAAATAAGAGAACTACCATATGCATTGGAAGGTTACCTTTTACAGTTCCAAAGTAGAAGCTCAGACATTAGATTTTCGGCTCTTCAGCAGAATCTGTGGGTGACTTCTGGTTCGGGTAGAGCTCCAAGTGTATGATACAAGGCTATTTCTATCCCATGATACGTCCGAAAGCCGAAGGCTTTTCTTATAGTCAATTTGGCCTTGGTATTCAGGCCCTCGACGCTGCCACTCGACAGCTGCCCTTTGGCGCGAAACCCGTTCAACAAGAGCTCCCGATGGCCGCGCAGCATGCGGGCGACTTTTTTCATGGGCGCCAGCTGAGACCGCATCGTTCGTCGACACCACCGGTCCAGAAACTGTCCCGCCCAATACGGCGAGACATACGCCCAGAAAAACTGGAAGTCTTCCTTCAGCAGATAACTCCGCACCGAGCGGAGATTGTACCGCAACAACTCGGCCAGGCGGACATCCTGCTTGGCACTCAGGTTCTCCGGGCGTTTCAGGAGCAGCCACTGCGTCTTCGTCAGGACCGGCTCATAGCCTTTGGCCTTGAGCGCCCTCGCTTCCTGCGCCCGCACTTCGTCGATGGCTTTGTTCAAATGGGCCATGATGTGGAACCGATCCAGGACATGAATGGCATGGCGGGCCTTTTTCGCAATCACCTTCAAGTACGGTCGCCACATATCGCTACAAATATAGTGCAACGCGTGGCTGCGGTCCCGACCGAACCACCGGAAGAACCGCAAGAGCGTTCGGACTGTGCGTTTCTCCCCGATCCACCGCAATCGTTTGCACGAGGTATCAATCTGATAGACCAGCGTCAGGTACTGATGCCCGCGCTGCCATTGGATCTCATTGACACCAATCGATCGTATGCCCGTCAGGTCCATATGAGCCCGCCCCCAGGTCACGGCCATCTCAACCGATCGAAAGACGTGATCCCAACTGGTGTGGAAGGCCTCGGCCACTTCTTGCCAACTCATCCGCTTGGCCCACCGCGCCAGAAACCAGGCATAGGTCGTGGTCAGGTGGTGTTTGTCCTCAGCCCACGGCAGCCGCTCCACTCGGATGCCATCAGCGCGGGCATTTAACCCGCCGGGGGGCATAGACGAAGAACACGGGCAGGCCCCACAGCGGCACAAACTCAAACCGACGCGACGGCAACGTATCATAGCCGGGGCCGGGACGAGTACACCTCGAACAGCGGGGCAGGCTGTGGGCGCGCGGTCGGATCGCCGCCTCAATGACCAGCGTCTCGGCGGTGTCAACAAACCGTACGGTCTCATACACAAACGACTTAAAGTTCTGCAATCGATTCAACAGTTGCTTCACCTGCATTCCGTCTCCTCCTCTCTCGCGCTGATGGTTGGTTCGCACTGCCATCATTGCAGAGACGGGGACGGGATGCACCAACTGGGATGCTTGGCTACAGAGTCACAGGCTCAAACCTCCTATTGTTACCCATAAATTCTTTGGAGGAGCCAGATTTTCCTTCTGGAATTTTGGCTAATTTTCTTCACATTGCTGAAATGGTTGAAGCTTTAGGGCCGAACTTAGGCAAACCATATATCGGATCATTGGGTTCTGGCCTATACGAAATTCGGGCAAAAGGGCAAGAAGGAATTGGACGTTCGATGTATTGTACGGTTGCCGGAGAAGAAATCGTGATATTGCATTCGTTTATTAAGAAATCTCAAAAAACACCAAAAAAAGATTTGGGTTTGGCTAGAAAACGGATGAGAGAGGTTTTGAAATGACTAGACCCACACTTTCAGAATTTAAGAAAAAGGCACTCGAACGAGCTTCAGTGAATGAGGAATATGAGTCTTTAGCTCCAGCTTATGAATTGCGTAAAAAGTTAATAGACTTACGTCAAAAAGCAGGACTCACTCAAGAACAAATTGCTAAGGTTCTTCATACTCAGAAAAGCAATATTTCTCGTCTTGAGAATGCCAACTCTCCCAATTCTCCAAAACTATCAACAATTGAGCAATATGCTCATGCAGTGGGCTATGACGTAGAGATTACGTTTGTGCCTAAAACACATAACAAGTCGCTCAACCCGACCGCATAACACTTTGCGATCTTCGGGCTGTGTCTGTGGGCGGCGGGTTAGCTCAACGTTAGATCGCCACACGAGAATCGGTATGAGGTGTAATATAGTAATAGGTGTCAGGTACCTTATTTAGAGCCCTCCAAGCCTTTATCCACAACGTGGCCGGCAATGTCGCCACCGTCACCGATGCCCGCAGGAAGGTCACCACCTTTGCGTACGATCTGCTGAACTGGCAAAGCACCCGCATGAATCAGGCGAGGTTCGCGACGCAGTTTGCCTATGACACTCGCGATAATCTGACGGGGACGACCAATCCGACACTCCAAGCTATCACTAGACTCTACGATGATCTCTCTCGCCTGACAGCCATCATTACGACGGATAACACCATCGGCCTTGCCCAGGACAAGGCGGGCAATCCGACGGATAGGGACAATAGGTGGCAAGCACTCTTTTACGAGCATATCACTGCGCCTGGCCTCACGGCCGCCGACTTTAATGGCGACGGCGATCCGAACGTGGCCGCCACCGGAAATGCTATCGTCCCCCATGCCGTCATCTATCTTTTCGAAAACAACCACGCGGGCGGGCTCTACAGCCCGGTCCCCCTGCGTCTCGCGACGGGCTTTCGCGCCTCGAATGTCATGGCCAAGAACAAATCTCATGCAGACTGTCAATTGTCAGCTTTTATGAACCCCAACGTTCCACGTTTGACAAGAAGCCATGTGCGTATAAGAAATTTCTCAAAATGGACTTCACGTGCCTTTCTGCAGTTACATTGACAAGACCGCAACATGAATGAAATTTGACAAGAATCCGGTTCCTTATTAGACTGGATTTTGTTGATATTTTTCTTCTTTTTGTGAATGCTGTGTCCTGGAGCTACGCACTGGCTCCATCTTTTCCCTTAACATTTCAGTGTTATTCATGGATGAATTTCAGGCAGTAGCAGTCAGACAGGTTGCTGAGGAGGAATTACGAGATCAGCTTGACCTTGGATCCCTTCCTCAACATATCGCCATCATTATGGATGGCAATGGCCGATGGGCGGCTCAACGTGGCCTGCCACGTATTGCCGGGCACAAACAAGGGCTAGAGGCACTTCAGGATGTCCTGGACATCGGGTATGAGCTGAATATCCCCTATCTGACCATCTATGCATTTTCGCAGGAAAATTGGAATCGCCCTGAGTCAGAAATTCGCTTACTCATGGGCTTATTAAAACAGTATCTGAACAAAGAACGACAACGGTTTCATGAAAGAAATGTGCGCTTTCTCCCAATTGGACGATTGGAACAGCTTCCTTCTTCCGTCCAGGACTTGGTGTCCGATATTGCTGAAGAAACTCGCCACTACACCACACAGACTCTTGCAGTGGCCCTTAGCTATGGCGGTCGCGCTGAAATTATCGACGCCGTTCAACAATTAACACTCGAAGTACAGATGGGCACTCTTTCGCCTGATCAAATTAATGAGACCCTCTTCGAACAACATCTCACCACCTGGGGACTGCCAGACCCTGACTTTCTCATTCGCACATCAGGAGAAGCTCGCATTAGCAACTTTCTCCTTTGGCAAATTGCTTATACGGAACTGTACTTTACACGAACCCTCTGGCCGGATTTTCGCCGATACGAGACCTTACTGGCTCTCCTGGACTATCAAAAACGCGAGCGCCGGTTTGGCCGTGTGCCTCAAGCGATATCGTCCTAACCAATAGCATCGCTCCGCATCACGACTCACATATTCACATCTTCGACTTACCCACTCGTTCGTTCTTCAAAGACTCACTATGGATCCTCGCCGGTTGTATTCCGCTTTGGTGTTTATCCCGTTACTGTATGTGGGCATACAATATTCCCCTCCCTGGCTTTTTCTCCTATTAATTGGCGCAGTCGCGTTGTTCGGTCTCTGGGAGTTCTTATCGCTCTACTTTGCCAATACCAGCTCGGCACTGTTGAAAAGCCTATCATGCGTCATCACGGCACTTCTTCTCCTGGGAATGCATCACACACTCCCTCAAGTCGTGCTGATAGGCCTGCTCGGAATAGTGTCCATGATCATGGCCGGGTTTTTTATTTCTCCGGCTCACATGAAGCAACGACTTCCCGGTTGGGCTGCCTATATATTTGCCGTACTCTATGTCGGACTGTTATTGGGGCATTATGCCCTTTTACGAAACCTGGAGCATGGAGTGGCTTTGGTGTTTTTTGTCATAATCGTTACATGGTTATCTGATACCGGAGGTTTTTTTATAGGGAAAGCATTAGGGAAACATCCTCTCTCGCCAACACTGAGTCCGAAGAAAACCATCGAAGGGTTATTAGGCGGGGTCGTGTTTTCTGTTATCGGGGCCATCATCAGTCAATTCACATTTGTCCCCTTTTTCTCCCTAGGCCAATGCGTTATGATTGGAATAGGCTTAGCTCTCCTGGGTGCCGTAGGAGATTTAGCCGAATCAGCCATCAAACGTAGCGTGAACGTCAAAGATTCAGGCACAATCATACCAGGGCATGGCGGAATCCTTGATCGCGTGGACAGTCTCCTGTTCACTGGACCTGCGATGTATTACTATGTCATGTTTTCCCTTCCTTCGTAATATCGTATTCCCATAGACAAAAAGGACGCCCATTTCGTGAAACGCATCGTTATATTGGGATCAACCGGATCCATTGGAGCCAGTACGCTGGACGTGGTGTCGAAATTTCAGGATCGCTTTCAAGTCGTTGGTTTAACGGCTTGCACGAACGATACGATCCTGGAAGACCAGATTCGAACATTTCACCCTACCGTTGTGGCCCTTTCTTCGCCAGATGCCGCTCAACGATTACGTGCTCGGGTGGACACCACTCAGGTTGAGGTCTTGGAAGGAGAATCCGGACTCTGTGAGGTGGCACGTGTCCCGGAATGCGATTTGGTGATTTCAGCGATTGTCGGTGGCGCCGGACTCAAACCGACCCTTGCGGCGATTCAAGCCGGAACCCAAGTGGCTTTGGCCAATAAAGAGCCAATGGTCATGGCCGGACACCTCATGAAACAGGAAGCCAAGAAACATGGCGTCACGATCTTCCCCATTGACAGCGAACATAGCGCCATCTTTCAATCAATGGAAGGCCATCGCAAGGAGGATATTCGCCGCATCGTCCTTACCGCATCCGGTGGACCGTTTTGGGACTGGCCGGCAACCGACTTTGAACGGATCACTCTAGAGCAAGCCCTTCAGCATCCGAATTGGAAAATGGGTGCAAAAATTACCATTGACTCGGCAACATTGATGAATAAAGGTCTTGAAGTCATTGAAGCTCGATGGCTCTTTGATCTCCCCGTCGCTCAGATTGATGTCGTGATTCACCGGGAAAGCATCATTCATTCTCTGGTAGAATATTGCGATGGGTCCGTGATCTCCCAACTGGGGCATCCGGACATGCGCACACCTATTTCCTATGCGATGAACTATCCTGAACGCATCCCGCTCCTTCCACCATTATTGGATTTGGGGAAAATCGGCACACTCACGTTTGCCCCTCCAGATACCGAAAAATTCCCTTGCCTGCAACTCGCCTATGACGCGCTAGCCGGAGAAGCAGGGCTACCAGCCACACTCAATGCAGCCAATGAAGTGGCAGTCCACGCATTTTTGAATAATCAGATTGCTTTTTTGGATATTCCGAACATTATTCAAGAGACCATGGCGGCCTATCATCCGGCTCCGCTCTCGACGATTGACGAAGTCTTAGAGATAGACCAATGGGCTCGCAGAACGGCAGAAGAGATCATGAAGACCTGCATGACACCCGTATAATCCTCAACTGATATTTCAGACTTACTTACATATGAACCTATCGATCATGAATAGTTTTTCATTTTTCTCTCCAGACGCTATATTTATCTTTGGACAAAAACTGTGGTGGTTTTTGATCGTGCTTGGCGTGTTGGTCACGTTTCATGAATACGGACATTATCTTGCCGCCCGGTGGGTTGGCGTCAAAGTCCTCAAGTTTTCTGTGGGATTCGGCCCGCGATTATTCGGACGTCAAGTCGGTGATACAGAATTTGTCGTGTCGGCCATTCCTCTCGGAGGATACGTGAAAATGTTCGGTGAGGAAGGCGGGGAAGCAATTTCCGCTGAGGAGCAAAAGGTCTCTTTTTTGCACCAAACCCTCCCCCACAAAATGCTCATCGTCGCCGCAGGTCCAGGATTTAATTTCATTCTCAGCTATGTAATTTTCACCGGCATATTAGCCATGGGGTCACCTCTCTTTATCCCCAACATTGACAAGATGCTCCCCGTCATCGAAGCCATTACTCCCGATTCTCCTGTTGCACGCTCCGGCTTGCAACTCGGAGACCGAATTACCCGGGTCAATGAAGAAGACATTTCCACGTTGGGCGAACTGTATCAGATTATCAATGCAACCCATGGCCGTCCTGTCACATTGGATGTCAGCCGTGGGAACAGCATGAAGACATTCATTATCACACCGACCACTCAAGTCAATAAAGATCATCCTGAAGAGGAGCCCCTCTATTTACTCGGGATTGAAGACCATGCGCCTGCTGTCGGAAAAGTCATGCCCGATACCCCGGCGCAAACATCCGGGCTTCAACCCGAAGACCGGATTACTCACATTAATACGACACCTATTGCGACATGGTCTCAGATGACGGAAATCGTTCGCAACAATGCAGGGATTGCATTGGAGATGCAAATTGAGCGACAAGGAACACCTCTCACCATTACGATTACTCCGGAAGCGCACACCATCACAGACCCTGATGGGGAAACCCTGTCTATTGGCCGAATCGGGATTCAACTCTCTGGCCGGGGAACAATCTTGCGAAGTCCCTCATGGTACCTCGCCCCATGGGACGGCCTCCAGGCAACCTGGGAATGGTGCGAACTCACGGTCATGGGAGTGTGGAAGCTTGTGACCGGAGAAATTTCCTCGAAGAATCTTGGCGGGCCGCTCATGATTGCTGATGTGTCTGGATCTCATGCCGAACAAGGCCTTGGTAGTATCCTGTGGCTGATTGCCGTTCTGAGCATTAATCTCGGCATTTTAAATTTATTACCCATTCCTGTTCTGGATGGTGGGCATCTCTTCTTTTTCTCCTGCGAGGCTGTTTTAGGCCGACCGTTACGAGAACGGTCGAGGGAAATTGCCCAACAAGCCGGGATCATCCTGTTATTCTGCCTCATGGGTTTTGCCTTCTGGAATGACATCAATCGCCTGCTTCAATAAACCTAAAAACAGCAGTTGAATCACGAAAGTCTGCACAACCCCTTGACGCACCTAGGAAATTCAATAATTGACTCATCACCAAAAAGGTGACCACGCAATTGTTGAATTCCCTATGTACATCAATTGCTTGCACAGCTTTTTCGCGCTCAACTTCCGCTTTTAGGATAAACCTTCCCTCATTATCATTACTGGCTGCTGGTATTACCGTTCATGATTTCCCCAATCGACTTTCTCTTGCACTGATACATAGGAATACCGATGAGACTTTCACAATCTTTCATCCCTACCATGCGACAGGATCCCGGCGAAGCGGAAGTCATCAGCCATCGCTTAATGCTACGAGCCGGAATGATTCGCAAAGTGGCTGCCGGCATCTATTCCTATCTTCCCCTAGGTCTGCGCGTCATTCGAAAAATCGAAGCCATCGTTCGTGAAGAAATGAATCGAGCCGGAGCCCAAGAGCTGTTGTTGCCGATCCTTTCACCCGCCGAACTCTGGAAAGAAACCGGCCGTTGGGACTTTTACGGGAAAGAACTTGTTCGCCTACAAGACCGCCATACACGAGATTTTTGTTTAGGGCCCACGCACGAAGAAGTGATCACCGACTTGTTCCGGCGAGAAGTTCGATCATATCGTCAGTTGCCTCTGACCCTCTATCAAATTCAAACGAAATTTCGCGATGAAATTCGCCCACGCTTTGGATTGATGCGGGGAAGGGAATTCATCATGAAAGATGCGTATAGCTTCGATCAGGACGAAGCCGGGTCACAACGTACCTATCAACGAATGTACGATGCGTATTGCCGCATTTTTTCACGAACCGGCTTACAGTTTCGTCCAGTCGAGGCTGACACCGGACTGATCGGCGGCATTTCTTCACATGAATTCATGGTGCTTGCGAATACCGGAGAGGAATTGATTGTGTTTGATCCCGATAGCCCTTACGCCGCAAATGTGGAACGTGCCGAAGTGATCCCGCCTCAACTGGAGAATTCAGAAGCTCAGAAACCCTTAGAGAAAGTAGTCACTCCTCAGGCCAAATCCGTTGAAGACGTGTGTGCCTTACTAAAGGTTCCTTCAAGTCGGGTCGTCAAAACCCTGTTGTATCAAACCGGCGACAAGGAAATCACCGCCGTCTTAATTCGTGGCGATCACCAGGCCAACGAAATCAAGATAAAACGGCATTTAGGCCTTCATGACCTCACCCTGGCCTCTGCGGAACTTGTCAAAAACATCACACATGCCCCGGTTGGTTTCGTCGGACCGGTTGGACTCACGAGCGTTCGCATTTTAGCCGACCATGCCGTCAGTGCTCTCACCAACTTTATCGTGGGAGGAAACGAACCAGACCTTCATTTCATGAACGTCAACGCCACGAGAGACTTTTCTATTGATGATCGTGGAGATTTCCGGCAGG
>Ga0114950_10001402_pt1 | contig 18093 bp, 16 predicted proteins | sample N075metaG_FD_83503 | JGI IMG/M metagenome (GOLD analysis project Ga0114950, IMG submission 83503) | Deep subsurface microbial communities from Kermadec Trench to uncover new lineages of life (NeLLi) - N075 metaG | ecosystem: Environmental > Aquatic > Marine > Ocean trench > Sediment | place... | reverse complement strand
TTTGCGATCTGCTCGGCATTGAGTTTCCTTTATTTGCCTTCACCCACTGCCGCGATGTTGTGGTTGAAGTCTCCAAAGCGGGCGGCATCGGTGTACTCGGTGCTGCGGGTTCCACCGCGGAGACGTGGGAAATTGAACTCAACTGGATCGATGAACATATCGACGGGCTGTCTTACGGCGTTGACTTGATCGCCCCCACCAGCATGGCGATCACCGACGCCAACAACTCTCCGGCAGAGATCGAAAGTATGATACCCGTCGAGCACCGGAGATTTGCCACCAGCATCCTTGCCCAATACAACATCGAGACCGCAGATGTCTACGACGACCAAAGAGCTGGCGGCGGTGGTTTCCTGACCAAAAACAAGGCGACGAATATCATCGATGTGACTTTCGCGCATCCGATCAAACTCATCGCCAACGCCCTCGGTGTGCCACCCCAATATATGTTGGATATGGGTAAAGCACACGGCGTCGCCGTAGCGGCCCTGGTCGGCGCCAAAGAACACGCGGCCAAACAGGTGGAGGCCGGCGTAGACATCCTGGTGGTGGCCGGCACCGAAGCGGGCGGTCATTGTGGTGAGGTCTCCACCATGGTGCTGGTACCCGAAGTCTGCCAGTACGTCGAAGATTCAAACGTGCCGGTACTGGCCGCCGGTGGCATCGTCTTAGGCAGGCAGATGGCAGCCGCCATGGCCATGGGCGCAGCGGGGGTGTGGACCGGCTCAATGTGGCTGACGACGTCCGAAGCGGAAACTTCGCCAATTATCAAAGAAAAGTACATACAAGCCAATTCTCGTCAAACCGTACGCAGTAAAGCGCGCACCGGAAAATATTCACGCCAGTTACGTTCGCCCTGGACCGATGCCTGGGAATCCGCCGAGGCGCCGGAGCCACTACCAATGCCGCTGCAATCTCTGGTTAGCGAAGCGCCTTTGAGGAAGGTGATAAAACTCGCGGAAGGCGGACACGAAGGCGCCAAACAACTGGCGACCCACTTCGTGGGTCAAGGTGTTGGTCTGATGGAAAGCATCCAGGATACGCGCACCGTGGTGCGTGAGTTCATGGAAGACTATCTGCTCGCTATAGAGCGCATGACCGCCACCCTGGAAGACTAGCGGCGCCGCATGACCAGTCGCCCCTCTAACAGGCTAGGAGACCAGGTTGCTTTCATTACCGGAGCAGGATCGGGCATCGGCCGTGCGTGTGCCCTGTTGTTTGCCCGCGAAGGTGCACAGGTCGTCATCGCCGAACTTGATCGCGACAAAGGTCTGGCAACCCAAGCCGACGTACAATCCATGCCACCTGGCCAGGCGCTGTTTGTCGAAATGGATGTTACCGACGAAGTAAGCGTCACCACAGCAATGCAACAAGCGGTCGAGAAATTCGGAAAAATCAGCATTCTGGTGAATTGTGCCGGTGGCTCCCTGGCCGAAGATGCTTCGGTCACTGACGTTGACATGTCGGTGTGGGATCAGACCATCAACCTGGATTTAAAAGGGCCTTTTCTGTGCTGCCGCGTCGGCGTGCCGCACTTACAAAATGCAGGCGGTGGCAGCATCGTCAACTTTACTTCCGTGGTGGCACTCAAGGGTGCGTTCGCCGGTCATGTCTACACCGCCGCCAAAGGCGGCATCATATCCCTGACCCAGGCCATTGCTGGTCGTTATTGGCGCGATGGCATTCGTGCGAATGCGATTGCACCGGGTATTGTGCTCAGTGAACGGGTGGGAGAACGCATGGGTGTAAACCCCCAAGATGACCCGGAGCAACAGATACAAAACGCCATGCAGATAGAAAACCGCCTGGTAGATCACCGGCATCCGTTCGGCTTCGGCATGCCCGAGGATATCGCGAACGTCGCTCTGTTCCTGGCCAGCGAAGAAAGTCGCATGGTGAACGGCGCGGTAATTCCAGCCGAAGGTGGCGCATCACACTACTAAGATAAGAAGGGCCCATCGACACACAGCCGACGACCGTCCGGGGCGGCACAGGCACCGCAAATCCCAACACCGCACTTGGTCAAATAATCGATGGCATTGAAAATTTGATCTTGCCGGCAAAACTTTCGCTGCACCGCAGCCGCTGCGTGCACCATCGGCGCCGGTCCACAATTGTAAAAAAGAATGTTGTCCAACTCGGTCTGAGCCAGGCCAGCGAGATGCTTTTCGAGCAATTCTGTCACCACTCCATGAAAACCCTGACTGCCATCATCCGTGGCCACATGCAGGGTGGCGCAGGCCGTGCACTCGTCAATGAAATACAATCGCTCTGCAGAGCGCGCGCCGACAAATATGTCTGCGTTGCCGTGGTCTCTGGCCAGTTGATAAACCGCCGCCAGTCCGGTGCCCCCTGCTACAGCTATGACTCGCGCATCTGAGGGTGGTAGCGCAGCTTGTCCGTACGGCCCCCGCACATACGCCTGTGCACCAGCCTCAAGCTCAATCAACTGTTGGGTAAATTCACCAAGATTGATGACCACCAGGGAAAACGGGTCATCGGTCAGAGCTGAAAAAGGCTTTTCTGCCAACCCCGGCACCCACAGGAAGATGAACTCACCTGCTGAGATATCTAACTTAGCATCGAAAGTGAGGACCGAAATGTCATCGGTGACGCGCTTGTTCTCAACCAGTGTCACCGGGCGAAAACCCATATCCACGTCGTATTGCACGAGGGATTCACTCACGTTGTCGGCCGTCTCGCAATCTTTGGTTAATACTTCGAAATAGCTCTTTATTTCTGGTGAGGTCATGCCAACCAGCGCGGAGCCAACCCCAAACACCGAGGTGCCCGCAGCGGCAAACTCGCGCACATCGTCGGCACAGCTGATGCCACCGCAACCAATTATCGGCACATCCACCACCCTCGATATCTCCCGCACGCACTTCAAAGCGATCGGCAGAATGCCCTTGCCCGACATGCCACCAAGCTCATTAGTCAGCACCGGCTCACCATGAACGCTGAAATACCCCGGCCCGACTGTGTTGATCGCACACAAGGCGTCTGCACCTCCGGCTACTGCTGCCTGCGCGATTGCTGCGATGTCATCGGTATTAGGCGTCAATTTCGGTATCACCGGTATGGCAACGGCAGCTTTCACCGCAGCGGTTATCTCCTGCACCAGTTCCGGGTCTTGCCCCATGGCCGTGCCATAGCCCTTAGCGTGGGGACACGACAGGTTGAGCTCCAGACCGTCTGCATAAGGTGCCAGCAGTCTAGCGACTGCAACAAACTCCTCCACACTGCTGCCAAATATTGAAATGAGCAGAAAGCGGTCATCCGGCACCTCAAGCTGCGCAAATAGTTCTGCCGAGCGAACCGCGCCGGGGTTGGTCAGACCGATGGCGTTGACAAAACAACCCGGCGCATATTGGCTCAACACCGGCTCGCGATAACCCAGGCGCGGTTCATAGCCAATGCTCTTGGTCGTCAGCACGCCAACTTGAGGAATATGGGAAAACACATATTCGATGATCGGCACCGCGGTGGTAACGATACCGGAAGGTATGGTGAAAGGACCGGATAGGGTTTTCTCCAGAAACTTAGTGGTCAAAGCTTTCAGCCCTTGTGCTGGTGATACATAGTTATCATTTTACCATTACGATAAAATACCACACGTTCAAAATCTGCAAATCGTTAAAGTGCCGATCCTGCTAGTTTTCATTGTGTTTGCTATCACGTTTGTGCAAGGTCCCTTGCAAGCTGCCGGTTGGTTGTGGGACAGCGGCAACGCGTTCGGCATATTGGGTTTTGCCGGTATGCTCTACTTGTTTCTGGATGTCGGCGCCAGCCGCCGTCAACGCATTCACCAACTGATAAGCTACGGGGTGATGGCTTCCTTGCTCATCCACGTGGCCTGGCTGTGGATACCGGATCAGACAATCTGGTACTACATGACGCTGGACGGTCCTGTGTACATGCTAGCTGGCAGCATCGCCCTGTTGTTGCTTGTCGCGGTGACCATCCTCGCCTTACCTGCAACCCGGCGAGTCTGGCATTTGCACCATCGCCAGTTCAAGCGGTGGCACTATTGGTGTTCTATTATAGCCATCTCCGCCGGTTTCTGGCACATCGCGGGCAGTGGCTTTTATTTCTCGCAATTTGAATCCTGGTTGCTGCTGGCGGTAACGCTGGCAGTCGTAGGTACCCGATATTTCAATTTGGCATCTCGTCCTGAGCCTCATCGCCTTACCTTGGTCGCTGTTCCTGCGATGGCGCTTGGGTTCGTGTTGCTAAAAGGTTTCAGCTTTTGAAACCGTTCATCGTCCTGGTCTGCCTGGCGGTGATCCTGGCTGTTACTTTCCTGCTGGCCGCTTCGAATGTTGAAAGCATCAATAAAGAACAAGGTATTCTCTACCCGAGCGGCTATCTACTGCCTTTAAACTTCGCTCACGCCGACCATGTCGACCAGCAGTGCGTCGAATGCCACCACAATTTCATTGACGATACCGGCGGGGGTCTGTGTCTGGATTGCCACAAGACCGATCCGCAGGTCTCCGCGCTGATCGAAGAACAATTCCACGATTTATGCCGGAATTGTCATATCGAACAACAAGTGCTCGCAGAAGCGCATGGCCCGACAAGAGAGTGTATTGCCTGTCATATCCGAGATGACCGTCCGTAGGTAGCCGCATGTCCGAGCCCAGCATACGCGCCGGTTTGAAACTGCTGCGCAAACCCAACTTAGCCAAGATGTTTGTCGCCTATCTTGTGAGTTACACCGGCACAGCCATGGCGCCCATCGCGATGGCATTTGGTGTGCTGGAGTTAACCGGTTCGACTAAAGATACTGCAATTGTCATCGCTGCCCCGACCTTGGCCTCGATTGTCGTGTTGTTGTTCGGTGGTGTGATCGCAGACAGAACCTCCCGCAAGCGGGTGATCTACAGCGCTGAATTGCTAGCCATGGCGGCACAGTTCGCCATGGCATTCTTGTTCTTGTCTGGTCTCGCCTCTGTGCCATGGCTGACATTTTTGATGTTGATCAATGGTGTCGCCATGGCATTGCATGCACCGGCGGCCACGGGTTTCATCATTCAATTGGTTGACCGGGACGATTTGCAGGCAGCGAACGCCCTGCTGGGTACTGCAAGAAACAGTGCCATCGCCGTAGGCGCTGCATTGGGTGGTTTGTTGGTCGCTTTGTTTGGCGCTGGCATGACATTGCTCATCGATGCCATCTCTTTCGGCATATCAGCACTTTTCGTATTTTCGACCAGACCAGGTTTGCAGATCCAACCTGCAGCAGCTTCCTTATTTGAAGATTTACGCCTTGGCTGGAGAGAATTCACCTCTCATACCTGGCTATGGGTCATCGTGCTGCAATTTTCTCTGATCGTCGCCGCCATGGAAAGCGTCTTTGGTTTGATCGGTCCTGCCGTCGCTCGTGACCATATGGGTGGTGCTGTGGCGTGGGGGATTATTGCTTCGTGTTTCGGTCTGGGGACCCTCGCCGGCGGCCTCATCAGCATGAGAGTCAGGCCAGTTTACCCAATGCGGTTTGCCACGCTGCTGACCTTTTTCTTTTCCGGTGTCAGCATCACATTGGCATTGTCTATGCCTGTTTTTGTCATCGCAGCCGCCGCTTTCATCAATGGCCTCGCCGGGCAGATATTCGCGGTAATCTGGTACACCACTCTGCAAACAAAAGTGCCTGCGCAACTGCTGTCCCGGGTCAGCGCCTACGACCACTTAGGCTCAATCGCATTGGCGCCGATGGGTATTGTCCTCGCTGGGTTTCTGTACGAAACAATGGGTTTCCGCCAAACACTGTTAATCGCAGCCGCCACCGTTTTCATTCCAAGCGTCATCGCATTGTGTGTACGCGACGTGCGCATGATGACCAGAGATGAATAGTCTCAGTCTGCACCCTCCATACGGGCGTACATTCGCGCAATGCCACTGGGGTCAAATCCCACCTCGGTTATCCCCAGTGTGTCTGCGTGGTTGGTCATGTCGATACTCGCGGCAGCTTCCTCTACGGAAACCCCTTGTTCGTGCATGGCGGCAGTTTTCGCCCAGAGATCTCGATAGAAATCCTGCACGTAGGTGATCATTTCGCGCTCTCTAAAGGGGTTACCATGACCGGGAACAATAATCTCAAAATCGAGTTGTTTTAGATTTTCCAACGTCTCATCCCACTCATCGACGTAACCGTCACCCAGCCAGGACGGACGCTCGAGCATCATGTCGCCGGTGAAAATAAGACCTTCATTGGGTAGATAGACAGAAATATCACCACCGGTGTGAGCACGTCCGAGAAACAACAGTTGAATTTCCCGGTCCCCTCGAAACAACGTCATGCGTTTGTGCAATGTTACATTCGGCGGCACCGGTGCGACTTCGTTCCAGGATTTAACATGTTCGGCCAACAAGTCATGTCGTGCTTGTAGTTCGGCTCGTCGGTCCGCATCCATCGCCGCTTCGAGTTCTCTGCGAAGATCCTCTAACGCAGCAATGTTGCGCGCCTTACCTCTAACAAAGGTTTCCTCCGCAAGCGGCGCACCTGCCATCTTCATGCGTGTGTATTCGTGACCAATTATCTCCACGTCCGGTCCGAACACCTGATTGCCGTGAGAATGGTCATAGTGGAAGTGCGAATTGATCAAGGTGGTGATTGGCTTCGAGGTGATCTTGCTGATTGACGCAATCAACTCTCGGCCTTTTTGCGGGGTGATGTGTGAGTCGATCACAATCACGTCGTCATCGTTAATGAGGATCAGCGCATTGCTGTTAAACAGTGGCGCGATACTTTGCGCCAGGTAGACATTGTCGATCACCTCTGTGAGGCGATGAGTTTGTGTGGTGATGACTTCTTGTGAGGTGGCTTGTTGCGCGGCACAGACACACGCTATCGCGGTGACAAGTATTAGAATGTGTTTACTCATGAACATTTTGACCTCCGGGACAAAGAACGCACCAGAGGCCAAAATACTCAATCTCAGCAGGGTTTGATACCCTGCTGAGGCGCTGTTCTAGCCACCGAACCTCTTACGAATTTCCAGGCCGATTATGCGTGGGTCGGTCGGTGTTCCTGTGCGGCGGTAAAGCTCGCCTTCTGTTGCCCCATATTGTTCAATCTGGCGCCAGCCGATTTCATTCGGAAATTAATAGGCTCAACTGAAAACCTTGTCAAACAATCTAATCAGCCACCATCCGTTTTCGGCAGGCTAAAAGCGAAGTAATCCGCCTCGGAAGGCGGGCCCATACGGCCACCACCAGCAGCCACAACCACAAATTGTTGGCCATCTACACTGTAAACTGCCGGGGTCGAGAACCCCGCCGCGCTCAACTCTGCCTGCCAGAGCACTGTACCGTTTGCCGCATCGTAAGCACGAATCAGCTTATCCGGCGTGGCAGCGATGAAGATCAGCCCTGACGCTGTAACGACCGGTCCACCGTAATTAACTGCACCGAAGCCCAAATCAGGATGGGATGGATAGTTACCAAATGGCACCTGCCACACTGTTTTACCGCTGGCGAGGTCGATCGAATTCAACGTCCCCCAAGGCGGCACGTTACCGGGTAGTTGTTCGTGATCGCGCAGATACGAATAGCCTCCCAAGACGTAATCAATCTCGGTATTTGGCTCGTCGACTACAGGCTCAGGGTCTGACATGTACCTGAGTACACCGCGTCTCTCCACATCATCGAGATAGGTGAAACCGGGCATGCGGCCGCTACCCTCATTGATGATTTCAATCACCTTCGTATAACCGAGCCGGTCTATCACGCCAACTAAGCCAGGGGCAACGTCGCTGCCTTCAAGCTGTAGCCCATGACAACTGGCACAGTTTTTCGCATAGGTCGCGTAATTACTGAAACCCAGCGGCACTTCACTGAGCTTGAGGATGCCGGCAACATCCTGGGCGTTTAAAATCAAGCGGTTGGTAGAGGGGTCAAATGCCGAACCACCCCACTCCGCACCGCCGTCATACCAGGGGTAGATCAATACTGTCCCCACACGTGGTGGCGCCCAACGGCGCAGATCCCAGCCTTCTATTTTCTCCCGCACATAGTCTGCTGCGGCTTCAGATCGATTGGTCAACTCGAATTTCTGGCGACTGAAGGCAACGCTGGACACTGGTTGCGTGGCTGCAACAACCTCACCAGGCAGAGTGCTTGGCAATGTTTCCTCTTCGATAATCGGATACATGGATTCACCGGTCACACGGTCGAACACATACAAATGCCCTGACTTAGTGGTTAAGGCGACAGCATCCATTGTCTTGCCGTCACGCTGTAACTGCACCAGGGTCGGCGGCGATGGGTTATCACGGTCCCACAGATCATGTCGGACAACTTGATAGTGCCATTTGAGCTCGCCGCTACGAACGTCTATGGCCAGCAAGCTGTTGGCAAAGAGGTTGTCACCCAGCCGCGTAGCACCATAAAAATCCGGCGTCGCAGAACCCGTGGGCGCAAAAAGAATGCCGCGCTGTTCGTCCAAGGCCATGCCGGTCCACACATTTGCACCACCCGCAGCTTCCCAGGAACCTTCAGCCCAGGTCTCCGCACCGGGGTCTCCTGGCGCGGGGATGGTGTCGAACTGCCAAACCAACTCCCCGCTCAGCACGCTGAAGGCACGTATCGACCCCTTGTGCGCTCTGGCATCTTCGTTGGTAGAAAAACCGAGGATGATCATGTTCTCGAACACAACCCCCGGCACCGTCACGCCGATGTAACCTGGCTTGCTGCGAACTGGCGTCAGGTCGACCCGGCCGTTCTCGCCAAAATCAGGTAACGGTGTACCGTCTTGTGGATTAAGACCCAATAGCTCGTGGCCCGCGGTATAGAACAGGCGTTGTTGCTTACCATTGTCCCACCACATCAGGCCGCGTTGTGCGGCGCCAGATAATTCCGGATCATATCGCCACAGTTCTTCACCGGTGGCAGCGTTCAAAGCAAAGGCGGCTAGTTTGGGCGAAAGCCCATACAGTACTCCGTGGACCACAAGGGGGCTGGTGTATAGGGTTGAATTTTCGCCGCGCAACTCGCCCGAGTCGTAGACCCAGGCTAACTCGAGCTGAGCAACATTTTCAGGGGTTATCTGGGTAAGACTTGAGTAGTGTTGACGACCGTTGTCACCCAAATAGACTGACCAATCGCTGTCTGATTGCTGATCTGGCGGTGCGCAGGCCGACAATAGAACACCACCAAACACGCTCCACAACAGGACCAATATACGCACTCAACCACCCTCAACCAGCGGGAAATGTAGGCTTAGCTTATCGCGCTCAATGCTTTTGAGCACAACAAAAACGGGGCCGCATTATCGGCCCCGTTTTCGATGGCTCGTTTCTATTCCGCTATGGGAATTCGTAGCGTACGCCTATGGACCAAGCGGTTGCATCACTGCCGACTGCAAAACCAGCACCTAGCGCAAACTCAGGGGTGAAGTAATAACGGCCACCAACACCAAAGGTTGTATCGTCACCAACATCATCCAGATCAACGTAGTTGATGCCGCCTTCGAGCTCAACATTGTCGGTAATCCGAGCGCGAACACCAACGCTGAGGCCGTAGCCACTATCGTCAAAACTGCCGAATCGAGTATCCACTTCGGCATCGATGTAACTGAGTGTACCGATAAGATCGATGCCGTCAGATATCGGAATATGTCCACCAATGCCGACGGACCATTGATCCACGTCGATACCAAAATCAAACTCCTGCGCCGAGTAACCGGCCGTGAGAAACATGGTCTCACCGAGTTCTACCGAGCCACCAAGAGCGATGCCATCGCCGTCTATGTCAAACGAGTTGTCATCGATTTCTGTATCGACATAAGCAGCCTCTATGTAGTTGTAGTTAAGACCCTCAGCCATCGCGGGGATAGTGCCGAGGACTGCCAGGGCGAGCAGGCTCCACTTGTGTAATTTTAGTTTTTCCATACTAATTCTCCAATAAGAAATACTGTTTAAAGCGGAACGCATGGTAATAGTTTGTTTCTGAACGATTCCTTAACGTGGTGCACAAAAAGGAAATGTTTATTGTCAGACACGATCCATCAGTTTGCGCATGCCTTCGCCTAGATGGGTGAGCGCCGCACGGTAAATGAAACGGTCCCAGCCGATGCAGAAATCGCGCACACCCATATCTATATAGCGTTGTGCTTGTTCGACAGCACCAATCTCTATACGCGGCCGGATGCCGTATTCAAGAGACTTTTTAACCACGAGTTCTTCGAAGGGCCGGATCTCCGGCGTGTTCATCATGGCCGGATGCCCATGCGAAAAGCCGAAATCAGCCGGTCCCCACTGACACATATCGACACCTTTACGCCTGGCGCAGTCGAGCACTTCATCCAGGTGCTCAACGGCTATGTCTTTTTCAATCATGATGGCAAAAACAAAAGACTCCAAATCAGTCAAGTAACTTTCGGTGTCGTAACTTGTCAGGGCTGGCCGACGTAATTTCACCCCCATATGCCCACCACCGTCAGGTGTGTCCGGGGAGATGATTCGATGGCATGTTTCCACATCTTCGGCGCTACGGATGTCGGTGAATAACACCGCTTTGAATCCCGCCCCCATCGCAGCCTGGGTCCAGAAGCCCTGACCTTCCTGGTCGGGTTTGATCATCAGTGGCAAATTCCCACATTGCGCAGCACGTGCAGCATGGTAGAGATGATTCATGTCCAACACCGAATACTCAGCTGCGAACTCTGCATAGTCGAACAAACCAGTGTCACCGATGATCTCCGGGATATCCGGGTCGGTAAACAGAACATGGGTACCGATCGTCGGCTCGCCTGCATCCAGTTTGGCACGCAAAGAATTCTCCAGGATCATGCAGAGTCTCCTGCTGTTTTAGCGTCTCTTTCGGCGACAAGCGCCCGCACCCGGGGGATCAGTTCTTCCCCATATTCGATGGCATCGGGCAAAGGGTCGTAACCTCTGATCAGCAAGCTCGTGGCGCCGAGGTCATAATAGGCCACCATCGCTTCAGCTACGGTCTCAGGCGTACCGACCAGCGCAGTCGAATTACCACGCGCGCCACTGGCTTGCGCCAACGCCGTGTACAAACAGGTGTCGTGAACTTCCTTCGCTGCGGCGATCTCAAGTAGCCTCTGGGAGCCTATGTTTTCAGGATCTGAAGGCTTGCGCCCGCCAGTGCGTTTGTTGATTTGCTTTAGTATTTCTCGTGCCCTATCCCAGGCTTCACCTTCAGTTCTACCCAATATTGGTCTGGTAGAGACACTGAAGGTGATGTCATTGATGCCTGCAGCCTTCTTCACTTTCTCCATGAAAGCGGCAGTCTCCGCCAACGGTTCCCCCCACAGCATGAAGACATCGATATAGGGCGCCAGGCAATTAATCGCTGCGTCTGAGCCACCACCACCATACAGCGGGATGCGCGGCTGCTGGACGCAACGGATATCTGCATAGGCACGCTCTATCTGGTAGAACTCACCGGCGTGATCGAAAGGATGGGACTCGGTCCAGGTTTTCGAAAGGAGCTGCACATATTCTTCTGTGCGGCGGTACCGTCCTGCATGGTCGAGATGGTCGCCGTCTTTAGCCTGATCAGCATCACTGCCACCTGAAATCATATGTACTGCTAATCTGCCCCCGCTCAACTGATCAAGCGTGGCAAGCTTGCGTGCCGCTAATGTCGGAGCGACAAACCCTGGACGGTGTGCTAACAGGAAACCCAACCGGTCGGTAACCGATGCGGCATGAGCACTTATGAGAAAACCATCTGGCGCATCTGAAAAATAACCGATCAAGACCCGGTCGAAGTCCGATTTCTCATGAATCTTCGCCGTTTCGGTAATCACCGCCAGATCGAAAGGCGGACCCGAAGCCGGCACAACTTCAGACGCTACCCGCGGCGCTATCCAACCGATCATCTCAACGGGCATTGGTAATTTTCTTCCTCAGCATGTGCTCAATCTCGCCATTCTTCGGCTGTCTTGGCTTCCGGGTTGACAACAATGCCATCGGCCAATACATCAATCGGGTCTCGCCCATCCACGCCGAGACCGAAGCGGTGATAACCCAACAGGCGCTGCAACTTTTTTGGCATCTTGCGCACAACATCGCGAGGCACAGAAATCAGTTGTATCTCCTGCGGCCGGAGATAAGACACCTGGTGGCTGATGAACAAACCCATCCTTTCACGAGTTGCCGATGTATTTGCCCCTCCGGCATGCCACATTGCACCTTCCCACATCAACATGCTTCCAGATTTCATCTCTATCTGCAGCGTCTCTACATTCTGATCGACCTGCCGGTCGTGCCACTTGTGGCTCTGTGGTACCAGATGGGTGGCACCGTTTTCGATATCGAAGTCATCCAAAGCAATCAGCGCGTTACACAGAAAAGGAGGATGTGGTCTAGGGATCGGCCACAGGCCGTCGTCTTGATGTAGAAGCTGTTTTGTCTCACCCGGCAAAGTGTTGAAAAGCGTGGTGACATTAATTTGCGTGTACTTACCGATTACACCTTCGACCACCGCGCGCAATCGTGGATCGAGGAAAATATGATCCGTCGCCCGAGTCTTGGCGAGCAGGTTATGCGAGCGCCAGGTCTTACCTGTATCTGTACCGATGGCGCGCATTTCAGTGATAGGCACTTCTGAGTTAAACGCATGCCGGATCTTTTCAACCTCGGCCGGGTGAAGAAAATCCGGCAACACGGTATAGCCCTGTTGCTCAATCTCCGCGACGTGCTCGGTAATGTTCACGCCATCGACTATGACTTCTTCTTTTGCCACTAGCTCCGCAACGTCACACCCGCTAACGCACCAACATGCTCACCGTCCTGCATGAATGCTTGGCCATTGACAATCACATGGTCATAGCCCGAACCGGTTTGCACGTAGCGGCCCGCTCCGCCAGGAAAATCATGTTTGTATTCCGGTAGATGCGCTGCCAGAGCGTCTAAGTCGATGACGTTAATATCCGCAAAAGCACCGCTACGCAATACTCCACGATCTTGCACGGCGAACAAATTGGCCGTATCGGAGGTCCATCCTCTTATCGCTTCTTCCAAGGCGATTTCGCCGGTATCGCGCACCCAGTAGCTTAATAACCAAGTGGGAGAGCTAGCGTCCATGATCTGGCCGACGTGGGCACCAGAGTCTCCCAGACCCATGGCAACGATCGGGTTCTTAAGCATTTCTCCGACCGCGTCTATACTCTGGTTCAGCCCCGGATACCAGACTACCGCGCGACCTTTGTGCTGTCTGTTCAGCTGTATATACGCTTCGACGGGTGACATATTCATGCGCTTGGCGTGCGCTGCCAGGGTGTTGTCGGGGTTGTGGCTATAGTCGACATTGTCATCGGTCAGCACGAATGCCAGATTCATGTCGAACATGATCGGCTCTTCAAGATTGATGAGCTTGGCGCGCATGGATTCATCTTCCAGCGCAGCCACTCGACCCGAGAACGGCAGTTTCTCTAATTCGCGCCAGGCTGGGTTGTTACGAAATGGGGTGCGGTGATCCAGCCCAAACAGTCCACCAATACCCCGCGCGGAAGTCTGCGGCCGCAGCTCAGCCCCCTTGGCATTCTCCTGCTCCGCAAACTCAATGACCTGGCGATACAGGTCCGGTCGACGATAGCTATGCGTCAGGCCAAACGTGACCTTTACATTGTTCTCTCTGGAAATCTGTCCCATCCAGGCAACTTCAGCCCGAGTTTTCGGCAGATGGGCTTCTTTGTCACCCTCTCCCAACCGTGCCGCGGCTTCAAATACACCTTTGCCGTGTTTACCCAGCACCCGGCCGATCGCTAACAGTTCATCGACGCCAGCATAAGTGCCCGGCACATGGCGTCCATCTGGCACTTTGTGCATGTAGGTGCGCGACGTTGAAAAACCCAACGCGCCTGCACCCATCGCCTCATCCACGAGGGCAGTGATTTTCTCGATATCTTGTGCTGTGGCCGGTTCTTTATCGAGAGAGCGCTCGCCCATGGCGTGATAGCGCACGGCACAGTGACCGACCATACCACCGATGTTGATGCCCTTATCCATGCCATCGATGGCTTGCAGGTATTCACCGTAAGTCTCCCATTCAAAGGGCACACCCAGACGGATGCTTTCCGCCGGAATGTCTTCCACTGACTCCATCAAGTTAGCCAGATAATCCCGATCTTCCGGTTTACAAGGCGCAAAGGTCACCCCGCAGTTACCAAGCACGGCAGAGGTTATGCCGTGATAGCAGGATGAAGAGGCAATCGGATCCCAGGCTATCTGGGCATCTAAATGGGTATGAATATCCACAAATCCTGGGGTGACAATCTTGCCTGACGCATCTATCTCGCGTTTGGCAGAGCCACTCACCGTACCGACTTCGGTAATGCGATCACCTGTTACGGCAACGTCTGCCTGTATGGAAGGTGCCCCGGTTCCGTCAACAACTGTGCCGCCGCGGATGATTAAATCGTAAGCCATGATCTTTCCTTCTATATTGGAGAGTCTTTGCAGTACACGACGGACAGATTATCCTATCGACAACACAGTTCAACCATTGCGGGCAATATGAATGCAACGAACAAGATTCTAATCTGGATGACCGCAGGGTTAATCATTGGCAGCACAATAAACGTTACCGCCCCGGATGTTGCCTTTATCCAGGACTACTTCGTCAATGGTTTGTTCCACATTGTCGGTGCCATGTTCATCACGGCGCTAAAAATGCTGGTGGTACCGCTGGTGACTTTCTCCTTGATTTGCGGTGTATGCGGCATTGGCGACATCAGCAAGCTCGGGCGGGTCGGGGTCAAAGCATTTCTGCTGTTTATGGTGACCACTGCCTTGGCCATCACTCTGGCTCTCAGTGTTGCCGCCATCGTCGGACCGGGACAAGGATTTGAACTGACCGGCAACCAAGGTGAGTTCACCGCACCCGTTGCACCACCGCTAACCCAGGTAATCATTGATCTCATCCCCAGCAACCCCGTGGCCGCCTATGCCGAAGGCAACATGCTGCAGATTATCTTTTTCACCATCCTCTTTGCGGTAGCCATGTTGATGGTGGGTGAAGTGGGACGTTCCGTGGCCAAAGGCGCGGAAAAGCTCAACGAGATCATGATGCAGGTCGTGACTGTGGTGATGCATGTCGCGCCTTATGGGGTGTTCGCGCTGATGGCAAAGACCTTCGCCTTGCAGGGACTGAATCTGATCCTGCCAATGATCAGCTATTTTGGCGTGGTCGCTGTGGTGCTTATTATCCACGCGCTGGGCACGCAAATGATCCTGCTGAAAGTGCTTGGACGGGTAAGCCCGCTGGTCTTTCTGAAGAAGCTACGTACCGTGCAGATCTTCGCCTTCAGCACATCCAGTTCCAACGCAACAATCCCGATCACGTTGCGCACCACCGAGCAACGTCTTGGTGTAGATAACCCCACTGCCTCGTTCATTGTACCGTTCGGAGCGACCATCAATATGGATGGCACCGCGATCATGCAGGGTGTGGCAACGGTGTTTATCGCCAACGTCTATGCCATCGACCTGGGTCTGGGCGGTTATCTCACGGTTATCGGCATGTCGGTACTCGCCTCTATCGGCACCGCCGGGGTGCCTGGTGTGGGGCTCATCATGCTGGCAATGGTATTTAACCAGGTCGGGCTGCCGGTGGAGGGGATCGCCCTGATCATAGGCGTCGACAGGCTGCTGGATATGATGCGCACTGCCGTCAACGTCACCGGCGACGCCGCCATAACGACCATTGTCGCGCGCAGCGAAGGCAGCATCGATATGGACATCTACAACAACCCTCAGGCTGGCATCGTGGAAGACATTCATCTGCCGCACGAAGCCACTTCGTAAACCCATGGTTATCTACGGTGTAGCGCTATTGTCACTGTGTTATCTCGCCGGAGTTATCCTGGGAGACCTGCTTGGCACCTTGATCGGTGTCGATGCCAACGTTGGCGGGGTTGGCATCGCCATGCTGTTACTGCTGCTGGCATCCAACTCCACGTCTATAAAACTCAACCTTGGTTCTGTCACAGCCTCTGGCATTACATTCTGGAGCGCCATGTATATTCCCATCGTGATTGCCATGGCCGCGAAACAAAACGTGTTTGCCGCGGTCAACCACGGTTGGATGGCGATTATTGCCGGCGTACTAGCCGTAGCCGCCAGTTTCGCCCTCATACCGGTGCTGTCCAGACTGGGCAGGGACAAGACTGCGCCATGATCGAACAGCTGACCGAGTTGCTGGTCAAAAACGGTTTGATTACCGCATTCGTTTTCGTCGGCTTGATTATGGCTGTGTCCAACTGGTTCTCCGCCAGGTTTACTCGTGGGCATATCCATGGCTCGGCGATCGCCATCGCCTTGGGTCTGCTGCTGGCCTACATCGGCGGCAGCGTCTCCGGCGGCAGTAAGGGGCTGGCAGATGTCAGCCTCTTTACTGGTGTTGGCTTGTTAGGCGGCGCCATGTTCAGAGATTTTGCGATCGTCGCGACCGCTTATGGCGCCGAACTGGACGCGTTGAAAAAAGCCGGTTGGGTAGGTGCCCTGTCTGTGCTGATTGGCGTGGTGCTGTCTTTCTTTATCGGCGCCCTGGTCGCCATTTCGTTCGGCTACGATGATCCAATCGCCATAACTACCATTGGCGCTGGTGCGGCAACCTATATAGTCGGCCCGGTGACTGGCACGGCCCTGGGTGCAAGCTCCGACATCATTGCTCTGAGTGTCGCCGCCGGCCTGACAAAATCAATTCTAGTCATGCTCGGCACACCACTGATCGCCCGATTTATCGGTCTCGACAATCCTCATTCGGCTTTGATCTACGGTGGTCTTATGGGAACCACCAGTGGTGTCGCCGCGGGGCTGGCGGCAACCGACCCTAAACTCGTGCCCTATGGCGCCATGACCGCCACTTTCTATACGGGTGTGGGCTGCTTGCTGGGGCCATCGGTACTGTATTTTCTGGTGGTGGCCTTGGTATAACAGGAGGCTTTAACAGGGCTCTTTAACAGAACAGCCTAGCCGGACACTTTGTCGAGAAAATTCAACAACGCTGCGTTAGTTTCGGCAACCGCTTCCTGTTGGACCCAGTGGCCGACATTCGGAATCAGCAGCACATCTATCAGTTGCGGCACGGAATTCTTCATGGCCTGTTCAAGTGAACTCACATCGGCGCCGCGGATCACACCGTCCTTCTCACCAGCTATAAAGAGCATGGGCACCGGTATGGGGTGATCTTGCAGCTCTTCCGTCACCTGCCAATTCCGATCCAGATTGCGGTAGTAGTTCACGCCACCCCGAAAGCCAGCACCTTCGAACTGGCTGACATAGTAGTCGAGATCCTTTTGCTCAAGCCAGCCCGGCAGAGACTTCGCTTTACCCAAGCGCGGAATCCAACCTCCCGCGGAACGTTTGGGATCCACAATCCGGGGCTCTTCTCGCGGTGAATCCGGTGACAGATAGAGGCGACTCAACAAGCCTCTCGGGTCGGCATCGTATTCTCTCTCCGCCACCCCACCCGCTTCGTTGTGGTAGAGCATGTAGAAGAAATTATCCCCGGTGCGACTACGCATGCCGGGTAGTGGTGGATTGGGCCCACGCCCACGATGAGGCACACTCATGAGCGTGAGACTGATAAATCGTTGCGGATGAAAAAGTACGCTATGGGCTGCCACCGGTGAACCCCAGTCGTGGCCGACCATGTGGGCCTGTTCAATGCCGAGCGCATCCAGCACACCCACCATATCTGCGGCCAGGGTAGCGAGATTGTAAGTGGCGACATCTGCAGGTGCGTCTGTACCGCCATATCCACGCATATCTGGCGCTATGGCTCTATACCCCGCAGCACTTAAGGCCTGCAATTGATGGCGCCAGGAATACCAGGATTCCGGCCAGCCATGCGCAAACAGCACCGCCGGACCTTCGCCCATTTCCGCCACACGCATGCGAATCCCATTGCTTTGGATATAGTGCATCTTAAGCCCTGGCAGTAAAGCTTGTTCGATTTTGAACGCATCGCTTGCAGCCTGAGTTTGTGCTGCATCGGCGTTGCTGCAACTCAGGCCAGACAGTGCCAGGATGACGAGTATCAGTCCACGTATACGCATGAGTACCTCAGTTATCTCGTTACAAATGGCGCTGCTGGTGGTGTTAAAGAGTTTAT
>Ga0114950_10001400_pt1 | contig 18102 bp, 17 predicted proteins | sample N075metaG_FD_83503 | JGI IMG/M metagenome (GOLD analysis project Ga0114950, IMG submission 83503) | Deep subsurface microbial communities from Kermadec Trench to uncover new lineages of life (NeLLi) - N075 metaG | ecosystem: Environmental > Aquatic > Marine > Ocean trench > Sediment | place... | reverse complement strand
GCGCCAAATACCGGTAGCAGCAGCAGTGGCACCACGGCAACCGACTGAAAAGACTCCACCGATGCATAGCGTAGAACTTCATCCAACTCCGGCCCGGACAGCGTCGATAGTGCCTCCACACTGCCGGCGGCCTGCACCTTGGCCTTGTCAAAAATCGCGCCCATTTGCGGCAGCAGGAACTGAATGGCCATGCCCCCCGCAAAGCCCATCAATCCCATCATAAGCGCGCCGCCCTTTGGAAAGCGCTCAGACACCGTGGCCAGCATCGTGGGCCACATATAACACACGCCAATTCCCCACACCGTGGCGGCGGCAAACGCGGAGAAGGTCGAATCGGCAATGCTCAAGAAATAAAGCCCTGCAGCCGCAAATAGGGCACTCATCCAGAGCAGGCCCACTGCAGATAGGCGGCGGGCAACCGGCCCGGCAAAATGGCGCATCACGAACATCAATGCACTGACATATACCAGCAGCAATATGCCTTCCATACCCACGATATTTGACAGCGCTAAATTCACCCATTGCCCGGGGGCCAGCTCCGAGGCCGCAGTGGCCCACATACACAGCCAAAACAGCCAGAACATTGGCTGTTTGAGAAGCTCAGTAAACATTCCGCCGTAGCTAACACCCGATGCTACGCGTTCGGTTTCGGGGAATTCAGTTGAGTAAACTAACCCGGCCATCACCAGCGCCGGGAGTAACAGTACTAAAAGGTTTATCTCCCAGGCGATATCCGTCCGGCTAAACACTACCCCGAGCAATCCGCCAACAACAATACCTGCGGGCCACCAGGCGTGAAGAATATTCAGCCGGTGCGTTTTATCGTCAGGATAAAGGGCTGCAACCATGGGGTTACTGGCCGCTTCGACAGCGCCCCAGCCGAGCCCCGTTAACAAAAGTCCGGTCATTATGAGTGTCGTCACGGTATCGCTAACGGGCATTATCGCAGCAGTGAAAATCAACACAGAACCCAGAACATACCCGCAGGCAGCTAACAAAAGCATGCGCTTCATGCCAACCATGTCCACTAATGCGCTGCCAAACAGCAAGGTCAGGGCAAATCCGGTAAAGGTAATACCCAGGGCCTCGCCCAGCATGGTGGCAGAGTTGGCGAGGTCAATATGATCATAAATATCGCTCTGTAAATCCGGCGCGATCGTTGCCCTGACCGCAAAACCCAAGCCAATCATAAAAATTGACAAGTTACCGATTAAGCTTAAACGCGCAATATCCAGCTTGCTATGCGTCTCCGACATCCCCTACCCCAACTCTTTTGTATTTTTATATTCCGAGAATCTTGCGATTGAGCGCGTCGTCCGCGCCACTGCCTGCAAAATCGTCAAACGCTTTATCCGTCGTACGGATGATGTGCCGCTCGATAAATGGTGCTCCCTCGGCTGCGCCATCCTCGGGGTGCTTCAAAGCGCACTCCCACTCCAGCACAGCCCAACCCTCGTAATGGTACTGGGCCAAGCGGCTGAAAATTCCACTGAAATCGATCTGCCCGTCCCCCAAAGAACGAAACCGTCCGGGGCGCTCCAACCAGCCCTGGTACCCGCCATACACACCACTGCGGCCAGAGACATTGAATTCAGCATCCTTCACGTGAAAGGCCTTGATGCGCTCGTGATAGATGTCGATAAAGCTCAGATAATCCAAATGCTGGAGCAGAAAATGACTGGGGTCATAGAGAATATTGGCGCGCCGATGATTGCCAGTGACCTCCAGGAACCGCTCAAATGTAACCCCGTCATGCAGATCCTCACCGGGGTGTATTTCATAGCAAAGATCTACGCCCGCCTCGTCAAAACTGTCCAGAATAGGCATCCAGCGCTTGCCCAGTTCTTTAAACCCCTCCTCCACCAGGCCGGCTGGCCGCTGGGGCCAGGGATACATGGTATGCCACAAAAGCGCCCCGGAAAATGTGGCGTGGGTAGTCAGGCCCAACCGGGCGCTGGCCTGGGCGGCGTAATTAAGCTGCTGAACTGCCCAGGCGGTGCGGGCGCTGTTATCGCCATGAACTTCGGCCGGCGCAAAGCCATCGAACAAATCATCGTAGGCGGGGTTAACCGCAATCAGTTGGCCCTGTAAGTGAGTGGACAATTCGGTAATGGCCAGACCATGCTGCGCCACCGTACCGATAAGTTCATCACAGTAGTCCTGGCTTTCGGCCGCGAGTGGCAGATCGATCAGACTGCTTTCCCAGCTCGGTATCTGAAGGCCTTTATAGCCAAGCCCGGCCGCCCACTGGGCTATATTCGTGAGGTTATTAAAGGGCGATTCTTCACCGGCAAACTGGGCGAGAAAAATTCCAGGCCCTTTTATTTTACTCATTGCAAATCCTCACTTGGCGGCCTGTGCAGCGCCCTGGCGACCCCGCAGCAGCAGCGGCTGCCATTTGTTTTCGCTGGCAGCGGAGGCAACCACCTGCTCAATAAACGCCATTCCCCGCACCGCCTCATCGACACCCGGCAGGTCGAGGGCCGCCGATGGAGGCTCCAATTCCTGCAAATCACATTGCAGAAGTTGGGCAAAATTGCGATACAAGTTGGCGAAGGCTTCCAGATAGCCCTCGGGATGACCCGCCGGCGTTCTGCTATTGGCGAGCGCCAAATCGCCCAGCCCGGGGCCGGCGGTACGCAACAGCTGCGCGGGTCGGTCATTATACTTAAGCAGCAGTGTATTGGGCTCCTGCTGCGACCATTCAAGCCCGGCTTTATCGCCATACAGCCGAATTTTCAAGGCATTTTCCTCGCCCACGGATATTTGGCTGGCCAGCAATACACCTCTGGCTCCGCCATCGAAGCGCATCAGCACAGTGCCGTCGTCATCCAGTGTCCGGCCGGGCACCACGCTGGCTAAATCGGCACAAATTTCTGTCACCGTTTGCCCACAGACATACTCCGCCAAATTAAAGGCATGCACACCGATATCACCCATACAACTGGACACACCCGCTCTGGCGGGATCCAGGCGCCACTCCGCCTGTTTGTTGGCCTTGCTCTCCTGCTGGTCGGCCAGCCAACCCTGGGGGTAGTCCACCACGACTTTGCGCAATGTGCCGAGTTCACCGGCGGCCACCCGCGCCCGCGCCTCTTTAACCAGGGGATAGCCGGTATAGACGTGGGTAAGTCCGTAGCGCAACCCGGAGCCCTGCAGAAGTGCGCGCAGTTCCAGGGCTTCGGCTAAATTCAAAGTGGCGGGTTTATCCGACATAATATGGAAACCGTGACGGATGGCAGCGGCCGCAACGGGAAAGTGCAAATGATTAGGGGTAACGATGGCGACAAAATCCATACGCTGGTCAGCGGGCAGGTCGGCCTCACGCTCCATCATTTGGTCATAGGTGTCGTAGCATCGCGCGGCGGGCAGATAGAGGTTTTTACCCGATTCGACACAGCGTTGGGGATCGCTGGAAAATGCGCCACACACCAATTCGATCTGGCCATCCATATTGGCGGCGATGCGATGGACAGCACCGATAAAGGCCCCCTCGCCACCACCGACCATACCCATTCTTATTTTTCTGGCCATCGTGCACTCCACACCAATACCGCGCTAACCGCCCTGATTTAGCCCTGATTTAGCCCTGCGTAGTGTAGTGCCTTTGGTCGCCTCGCGATACAGTTCTGGACAACGTGGGGCCTAGAGTGTACCGGCCGCTTTGGCCATATCCAGCGCGAGATCCTCAATCATGTCCTCCTGTCCGCCGACCGTGCGGCGACGGCCCAGTTCCATCAGAATATCCCTGGATGAAAGATTGTATTTTTCGGCGCTGCGCTTGGCGAACAAGAGGAATGATGAATAGACGCCGGCATAGCCAAGGGTCAGCGCATCGCGATCAACCCGAACCATGTGATCCATTAACGGAATCACCAGATCCTCGGCCACGTCCATCGCCTTGAACAGATCGACGCCCGTTTCCACACCCATACGCTCCAGCACCGCACACAAAACTTCCAGCGGTGTATTCCCTGCCCCGGCACCCAGTCCCGCCAGGGAGCCGTCAATGCGATTTGCGCCCGCCTCAATTGCCGCCAGGGAATTGGCCACGCCCATTGCCATATTGTGGTGGCCGTGGAAGCCCAACTCCGTTTCGGGCTTGAGTTCCCGGCGCGCCAGACCAACTCGTGCGGTCACATCATCGGGCAACATATAACCCGCCGAATCGGTGATGTAGACGCAGTTGGCGCCATAGGACTCCATTAATTTAAGTTGCACCACCAGTTCCTCGGGTGAAATCATGTGCGCCATCATCAGGAAACCGACCGTGTCCAGGTCTTTGTACTGAACAGCCTTTTGTATATGCTGCTCGGAGACGTCGGCTTCCGAACAGTGGGTGGCCACCCGAATCGTCGAAATTCCGCAGTCCACAGCCATCTTCAAGTGGTCCACCGTCCCAATGCCGGGTAATAATAAGGCCGACACTTTGGTCTGTTTCATTTCTTTACAGACAGCGGTGAGATATTCCTCATCGCTGGCCGCGGGGAAGCCATAATTGACCGACGCGCCACCCAGACCATCTCCATGAGTGACTTCAATTAAGGGCATGCCCGCTTCATCCATCGCCTTCGATATGGTCACCATTTCTTCCACGCTGATTTGATGGCGCTTGGGGTGCATGCCATCCCTAAGGCACATGTCGTGCAGGATGACTTTCTTGCCGGATAAATCCATTGTCGTAATCTCTGTGTTGGTGTCGTTAGGGGGTCAGTCAGGTCAAGCCGCGACCGGAATAAAATTCCCCGCGAGTATTTCCCGTGCATACATTTCCGCAGTTCGTAAAGCCGCTGCGGTCATGATGTCTAAATTGCCAGCGTACTTGGGCAAAAAGTCTCCCAGGCCTTCTACTTCTAAATAGATGGACACCCGGCGACCGTCGAATACTGGGCCGTTTTTCAACAGGTATCCGGGCACGTACTTTTGTACTTCGATAATCATGTCATTGACTGACTGGATAATCGCATCCTGCTCGGGTTCATCCACGGTGAGACAGTGAATCGTGTCGCGCATGATTAGGGGCGGCTCAGCCGGGTTTATCACGATAATCGCCTTGCCCTCCGCGGCTCCCCCTACAGAGGATATGGCCGCCGCAGTGGTGCGGGTGAACTCGTCAATGTTTTTACGGGTGCCCGGCCCGGCGGATTTTGAGCTCACCGTCGCCACGATCTCACCGTATGATACCGCCTGCACCCTGCTGACCGCAGCCACCATAGGAATGGTCGCCTGACCGCCGCAGGTCACCATGTTGACGTTCATGGCCTTGGCAGCCACCGCCTCGCTGAGGTTGACCGGCGGCACGCAAAAGGGGCCGATGGCGGCCGGCGTCAGGTCTATCATCACAACGCCCTGCTCGGTGACCTTGCGGCTGTTTTGCGCATGCACATAGGCCGAGGTGGCGTCGAAACATATCTGCACGCCATCGGCTTTCATGGTGGGCAGCATACCGTCCACCCCATCGGCGGTGGTTTTCAGACCCATTTCCTGTGCTCTGGCCAGGCCGGGCGAGTCGGCGACTACACCGACCATCCACACCGGCTCTATCACATCGCTGCGCATGGCTTTCATTAACAGGTCGGTGCCGATGTTGCCGGGGCCGATGATTGCGGCTTTGATTTTAGTGCTCATTTGTATCCTTTGTTTGTTGAAGTTTCGCGGTGACTGCCCAGGCACTACAACTGGCTTGGACAGCTACCAAGCCGATAAATTACACAAAACTACAGGACGCTGTGCCAACACCCTCCAGTTCCAGATGCATTTTATCGCCGGCTACTACCGGAATAAGCGGCACCAGAGAGCCAGACAGAATCACTTCTCCCGCCTTGAACTCGATGCCAAATTCGCCTAGCGTGTTGGCCAGCCAGGCAACTGCAGTCAGAGGATTACCCTGCACAGCGCTGCTGATGCCTTCGCTGTGTAGCTCGCCGTTCTTGTAGACCTTCATCTTCAGCGAGGTCAGATCAACATCGCGCGGGTCGATCTCATGGCTACCCAGGGTGAAGACGCCACAGGAGGCATTATCGGCTACGGTGTCCTGAATTTTTATGTTCCAGTCGTGAATACGTGAATCGACTATCTCAAAACAGGGCATGATGGATTCGGTGGCATCGAGTACATCCTGCTCGGTTACGCCCGGCCCGACCAGGTCGCGCTTGAGGCGAAAAGCGATTTCGCCCTCGGCCCGGGGCTGTATCATATTTTCCGCAATGGGTATTTCCGCGCCGTCTGCGTAGTGCATCGCATCGGTAAGAAAACCAAAGTCCGGCTGAAAGACGCCCAGCATTTCCTGCACAGGTGCGCTGGTGACACCGATTTTTTTACCGACGATTTTTTCGCCATCCAACTCTACCCGCCGACTCACCATGCGCAGTGATATATGGTAGGCGTCCTCTATAGTGATATCGGGCTCTCGCTCGGTGAGCGGCGCGAGGGTAGTCTGGCTGCGCAGCGCGCTATACAACTCATCGCCAAGTTGATTGAGTTTATCTTTATCCATGGCGCAAGAAATCCAGGCAGCTGCGGTTAAATAGGGCCTCGTGTTCCACCATCACCCAATGACCACACTGGGTGACCAGCAGCAGCTGTAGCTGCTTCACATTGTGGGCCAGTGCCATGATGCCATTTTCTGGCATCATTCGCTCATCCATGCCCCAAAAACCCAGCACCGGGCACTGCAATTCGCCCAGACGATCGGTCAGAACGGGGATATTCATGGTCGCCATCACGTGCCCGTTCATGATCTGCATTATCTGCAGGCGTTCAGCAATCAGTTCATCGGTGGCGAAGGACGGATCGTGCATCAGGCCAAAGGCAAATAAATCCTTCATCACCTGCGCGGTGACCGGCTCACCAGAACCAAACACCTCAAATACCTTTTGCATGCCCGGCATCTGTTGATATTCGTGTAATTCACTCAATCCGCCGGGGGCCATCAATATTAGCTTATCCACCAGCGCCGGATATTCCAGGGCGAGACCGATGGCGATTGCCCCGCCCAGCGAATTACCTATCAGCGTACATTTCTCTACACCGGCGCAATCCAGTGTTTGCTTGATGCACTGCACGAAAAATGACAGGGGATGATCCACATCGTCGGGCTTGTCGGAAAAGCCGTAGCCGATATGGTCGGGGACAATGCAACGATAGCCCGCCGCAACCAGCTTCGGATAATTACCCTTGAAATTGCTGTGACCGCTGGCACCCGGGCCGGAACCGTGCAGAAAGACGACAACGTCTCCCTCACCCTCATCGAGATAATGCATAGAGTAGCCATTTGCACATTGCGCATAGCTGCCCTGCGGTAACAGGCCTTTCAGTTCCATGGTCTTTCCACCTCTTTAGTGTTCGCCAATTCCTGTGCCGCGGTGCACGTTAACGCTGTGCTAGACCGCGAAATCCACATTATCCTCGCCAAACAGCATACCACCCAGGTTATTGGCGAATGGACCGACCACGTTCGCGATATGCGCCTGACTGGCAATAATATCCAGATGTCTCGCCAGCAATGGGCTGCCGTGACGAATACCGCCACTGCCCGAGGCCTTGAGCATTCTGGCCGACAGCTCGGCGCAGCGATCGGCGACAACGGCGGAGTCATAACGGTAGCGAACCCGCTCGTCAATCGGAATGGCTTGTCCGGCCCGGGTATAGTCCATCATGGCGTCGAAGTTGCGATACAGGGTCAGCTTCATCTCCTCGATAGACGCCTTCACTTCCGCGGCCAACTGCCTGGCGGCGGGATCATCACTCATTTTATTGGGACCAACCCGGCGCGTCTTGGCGACCTCGATGAAGGCACTCAGCGAGCCGTCGAGAGCACCCAGCGTGGCGGTACACACCGCCCGTACGAATACCTGCATAAATGGCATGCGGTACAGCGGCGCAGTATTGACTACATTACCGGGATTATCACATAAAAAACCGTCCATGGACTTGTGGGTGCGGTGTTCCGGCACGAACACATCCTCCACTACAATATCGTTACTACCGGTACCCTGCAGGCCCACCACGTCCCAGTTGTCGACAATCTGATAGTCGCTGATGGGCACCAGAAAGGTCCGGTAATTGGCCATGTCGAAGGGCGCCTCGGGGGTGGGCACTACCGCCCCCAGGAACGCCCACTTGCTATGCGCCGAGCCACTGGAAAAACTCCAGCGGCCGCTGAGCCGGAAGCCACCCTCAACCACTTTCACCTTACCCACCGGGGCGTAGGAGGAAGACAGTAAAACCGAGGGGTCCTGCGCCCAGACATCCTGGGCGGCCTGATCATCAAACACCGCCAACTGCCAATTGTGCACCCCGACAACACCCAGCACCCAGGCGCTGGACATACAATGTTGCGCAAGCTCCAGGCACACCGCATAGAATACCTGGGGATCCATGGCATAGCCGCCCCACTGTTCCGATTGAAATATCTTGAAAAAACCCGCCTCATGAAAATCGGCGATTGTTTCAACGGGCACCCGCCCCTCCGCTTTACATTGCGCTGCGCGTTCCCGCAGCGCGGGAGCCATCGCCCTCGCGGCTTCCAGTAATTCCATTGCGCGTGGTGATTCCAAGCCATATTCATTCATAGGTTCTACGCCTTTGCTATTCACATCCAATTCCGAGTCTCAGTTATACGGACTACAAGACCCCTTGGCATCCTCTATTTGGGGTATTTAACCCCCGTCCTTTACTCGACAACCGCGTCGCCAAAAGTCGTGGGCTGCCCGAAGAAAGCCCGGTGGGAGGGGGGCAGCCGACCGTTAATATCGACAAGACCGTAGCTCTCACCCAGTTCAGCACCAATCCAAACCCTACCACTTTTGTCCATCAGTTGCGGGTCTTTGGCCAGGGCGTCAATAACGCGCCCGGTAAACTCCGGGTGTTCGGCGGTGGCGGCAATATCGCTGTACGATTGGGGGTCGGCATCGAACACGGCCTGAGTTCGTTCGGTGAGCAATAATCCCATCCAGATGGAGATGACCGCCACTTGATGGGGTCGAAAATCCACCGCCATGTCGTGAGACATTTTGTCCACCGCGGCCTTCCCCGCCCCGTAGGCCGGGCCATGCATATAGATGCGGCCACCAAACGATGAGGTGTTCACGATCAGGCCCTCGCCATTCGCCAACAGTAGCGGAGCCGCATACCAGGCGGCCACATAGTGGGAGCGCATGCCCACCTCCCACAGTTCGGTCAGTGCCAGCGGCTTTTCCCAAAACGGACCCTTGTCGGTCAGGGCATCGTGCAAACTGGTCGCATTGTTTACCAGGATATCCAATCGACCCTGCTCCACACGCACCTGCTCAAACAACGCCGCCACCTGATCATCATCGCCGTGATCACAATATACCGGGATGCCGAGCCCCCCCGCCGCAGTCACCGCCTCGGCGGTGGCGGTAACAGTACCCGGCAGCGGCGCATCGCCCTCCTCTTTGGTTCGACCGGTGCAGTACACCGTGGCGCCGGTTGCGCCCAGCGCTACCGCAATCCCCTTGCCGGCGCCTCTGCTCGCGCCCGTTACAACTATCACCCTATCCACTGCCAGACCCATAGACGAGCTTCTCCCTTTACCACTGACCAACACTTGTAATATCCTCTGGCCATCCTAAACTCCTGACAAGCACCGGCCAAGCACCGTTTGACCAGATTGTTATGCCACGGCGAAGAATATGCTTCCGACAACGCTCCTTTCCCCCGCTGGCGCATCAAGCGCCCCGCAAAAATGGCGTATCAGTGCCCTGCTACTTCTATCCTCGCTTGGCATGTCGGCCCACTGTCAGGCCCAGGCCCTAACGACCGATTCGCGCCAGACCTTCACCCATGATTCGCCCACCTGGCTGCGGGCGATTGGCAGGCTGGAGGTACCGGGAACAAAGTATGAGCGGGGATTGCCACGAAACCATTGGGAAAACTGCAGCGCCACACTGGTTAGCCGCTCCAGTGCGCGCAGCGCAAATACGATTATCACGGCCTGGCATTGTCTGGAATTTTATCGCGATTTAAGTAAAACCATTACCTTCACCTTACTCCACGGCACCGAACAGAGTTTTTCCATCGCGGCAACCCGGCTGGCAGATGGCGGCGGCATGCATGCCGACTGGGCGGTATTGCGACTGTTGGATCCCGTGCCCGCCGATCAGGTGGCAGGATTGTCCGTCCACCCGGGAAGGGCCGACAGGGCGCGTACCATTACCATGGCGGGTTACTCCAGAGACGATCACGCCAACCCCCGAGGCCAGCGCCTGAGCTATGATTCCGCCTGCGCCATCACCGGACAGTCGCACATCCCGGGCAACAGTGAGAGTAACTGCACAGCGCTCAAGGGTGCCTCCGGCGGCGCAGTGGTACAACTATCACAACAAGGCGAACCCTTGTTGGCCGGGGTAATCTCCCAGGGGAATGGTAGCGACTTGAGTATATTTGTGCCGGTGGCGGACTTTAGAGCGGCCATAATGGCCAACTTGAGATAGTTTGGCAGCGGCCCGTTAACGCGTCTTGCGAACCTCGTGCTTCCTTCTGACCAACAGCTCCAACTCATCCACCGCCTGATCTACGGTAAAGTGGCCTGCATCGCGGTGTTCATCAAACAGGTTAATAAGCCGATCAGATTTTCTCCCCATGAGCATCAAGCGCAAGTACCAGCTATTTTCCAGGGTGGGCTCACGCACAGCATCGGCAATAAAAACGATCACGCTAACTGGGCTCATCAGCAGGTCGCGAAACGCATCCGCTGCCAGTTTAAGCTGGAAAACAAGCATATGGCGCAAGGCCTGTTTGGTGGTCACTTGCGCCTTGGAATTCTCTTTGGTTTTGAAAAACACAAGCTCTCTCCTAAAGGACTGGCTCGACTAGTACCACTGGCCGGCGGGCTGGCTGATAAACAGGGATTGATCCAGTTCCAATAAGGTGGGCACCGATCTCTTTGCGGCGCTTTGCAAGGCGATTTTCAGCACCTCCAGATCATCGGGCCGCTCCGCCGCACACCCCATCGCCCGGGCCGCCGCAATAAAATCGGGAGGCGATATATCCACTCCCACTGGCGTAATATCCGAGGCCACCATGCCCTGCTTGATCTCCCGATAGCCGTCATTGTTCCACACAATGACCACCACGGGCAGGCCGGCGGCAACCCCCGCCGCCAGTTCCGGCAGGGTAAACTGGGCAGAGCCATCGCCTATTAGCGCCACTACTGGTACGTCCGGCCTGGCAAGTTTGGCGCCCAGGGCAGCCGGGATGGCGTACCCCAGCGTGCCTCCGCCGGTTGCTGAGTGAAAGTATTGCCGAGGTCCGGCGGGTTCATACTGCCACACCGCATAATAGGTCGGCAGGGTCGAGTCACCCACCAACACCAGGCCGGGAAGCGCCTCTTGAATCGTGTCGAAAAATGCCTGAAATTCACCGTGAAAATGCGCTTCCGCCCGAATAGCCGCACGTGTATCGGCCACCCGCTCAGAGGTAGCGTGCACGGCATCCGCCTCGTGTCCGACCGCCGACAGCGCCTTGTTTAGGGCGGCGAGCGAAGCGCTAGCATCGCCGCAAATCGCCAGGTCAGGTCGCAGGTTACGACACAGTTGCTGGGCATCGATGTCAATCCGTATGAGCTTGCCAGTGAGATGCAACTCCCCCAGGAACAGCATGTCATAATCGGTTTCGCCAAACTCGGTTCCCACCGCCAGAACGACATCCGCTTGTCCCAGAAGCTGCCGCACTGCGGGTACACTCGGGCTGCCGCCAACCGCGAGCGGGTGCGATAGTGGCAGCACCCCTTTTGCGTTGACCGTGTTGACCAGTGGGGCGTTTAATTGCTCCGCAATCGCTCGCAACTGTGGGCCAGCGTTCACCGCGCCGCCGCCGGCGATAATACAGGGCCTTTCGGCGGCCAGAATCATGTCTCTTGCCGCGCTGATGGCCTCCTCGTTAGCACTGGGCGGCAAGCATGTCGGCCAGCGCAGTGGGGAGACGGTGCCGGCATCGGCAGTAATAACATCCAGCGGTATCTCAATGTGGACTGGGCCAGGACGTTCACTACTAAATACAGCAAATGCTCGGGCAAGAATCCGCGGCAGTTCATCCGGGCGCATGAGGGTATGGCTAAAGCGACTGCACTGACCGGCCAGTGCATTCTGGTTGGGCAGGTCGTGTAAATGCCCCTCTCCCATACCGAGTTGGTGACGGGCGGCAACTGCGGTGATAACAAGCATGGGAATGGAGTCTGCCAGGGCCTGCATCATGGGGGTCATGGCATTGGTCAGTCCCGGGCCACTGATAAGAAAACACACCCCGGGGCGCCCGCTGGCCCGGGCATAGCCATCCGCCATAAACCCGGCGCCCTGCTCGTGGCGTGGCGACACATGACGTATGGAGGAACTGGCAAGTCCCCGGTACAACTCAACAGTGTGATTCCCTGGAATACCAAATACAATCTCTACACCGTAGTCCTGCAGCAATTCGACGAGCCTTTCGCCACACGTTGGCATGGCCTACCCCGCCTCCACTTTCAATTCCTGGCGCGTGGGAGGGGGCGCACCGATATGGGTCTCATTGCGCGATTGCGCCAATTCAATCTGCTTTTGACGCTCGCCAAACCGGACCCGCTGATCTGTGCTAAGGGTATCGTAGCAACCGGGGCAGCAAACCCCTCTGAGATAGTGTTCGGAAAGTTTATCGCGCTCTGTAATCGGGTGGCGGCAACCGTAACATTGATCGTACTGTCCTTTTTCCAGCTTGTGATTAACCGCTACCCGGTTGTCAAACACAAAACACTCGCCCTGCCAGAGGCTCTCCTGTTCGGGTACGGTTTCCAGATACTTTAAAATCCCTCCTTGCAGATGATAGACCTCCTCAAAGCCCTCTTTTAACATGAACGCCGAAGCTTTCTCACAGCGAATACCGCCGGTGCAGAACATCGCCACTTTTTTATGTTTCGCGGGGTGGTAATTGTCGCGAACGTAGGCGGGAAATTCTCGAAATGTCGTGGTCTGTGGGTCGACTGCGCCGGCGAAGCTGCCAATGCCCACTTCATAATCGTTGCGAGTATCGATCAGCACCACCTCGGGGTCGCTGATCAGCGCATTCCAGTCCTCGGGCCTGACATAGCTGCCCACCATCTCATTGGGATCAATCGCATCCACTCCCATAGTGACAATTTCCCGCTTGACCTTCACCTTCATTCGATAAAAAGGCATGTGGTCGTCCCGGGATTCCCTGTGCTCTAAATCGGCGAGCCGGGTGTCGCTTTTGAGGTATTGCAGCACTTTGTCGACGCCCTCTCTACTGCCGGCAATCGTGCCGTTAATACCCTCATGGGCCAGCAGCAAGGTACCCTTTGTTCCCGCGGCAATACAGACATCGAGCAGGCGTTCCCGCATGGCATGATAGTCATCCAGGACAACAAATTTATACAATGCTGCCACCACTATCTCCGTTGGCAACGCACTACTCACGCCTTATCTCCATTGCTGCCACCCAGGCAATCCGGCGACTCGGGTGCATTGCCCTGCCGCTGCTGCCATTCCTGTGGCGTATAAGTGTGCAGTGCGAGGGCGTGCACCGGCCCCTGCAACTGCACAGCCAGTGCGGCATATATCTGTTGGTGGCGAGCGACTTTGCGCATACCGACAAAATCCTCACTGACAATCACCACCTTGAAGTGGGTTTCTGAGTTGGGTGGAACATTATGTTGGTCACTTTCGTTGACGACATCCAATACCGCCGGACTGAGCAGTTGGGAAAGTTCATTTTCAATTTGATGTTGTATAGTCATAGGGCCTCCGGGCGAATTATAACCGAGGGCATCTGCATCACAAGTGTTTACAGGGTTTAGCCCGTCCTCTCTTGGCGACGAGACGCTCGAAATTGCCCCGGCGTCTGGCCCGTCCACTTTTTGAAGGAGCGGTGAAATGCACTGGGATCAGTGAAGCCCATCTGCAGGGCCACTTCATTAATCGACAATTCAGGCCGCTCCAGGTGAAGTTTAGACGCCTCACAGCGGCAAGAATCCTTGAGCTGCTGAAAGGTTGTCCCCTCGCGCTTCAGGCGTCGACGCAAAGTGGGCGCCGAGATATTGAGGGCGTTGCTTATCGTCTCGAACCCAGGAAAGCCCTCGCTGAAATCGTGACCTATCATTGCCTTGACCTGGGAGGACAGATTGTTTCCGCTGCTGTCTTTCTCTATTATCAGCAACTGGTAGGGCGCTGTACGGAGAAACTCTCGCAGCGAATGCTCTGTGTGTACCACCGGCCAGGCAAGGCATTCACTGTCGAAGTAAAGCAGGTCATGGTCCTGATTAAAGTTAATGGGACAATCGAGCAAGGCCTGATATTTCTCCAGATTGCGGGGCACATCACCGGAGAAATCTGCCCGTTTCAATTCTATCGTCCGCCCACACAGCCAGCTAAAAAAACGATGCCACATCACCAGGCCATAGGCATCTGCCGCAGCCACCTTGCTGCCTTTCTTACTGAGGGTGCGATAGCCCACCCGGGCATAGGGCTGCGTGAAGTTCACGTATAACTGGGCGCGCTCGTCATAGAAAGTTCGATAGAACTCCGACGTTCGCTTGATCGCTTTACCGAGATTGTCGCAGGAGATAATGCAATAGCACATCATACGAAAGCCACCGGGAGCAGCCATACCGTTGCCGATTACACCAAAGGTTTCATCCTGAAGTAAATGCAGTACATGCTGATAGATGCGAGAATACTGCATGGCGCTGACTTCGGCGCGGTAATTGCTACTGCCTTCATCCAACGGATTGAAATCCAGCCCGGCATCGGCAAGAATAGTGGAAAAATCGTAGCCTTCATCCTCCACCATACGCAGCAGAGTTCGCACAAATCTGGCTGGAACACGGTCGCTCATTAACTCGGATCCTTCGCTCAAACATCGGCGCATACTACCAGATACGCCGCCGCTGTGGACCGGGCATTTTTCGCCGCCCTACAATTGTGCTTGGCCATGTCCAGTTCGCGTCTTATACTGGCGGAAGCGCAATTTAACGAGGTCTAGTCTATGGGGTCGTCTTACGATGTATGCTTCGCGGGGCAACTTCTCGAAGGACAGGACCTTCAGGTGGTTCGCCAGAATCTGGCGAAGCTATTCAAAACCAGTCCGGAAACGCTCGACAAGCTGTTCAGCGGTAAGACCCAGGTAATAAAAAAGGGTTGCGATAGAGAAACAGCGATGAAGTATAAAGAAGCCATGGCGCGCAGCGGGGCCATGGCGATCGTCAGATCCAGCACCGCGCAGTTAGACCAACCAGAATCTGCCACAGCCGCTGACAACAGTGCTGATGAGGCCGGGTTCGATCTGGCGCCGGCAGGCACTGACGTGTTGCGCCCGGAGGAACGCGCTGTGCTCCACACTGCCACGATAGGCACCTCGGCCCTGGATTTGGCCGAGACCGGCGCCACCCTGGATCAGACTTCGACAGCGACTACGGGGGCGCCCGACACCAGCCATCTGTCCATGGGAGAGGTGGGGGAAGACATACCCACATTGGCCAACACAGATATTCCGCTACAACCCAACATCGACCACATCGACCTTGCGCCCCAGGGAACAGATTTTTCGGATTGTGCCGGCGACCCTATCGATTCGCCGGAGCTGGACCTGTCGGAGATTGAGATGGCTCCACCTGGTTCCGATGTGCTAGAACAACAGTACAAGAAAAAGCCCGAGGACAACGCACCCGACACCACCCACCTGAGACTTGAAGACTAGAACCGGAACCTTAGTTAGGCCAGGGGGAGTTTTACCCTGACCAGTAGTCCGGGGTTATTGCTGCCCAGTTCGACACTGCCGTGATGATATTGCACGATCGCCTGCACCAGAGACAGACCCAGGCCGTGCCCCGGTTGCTCTCCCCTGCTGGCTTCCACCCGGAAAAACCGCCGAAACACGTTTTTTCGATCAGCCGGCGCGATACCGGGACCAGAGTCCGCGATAATTATACTGTGTGCACCCTCGGATAAACCCTGCGCCGGGCGAGCCTGCAGCCGCACTGCTACCGTGCCCTGGGCGGGGGTGTACTTAACCGCATTATCGACCAGATTGGCAAACAACTGGAACAGCAGGTCGGCCTCCGCCAGGCAATACTGTGGCCCCGCATCGGAAACAACCATGGTTATCCCTTTTTCCTCTGCTACCGGTTCATACAACTCCACCACATCGCGCAGCAAGCTGGCCAACTCCACCCGCGTGCCCCCGGCAAGCGCACTGCCGGCCTCCAATGCCGATATACGCAGCAGTGCATTGAAGGAGGTCAGCAACTCATCGCACTCCGCGATAATACCCTCGACATCTTCCTCAGTGGCCCGATCGAGGCCCGAGTGCAACTGACTCAGGTGATTGCGTATCCGGGTAAGCGGTGTGCGCAGATCATGGGCGATGTTGTCAGACACCCGGCGCACGCCCTGCATCAGGGACTCCATTTGATCCAGGACGTCGTTCATTACAACGGCAAGCTCCCTGACTCCGCCCATCTCCTGCGCCACGTGCAGCCGTTGACCAGGGCCGGCACGGATCACGGTGGACAGTTCGCTTTTAAGGCGCTCAAATCGACTTAAGGTGGTGGCCGCACTAAAAAAGCCTCCGGTCAGACCCAGGATAAGCGTGGCAAACATCGCCCGAAACAAGGTACTGAATACCAGCCCCGTTTTCTCTACGGCATCGGCATAATTTCCCGCAACGATAGCCTCAAAACCATCGTCCAGCGCGGTGGGCCGCGCCAAAAAATCGGCTTCCACCTGGCCGTCCCACTCCAGTAAATCTATCTGAAAACCCAACCATCCACCGGAAAACTCCCTGTAGCTTGGCGCCGCCGGAAGGTCGCCGGCCACCTTATTTCCCTGGGCATCCATAACCAGGTAGTAGAAGCGATTGATCCGGTGATGGGCGCGCTGATCTTCGATGTATTGCTCTACACCCGCCAGCGATTGGCCCCGATAAATTAATTTGATGGTATCAATTTCATCGACTATCGAGTCGCTCAGGTCGCTAAAATAGGTATAGCTGAAATATCCATACAGGGCGCCCAACAAGAAGAACACCGTCGCGCTGAGTATCACAACGTAGCGGGCAATTGTGCGGAAGGTGATACTGCGCAGTACCTTGCGCACTTTCATGGCAGGCAAAACCCGTTGGCTTCAATCATTACCGCTCCGGGCCCAGCCTGTACCCGGCCCCGCGCACCGTTGCCAGTAAGGCCGGCGTAAAGCCCTTGTCAATTTTCTGTCTGAGGCGCGAAACATGTACGTCAATCACATTGGTCTGCGGGTCGAAGTGATAGCCCCAGACGTGCTCCAGCAGCATCGCTCTGGTGACCACTTGACCCGCGTGGCGCATCAGGTATTCCAGCAGCTTGTACTCACGGGGCTGTAAATTGAGCGCCACACCCTGGCGGGAGACCTGTTGGTTGAGCAAATCCATGTGCAGATCTTCCACGGTATAGCTGGTGGTGGCAGTCGTAGGAGCGCTGGCCCGGCGGCTCAAAATCTCCAGGCGAGCCAGTAACTCGACCATGGAAAAAGGTTTTACCAGATAATCATCGGCTCCGCTGTGTAATCCCTGCACCCGATCGTCGACTTCCCCCAGCGCACTGAGCACCAGAATGGGACCATTGAAGCCACCGTTGCGCAGTGTCTTGATCAGGGTGAGGCCATCCATCACCGGCAGCATTCGATCGACAACGAGCACATCGTAACCGCCGCAGCGAGCCTCTCTGAGACCATCTTCGCCGTTGTATTTGGTCACACAGGCATGCCCTGCCGCAACGAGCTCAGAGCTTATATAGTCACCAACATCGCGGTCGTCTTCTACCAGTAATACATTCATATAGGTCGATCCTGGTGTCCTGTAACGGATAAACTGTGCATATAAGAAGCCCCTGCTTCGTTGAATTTTTTTGAAATAGGCCCACTATTACTGCAAAAGTGCGTCTCGCATCTGACCATTTTGTGACTCGCTTATACGTACAGTTTATCCGTTACAGGACACTAGTGTAGTGCGGTGAATAAACCGTTCATTTGTGTAGCGCCAACCGTGCCCGGTTTGTTTTCACCAGGATCTCCGCAACCGATTTTGTCCACACAAACGGTTTGGGATTCTCATTGTGAG
>Ga0114950_10001398_pt1 | contig 18109 bp, 11 predicted proteins | sample N075metaG_FD_83503 | JGI IMG/M metagenome (GOLD analysis project Ga0114950, IMG submission 83503) | Deep subsurface microbial communities from Kermadec Trench to uncover new lineages of life (NeLLi) - N075 metaG | ecosystem: Environmental > Aquatic > Marine > Ocean trench > Sediment | place... | reverse complement strand
TGAATCCGGCGCTGATGAAGGCGTATTGCTTGGACACTGTCGTGTGCGTCGTCGATGCCGTCAACGGATCCACCACAATTGACGCACACGACTCAGCCGCTAACCAGCTGGCCCTGGCCGACCTCATTATCCTTAGTAAAGGCGATATCGCCACGAAAGAACAGCTTGCACAAACCTTAGCGACGATTGCGGACGTTAATCCGAGCGCCGAAGTGCGTGACGTAATACGGGGAGAAATCGACTGTACGAGGGTTTTCGGCCGGCGGTTGTTTAATCCCCTAAAACGATCGAAATTCATCGATCGATGGTTAGGTGCGCACCCTGACCACAATCACGACAGCGTTTACGTCACCCACACCATTACCCGTCAAGGAACTTTAAGCCTGGCCGGAACGTCTGTATTCTTGAACCATGTCGTCAACCAGCAGCGGGAGCATATATTGCGGATAAAGGGCTTGGCAGGATTTCGCGAAAGGGACGACCGGCCGGCGTTGCTGCACGCGGTCCAGGATAAGTTTTATCCGCTCGAGTGGCTGGACGCCTGGCCGAACGACGATCATTCCAGCCGGCTGGTTTTTATTGGTCGCGATTTGGATACGGCATGGTTGGACGCAAAATTCGATTCGTTGTGCCTATAGTGTGTTTTCATCGACAATGAACGGTACTTGCACCAAGTCCGATATCGCGCGGTGATAAGTCTTATTAGATTTATTCGAAAATACTTTTTTGGCCGCTTTACGTGTGCATTAATGGCGTCTGTCAAAGGACGCTAGAATTTTGAGGTAACAAATTATGCGGATCCGAAAATATGATCGCGACTACAGCCGGCGCCGATTTCTTGAGCTGACGTCCAAAGGCATGTTGGGAGCCGGCTTGTTAGCGCCGGTATGGGATGCGGTCGCCGGCAACGGTGGCTTTGAGGCGAGTTACCCCGACGAGCTTATGTCCATTGAGGAATACACCAAAGGCGGCTTAAAGCCTGGTGACATCATCGATGCGGATAACGTGGATGCGGTGCAGGACCTGCTCGATCCGATCCGTTTTACCCAGATTAAGCAAATGGGGCGAAAACTCGGCGTCGTCGCCTCCACCAGCGACATGACGCGTTTAAGTCCGGTCGATTATATCGAGGCGACATTGCGCAATCGTGGTCGTGCGACCTTCGATGCCGACGGCAACGTCGTCACCGACGAGGGCCGGCCGTGGATTGGCGGGCTGCCGTTCGTCGAGCCGAAAAACGGCCTTGAGGTTTTCGTCGGCGTCACGCTGTCGTGGGGTCGCCACGATGTGTCCTTCTATCCGATCAAGGACTTTGAGATCAATCCCGATGGCACCCAAGGATACTACTACGAGATCATCTGGGTGGAGTATCAACCGGTCGCTCGGGTGACCATCGATCCGAAGCCGTATTTGCCCGGGCATGAGCACATGCTGCGCTACCAATCGGTGCTCTTCACCTATCCCAACGATGCCAAGGGCACGTCGTTTCTTAGCTCGTGGTATTACGATCAACGGAAATTTCCCGAGCTGCATGGCTATCTGCCGCAGTTCAAGCGGGTGCGCAAATTCCCCTCGAGCCAACGCTTTGAGCCGTTGATAGCCGGTTCGACGCTCTACCTGTCGGATGCCTGGGCCGCCGGCGACCCCTACTTGACGTGGGGCAATTACAAGATCATCGGCCGCGGACCATTTCTGGCGGGCCTGTCGGGGAATTGGCACAGCGAAGACGATAACTGGCAAGGCGGTGTTCACGGCGGGCCGCAGGGGATCACGTTTTGGGATACGAACGTCGAGCTGATCCCGGAGGTCATCGTGGTAGAGGCAGAGCCGACGGCGTACCCGCGTGCGCCGATCAGCAAGAAGCGTGTGTGGTTCGATGCGCGCACGTTGCTGCCGGTGAACATGGTGAGCTATGATCGGCGCGGCGAACCGTTCAAGTCGTTCGACGGGACCTATTCGCTATACGAAAATGGCTCGCAATCGGTGGCTGACGGCGCTAACTTCTACTGGTCTTGGTGTAACGTGCATGCGCACAATGTGCAGAGCAACCGCATGACGCGCCTGGTCCAGGTGAAGAGCCTGCATGGCTACAAGATGGTCGTCAACGACCCCTCGTTATACGATAAATTTCTGACGGTACAGGCATTACGTCGCCTCGGAACGTAAGGTCACGGTCATCAGCTGCGGCTAGCGTCCTAAGATCGTCAGGCAGGACACGGCTTCTTCGACGCCATAAATGCCGCCGCCGTTTTGCGCCATCGCGCGGCGCGCGCCAGCGACCTGCCGCTCGCCGGCCTCCCCGCGTAGCTGCGTAACGAGTTCGTAGATCTGCCCCAAACCGGTCGCCCCGATAGGATGACCCTTCGATTCCAGGCCGCCCGATACGTTGATTGGGATGCGGCCACCCAAGGTCGTCTCGCCGCGCTCGGCGAGTGGTCCACCGTCGCCGAGCGGACAAAACCCCAGCGCCTCGGATTCGATTACCTCACCGGTGGCGCTGGCGTCATGGACCTCGGCGACATCGATATCTGCAGGTCCGATACCGGCCTGCTCAAAAGCTAGATTGGCACCGAGGCGGCTGCAATGGCGGCTGAGATCGGTCGCCGGCCGATCGCTACCGGTGCGAATGATGCTTGACAGGACCCCCATAGTACGCGACTTGGTGCCGCCTATCTTCTTCAGGCCGGCGGCATTACACACGATCGCCGCGGCCGCGCCGTCACTGATCGGCGAGCACATCGGGACGGTTAGCGGATAGGTGACCGGGGCCGCTGCGAGGATTTCTTCGATGCTAAATGCCTTGGTGTACTGTGCCCGCGGGTTCATCGTTGAATGGCCATGGTTTTTAGATGCGATCGCGGCGAGTTGTCGTTGGGTGGTGCCGAATTCGCGCATGTGCATGCGCGAGAAGCCGGCATAGACGTCCATAAATACACTATAGGGCCGCGGTGAAGTTGATCCCTCTGGGATTTCGATGCCTTCGCCCATGGCGGTCCATTGCTTAAGGATGTTAGCGGCGTCGTGAACATCCCACGCGCCGTCGAACGCGCTGAACATTTTCGCCTTGTCGGCGGAGAACATTTTCTCCGCACCGATGGCCAGCACCACATCGGCGGCTTGCGCCTTGACATAATTGACCGCGAGGTGGAATGCCGTGCTCGCCGTCGCGCACGCATTTTCGACATTGATAACCGGGATGCCTTCGATGCCGAGCGCACGCAACGCAATCTCACCGCGGATCATGTCTTGGCCTTCCATGTGGCCCTGCACGCAATTGCCGAAGAATGCCGCCTCTATAGCCCTTTTGCCGCATCCGGCATCCGTACAGACCGCGTCTAAGGCCTCTGCGGTGAGGTCGATGAGACTCTTATCGAGATGCCTGCCAAAGTGCGTCATGCTCACGCCGGCCACGTAAATGTCGTGCATTGTGTTTGCTCCGATACGTTGACCTCAATAGTAGCGCTATTGCCGAAACTGGTCGACGGGGCAGGCTTCAGGCTCCAGGGGTCAAGATCCTGAAGCCTGAAGCCTGATCCCTGATCCCTGACCCCTGAAGCCTGATCCCTGACCCCGTCTAAGCCATAGCCGGAAATGGTAGTATTGGCACTACGAGATCAAAGCCCCAGGAGTAGAACCTATGTGGCGCGTTGGAATTGATGTCGGTGGCACCTTTACCGATCTCTTTGCATGGCATGAAACGAATCATACGCAGGTCACGGCAAAGGTCCTGACGACCAAAGGCGACCGCTCGCTCGGCGTGTTGAACGCGATTGCCGACGCGGGCATCGCGGCTGCGGAGATCTCGCACCTGATGCATGGTACGACGACCGCGACCAATGCCTTAATCGAGCGCAACTATCCCAAGGCGGCGCTGGTCACCACCGAGGGGTTTCGCGATACTATCGAGATCGGGCGTCAACATCGCGCCCATCTTTACGATCCCTATCAGACCAAGCCAAAACCAATCATCAAGCGTCGCTGGCGTTATACAATCAACGAACGGCTGGATGTAAACGGCGCGGTGATTCGTCCGCTGCAGCGCGAACACGGACTGGCGATTGCGGAAAAGATCAAAATACAGGAAATCGAGTCGGTCGCCGTCGCCTTCATTAACTCGTATAAAAATGCGCAGCATGAACTGGAGATGAGCGCGCTGATCAAAGAGGTCTGCCCGGATATTCACGTGGTCATCTCGGCCGAGACGCGACCAATTTTCCGTGAACACGGTCGCTTCATGACAACGGCCATCCGCGCGTCGTTGATCCCGGTGATGCAGGATTACTTCAGCCGCCTGGAAGCGAGCCTCGACCAGGCAGGTTTCCAGGGCTCGTTACTGATCCTCAAAAGCAGCGGTGGTATTACCGGCGTTGAATATGCCAAGCAGCATCCCGAAGAGCTGATCGAGTCAGGCCCGGCCGGCGGCGTGGCCTATGCCGTCTACCTGAGCCAATTGCTCGGTGATTGCCCGAACATCATTCACACCGATGTCGGCGGCACGAGCTTTGATGTGTCGATCGTCGAGAACGGCAAGGGTTTGATTACGCGCGACCACGAAATCGAATGGGAGGTCCCGGTGATCGTGCCGATGCTGGATATTCACAGCGTCGGTGCCGGCGGCGGATCGATCGGCTGGATTGATACCGGCGGCTCATTGCGGGTCGGACCGCAAAGCGCGGGCGCCGATCCCGGCCCCGCGTGCTACGGACTGGGCGGGACCGAGCCCACAATTACCGACGCCAATCTGCTGCTGGGACGTATCGAACCTACGCTTGGCGGTAAGCTGCGATTGGACAAGGCCGCCGCCGAGCGAGCCATTGAAGGCCTTGCCACCCAATTCGGTCTGGCGCCGTTGGATACCGCGGCCGGCATGATTCGGATCGGCTGCGAGAACATGGCCCAGGCGGTCAAGAAGGTGCTCGTTGCCCGTGGTCGGGACCCGCGCGATTTCATCCTCGCGAGTTTTGGTGGTGCCGGCGCGATGCATGCGTGTTTTGTCGCCGACTCATTGAACATTCCGCGCATAATCGTACCCGCTAATGCTGGGGTCGCCTCGGCGCTTGGTGCGACCACCATGGATCTACGTCAGGATTTAGAAGCGTTTTATTTCTCTTCGGTGGAAGACGCCGATCTAACGGAAGTCAACCAAATCTTCGCCGATTTGGAATCGCGGGCGATCGAATTATTGATCGCGGACGATGTTGCGCGCGACCAGATCGAGACCTCGCGCTCCGCGCAGATGCGTTACGTCGGTCAGACTTACGAGGTCGAGACACCATTTCCCGACACCGATTTGTCGGCGCAAGACGTCCCGGAAATTATCCAAACGTTTCACCGTTATCACGAATTGGAATACGGGGTGAGTTCGGATGAATTTGCGCCGGCGATCGTTGCGCTCGGGGTCACCGCGATTGGACGCATGCATGCACCGCCGCCGGCGGTATTGAATGGAACCGGCCGCGACCCCGTGAAGAGCCGGCGCGAAGTCTATTTCGACGGTGTGTGGCATGACAGCATTGTGTATGATGGACAAGCGTTGCAGGCTGACTCGAAGATCAGCGGCCCGGGTATTATCGAGTATGACCACGCCTGTGCGGTACTGCCACCGAATGCTTTAGCGACCGTAGACCGCTACGGAAACCTCCTCATCGACCTGAGTTAGGAGACTGACTGAGTCATTATCAAGAGGGTAAGTCAGTGGATAAAAAAGTTGACATCGATGCATCCGTGGTCGAACAATCGCAAGTCGACCCGATAACCTTCGAAGTTCTGCGCAGCATTTTCGAGTACGCGAGCGAACGCATGTCGACGGTGCTTCAGCGCGCGTCTTTTTCCCCCATCCTGGCCGACATGGTGGACTTTTCCAACGCGATCTACGATGCCGATGCGCAACTCCTGAGCCAGGCGGCGAACTGTCCGGTTCATCTGGCCGCGATGAAATTCAGTGCCGAGGCGATCATCAAACAATTTGGCCTCGATAACATCCACGAGGGTGATGTCATCATGGTCAACGATCCGTATCAGGGTGGCACCCATATTAATGACATGACTTTCTTGACGCCTATTTTTTTCGATTCTGAGCTGCTCGCATTCGCCGTCAGCCGCGGTCACTGGTTGGACCTTGGCGGCGGTGCTGCCGGTGGCCAGGCCTTTCGCGGTACGCACATCGCCGGCGAAGGTCTGCGCCTTCCACCGATCAAGATCTACGAACGCGGCGAGGTCCGCGACGATATTCTGGCGATTTTGCTGTGCAATACGCGCACGCCGCATTTCGTCCGTGGAGATCTGCAAGCCCATGTCGGGTGTCTGCGTGCGGGGGAGCAGGAGATGCAGCGCGCGGCTGAAAAGTACGGTGTCGCGACCCTCACCGCAGCGATGAAACAGCTACAGAAATACACCGAGCGCATAGTGCGTAACAGCATCGCCGAGATCCCGGATGGCACCTACACCGCCGAGGACTACGCCGATACCGATGGCCTGTCGGCCACGCCGATCCGGATGAAGGTTGCTCTGATCATCAGCGGTAGCGACATCACGGTCGATTTCGAAGGCTCCGACCCGGCATGTAAGGGGGCGATCAACTCGCCGTTCGCGAACACCGCTTCGGCGGTGTTCTATTCCTTGCAATTTTTTCTCGCCCCCTACGCACCGCAGAACCAGGGTATGTTCAATCCGATCAGTATCAAACTGCCGGCGGACTGTTGGTTAAACGCAAAATGGCCATCGCCGACGATTGGCTGTACCACCCTGACGTCTTCGAAGATCACCAGCGCCATCTGGCAAGCGTTGGCCAAGGCCTGTCCGGACAAGGTCACCGGATCGACGAGCGCGGACTGTAACTGGTTCGTTTCATCCCTAGTTGCCCCGGACGGGACGACCGATGTCATTTCCGATCTGCCGGCCGGCGGCTGGGGCGGCTCGCCCTACGCCGATGGCATGAATGTGACCGAGGATCCACTGGGTAATTGTATGAATTTGCCGGCGGAGACCGCCGAGTTGCTTTACCCGGTGGTCTATGAAGCCTTCGAATTGCGGCCCGACAGTGATGGCGCCGGGAAATTCCGCGGCGGTCTGGGCGCGGTCTTTAAGCTTCGCTACCTGGTGGACGGCGAGCTGAGTATGGAAACTTCGCGCACCTTAGAAGGTAGCCCCGGGGTCAGCGGCGGCCTGCATTCCGACGTCCAGCGACAGACCAAGATCCATCAAGACGGAACGCAGGAGGTCATTGGCGGATATGACCCAGGCGGTCAGTGGCATAATCCACTGCTCCAAGCACATCCGTTTGCATCTGGCGAGACGTTTATGTTTGAGAGCACCGGCGGGGGCGGTTGGGGCAATCCGCTGGATCGCCCTATCGATACGGTTTACGAGGATGTGCTCGATGAATACATATCCGTGGGCCGCGCGCGGGATATCTATGGCGTCGTCGTCGACGCCGAGACCATGAGCCTCGATCGGGCCGCCAGCGAAGCGCTACGGGGTTCGATGGGTTAGTACTCGGGGATTGATTGAAATTGCCGATTGACGCAGCGGGGCAGATCACCTGCCCGGTATGCGGCGGCGGTCGCTTCGAGCCGTTGTTCGAAAAGCGGGGCGAAGCCTTCGTCCGTTGCTTGGCTTGCACACTCATGCTGATCAATCCTCCCCCTGCGGTGTCATCGAGCACCGCAACTTACAACGCACACTACACTCGCGCGTACATACGCAAGGCCGCTAAGAAGTTGCGACGTTGCCGCGGTTGGGTCCGGCGGATACAGCGCCGTTTCGTGTCGCGCGGACGATGGCTGGACGTTGGATGTTCGGCTGGGTTCATCGTCGCGGCAGCGGCCGATGCGGGTTTTGATGCGCATGGGGTCGAACTAGAGCCCGCTGCAATCACCTATGGACGCGAGGTGATGATGCTCAAGAACCTCCGCTGTGGGGTGCTCACGCAGCAGTGCTACCCCGGCGAATTCTTCGATGTTATTTCACTCTACGACGTGATCGAACACGTCCCCGATCTCAACGGCCTGGTGGCTGAAATCATGCGCCTCCTGGCGCCCGGCGGTGTGGTCGAGATCCGCACGCCCGACGTTGGGCACTGGCGCACCCCGCGCGATCTTGCCCGATGGGAAGAGGTCAAGCCTTCCGAGCACCTCTATTACTTCAACCGCAGCACGCTCGAGGCCCTGTTTGCAAACCATGGATTTCGTGTCGCCCACCGACGGCCGATGTTTAAGTCCGCCTTGGATGTGTTTTTCCACAAGGCCTAGCCCGACATTTCTCACCGCCCGTAAGCCGCACGCTAAACGGATCCTCGTAAACGTGCTGCCCGTTGGCGGCCGCACGACTTGTTGTCTTTAACCACCGACGTCTACGTCCCGGTAGGCGTCGGTGCGTAGGCCAAGCGATTCGAGATCTCCGTAATTCAGTGAGCGATATCTGCGCTTGGCTGGTTTGTTCGCCAAATATGGACCAGCGCGTCAAACCGCTATCGAGATATCTGCCAGGACGGGATCGGTACTGACGGCAATCTCGTTGTCGATCAAGCAACCGCAGCCGGGGCAGAAAAATTGCCGAAATGCGACATCGTCGTCGATGAACCGTGCGGGTGCGCCAATCAGGGGGTTCGCTGCCGATACGGGATGATCCTCGCGCAGACACCCATCCTTATAGTTATCCGTCGTTGGCCCCAGTTCGGCCGAACACTTGGCGCAGGCCCAGTATTGGCCCTGATCGTCTTGCAAGACATTGAGACAGCTGCCGGCTTCGAACACGAGCGTACCGTCGCGTAAGCGCGATGGCTGGTCGGATTGGCATACCCGTGCGGCGCGAATGGTGGCACGCAGCTCGGCCGTAGCAGCCACATCGACCGTGCCCTCGGCGGTGATTACCGCGCCGTAGAGATCGAGCGCCGCCGCGGCGGTGATCGAATAATCCTCGAGGTCTCGTTCGATATCGGCCGGTTCGCGGTCCATGGGATCACCGAAGCCGCCACCACCGGTCCAACGCACCGCGTAGACGTCGCTGGCCCGTTGTTCGAAATTTTCCTCGCGCAGTTGCAAGGTAACCGGATCGCCGCTCACCTCAGCGGTATCGTTGGGCATGTTCGCGGCCTCGAAGCGGGCGAGAATATCGCTATTGCGGATGAAGGTGTAGGCGTTGGTGGTTGCTGGATAGCCGCCCATCATGCCGGTCGAAGTCGGTGTGGCATTGCCCGAGGACAGTGTATCTTGGGTAATGACATCGGTATTGTGCGGGATAAAACAGCTCTCCGCTGACAACCCGCCACGGTAGCGTCCGGCACCGCCGGAGTCCGTCAGCTCCTTGCGGTAGAGGAACAACAGTGGAAAGCTTTGTTCGGTATGCTCGATATTCGGCAGCTGGCAGATCGGTGTGCGGGATTGGCCGCCGGTATTGATGCCGTCGGCCATGGAAAACGCGCCGATCGCCCCGCCAATGGGATCGATGAGCAGATATCCATAGCGTTCGCCCCATTGATCGACGCCGCGAAACAGGGTCGCGGGCCACTGTGAGGTGCCGCCGATGCACATGATGTCTTTGCGCATCTCCGGGTCCGGGTAGATCATCTTGGACAACACGTTGTAGGCTGGATACAGCGATATCTCCATCGCTTGGATCGGCGCGGTTGATACCGAGGCCGGGAAATTAGCGCAGTTGAAAGTGCCGGGGGTGGGGTCGAATTCGATGTGCCGCAGTGCGCCGCCACAGGCGAAGTATTGATCCCAACACAGAAGTTCGTTGATGGCCACCATAATCGCGCCGCGCCAGCCCGAGTAGGTTGCGTTCATCGCGCCGTCCTGGTCCGCCGTGCCGTCATTGGTGAAGGTCAGTTTATGGCCTTCCTTGCGCAGACCAATCATCACCTTGTGGGTTCGTCGATCGCCCGGGCGGCACGCCTCAACGTAGGTACGGTCGGCCCAGTAGCCATCGGGTACGCGCGCCATCTTCGCCAGAAAGGACTTCTCGGAATTGTCGATAATGCGCTTCATAACACCTTTCAAGGTGCCGGCCCCGTAGCGTTTGATCAGACCCAAGATGCGCTCGCGCGCCGTCGTATTGCCGGCCATCTGCGCGCGGAAATCCAGCGCCACCAGATCGGGCTTGCGCGACGAACGCAGATACACCGCTTCGATATCCTTGCGGACCTCGTAGTTTTCGATGATCTTGATCGGCGGCAGCAGGATACCTTCGTCGAAGACTGATTCCGCCGAGGGGCAGAAACTGCCGGGGGTGATGCCGCCGATATCGTATTGGTGCAAACAATTTGTCACCCAACAGAATAATTCACCGGCCCAAAATACCGGGCACAGCAGCATCACATCCTGCTGATGTGCCGCACCGACCCACGGATCGTTCGCGATGAACATATCGCCGGCGTTGATTTGAGGGTTTTCGCTGCGGTTTTCCAAGGTCCATTTAACCTGGGTATCGGTGACCCCTGACATGTATTGCATATAGGGGCCGAAATACACGAATTCCGCATCCTCGGTCAAAATTGATGGGTTGAGATCAAGCGCGTACATGGCCACCGGCGAGCCGGAAAGCCGTTGGATCGTCGCGCCGTGTTCCTCATTGATCTGCCACAAGTTGTGGCGTATCACCTCGTAGGTTATGGGGTCGATGTCGCTATCCCAGTGTCGATGCAAGCTTAGCTTGGCGGATATCGACAGCACCTTCGGCGGCACATAGGGTTGCTCGACGCCGTTGAAATCCACATCGGTCAATTCACTGATTCTTGGCATCGGTGTTTTCCTGAGTAGGGCTGATGAGATCATCACCAGGTTATCAGTAAAGTACAAAATAATCGTTAAATAATGCGGGCGTCCAACTGATCTAATTAACCACGGTGAACACGCAGAATTCGGGAATAAAACTACAATTTAGAAAAAGTTTCAATATCTAATCCCCGTGTTCATAGTGGCTTAATTCGATCCTTTATTTTGGCGCCAGAGTTCGGCGATTTTACGCGCGGCTGTTTGGCGTGACATTGGGGTCGATAACGAAATTTCCGTAGGCGTCGAGCGCGACGGCCTGGCCGGGATGAATGACTATCGAGGTGGTCGCGGTTTCGATGACGCATGGCCCGTCGAGGGTATTCCCCGGTTGCAACCGATAGCCGTCAAAGATCGGCGTGGTGGACGTCTGTTTATTTTCGGCCCAATAGATCTCTCGGGCCCCAGTTTGCGCCGATGGATCAATGCTTTCCGATAGCGCTGTCGCCCGGATCAACCGGGGTTTTTGCGACCACGCGCTCGAACGGCAGCGAAAGGTCACGATCTCCAGCCGCGCGCCCGGCAGCGCCGCGTCGCGACCGTAGAGGCGTTCGTAGCGTTCGACAAACCGTTCGCGCAAGGATTCCAGGTCGCCGGCCGACAAGACCCCGGCGTCGAGATCGATCTCGACCTCATTAATTTGGCCGCGGTGGCGGATATCCAGCGATAGCGCGAAGCGGTGCCGGTCAGGTTCGATACCGTCTTCGACCAGCTGCTGGCGGCCACGGTCGTAGAGAACTTTGAGCAGCGCATTGACTTTGTCCCGATCAAATGGCGAAGACATGATGTTGACCTGCTCGTGGACGTGCAAAATATCGGCCGCGGCGGCACCGAAAGCGCACCAGACAGCTGCGGTGTCGCCCTGGGGTACGATCACCTTCTGTACCCCAAGTTCACGCGCGGCTACGCCCATATGTACCGGGCCTGCGCCACCGAAGGCGAAAACGACGAAATCCCGCGGATCGAGGCCCTTTTGCACCGTGACCTTACGGATCAGATCGGCCATCTGAAACTCCGCGATTTGTGCCACTCCGCTGGCTAGTGCTAACAGATCCATGTCGAGTTGGTCGGCGAGTCGCTGCAGCGCGACCGCTGCTGCTCCGCGGTCGAGCTGGATCGAGCCGCCGGCAAAATTGTTCGGATCGAGGTAGCCCAGCACCAGATCCGCATCCGTCATCGTCGGCACGGTACCCCCGCGACCGTAGCACACCGGGCCCGGGTCCGCGCCCGCGCTTTGCGGCCCGATCCGCAATGTCTGTGTTGTTTGATCGATCCAGACTTGGCTACCGCCGCCGGTGCCAAGTGTCTGGACGTCAATCTTGGGCAGAAAATACTCGTATTGGTGCACCAAGGTGCGATAGGACACGACAGGTCGGCCCTCAAAGATCACCCCGACGTCAAAGGAGGTGCCGCCCAGATCCGTGGTAATGACGTTGGGATAACCCATTAAGTCGCCCAGGTAGACCGAACCGGTTACCCCCGATACGGGACCTGAGTCGAGGGTGAGTAGCGGTGCCGTGCACGCCTTGCTGACCGAAATCGTGCCACCGGCGCACTGGGTGATTTGCAGCGGCGCTTGGTAGCCCATGGTCGTCAACTGCTGGTCCAATTCGCGCAGATAGCCCACCGTTAACGGACCGATATAGGCGTTCAGCGCGACCGCTGTCGTGCGTTCGTACTCGCCCCATTTGGGCACGAGTTCGGCGGAGTAGGTGACATAGAGATCCGGCGCAATCTCCGTCGCGATTTCCTTGATGCGGCGCTCGTGGGTCGGATCTAGAAAGCTCCACAGCAGGCAAATGGCGAGCGCCTCGCAGCCCGCATCGCGCAGCTCCGTAATGGCGCTGCGCGCCTGTTCTTCGTTCAGTTTCACGATTTCCTGGCCAAAGCAGTCGACCCTTTCGGAAACACCGCGGATCAGGCGTTTCGGCACGATCGGGTCCGGTTTGCTGCTTTCGGGGAAATGCACGATGAGTTTGATATCTTGACCGCTCAAGCCGCGCGAGCCACGCATAATATGGATGATATCGTTGTGGCCCTTGGTCGTGATTAGACCAATCTTGGCCCCGCGCCGCTGAACCACGGCGTTCGTTCCGATCGTCGTGCCGTGGGTGAGGACCGAGATTGACTTGAGTAGTGTCGGTAACGAGAGACCGACCTTCTTTGCCGCCCGCGATAGTACTTCGATGACGCCCTCGGCAAAATTGTCCGGGGTAGAGGGGGCTTTAGCGATGGTCAGCCCCCCGGTCGCGTCAATCAGCACGCAATCGGTGAAAGTTCCTCCGATATCGAGGCCGCACAAATAGGTGGGCATGAGGCACGATTCCTTTTAGCGCTAGTGGTCGATCAATATTAAGTTGTTGGACGGCTAGTCGAAAACACGCGGCCAAATATGATCACTTGTGCAAATTTATACGATCGTTTAAACCGTCTCAAGTAACATCATCGGATAATGGTAAGAACCATACCGGCACAGTCCGCCCAACAACGGATCCTCAAAATTCCAGAACATTAAACACTCGAAGGGAATAGCGCTAATATTCTCAGTCTAATTCGTGGTTAGTTTTGCGCAAGTCATTTACTCTGTCGCCGGGGCCCTGACTAATAAGCGCATACTGTGATTAAACCTGTCCCCTAGGCGGGTTGAGGAGTCCGTATTGTGAGTGAGTTCTTTAAGCCGTCCGGCGTGGTTACGATCACCACCGATTTTGGTCATCGCGGTCCCTTCGTCGGCACGATGAAAGGCGTCATCGTGAATCGTTTTCCCGACGCAAAGATCATCGATCTGACCCACGAGGCGTTCGTGCACTGGCCGGCTGAAGCCGGGTTCTGGTTGGAACGGTCGTTTCGCTATTTTCCGTCGGGCACCGTCCATCTTGCGGTCGTCGATCCCGGTGTTGGGACAGACCGCTCTGTACTGTTGGTGGTGCGGGAAGGACACGCGTTTTTGGCCCCGGACAATGGACTCCTTGCCGGCGTTATCGATGGGCCGGAGGCGGTTGTATTCAAAGTTGAAGAAGAGAAAATTACACAATTTGCACTGCATCCCGTTAGTGCGACGTTCCACGGGCGGGATATTTTTGCGCCGCTCACCGCCGCTCTTGCTGCCGGTGATATCTCACCGCAGAAACTGGGACGCCCGACGCAAGACTATATCCCATCTCTGATCGATCCACCTGAAATGCGCGGCGACGAACTCCACGGCATTGTCATTACATCAGATAATTTTGGTAACCTGATCACTAATATTGACCAGCGAGACTTAGCGCCATTCAAGCAACCGGTGGTCCATGCCGGTGGTCACGACATTACCCTCAAGCGAACCTACGCCGACGTATCGCCGGGCGATCTGTTGGCGTTGGTTAACTCCTATGGCGTGGTCGAGATCGCGCGCGCGGAGCAGAGCGCCGCCGAACTTCTCGGCCTTGGGCGGAGTGCCCCGGTAGTCATCGTCGAGGGTGATTGATCAACGCAACGAAGATTAACTGCGATCCAAAAAAGATGACGTCTTGCACTGCCACATGACAACGTGGCAATACCAGACCTTGCCCCAAAGTTAACGATGGAAATTTAATGAGCGTTCTCGGTTGGATCATTGCGTTTAGCGTTGTCGGTAGCGTACTGAGTATCAGCGCCGCAGGCGCATATCTGCTGTTGCCCCAAATGGTCCGTGATCGCAGCCTGTCCATGCTGGTAAGTTTCGCTACCGGCGTGTTGCTCGGGGTGGCGTTCATTCATCTATTACCGCACGCCCTCGACATAGAGCCGAATCGAGATTCGAGCGCCGTGATGACGACCGTCTTAGTCGGTATATTCGTCTTTTTTATTCTCGAAAAGGCCTTGATTTGGCGTCATGCACACCACCACGGCCACGATGTGGCGCATGAGTATCGTGGCGCAACAGCGGCCGGCTCTCTCATCATTGTCGGTGACACGTTTCACAATTTCCTCGATGGCATTCTGCTAACCGCAGCGTTTGTCACCGATGTCCATCTTGGGTTCGCGACCGGTTTCGCTATCATCGCCCATGAGATCCCGCAAGAACTTGGAGATTTCGCGATTCTAATCAATAGTGGGATGTCGCGAACGAAGGCATTCGTCTTAAATGGCGTCTCAAGTCTGGCGATGGTTATCGGTGCACTCCTGGCCTGGTGGGGGACCGAATACGTACAACCGGTGTTGCCCTATATCCTCGCGTTCACCGCCGCAGGTTTCATTTACATCGCGGTCGCCGATTTGATCCCCACGTTGCACCGCGGTGTCCGCCTGAGGGATAGCGTCACGCAATTGACGCTCATCAGCGCGGGGATCCTGTTAATTGTCGCCTTCGGACACACCGAGGTCCGATGACCGTAAACCGAGAAACGGCAGTTGGATCGGCTAACAAGGCACAAGGCCTTGACGAGCCTTGCGAATTTGAAATAGCTGTCATCACTAAGGAACCGCGGATTAATTCTGGGGCACTCGGATGGCCGCGTGAATGCGTCCAGACGGAGACGCGGATCGCCGCCAATAGCGGACTGGCCGGATCCGCAACGTCGAGCCGGGCATATTCAAGCGCCAGGCGACGCGCCACGAATTGATCAGAGGTTCCCTAATATGGCGGCCATGAGATTTTCAAATGCCCTATGTACATCAAACCCTTGCACATCTTTTTCGCGCCCAAGCGCGGTTTCTAGATTAATCGAATCGATTTCGCCGCAGGAGCCAGGATTAATCAGATGACTCAGATAAATCTAGGCGATCTCGACATAGATGCCTTGCGGCGTCGGAGCGGGGAGAAATGGACGCGCTTTCCTGCCGATGTGCTACCGGCGTGGGTCGCAGACATGGATTTCGAAATCGCCGAGCCAATCCGCTTGGCGGTCGAAAGTCGGGTAGCGAACTCGGACTGTGGCTACCCCGTGTCCGTCGCAGCCACCGGACTGCCCGAATTATTGACCGCGCGGGTAGCGCAACGTTTTGCTTGGGAGATTTCCCCCAATCAGGTCGAACTTTTCACCGATGTCGTTCAGGCGATCTATTTCGGCTTGCTGGCGTTAGCCCAAGAGGGGGAAGGGGTGGTCATTCAAACACCGATATATCCCCCGTTTATTGACGCAACGAACGCGACCCGGCGACGAGCGGTGCTCTGTCCGCTGGTTGGGCATAGCGATGGGTTTGAGATCGATTTCGATCAGCTGCGCACAAGCGTCGATCGCACTACGCGGATCCTGCTACTGTGCAATCCACATAATCCGAGCGGTCGATGTTTCTCAGGCACCGAACTCGAAGGTCTTGCGGAACTCGCTAATGCCAACAATCTGGTGATCATTTCGGACGAAATTCACGCCGATCTGGTGTTTGAACCGCACCGCCACATCCCGATCGCCAGCCTGTCACCCGACATCGCCAAGCGCACAGTGACCTTAATGTCGGCGAGCAAGGCCTTCAATATTGCCGGGATCTGCATGGCGTTTGCGGTGTTTGGAAGCGAGGTGCTGGCGAAGAAATTCGCAATGATCCCGCGACATGCACGCGGTGCGATCTCGGCGCTCAGCATCGCCGCCGTCACCGCTGCGTGGACCGAAGGGCAACAGTGGTTGGATGAAGTCATGATTTACCTACGTGGCAACCGCGACTTTCTTGCCCGCCATGCGCGTGCCCAGTGGCCGCAGGCACACCACGTTCCGCCGCAGGCGACTTATCTCGGGTGGTTCGATTTTCGCCAATATGAGTTATCACCTAACCCGCAGGCTTATTTTCTGGAGCACGCAAAGGTAGGATTAAGTAACGGCGCTCTATTTGGTGATCCCGGTCGCGGATTCGTGCGCCTGAACTTCGCGACTTCACGGCGCATTTTGGAGCAGATAACCGATCGAATGGATGTGGCGCTGGCGGCGGCGAAATAATGGGTTGCTTCGGGCAGCGCAAATTGGCCCGTCGGTCGGGTTCGCCGAGCGTCATAGGTTAGTTCTTAAGGCACGATATCCCCAACACCGTCAGAATTAACCACAGCGAACACTAACAACACGGAGATAAGAAAACATGTTCTTTTTATAGGTTAAATTCCTTAGTGTTCTCCGTGGTTATATCTTGATGCGCGGGTAACTATTTTGATGCTTAAGATTCCAATTATAAGCGCAGCGAAACCCGGCGAAAAATCAATTTCGGCGTAGCTCGCGCGAATTAGTTATTGGCGATAAACCCATTTCAATAACGCATTTTGTATTTCAATCCCGGGTCCCTTATGTACGTTGTTGTGGTTGATCAGCAGCACGATGGAGTAGGTCTTCCCGCTGGTGGCGACGACGTAACCGACGATTGCGCTGACGCCATCTAAGCGGCCCGTCTTGAGATGCATGTGACCGGCCTCTGGACGCCCGCGAAATCGTCGCCGCGTGGTGCCATCGAGGCCATTGATCGACATTGAGGCGATGAATTCTGGCATATAAGGGCTGCGGTAAGCGTGGCGTAGCAAACCAGTCATCAGTTCGGCGGTGGTTCGGGTATCGCGCGATAAGCCCGCGCCGTTGTCGATATGCAAGTCGGTGTCGTCGAGGCCGTTGTGTCGCAAGTAATCGCGCAACACCTCGATCCCCTGGTCTTTAGTGACGGGCGGGTCGAATTTGGCAGTGGCGAGTGAATACAGGAGCAATCGGGTCATCACGTTGTTGCTCCACTTATTAACCGCACGGATAATTTCGCCCAACGGGCGGGATTGCCACACGACGAGTGGGCGCCCATTTTCCGGCGCCAGGCCTTCGCGAAATCCGCCAGATATCGTTCCACCCCAATGGCCCCAGAGGCGTTGAAAAGTTCCGAACGCATAAGACGCGGGCTGTAGCACGCTGCGATGCATCGTGTGCGAACGGCAAGCGGACGGGAACTGACCCGAAAAGACCACCCGATCGGCGACGGCCGGATCGGGAACGTCCATGGTGATGCCTAGCTCGTATCCGCGGCAAGGTCCCTTGATGATCGACAGGCGGTTGGTAATTGTTAGATTCGGTAGTTCGGGGCGGGCACGGATGCGCACATGTTTGCCGTCGCCGGCCGGGGTAAACCCAAATTCCACTGCCTTGAAATTTACCAGCGCTGCGCTTGGGATCACGTTGTACAACCGATGCGGCTGTCGATCGAACGCCCCGGGGTCAAGCATGGGTACCGCGAAGTGGGAATCATCGATCACCAGATCGCCGTTTATCGTTGCTACCCCCTGGTCGCGTAACGCGCCCAGCATCTTCCAGAACTCTTCCACGACGAGATACGGGTCGCCGTACCCCTTTAAGACAAGATCGCCATCGAGTACGCCATTATTTATTGGACCGAGCGCATAAAGTTCTGTGGGCCAGGTA
>Ga0114950_10001397_pt1 | contig 18110 bp, 14 predicted proteins | sample N075metaG_FD_83503 | JGI IMG/M metagenome (GOLD analysis project Ga0114950, IMG submission 83503) | Deep subsurface microbial communities from Kermadec Trench to uncover new lineages of life (NeLLi) - N075 metaG | ecosystem: Environmental > Aquatic > Marine > Ocean trench > Sediment | place... | reverse complement strand
TGATATTGACGGAGGGTTTTTTCGCTTCGAGAAAAAATTTTCGCGTGCCACCGATGCGGAAGGAGTAGTCGGGTGCTTTGGTCGCTCCACCGATTTTTATTGCGTCTTCATGGAAAACATCCTTATAAGCTTCGGCATAGCCCTGCTTGTTTTTTACATCCCAGCCTAGCAGTTCAAAAAACGGGTCGATGAATTCAACCCGCACCTGGGTCTCGTTGTATTTCCCGGAAAGATAGGATTCCCGGTTGCGGTCGAATTGTTCGACTAGTTTGTTGAGTTCATCCAATGTGGACATTTAGTAGTTTCCCCTCACATCAAGTTTCGTGAATCCGAACAAAAGTACACATTAAGGGAAGAATTGTCAATCTGCGGACCGTGGAAACAGTATGGTGTGCCAAAAATTCATTTTACCCAACACCCCTGAATGTATAAGCCCCCCGGCCCCCTTCGGAGAAGGGGAAGATTTCAAATCTTCTGGATGAGGGTTTTCAGGTCGGCGAGGGAATCGATCATGGCGTCGGGACTAAACGTCCGCATTTCTTCGGGATCGCCGTTGCCAAAGGTGACGACACAGGTTTTCGTTCCTGCGGCTTTGCCAACTTGGATGTCCACGACGCTGTCTCCGACCATCAAGGTTTGGTCTGCGGAAACGTTGGCGGTTGCGATCAACGTGAGCAGGCCTTCGGGATCGGGTTTCTTGGTGCCTACGGTATCGCCTCCGACCACGCCGAAAAAATAATGCTCGGCTTTCAGCTCTACAAGAATCTTGCGGACAAAATCTTCCGGTTTGTTGGAGCAGATCGCTTGCTTGCGATCTGAAAAATATTCCAGGATTTCGCGACCGTGAGGATAGAAATCGGTTTGATCGGTGAGATGCTCCCCGTAGTATTTGCGAAACAGTTGCACGGCTTGCTGAACATCATTGTCCGAAACATCAGGAAGGGATCGGCGCAGGAGGTTGTCCACTCCGTGACCCACGTATTGCTGAATCGTGGCAACGGGCAGTTCCGCAAGGTTCAATTCGCGCAGGGTGAGGTTGACTCCGAGGGCAATGTCTTCCAGGGTATCCACCAAGGTGCCATCGAAATCGTAAACGATGAGGGAAATGTTTTTCAATGCAAGTTACGCAATTTTTATATTAAAACTGGACTAGCGTCCAGAGGCAACTGTTTAATCGGATAGGGTATCGGTGTAGCGGTAGGCTTTGACGATATTACTTTCATCGAACAGGATGACAAGGTCTTTCGATTTGCCATCGCCGATGGCTTGCCATGTATCATACTGGTAGGTCCACATGGTGTGACCGTTTTCATTGCCTTCTTTGTAAGGGACACCAAACCAGTCGAGAATTTGAGTTTGGTTGGTTTGGTTGTTCTGAATATTTTTCACCCTGGAGGAATCAAAATTTTTCCCTACGGTTCCACAGCTAACTGCGACAGTAATAAATAGAATAGCCAAGAAGCTTGCCAGAATACGTTTCATATTGATCCTCCTCGAAATTCCAGGGGTTGGTAATTTTTGTTTGTTAGCAGAAGCAGAAATATCTCCAAAGTCCAGAATGTATTTCTGCGGAGTTCAGTCTACCAGAATCGTTAAAATAAGTGTAATCTTATGATACTTGAAACAAATTAGTGCCAAATAATCCAGGCTTACATTATTTTGTGATTCAGCTCACATCTAAAATTATGAAATGGAGATTCGCCGGATGCGCATAAAATTTCCCCTCGGCCCACTGCTGATTTTATTAGCCGCTACTTTGATGGCCGGTTGTACAGGCATGCAAAATGCCTCTGATCAATCCCGGACTTCGCCGCAGGAGAACCCCTTTGTCGCCGATGGCTACCTGGAAACTCCTCCCAATCTGGGAAACAAGGGTTATTCGGTAGAGAAAATTGCTGACAATGTTTATTTTTTCACAACTGGCACTTACAACAATATTTTTATAGTGACCGAAGAGGGCGTCATCGCTACAGATCCGATCCGTGGCAAGGGACCTTTGCTCCAACAAGCCATTGCGGAAATCACCGATCAGCCAGTAAAGTTTTTAATCTATTCGCATCCACATCTGGATCATATTGGCGATGCGCATCTATTCGCTAAGGGAGCGCAGATCATCGCGCATCAGGAGACAAAAAAACTTCTGCAAAGGTACAAAGACCCAAACCGCCCACTCCCGGAGACCACCTTCCAGAAAAACTATTCGCTTCGCCTCGGCGGAGTGCAGGTCGATTTGATTTATCCCGGTGAAGGCCACGACAAGGGAAATATCATGATCCATCTGCCTGGGCGCAAGGTGCTGATGTTTGTGGATGTTGCCACGCCGAAAGCGGTGCCGTTTAAAAATTTCTCAACGACAGATATTTACAGTCATGTGCGTGGTCTTGAACGGGCGTTAAAACTGGATTTCGATATTTATGTTGCCGGCCATTTGCATCGTCCCGGAAAACGGGAAGAAATGCAGGAGGTATTGAAATATTATAAGGATTCCAAAAGAGCCAATAAAGCCGCGCTCAAGGCCGTGCCTTTCAGCAAGGTGCGGGCACGATCAAAAACCAGGGATGTGGAGCGTCTCTTCGGCGAATACTATCAGGCAGTGTCTGCGGAATGCACGCGGATTTTAAGAAAGAAATGGAAATCGCGCTTGATGGGATTCGAAGCTTTTGCGCCGGGACATTGCGATGTCTGGACAGGATTCCATCGAACTCATAAAGCTCCCTAACCGTGATCCAGCTGGTTATATTCGGCGAGGATTTTTTCCACTTCGGTGAGAGTGCTCACCGGAAGCCGTGCACCCATATTGCTGACCACTTGCGCGGCGCAATAGGAGCCTATGATGGAGGCTTCCTTTATTGTGTGATTGTTTATAAGTCCGTATAAGGCCCCTGCGGCAAAAAGGTCCCCAGCTCCCGTGGTGTCCACCGCCGTGACGGGAAAAACTCCGGTGCATGCGGTGACGTTGGAATTGTTCCCGGCCACAGCACCTTTTTTGCCCACTGTCAAAAACACCGTGTCTGCCATCGCTTTCAGCAGCGGAAATGCCGCATGCGCGTCCCCAGCGCCGGTAAGGGCGAGGGATTCCACCTCATTGCAAAAAAGAATATCCACATGCGAGCGGATAAAATCCAGCAGACCCTCTTTATATAAATTCACCACAAAGGCATCGCTTAGAGTGAAGGCCACCGGAATGCTGTTTTGTTTTGCTAGAGCGGCCATTTTAATCGCCGCCTCGCGGGTTTCATCTACTGTCCACAAATAGCCTTCGATATAAACCGCTTTTGCACCGCGTAGGATAGTTGCATCGATGTTGTCGGGATGCAATGCCGAGGATACGCCGAGGTTGGTGAGCATAGTCCTTTCGGTATCCGGGGTGATGAGGACTACGCAAGTGCCGGTTCCATCGGTTTCCGCACAAGGACCGGGAAAACCGACGCCGCACTCCTGCATGTCATTGGTATAATGTTGGCCAAACTTATCGCTCGCCACACGTCCCAGGTAATAGGCGTTGCCCCCTAGGACACTCAGGCCGTGCACGGTATTGGCGGCGGACCCACCGGAGGAAATTTTTTGCGGCTGTCCTGCAAGTGACTGCAAGACTTTATTCTGGTCTTCGGCGGAGTAAAGTGTCATCCCGCCTTTAGTGATACCCAGATTTTCTATAAACGAATCTTCCACTCGCACTTCAATGTCTACAAGCGCATTTCCGATTCCTATGAGATCGTAATTCATGATTTTTAATATCCTAAAAAATGTGAAGGGGTTTTAAAATCGCGCATTGGGGAAGGAGCTGACAAATTAAGAAGTTTCTTCCTTTTTTCCTGGTTGGATAAACATTTTGTAAATCAATACCGAAAATAAGGTCACGCCGGCAATAAAGAACGAGGCACCCGAAACCTGCGCCACCAGCCCGACCGCTTCCTTGGCAGAACTGGTTGAGCCCATGCCTGGCGCCAAGGCTCCCGATAGAAGCCAGAACACACCATAACCCAAACTTCCTATTCCGCTAAGTAAGGAAATTCCCAGTTGTAGCCGGGGCGGAAACTTCAACCAGGCGATCAGCAATGAAAAAACAATTGCGATCACACCCATGGTTTGCGAATGGAAATGCGCACGTTTGAAGTAGATCCAAGATTTTTTCACCACTTTGTCCAACTTAGCCCGGTCGCCTTGATATTTTGTTTCCAGGGCCGCATTTGCATCCGAATTCAAGGACATCTTGATGCTCTCTTCACAACAACCAAAGGACAGGCCCATCAATCCTCCAAAAAGGATGGAAATGATGGCAATCAATACTCCGTATTTGATGTGGGTAAAGTCAATCATGAGCGCACTATAACATTTTTTTTATTCCCCGCCCACCTCCACATAATTAGGCATTTGTAATCCTCTTCCGCAAAGGTTAATATTTCAATTGATACCTTTTTTAGATTGGGAAAAAATATGATGAAGAGTTGGTTTCGATTTGCCAGTTTTATTTTTGTTCTACTTATAGCTTCAACTTCCAGCGCGGATGGAACAAGCAAAGTTCCCAGCGAGGTCTTGGAGTTTAAGCACAAAATAGATCAACTGTTGTCCCACTCTTGCCTAAGGAAAAAAGAGTTTGGCGCGTTGATTTATTCTCTGGACCGCAAGGAGACTTTATATAGCAGAAATAGCGAACGCTTACTGATTCCCGCCTCGAACCTCAAGCTAGTGACAACGGCTCTGGCGTTAAAAGAATTGGGGCCTGACTTCCGTTTCGAAACCAACTTGTATTCCGATGGCAAAATAGAAGGAGATCACCTCATAGGCGATCTTTATATTAAGGGCTTCGGCGACCCAAAACTGGTTACCGAACAAATGTGGCTGTTGGCCAACCAATTAAAAAATGTCCCAATACGCAAAATCACCGGCAATATCATTGCCGACGACAGCTATTTCGACCGGCAACGAAGAGTCAAAACCTGGAAAAGTAATCCGGGAGCGCAAGCCTATAACGCTCCTTTAGGCGCATTGTCCTTCAACTTTAATACCGTCACCGCTTTCATTCAACCAGGGAAAAAGGCCGGCGACAAACCGGTCGTAATGGTGGAACCCGAAACCCGTTACATTCGCTTGTCCAATGTGGCCAGCACCATCGGCAAAAATGAAAAGGCGGAATTGTGGGTCAATCGAGTAGATCAGAAGTCGCATGACCAAGTCACTGTATCCGGCACGATTCGGGAAAACCAAAAGCGGGCCACGTATTACCTGAATATTACCGATCCCACCAATTACGCGGTGAATGTATTCAAAGAATATTTGGAGCGCGCAGGCGTGGAGGTTACCGGCAACACACAAAATGGAACGGTTCCACCAAAAGCCAAGCGCCTGGTGCGTCACGAGTCCGAACCGATTGCTTTGGCGCTACGCGGACTAAATAAATTCAGCAATAATTTTGTTGCAGAACAAATTCTGAAAACGCTGGCGGCAAAGCGATTTGGCCCTCCAGGAACCACAGAAAACGGACTCAAGTTTTTAAGAGATTATATGCAATCTATCGGGGTGTCTTCCAACGAATATAAAATTGTCGATGCTTCCGGGCTTTCCAAACAAAACCGATTATCACCAGCACATCTGGTTGCAGTCCTCAAAGACATGCATTCAGACTTGAGCGTCTATCCGGAGTTTGTATCCGCACTGGGTATTATGGGGCTCGATGGCAATGTTAAAAACCGGATGCGCGGCATCAAAGAGGCGCAGAAGGCCAGGGTGAAAACGGGAACACTAAATAGGGTCAACAGTTTATCGGGATATTTTCAATCTCAGGATGGGGAGCAGTTTGCATTTTCCATCCTTATGAACGAATTAAAATGCTCGCATTCTCAGGCCAGGGGCATTCAGGATAAAATCATTCACCAAGGATTAAAATTCAAACGGCTGAAAAACTCTATTGAGGGGGAACCTCGTTAGAGAAAAAACCAATGGGGGCGGTTTCTTTTAGTTGCGGCCAAACACCTTCGAATTTTCTTTGCGATCTTCATCGAGGATTTTCTTCCAATCCCTTTTGACCCGAGGAGCTTCTTGAAAATCCTCATAAATGGATTTAGCGAGTTCCACCCGGTCCACTCCTTCCGGAGCCACCTGAATATCCAATTGAGCCATCGCCATATCAAAATCCCGGTCGAGCAGGGAGCTGGAATCCATATCGTATTCCTTCAGCGCTTGGCGGATCATCCCCGGATCCTGTCTAAAACGGTTGGCGACTTCATTTATATTGGATGGCTTGTAATTTTTTGTGGGACCAATGCCGAGATGATAAGCACAAAATAATTCGAAAGGATCGAGGTCGGCCACTTTTTTTGGTTGGCTGTTGGTATTTACCTGGGAAGATGGCCTTGGGTTTTGCGCCGACACATTGCCTTGCCGGTCATTTCCTTTGGCTCCGTCATGCCGATGAGCAGGACGATGAGGCCTTGCGTTTTGTCTCTGCCTATCCTGATTTGATTTGAACCTCCCTCTACCTTTTGCTGAATACTTTCCCGAACCGTTGCGGGTATTAGAATTTCCCCCATCGCCGTCCTGCTGTTTTTTGCTAATCATTTTGATATGCGATGTCAGGGCTGTGGAAGGTGCCGACAACCATTGGTTCACCGCCTCCGCATTTCTCCCTCTGGAATTTGGACGAGGATTGCGGTTCTCAGGAGGTCTGCCCGCACGATTCTGATTACGCCCATTCCCAGGTCTACCTGGCGGACGTCTGGAAAAATCTGATTTTTTCAAAATATAAATTCCTTAATATAAAAGGTTGGAAGCCTTGTTCGAATAATTATTTCGTCAAGGCCTCAAGTTCATCGACTAGATTGGAAAACTTTTTTAGGGCAGTGCAAACGGGTTCCGATGAAGTCATATCGACCCCTGCACCTTTCAACAAATCAATTGGGTATTTCGATCCTCCTGAGTGCAGAAAATTCAAATAATCTGCGAGCTCTTTTTCGCCACCCTGCAATACCCGGTCGGCCAAGGCATAGGCGGCCGATATCCCTGTAGCATACTTATAAACATAAAAACTGAAATAAAAATGCGGAATGCGAAAACATTCGAGAGAGAGGCAATCATCCAGAACTACTTCATTGCCAAAATAAAGTTTCAATAGACCAGAATAAATTTCCTGGAAGCTTTCGACAGTCAAGGATTCATCATTCTCTGCGGCCTTATAAATAAGATGTTCGAACTCAGCAAACATAGTTTGACGATAAAGCGTTCCGCGAAAATTATCGATTTCGCGACAGAGCAAGTAAATTTTCATCTTCTTGTCAATGTCTTGTGATAACAAATGCCTGGTGATCAACGCTTCATTGAAGGTTGAAGCCACCTCGGCAACAAATATCGTGTAATCGGCATACATGTAAGACTGGTTTTTCCTGGAATAATAGGAATGCATCGAATGCCCCGCCTCGTGCGCCAAGGTGTATAGACTATTGATGTTGTCATCACGGTAATTCATCAGAATGAAGGGGTTGGAATCATAGCATCCCGAAGAATACGCTCCACTACGTTTGCCCTTGCTTTCGTAACGGTCGACCCAACGGTCTTGCATGAGGCCCCTCGCCAAGGTCTTTGAATAATCCTTCCCCAATGGTGCCAGAGCCTTGATGATTTCCTCGCAGGCGGTTTCATAGGACATATCCCAATTCACATCGTCCACCAACGGCACAAACCCATCGTAAACATGAAGTTCATCCAACTTCAGCATGCGTTTTCTAATGGCAAAATATTTATACAGCGGTGCCATATTGTCGTGCACTGTGTCGATCAAATTATCATACACATCCACCGGTATATTTTCGGTGAACAAGGCCTGTTCTCTCACGGAAGAATATTTTCGGCTTCTGGCAAAAAAGATGTCTTTCTGGATACTGCCGGAAAGCAAAGCCGCATAGGTGTATTGATGGTCTTCGTAAGCCGAATAAAAAGTGTCAAACGATTCTTTACGAACCCGCCGATTTTGGTTTTGCAACAGGCTAATCAGGTTGCCGTGGGTGATCTTCACCTCACGACCATTTTCATCCTGTACCGACCCGAGTTTTAAATCCGCGTTATCCAGCATCTCGAAACTCGTGCTGGCAGTGCGGGCAATATTCATCGCCCCAGCCAACAGCGCTTCTTCTTTTTCACTGAGGGTATGATTGCGAAAGCGCAAAAGCTTTTCGAGATGAAGCCGGTAATATTGCAACTCATCAGCCTGCAAAAATTCCTGCATCCGGTCTTCCGGGATAGACATCAATTCCGATTGAATAAAACTTCCGGCCTGGCTTGCCCTGGTGGCCAGCCGCATGACCTGCTCAAATTTACCTTGATAGGTAGAGTGGGTTTTATCTTCATCATTACGCAAATGCGCGTAGGTGTGAACCTTGTCGAGCATGCGGGAAATCCTCTCGTCCAGCTCCAGGCACCTTTTAAGGCTTTCCGGCGATTCAGACAAAGTCCCATTACATGCTTTGTAATTTTTCAAATCCGAATCGATGGAAGACACATCCTTCTGCCAGTCTTCATCACTGGCATAAAGGCCTTCTAATGCCCATTTCGATTCTTCTGCGATCTGGTCGCGAGTGAGGGGTCCTACAACGGCGTCCATATTAATTAGTCGATACGATTTAATTCTGGATTGAATTCAATTCAATCCCACCAGTGGGTTTGATTCCCCGTGGCTTGCCACGGCTTTTAAATGAAAATCACTCTAGGGGTCCTCGTCTGCTTGCAACGGGGTCGCTCATTAGTCAGGGGGGGTAGTTATATCGCCTGATCTATCGTCTTCAAATGCACCTGGAGTTTAGATTTTTTCTCCGTAAGAGCCGACAAACGTTGTCGATCTTTTTCGATTACTTCTGGGGGCGCTTTTTGAACGAAATTCTTATTGGAGAGCTTCTTATCTAAAACTATGATATCTTTTTCCATTTTTTTCAACTCTTTTTCTATACGATTCTTCTCTTCTCCAAAATCCATCATGCCTTCCAGGGGCACAATGATGTCCATACCATCAAATATCGAAGACGCCGCCACCTTGGGTTTTTCAGCTGATTTGTCGACGGTGATCTGCTCCACCCTGGCTAATTCCCTGATATATCGCGAGTAATTGCGAATGATATCTTCTTTCTCAGCATCCCCCGACCGGACTATTAGGGTCAAACGCAAAGCGGGACTCAGGTTCATCTCGCCACGGATGTTGCGCACACTGGTGATGACACCCATAACAAGATTCATTTTATTTTCCGTGGCACGGTCGCTACGCGACTCCAGAAATTTTGGAAATGACGATTTCATGATGCTATCGCCTTCGCTCGGAAGTTTTTGCCAGATTTCCTCGGTGATGAAAGGCATGAAAGGATGCAACAATTTCAGGCTGGTTTCCAGCACGTGGACCAAAACATTTTGCGCACTTTTCCTATGCGGATTCTCTTTAAACAATGTGGATTTGGAAAGTTCAATATACCAATCACAGAATTCGTTCCAAATAAATTTATAGACCACCGAAGCCGCCTCATTAAACTTGAAAGCTTCTAACGCTTCATTCACCTCGTGGCAAGCTTGGTTGAGACGACTCAATATCCATCGGTCCGCCGCAGACAATTCTAATGAATCATCTAACTCGCAGGTCCCCTGGTAATCCTCCAGATTCATGAAGACGAAGCGGGAGGCGTTCCAAAGTTTATTGCAGAAATTGCGGTAGCCTTCGATGCGATCCTCCGCCAACTTGATATCTCTTCCCTGTGCCGCAAACGCCGCCAGGGTAAAACGCAGAGCATCGGTGCCATATTGATCCATCATCACTAACGGATCAATGACATTGCCTTTGGTCTTGCTCATCTTCTGGCCTTCCGCATCCCGGATCAGCGCGTGAAGATAAACTGTATCGAAGGGAATCTCGCCACGAATTTTTATTCCCATCATGATCATACGTGCCACCCAGAAAAACAGAATATCGAATCCCGTGCACAAGACCGAAGTGGGATAATATTTTTTAAGAGAAGCGGTTTCTTCCGGCCAACCCAAGGTTGAAAACGGCCATAACCCCGAACTGAACCAGGTATCGAGAACATCCGTTTCCTGAACAAGATCCTGGCCTTTGCACTCGGGACAGCTTTCAGGCGCTTCACGGGCAACGATCATTTTGGAACAAGACGAACAGGTCCACGCAGGTATCTGGTGCCCCCACCAGATTTGCCGGGAAATGCACCAGTCGCGAATATTTTCCATCCACTCGTAATATGTTTTTTTCCAGAATTCGGGAACGATCTTGATCGTGCCATCGCGCACGGCCTTCAAGGCAGGTTCCGCCAGCGGTTTGGCTTTGACGAACCATTGCTTGGAAAGATAGGGTTCAACAATGGTTTTGCAACGGTAGCAATGGCCCACGGAATGTTTGATGTCTTCGATTTTGACTAAAAGTTTCTCTTCCGTTAACTGTTCGACCAATTTTTTGCGACAGGCAAACCGGTCCATGCCTTTATAGTCATCGCCTGCCTGTTCGTTCATGGTCCCATCGGGGGCCATGACGTTGATCGACGGCAAATCGTGGCGTTTGCCGATTTCAAAATCGTTTGGATCGTGCGCCGGGGTGACTTTCAGGGCCCCGGTCCCGAAAGAGGAATCTGCATGGTTGTCCTGGATGAGCGGAATCTCTCGTCCGACAATCGGCAGGATCAATGTTTTGCCTTTCAGGTGGTGGTAGCGCTCATCATCGGGATTCACCGCCACCGCAGTGTCCCCCAGCATAGTTTCAGGACGGGTGGTGGCGATAATCAAGGTATCGTCCTGTCCGGCAAAAGCGTATTTGATGTGGTACAGATGCCCATCCGCTTCCTCGTGTTCCACCTCCAGATCGGACAATGCGGTCTGGCAACGCGGACACCAGTTGATAATATAATCGCCTTTGTAAATCAAACCTTCATCGTAAAACGAAACAAACACTTCACGCACGGCTTTCGACAGACCTTCGTCCATCGTGAAACGATTGCGTTCCCAATCGAGGGAACATCCCAGTTTCCGCAATTGATTGATGATCGCGCCACCGGATTCATCGCGCCATTTCCATACGCGCTTAATGAATTCCTCCCGTCCAAGCGTATCGCGATTTATCCCCTCGGCATGCAGTTGCTTTTCCACCACATTTTGTGTTGCGATTCCTGCATGGTCCGTGCCCGGTTGCCAAAGCGTGTTGAACCCCATCATGCGATGCCAACGGATCAGAATATCCTGCAGGGTGTTGTTGAAGGCATGGCCCATATGCAGGGACCCGGTAATGTTGGGCGGTGGAATGACGATGGTATAAGGTTCGCCTGGATCTTCCGGGTTGGCACGATTAAAACCCTTCTCTTCCCAGAACTCTATCCAGCGGTCCTCCACCAGTTTCGGATCGTATTTTTTATCGAGTTGAATCATTCAAATTTCCAAGTTTCCTGCGTCTCTCTTGCATTCGGGCATCAGCGCAAAGATGTATCGTTTTTGCGAATATCATTTCAAGTGTCAGGAATTAGGGACAACGCCAAACATTGTCTTATTTAAATCCCTGTGGGTTGAATAGATTTTAAAGAGGAAGGATTTTATACCACGAATCAGCGGCAATCAGGAATGATTAATCATTCCTGATTCTTTATCTTTTCGATTTCCGCCTGGATCACATCCCGAACGATTCCGGGGGCAATATCTCGCACCACTTCACGAACCGACAGCTGAATTTTATCCGAGAGCTCACCGAATTCACTTTCGATCAGAGTGCCCAAGGAATTATTTAAATATAAGCGGACCTGGCCTTCAATTTTCTGATCCACACCTTCCAGATCAGGCGTGGAAATTTCTTCCACCACCACCGGGGACTCTTCTATCGGAGCTTCTCTTTTCTGTTTTTCCTTGCTGGATAACTTGGATAAATAGGACAGGCTTTCCCGGATGGTATCTGGCCGAGCCCTTTTTTGCAAAGATACCAAGGTCGAAGAGGGCATCAGTTGTTGCAATAAATCTTCCGGTTCTGCAATGATTGAATCGGTTTCTGCGGCTTCTGGATCGACTGCATGGCTCCCATTTCCCGTTTCCTCAGAGTGAGACGCCCTGTTGCCATTGGGTTCGCTGTCAACAACTGGGGCAACTTCTTCCGATACTTCTGGTTCTGGCTCTGGCACGATCTCTGAATCGTCTGGTTCATCCTCGTTGACTAAAGAATCCTCATCCACCAATTCCTCTGCGTTTGCCAGTTCCCGTAAGTCCCGAACATTTTCGATCATTTCGCTAAGAGTTTCCGAAGCTTTGGAAATCGACGGCTGAGATTCGGTTGCCGAAGAATCTTCCGCAGCAACTTTGTCCTGGGAAATTTCTTCCAGCGAGTCTAATAATTCGTCAAGGGATTTTTCCTGATGTTCGGTTTCCTGCCCTAATACATCCTTGGCGGCTTCGACTATATCATCGGCGGACAATTCAATGGCTTCCGCAGGGTCCTCGGTAACTTCCTGACCAGCAGGGGCCATAACAACAGGTTCCTCGATCAGTGCGGTATCCGGCAGGGAAAAAACCTCATCCTCATCCTCTAAGGCATCATTCGCATGACCATCGGGGGCTAATTCGGAAAAATCCTCTGTCATATCTAACAGATTTTCTTCCGGCAAGGAAAAGACTTCCTCCTCCGTCTGCTCTTCGTGCAGATCCATTGACTGCGGCTCTGGTTCAGGTTCGGCAACCGGTTTCTTGTAGTCGACTGCAAGCAGTTCTTTCACCTTATTGATAATATCATCCGACTTAAATGGTTTCGAAATATGATCATCGGCAAGGCAATTGCGGAACTGATCCTCATCGAAATCTTCAAAATCGCTGGCCAGCAATAACACTCGGGTAGAATGAAAGTCATCCGACTGTTTGATTTTCTGACTCAACTCAAAACCGTTGTAGCCGGGCATTTCAACATCGGCCAAAACGATATCCGGACGAAAATCATCTAATTTATTGTAGGCTTCTTCGCCATCTCCGATACCTTCAACAACGGTATCTTCGTGTTCGAAAGCCATCGCCACAATTTTCTGGATGGTGATGCTATCGTCAGCAACTAAAATTTTCGATTTCATCGAGTTTCCTCTACGGCTCCCAAAGAGGTGGGCAACTATTAGAGACTTTTATATATATCCTGCCAAATTTTTGGCGTTTGCGGGAACATTCTATTTTTCAACGGCTTGATTATATCACAATTCCTTTATTGCAAAGCAATATTTGCCCTGGCAGACCATTTGCACTGATATCAAGCAATTTTCGGTCCAATTCTCTAATTTGGGATCAAAAAACATTCAAATCCTCCACATAACATTCAATTTTGCTATCAGTCAGACCTAAATTATTGTAGGGTTTGGGAAAGAAAATTCGTAAAATATCAAATACTTGGGATAATTACTCCAAGCTTTGACCGACTTTTATCCAGAATAGACCGTTTTATTATGGAACAGGATACCCGAGTCCAGAAGCAAATGTGCTCCAGCAGTTCATGTCTCACTTTGGGACAAGTTCCGCTTACTTTTCGTGTCTTGTTTGTAGGAATTATTCTGTTTCTTCTGCTCCCACCTTCTTCGCAAGCACGTTTTATTCAACTGGATGGCGTGGCGGATGTCAAAACCCGATTCAGTGACGGCTGTTCAACCGTAACCGATCTAGCCGGGCAGGCCAAAAGTATGGGGATCGATGTGATTATTTTCAGCGACCATGCTCGCGATTCCCTGGAATATGGACTGTCTCCATTCGAAAAACTCTTTAAAAAAACTCAGGGCGGTCCATCAATTCTATCTGCAGGCGCTAGTGGCTATTTGCTGGAAATCAATGATATCGACCGGCAAATTCCGGATATGTTATTGATTCCCGGCCTGGAGGTCGCACCTTTTTATTATTGGACAGGAAGTCCTTTCAAAAAAAATTTAGTCGCCAATGACTGGGACAAGCACCTGTTAATCGTTGGCCTGGAAACGGAAGCCGATTTCAAACAGATTCCCCTGCTCCACAGCAATTTTTCATCCAGATATTTAAAACAATTTCAGAACGTCGCCATCGGCTTCGCTTTTCTATTTCTGATTAGCACAACTGCTGTCTACCTGAAATATAAAACCCGGCTCACTTTGCCCTTGAGCATTTTGTTTTTTCTTTTGGCCTTGAACAATCATCCATTTAGCAGTTCTCCCTTTGATCCTTATCACGGCAATCAAGGCATTGCCCCCTATCAGGAAGTCATCGACTACGCCAATTCAAAAGGCGCTCTGGTATTTTGGAATCACATGGAATCCCTTTCGGGAACGCGGGAGTTTGGTTCGGTAACACTGGAAACCTCTCCCTATCCGCAGGATCTCTTGATTTCTCAGGGCCATCACGGATTTCAAGCCGTCACTGGAAGTCCAGATACCATGACGGAACCCGGTATGGAATGGGACCAGGCACTCATGCAATATCAGCAAGGCTTGAGAAGCCAGCCGGTATGGGGTTACGGAGGCAACGATTTTCACTGCGACTATTCTATGGGACCAATATTCGGATCCGTCCGAACCATCTTCCTGGTGCGTTCCCGATCCCGGGCCGCGATCCTCGACGCCATGAAAAATGGCCGCATGTATTCGGTCCGGCAACCGGATGATAACCGGCTGTCTCTCGACAAGTTCGTCGTCAGCGATAACATTTCCGGCAAGGAAGCAACGATGGGTGAGACCCTGAAAACTTCCGATTTTCCCGAGATCAATGTCAAGGTGCGCTCTATAAAAGGCGGTGAAAAAACCGCAACGATTGATATCATCCGCAACGGCGAATCCGTCAAAAAGGAAACCGTTTCGCTTCCGTATAACTTGACGTGGCGCGACCTCAAAGTAAAAAAACAGGCAAGTGTATATTACCGCGTCAACGTCAAAGTCAGCTCCGTCGACCATTTGGTGTCGAATCCAATATTTGTGCGCTTCGGTCCCGGTCCGGCAGAAGTCGCCTCGGTTTTACCTAAACAGGAGAAGGCAATCCCGACGACTCCCCCCAAACAACCGAAGGTGAAGTCTCCTGTAACCTTGGCACCTGGCAAACCATCGACAAGAGAAAAACCAACTGCGGTGAAACCTTCGGCAACGAAGGAACCACAAGTCGCAAAAGCTCCGGTGCCAGCAAAACCCAACAAACCGGTGGCCGTAAAAAAACCTAAAAACGTCCAGGTAAAAAATCCCCCTGCTAAAGAGGAAGGCACCTGGCTTACAGTTCTGAGCGATGGCGTCGCGATCAAAAAAGGTCCCGCCACATTTTTCCCGGATGGTGCAACTCTCAACAAAGGCGACCGAATACTGCTGGTCCGCCGGACGAAGATTGAGTTCAACGAAAAGGTCTGGCTAATGGTCAAACATAAAGATCAACGCGGCTACATCTGGGAAGGCATGGTGGAGGAAGAAAACGACTCTACTCTGTCTATAAAATAATGCACCCGCCACAAACACTGGATACCCTTTCCATTCAAAAACGAATAAAAATTCTTCTCTGGTTTTTTATCTCCTGCTTGGTATTGAGTGGATTAACAGCATTCCCTTTGGGTTATGAAATAAATATACTATTTAATATTTTTGGCCCTGAAACGCAGTTGGGTCAATCGTGGCCTGCCATGGCCGAATGGATTTCCTTTGTTAATACCGGAATCGTTGAAACGAACAAACAATATCCTTTTATATTTTATGGCACCGATTGGCTGGCCTTCGCGCACATCGTCATCGCCATTGCATTCATCGGCCCCTTACGCGATCCAGTAAAAAATATTTGGGTGATCGAGTTCGCCATGATTGCCTGCATTCTGATTGTTCCCCTCGCAATGATAGCCGGATCAATACGCGGCATCCCGCTTTTTTGGCGGCTGATCGATTGTTCGTTCGGGATTTTTGGTATCATTCCCTTGTGGTACGCGAGGATATTGGTCAAAAGGCTGGAATGTTCCTAAAGTAAATCTTCAGGACAGTCAAGAATACTCATTCACTTTTCTGCCTTTGGCAAGTGTGTAGAGATAGAGGTTTTTGCCATCGAATTTTTGCGGGGACATTTTCCTGGGGCTGAATTTAAAGCAGACGATGCGCACTGAAGGTTTCAGTCGATCTTGAATTTCCGGAAAGAGTTTGTCCAACATCTGATGCGTGAGATGCAAAAATAATACGTCGGCTGACCTGCAATCGAAATCGTAAACACTGCCTCGCACAACCCGGACCCGGTCCGCCACTCCCGCCATCCGCGCAAGCAAACGGGAAATCCATACTTTGACGGGATCGATCTCGACTCCCACTCCCTCTGCGCCATAGTCTTTCGCCGCTGATATCAATATGCGACCATCGCCGGAGCCAAGATCATAAACCTTGTCGCCTGGCGCGACTTCTGCAAAGTCCAGGATATGCCGAATGGTGGCATTCGATAGGGGATGCCAGGGCGCACCAAAAAATGCCGGCAGGATGACTATGCCAGCGAGCAGAAGAAAAAACCCGATGACCAGCACCGGGAAAATATTTTGCATCAATAATTCGATCATCGACATTTAAGAAAATCTCTGATGATCCCTCTCCCCACCGAGGGAGAGGGCTGGGTGAGGGGGTGCAATAATTCCTTTGAAAATTTTAGTATTTTAATATCCAACAGGTATTTGAAATTTAAAGAAAAACATAGTAAAAATTATGAAACTCCCTTCACCTTAATCCTCTCCCTCCAGGGGAGAGGAGTTATTTTAGCTACCCATTAGGGGTTATGCAAAGGTCTCTGCTTCATAAGTACCGCTTATGACCAAAAGCAATTATTAGGGGCACCCTAATTTTTCGCTTCACTCGATTGTGTAAGTTTTATTTTCCTGAACAATTTCACGAATCTTGTCGATGTCACCTGTTGGATATTTGCATACGTTGTTTTCGCAAACGTAGACCATGGTCTGCTCGCCTTCGCTGTATTTATCTTGCAGAAGCGGCAGGCTTGATTTTTTATCAGCCGACCTCCAGGCCAGCACCTTGTTTGGCATAAACCCGGAACGCAACAACTTGAGGATGGCCTTGGTGTCTTTGGAATGTTCCGGTCCCACCACGGCGATCTCTTTGGATCGGTCGAGAAAAAAATCCAACGCCACCAACATTTGTCCATAAGCGTAGGGGTTCCTCGCCATTCGGCTGGCGATGAGTTTGAAAATGATTTTAGCTTTTTCCTGATAACCGGCATCAAAAGTCAGGTTATACAATTGCAATAGATTTAACACTGACACGGCGTTGCTGTTGGGCCGTGCGTTGTCGGCAAATTCTTTGCGCCGCATGGGAAGAAAATTCGCTTCGATGGCAGAAAAATAATAACCGCTATCTTCCTTGTCCCAGAACAATTGATCCTGCCTCGCCTGTAAACGTTGCGCCCATTGAATCCAGCCCTCATCGAAATCAGCTTCGTATAAATTGATCAAGCCGTGAATGAGATAAGCATAATCGTCCAGGGAGGCCGGATGCCTCGCTTCCCCAAGTCGATAGCGGCGATAAAGCTTGCCCTTGACATCCAGCTTGGATTGTAAAAATCGCCCGGCTTTTTGCGCCGACTCAAGATATTTTTTTTCGCCCAACACTTGCGCCGCTTTCGCCATCGAAGCGATCATCAGTCCGTTCCAGGAGGTGACGATTTTGTCGTCTTTGAACGGACGCTCGCGTTTTTCCCGATGAGCCAGCAGTTTTGCATGTAAGGCTTGCATTTTAGGATCAGACTTGGCCTGCCAGGCTTTGCCGGATTCCATATGCAGGTGGTTGATGCCACGTCCCAGTTTCGGCGCGTTGCCATTTTTTTTCAGGCCGTAAACTTTTTGCAGGCGTTGATACTCTTCCTCAGTCAGAATTTTTTTCAACTCCGCGTCCGGCCAAAGATAGAAGGTGCCCTCCTCCCCTTCGCTGTCTGCATCCTCGGCGGAATAATATCCACCTTCAGCCGATGTCATATCTTTAATTACGTAATCGAGAATCCCGCGCGCCACCTGTTCGTAAAGCTCATTGCCAGTGGCCTGATAACCTTCGAGGTAAACCCAGGCCAACGCCGCCTGGTCGTACAACATCTTTTCGAAATGTGGCACTCGCCATTCCTTATCGGTGGAGTAGCGATGGAACCCACCTGCCAGATGA
>Ga0114950_10001395_pt1 | contig 18115 bp, 13 predicted proteins | sample N075metaG_FD_83503 | JGI IMG/M metagenome (GOLD analysis project Ga0114950, IMG submission 83503) | Deep subsurface microbial communities from Kermadec Trench to uncover new lineages of life (NeLLi) - N075 metaG | ecosystem: Environmental > Aquatic > Marine > Ocean trench > Sediment | place... | reverse complement strand
TAACTGAAACCTAAAAGAGATGGTTTTACAATATCAGGTGTATTGTAGAATGACCTTTCCAGAAGTTGGAAAGTATTGGAATATCCGATTGAATATTTATTCAGCAGGTATGGTAAATTGTTGAACCTTCTTTCAGAATTGTTTTTTTCTGTAACCAAAGCCTGGAAAGGGATCATTCGCAGAGGACCATCTGGAATAATAAATATCCGTGTAACTGGATTTGATGTATCCTCCACCGGGGCAAGAATCCGGTTGTAAATATCAAATGCGGCACTGGAAAATTCCTGAAATCTACTTTCCCAGTTTGCAAATGAAATTTCCTTTTTGAATTCATTTGAATAGATTTCCAGACTATTTGAAAGCGTGCTATCAATATCAATTTTCATGAAGTTGGATTGCGAAGGAGAAATAGAAATACAGTAAAGGATATTGTCAGACCAGTAATACTGAATTACCTGACTTTGGGTACTTTTTGTAAAAATATTAACATCGCTTAGACCTGGAACATTATCTTCATAGGATGCTTCCATGAAGTTTGGGAACTTATTTTTCATAAGTGCCTTCAGGCTGTCAAATTCGCGATCGAGAGCCAGGTAACTTGTATTCAGCTCCTGAATGATAATTTCATCTGGTTCAGTTTTCGCGAGCTCCTTTGCAATTCTGTTTTGATAAAATGCCATGTCAATTTCAAAAGCTCGTTTCTTGTTAAGAATGCTATCCGGAATATTTATTTTCGACGAAATATCAAGATCATTCATGGCTTGCATCAGCAATCTGGATTTACTCTTTTCCATGTACTGAAATGCCATATCTACATAAGTTTGGTTTTCCGTTATTGCATATAACTCGTACAATGATTCAATCAGGCTCGCATAATACGTTCGGTACTTATCCATAAGAAGCAATTTTGACTCTTCACGATGATGTGAGCTCATATATAATTGCATCCATTCTACAGCAATATCAAGGTTTACCACAGCAGATTCCAGGTTCGATTGTTTTTTTGTGACGTGATATTTTTCCATGTACAAGACACCTTTATTTGCTGGTCGGTCAAACAAATAGTACTGGGACCCCAATTGATCTCGTGATGGGTTTTTTTCAGGATCAGGTTCGTTGAAATTTCCAGCCCCGGATATCATTGACATTTGAAATGCGGACAGCGCTTCTTCATATGATTTAAGTTGAAGATAGATGAGTCCAAGGTTGTTGTAAACATCGGAAGTGATCCTGTGGTTCTTGCCATTCAGATTGGTAGAAAGATCAAGCGCTTGCTGAGTTTGGAGTAGAGCTTCGTTTAAATTCCCAGATGAGAGATAAGTAATTCCAAGTTGACTATGAATGGTGATTTTTCTTTGTTTGGCAAGATTTGATTCATCTAAAATCGGGTTTGCCTTTTTAATTGAATTTATGGCTTTCTCATACTCACCAATGGTACTATATACCCGGCCAAGATCAATGTACTGCTGGGCAAGGAAAAGGGGATCAAGATCTAGTTTAATTGCAGCGTTTATCGATAGGAGGTAAAAGTGTATTGACTGCTCAAATTGAAGTTTTCCCAGTTGAATTGAAGCCATTTGAGAATGGATTGTCGGTATCCAATGCTTATTATAGATTGTTTCATTTTCCTCAATGATCCGGAGTGCCTCATTTGCATGTGACGTTGCACGTTCAAAATCACCTTTGAGGTAATTCGTTTTTGTAAGTTGAATGTGGATTTCAACTATTTCCTGGAAGGTAACCCTGGAATTTCGTTCCCGAATCTGGATAGTTTTTTTGTAATATTCTTCTGCGCTCAGATAATCTAATCGAAGGTTCTCATGAACTTCAGCAATAGCGTTGTACACATTCATAACTGATCGATGCTGTTCGCCATAAATCTGAATTCTTATTTCGAGTGATTTATTTAAAAAATCCAACGCTTTAATTGCTTCCTGCGTATATCGATGCCACGATCCCCATAAATAATAGGTGGTTGCTCTGGCAGGATGATTTTCAGGAAGGTGTTCTTCAGTAGCTTTTAGCGCTTGATCAAGGTATGGCTTCGATTTAATGTTGGTATGCGCCTCACCAGAAAGAAAGATGATAGACATAAAGTTATTGGTCCAAACGTAATGTTCCCAATCCTTATTTTCCAGAAAGTGAATGATGGTTTGATCAAACAGGACAAACGCTTTATCAAGATCCTCAAAAAGCATGCACATAGGTTCGTGCAATGCCGGATGCGAAGGTTTCTCAATCCGGTCACTCCATGTGTATTTATACATACAATAAGTGGAATCACTTTCCGGATTTTGAGCAGTTCCGCCAAAGGCAAAACAAAAAAGAAGCATGAAACAAACCAGCTTCGAAATATCCATGCTTCCAAGGTAATGATCGAATCTCTAAGCAGGAAGATTTTAATGCAACTTTTATATTAACGGCTTACTCTTCCGGAATAACCCATGTGACCCTTCCCACTTCGCCAGAATCCAACATTACCTTAATTCCATGAGGATGTTGACTTGATTTGGTGAGTATTCGCTTGACAATTCCTTCTGTAAGTTCTCCGGTTCGCTGGTGGTGTTTTTGAACTACTTCTACCAGATCTCCCAGGTGGATGTTAGTACGTGTCTTTCCCGAAAGTTTCGTCATTTACTAAGCCTTCAAACCTTGATATAGATTTTCTTATTATAAAGAATTAATGCCGGAATATAAATAATCAACATGTACAAAATAGCGTAAGTAAACGAGGCAAAATTAGCACTTGTTCCAAAACCCTGAAGCCCATCCATCCACAGTCCACTCAGTGAATAACCGCCAAAAATATCTGAATAAAAAACCAATGTGAGCATACCTGCTAATACATAAGAAGTCAGGGCATTGGCTCCATAAACCCGTCCAATTTTTGTCCATTTTGTATAACCCAGGATATCTATAACCAGGATGCAGGCTGCCAGAGCCATGGTAGCCATACCTGCCGACCAAAGTGTGTAAGAACTGCTCCAGAGGTTTTTATTGAGGGGCATCCACCAGCCCCAGATTTCTCCAATGAGATACATGGTAAATCCTACAAAGAACAACCAGGTAAGTTTTTTAAAGGGGTTTTCCAGTACGATGATAATTCGCCCAACCAGCATTCCAATAATACCTGTGACGATGGCCGGCAGTGTGCTTATAAATCCTTCGGGATCCCAGGTGTATTGCCAGAATCTCCCTGGCAGAAAGATCCGATCAATCCAGGCGGTGATATTTACACCCGGTTCATAATTTGCGGCAATCGCACCCTCAGAAATCTTCCTGATCTCACCAATGGCCAACTGACCATCGCTCGATTTTACCATACCGGTATCCAGCGCAGTTTGAATCACGTTATCAATCGGTACAGGGATCAATGCCATTAATGCCCAGTAACCAAGTAATATACCGGATCCGATGTAAATCTGCTGTTTCCAATTGGTATTGAGAAAGATTAGAGCACATCCCAGGTAGACCAGGGATATTCTGGGTAGCACCCCCGCATAACGCATGCCTTCAAAATTGAAACTGGGCCATAACCACAAGAACCAACCAAGAAGCATAATTTTGGCGGCTCGAATAAACAGTTTTTTGTACATCGAACCTTTATCTATTCCAGACTCAAGCCTTTTGGTAAATGCAAGCGAAATGGAAACACCGACCATGAAAAGGAAAAATGGAAATACAAGATCAGTGGGAGTTATCCCATTCCATTGAGCGTGGAGGAGTGGTCCATATACATGGCTCCATGATCCCGGGTCGTTTACGATGACCATACCAACTATGGTAAATCCACGAAGGGCATCAAGTGCAATTAATCTGGTGGTGCTTTGTTCAGTCATTAATTTTACTTAAGCTGATAATATTAGCAATGTTTTTTGAAAGTCACTCTACAGATCGTGAAACAAGTTCAGGATGACCGGCGGGGTTGGCGAGATAAGTTCAGGAGGATGGTGGCTAGCGATTGTTAAGAATTTATACCCTATTTCAAATCAAGTATCGTGGGTAAACTAGCTCTTCCCCTGGAATCAAACGTGCTCACTTTAATCATTGAATTGCCCGCTTCGATAGGGCCGTTATACACGGGAGAATTAGCATCAGGTTGTGTTCCATCGGTCGTGTAGCGAATTTCCAAACCCGGATAAGCTGAATTTACGACGACCAGACCATTATCCAATTTTGCCCCGGGAGGAGCCAGCCGGTAGTTGTAACCTCCAAATAAATTATCCATTCTGTGGAATTCCTGCCTGCCCATCAAATTTGCAAATCGATTCCAGTCTTTATCAATTGCGGTTTCACGTTCAGCCCGATCATCAATCGACTCCCATGCTGCTGAACCATACCATGCCCGTTCTGCAAGGCCCAATAATTTTGGGAGGATGTAGTATTGCAACATATCAGGCCCCTTTACTGTTTCTGACCACAGCTGGGCCTGGAACCCAAGTATATTTGGTCGTGCCTCTTCTTTCAATTTTTCTAATCCTTCAAAATCTTTATCCGTGTATTCTTTACCAAAAGAAGTTACTTTAATTGATTTAAATACGTCATAAGGAGTGAATATGAAGGCGTCTTTTGTATCCACAAATCCAGCCCAATACAATCCGGCTTCTCTTGGGTCTTTGTTGTAGGCCAGATCAAAATAGAAGTTAGTGACATTACATAACACCGTTGGATATCCTCCATTTGCCATTTTATTACCCAGATCTTCAGCTCCCCACAAGCTATTCCATACAAAGGGAACTACATTTGAGTTTGCGAATTCTTCATTTATTGACCAGCTGCCATCTTCTTCAAAATCCTGCGCAATTTCTTCCCAACCGGCTGCCTGAATGCCTTTTTCTGCCAGGTGGTTTTTAACCCTTTTGAAGAAAACAGCCTGCAGATTTTTTGGATTATCAATTTCAGGAAATTGTTTGATATATTCATTGCATAAAGGTGATTTTGTCCATACGCCTTGAGGCACCTCGTCACCTCCGGTATGAAAGATTTTCATCGGAACCCCCGCTTCTTTGTGCATCTCAATGATGTCATCAAAAACAGTGGTGACAAATTTAAATGCTGACTCCTGGCAGATACAGATAACGTTATCCGTGTACCATTGTGCCGAACGATATTCTGAGGCATCATCAGGATCCGCCAACCGGTATTCGAGGGCACCTTCTTCGTCTCCTTCAGCCATCAATCGTCGATATCGGTATTCCATGGCTTTGATGGCAGCCCGCGAATGACCGGGTACATTTATTTCTGGAATCACCTGGATGTGTCGATCCCAGGCGTACCTGATCAGCGCTTTATATTCTTCCCTCGAGTAAAATCCACTTCCAAACCCTGAACCAGGGTCTGTAAACGGACCTGAACCATAGGAGGGCTGGAGATTTTCTGAATCGTCAGTTGTATGACCCCTGAATGCGCCAATCTGTGTCAATTCTGGCAATTCCTCAATTTCAATTCGCCAAGCTTCGTCCTCACTCAAATGGATATGCAGGCTGTTGAGTTTATAGAAAGCCATAATGTCGATGAGCTTCATCAGAGTAGCTGAGGAATTAAAATTCCTAGAAATATCTATAAACATACCCCTATGTTGGAATGCAGGACGATCTTCCAAATGAACGGCACCGATTTCAAGTGCCGGGCTTTTTTGGCCAAGCTTGTCCACTGGGAGTAGTGCAATCAAACTTTGAGTACCGTAGAACACTCCGGCCGGATTACCGGAAATGGAGATACTTCCATTCTCTGCGTTCAACGTATATGACCCGTTTACCGACCGGTTTTCCTTTCTTAAAGAAATAATTCCTTCTCCCGTTTCATCAGAAAGCAGAGAAACTACTGATCCATCAAGATGCAGGCTTAATTGTTCGGCAAGGAGTTCGGCCTCTTTTTCAAGCCCTGCCTGGTAATTAATGGTGGTTTGTGAACTGATAATTACTGTGCCGGATTTTCTGGTAGTTTTAGTGGGTGTGGGAATGACCAATTCCATTTCCTCCCGGGGAATTTCGGTAATGTTTGTGTTATTTTCAAATAACCATTCTGCTGTAGGAATTGGTTCTTCATCACTACCATTCCGATTAATTTGATCCGGTGAATCAAAGGGTTCAATGGTCATATCGTTTACTACATAGGCTTCTTCATTCCCTTCTGAATCTGTGTACAATGAATATACTCCCAATGGCCCATCAGATTCTTTGATCATAAAATCTGACCCTTCGTATGTGATGATTATGGACTCTCCTTTTTTCAATTCAAATCCTTCCTGGGGCTTCATTTCGTAAAAATCACCATTGATCCATCGCATACTTACGGGTGCGGTGATGCTTTCTGGTTTAATATCCCGTGGAGCCATGTTCCAATACAATGCCCAGTTTTCAGGTGTGAGGGTTATGTTTGAGTTGTTTTGGATGGTCCAGACAGCCTGATGGCCACCATCGGGATGATTTGTAATCAGGTTCCAGGTAATGGTTAGAGGAAGATCATCAATTTCTTCAGCAGGGGTACAGGAAGAAAGCAGAATGGCCCATAAAAAGATGGTTGAATATTGAAGGTGGATTATTTTCATGATTGCAATCTATTGGCTTATATTATGATGAGTCGTTGGTGCCATTATCTTAGAGCTTTGTAAATAATTGCTGCCACAACTGATCGTATTTATTCCATTTCACCAGATTTATCCCCCAGTGAGGAGAAGCAGAGCTCATAAAAGCACTTACTTTTCCGGAACCAAATTTTTGAGCTGCAAGCAACGGATACCAAACGCCACCATTCTCTATTTCTAAAATTACCTCTGCTCCTGGGCGTAATTTGGTTTCATTGAAACCCAGAATTGGCGGTATTTCCTTGAATTCAATCCCATCAATCACAGGATGGTTTTTAGGAACACGCACAGGGTATGATGCCGTTGACTCGATAAGGTCATCGCCCTCCTTGCATATTACAGGTAATGCATCATGAAATCGTGACCGACCCCATCCACCTTTTCCGATTTCACCTCCAAATGAATACCATCCACCCAACATGTGAAAATGCCCTCCATTATTCACCCATTTTTTTAAAAGATCAAAACGGTCGGGAAAGGTTACGAATTTGTTTCCCCATTTATTTCTATCAAAAAAATCAGGATGGAGCATCAGGCATTTGGTTTCGACATCGCCAAAGATGATTACATCGGCCCATTTAAGTCGTTTTTCAAATTTTTTGGGAGACATATTGTACAAATCCCAGGAGGCTTCTGATTTTACTTTTGCTCCTTCAATGCCTTTTAGGGCATTTACAAAAGGTTGTGCATAATTCAGGATTTCAACTCCTTTGGTAGGCCCCAAAAAAGGTGATTCGATATACTTTTGACCGGTGTGAATGCACCAGTTACCTACATGCCAGAAGTTTTTTTTCATTTATCTATTCCATGAAACCGGAGTGAATTTGCAATATAGTACGAAGCCCTCAGAAGTGGAAGAAGGTGAAATAACAACATGAGCCTGAATAAAATGATTTTGATTAAATACAATATTTTTTTAAAATTGTTAAATGGCTTCTGATAGCAAAAATTTCGTTAGACGTTGGACGCGAAATACGTTTTATGGTTGGCTGATGGGTTTTATGTTCATTCTTGTATTTGCAATGGGATTTGACTCAATCGGTATATCAGGCCAGTTCTTTCTTGGATTGGGAATGGGTATCGGTGTTGGGTGGATGCAATGGAGAATAGGCAAGTCTATCGGGATCGGGAAAAATTGGATTTGGATGTCAATTATAGGAATGACTCTTCCTTTTTTGGTTTTAGATTTATTGCCAGTTCCAGATCTGCCAGATTCATTTGGGATGGCAATAAGTATAGGATCGGGTGCATTACTCACTGGTTTTTTACAATCCCTGGAGTTAAAAAAATTTATTGCAAACAGTTGGAGGTGGATTCCTGTTTGTTTTTTAGGATGGATAACCGTACCATTTTTTTTGCTTTTAAGTGAACAAATGAAGGGCTTATTTCCCAACAATCTTGTCGTAGCATTGTTTACATTACTTTTGATTCTCGGGGGTGGAGTTTCACTTGGCCTGGTAACTGGAATTGGTACAAAGAAGATACTTATTTTAAAATTAAAAGAGGATTGATCCGGCCTCAACAAAATCAACCCCCTTAGCACCCGGGTAAAAACGCTTCAATCCAACCAAAACCCGGTTGCGCTAGGAGCTCCCAAAAGACTAATTAAATGAAGCTCCTCATCTCCCTTGAAAGATGATTTCTATATATAAAACAAATATTTTCGAAGTTTGTTCCAACTCAAATGAACATTAGCTGGCCAAATTGTTTGCAATATTCGATCTATTCCGATAACTTATTCGATCAATCAACACGAGATCCATGAAATTTAATTCTCCTTTAGCAGCTTTCCTTCATTGGGAAGAAAATCGACCCGATGAAGTTTATTTAAGACAACCTATAAACGGTGCCATGGTAGAGTACACCTTTAAGCAGGCAGGTGAGGAAGCGAGAAAAGTAGCTGGTTATCTTCATACATTGAACCTGGCTCCGAACAGCCATGTTGCCCTTATTTCAAAGAACTGTGCTCATTGGATCATGGCTGATCTGGCGATTATGATGGCGGGTTATGTATCAATTCCGCTTTATCCCACAATTAGTGCCAGCACAATTCGTCAGATTCTTGAGCACAGCGAATCCAAAGCCATATTTGTGGGAAAACTGGATGATTTCTCAGGACAAAAATCCGGAATTCCTGATATGCCAATGATCAGTATGAAGGTTTATGGAGTAGAAGATGGTAAAAGTTGGGAGGAAATTGTTGATGAGAATGAGCCTTTACAAACAATACACTCTCCAAAATCTGAAGAATTGATGTCTATTATTTATACATCAGGTACTACAGGCAATCCCAAGGGTGTGATGCATTCTGTAGGATCATTTACGCTGGTATCGGAAACCAGTGTTGAGATATTACCATTGCCTCCACATCCAAGATTTTTCTCTTACCTCCCGTTATCGCATATTGCAGAACGGATTATAGCCGAAATGGGTAGTTTGTTTCGTGGAGGTGTAGTTACATTTCCCGAGTCACTGCAAACATTTGCCTCTGATTTGGCGGCTGTTCAACCGCATATTTTCTTCGGGGTTCCCAGAATTTATGCAAAATTTCAGGAAGGTGTTCTCAATAAGATGCCTCAAAAGAAATTGAATATAATGCTTTCGATCCCTATTATAAGAGGTATTGTCAAAAAGAAAATAACTGAAAAGCTGGGGCTTTCTGAGGCGGATTTGATTTACTCGGGCGCTGCACCTTTAGCCACAAGCGTAATTGACTGGTACGCTAAACTAGGCATCACGGTGATGCAAGGTTATGGAATGACGGAAGATTGCATTCTTTCGCATTACAATCTTCCAGGTGCAAACCGAGTGGGAAGTGTTGGAAGACCCATTAAAGGAGCTCAAACTAAACTTTCCCCTGAGGGTGAAATTTGTATTAAAAGTGATTGTCTCACTATGGGCTATTTCAAAGAACCTGAAATGACGGCTGAACTTTTTGATGAAGATGGATTTTTGAAAACCGGTGATATTGGCGAATATGATCATGATGGATTCCTTTTTATTACTGGGAGGGTTAAAGATCAATTTAAAACCGATAAAGGAAAGTATATTTCACCGGCACCCATCGAACTTGAAGTATCAAAAAATGAAGACATCGAGTTGATGTGCATTGTTGGGACCGGGGTGCCTCAACCAATTGCATTGATTGTTCCGTCTGAAAAAGGATTAGCTAAGAGTAACGAGGAACTTTCAGCAAGCCTTATTGCCAGTATTGAGGCTGTAAATCCAGGACTGCAGACGTATGAAAAAATAGAAAAGGCAATTGTAATGAAAGAAGTGTGGTCGATCGACAATGGATTACTTACTCCTACCTTTAAAACGAAACGATCACAGATTGAAAAAATTCATATGCACATGTACTCTACATGGTTTGAACAGGAGGGTAAGGTGATCTTTGAAAAAGAGAATTCTTAGCGGTCTGCCTGATCTGGATGTAGTCCCAGTGTTGGTTGGAACTTATTAATAAAGTAAAGGCACAGCCATATACTTTGGCTGCCTCTCTTCACGTTACCTTTGCACTGTGCGTAATCAAACTCTTGGAGAAGAAATTTCAAATGCTGTCAGCCATGGCGTTGGACTGTTAGGTGCATTCGCTGCCGTGCCAGTTCTTGTTGTTACTGCGGTCTTAAACAAGGAAACTCCGGCTGTTGTAAGTTCCAGCATATTTGGAGCTTCTTTGGTATTGATGTACCTGGCAAGTACAATGTATCATTCACTTCCTGCAGGAAAGGCAAAAAGGGTATTTCAGATACTGGATCACTCAGCAATTTATATTCTGATTGCCGGTACTTACACCCCTTTTACACTTGTAGTTCTCCAGGGTGCGTGGGGTTGGACACTATTTGGAATTGTCTGGAGCCTTGCTATTATGGGTGTTGTTTTTAAAACAACAGGTTATTTAAAACAAGGTCATTGGTCCACTGTTTTATACGTTTTAATGGGATGGGTTGTTGTTATTGCTATAAAACCATTAGTCTCTCAACTCTCATTTTGGGGTATTGTATTGTTAGCACTAGGAGGATTGTGCTATTCTCTGGGTGTGTATTTTTTTGTAAAAGATAACAAGAGGTATTACCATTTCATTTGGCACCTTTTCGTTTTAGCCGGCAGCGTTTGTCATTTTTTTGCAGTGCTTTATTATTCTTAAACACTAGAACTTCTTTTTGAAAAGTATATCAAAAGTTCGATCAACTTTAACTTCTTGTAGTATCCCATTGTCGTATCTGTAGGTGTTTTTTCGATTCCCGGGTAAGAATAGCTTATATTGATGGTCTCCTAAATCTTCCAGATATGACATTTCCAGAAATGTTTCAGAATATACAGAATCTACATTTACCGGTTCCTGAAAATACAGCTTAACAGTACTGAAAAGTACGGGATTTTCCTCCATTTCGATTTTGTCCTGATGATGACATTTGTACCCATTATCATCTTTCCAGAATTTGCTCAATGCTTTCACATCATCATTCATTTTATTGATGGACACACTTGATTCCAACGTATCATTGATATAAATAACTGTCATTTCAGACGTACGGTGGTATTTCCAAATGATTCTGAAAGTGGCGTCTGATACCACCTTGTAAACCTCACGATTCTGAATTAACTCTTTGTTAGCAGTAATTTCTCCAATCTCCTTGGATCCAATATTGATGGTGAATTCCACCTGTTGTCCATGAATGGAAAGGCTGAATAAAAGAATGGAAAGGGTTAAAAAATAACGCACCGACGAAGATAATTTTTAATTCAGAATTTAAAAGTCAATTGTCGTTAAATGCGCAGTTCTTTAAATAAGTAACCTCGGATCAAGTGATATTGAGTTTTGGGTTGATCTATTGCTTTTTTGTACCCTTAACCCCATGAATCGCCTGCGCACGCCGGGGATCATCAGGCCAGGAATGCTTGGGGTATCGTCGTTTCAATTCTTTACGTACTTCAAAATAAGTGTTATCCCAGAAACTTTTTAGATCAGAGGTTATCTGAACAGGTTTGAATCCTGGTGATAGCAGGTGAAGGATTACCGGTGTTTTACCATCATTTACCTTGGGAGTTTTTTCAAGACCAAATACTTCCTGAAGCCGTACCGACAGCACGGGAGGTGCGCCCATTGGTTGATATTCAATTTTTACACTTGAACCACTTGGAACCTGCAATTTTTCCGGAGCAAGTTTCGGTAACATTTGTTGCAGGTCATGGGGTAAATGGTGGTGCAGTATTTCTACAAGATTTAATTTTTTAAGGTCTTCAGGTTTCTTGACAGAACTTAAATAAGGAGTGAGCCATTCTCTGTTTGTTTGCAAAAGTGTAGTCGTGGATACATCAGGCCATCCATCATTAATTCGCCATTTCCGTAAACTCAAGACCCTGTTTTGCCATTGATTTACTGAATCAGTAAAGGAAAGAAGCCGTTCACCCTCCTTACCAATGGCTTCTGAAATAGCTTCAACAAGATGTGTATCATCCGGGTCAGGAAGTGGTTTTGACTGCAAAACGATATTCCCTATTCTAAGGTCTTCGGTGGCAATGAGCCCGCCTTTTTTGGTATTCCATGTGATTACCTCCTCCTTTTTAACAAGGGGAGCCAGGTCACGTGGGTTTAGCGGTGATGCCATAAAAATTTTACCCATTCCATCGCGTGCGTCCATATTGGCAATAGCTAACCAGGGTTCATGAGCCAGGTCATCTTTATGACCGGCCATTGCCAAATTTCCATTGGACAACTGAAATTGTGCATTGTTTCCAGGTCTTGCATGTGCGATTCGTTCTGGATAAGCCTCAGCTAGCAGTACACCTGTTTCGTACACATCGATGGGTTCGTTGTCTTGCTCCTCATCAAAGAGGTTTCTGTATGAGGAGGCAATCTTTTCTATTCTGCTCATTCTGCCTCCCTCGCCCCCTCCCCGTCCCCGTCCCCGTCCCTTGTTTTCTTTTCGAAACCTCCTTAAAGCTTCAATCCGAAGATTAATATCAATCCCCGCTTCACGAGGTAGTGGGTCACGCTCTTCCAGGATGGCTGCAATATCTGTTGACAGTGGTAATTGATCGTCTTTCTCTGCCCGAATTAGCATATGAGCAATCCGTGGGTGGCAAGGCAGCGAATGCATGCGTTCGCCGTGCGGTGTTAATCTACCATTTTCTAAGGCGTGTAGCTGGTGAAGGGTTTCCGTTGCCTGCGCAATTTTACCTTTTGGAGGAGGAGTTAACCAGGTTAATTGAGAAGCATCCATGATTCCCCATTGAGCAAGATCCAAAACCAGGGAAGCTAAGTCTGTTTCGAGAATCTCCGGGGTTCTATGTCCTTCGAGCTGAGAATGAGTTGCTTTTGACCACATTCGATAGCAAATTCCAGGAGCGAGACGACCTGCCCGCCCGGCACGTTGATCCGCAGAATCTTTTGAAATAAGGATTGTTTCCAACCTTGACAATCCTGATTTTGGATCAAATTTTGAGGTTCTGCCGTACCCTGAATCCACAACTATTTTTACACCTTCAATGGTTAAACTTGTTTCTGCAATTGAGGTGGCAATCACAACTTTCCGTTTACCGTTTCTATCAGGACGCAATGCCCTAAGCTGTTTATTAAAGGGAAGCATTCCATACAAGGGATGGATCATAAAGCTTCGTAATTCCTTCCGTAGAATTTCTTCGCATTTCGTAATCTCAAATTGACCCGGGAGAAATACCAATACATCACCATCGTGATCCTTGACCGCTTTCATTACTGTTCTTGCGGTTAGTTCAGGAATCATTTGTTTGTCTTGTTGGCCAACATACCGGATATCTACGGGATATTGTTTTCCAAGACTCTGGGCTACGGGAGCTTCAAGTATTTCAGTAAGTTTTGGAATGTCAAGTGTAGCAGACATCACCAGCATTTTTAATTCCGGACGGAGTACCTGCTGTGTTTCACGGAATAAAGCCATTGCCACATCAGCATAGATGCTTCGTTCATGGAATTCATCAAAAATCACCGCACCTACTCCATCGAGTTCACGGTCATTGTGGATCATTCTTGTTAGAATGCCTTCAGTCAGTACTTCAATCTTTGTATTATCAGACACCCTTTGCTCAAATCTGATTCTATATCCAACGGTTTGCCCAACATCTTCTCCAAGAAGGGATGCCATCCGTGCGGCAATTGTTCTGGCAGCTAGTCTTCGTGGCTCCAGCATCAGGATTTTTTGACCTTTCAACCAGGGTTCATGAAGAAGAGCCAGTGGAACCAAAGTGCTTTTTCCAGCACCCGGAGGAGCATGAATGATCAGTGAATTCCCGACAATAAGATGGTTTTTTATATCATCCAGGATGTCGGTGATGGGGAGATCAATGGAATAAGGGTCAAACATGCGATGCCATTTTTTACAAAAGTACGATCGTTCCAATTAGGAATGATGATTCTTATATCCGCTATTTTAGTGTTGATGTTTTTTGATGTTTCATATCATAAGAAAGATGTTGATGAGGAGATACGAGTTCTTATTGGCAGTCCATATTCGTTATGGGACCGACTGAAAATGGGTGGTGTAGGATCTCAAAGATTTATTGTTTCAGGAGGAAATGAGGCGTTAACTGCATTGATGGAACAGTCATCTAGTATGCATTTTTGCAATATTGAGCTCAGGCAAAAAGGGGTGGTCGTTTGGTTCAGGATCAAACTGGATAACTACGCACTTGCCATTCCATATCATTTGCTCTCCGTCCAGAAATCTGACAACCAACTTCGACTGATGGGTGGAGAATGGAAGGTTATTCTAACACCGGCAAATAATGCCAGGTTGGATAATCGGTTTATTCTAAAAATGATGGGAAAGAAGGCAGGGGAATCCAATTCATGGAGTCCAGGGAGTAACCCGACAAATATTTAGTCACTTCGTTATTTGGATTACCAGCATTGATTTTTGAATAAAGTAAAAATTGTTTAACTTATTGCATGCGTATTATCTTCATTTTGTTGATAATTAATCTGGGCTTACCAGTTGCTTGCATAAATACTTGCGGTGGAGGTAGTGGAGGTGTTGAAGTACAGGTAGAGATGAGCGGCCAGGAAATCGAGAATTATGACATCTCAGTTTTCGAAGAGACTAGTTCTGTTAAGTTTTCATTCTATATTAGATATTTAGGTGAAACTATTGCCATGCTTGAAAAAAAAGGAGGTTTTGGCGCTTACGCTTGTTCTCCACCTCAATATGAATACATAAATCAAATAATTAATATTTCAATTACAAGTAACTCAGAGTTGTATGATTTAAATGCTGGAGAAGAGTTGTCCCATTTTTTTCTCTATAGTAAATATGGCGATAATCAAATACTTGAATATCCGATTCAATTATATCAATATGAAGGAATTTCTCTGACTATGGTTGGCCCTGTACCCTTGGAAATGGATCATAGGATAACAGTAAAATCTACAACCAGCGATGGGTTAATTTTTGAAACTAGTTTTGTTGTTTCTTTTGAGTAAAATTCAGCAATCTCCAATCTTCTAATCTTCAGTCTTATATCTGTTAACTAATTTTCCTTTCTTTGCGCCCGTGATTCAGCAGATACAATACTTTTTAGTTGGCCTCCTTACCTTGCCCATTTTTCCGATTCTATTAATTCAAGCCCTTCGTGCTAAAAAGCGAGTGGGATCACTTCCTGAGGCAATTGATCCCAGAGGAGAAACTGGAGGAAATTTACCAGCGTTGAACGTTTTGGTCATTGGCGAATCAACAGTTGCGGGTGTAGGTGTAAAGAGGCATGAAGATGGAATGACCGGATCTGTCGGGCAAAGGGTACACGAATTAACGGGTATGGATGTGCATTGGATGTCGATAGGTGGGAGTGGTTATACGGCCAAAAAAGTCGCTAATTTATTGGCAAGTAAAATCCCCGATGTTTCGTTTGATTACATTGTTATTGCGTTGGGAGGAAATGAAACTTTCGAATTGAACAGTCCATTGGTTTGGAGAAAAAATCTTGAAGGATTAATCCGGAAAATTCGTGTGAAAGTTCCTGAGTGTACTGTGGCAATAGCAAATATGCCACCTGTTGGAAGTTTCACAGCTTTCCCTAAAACGCTGCAATGGTATTTAGGAGGTCTTGTTAATTTACATCGGAAAGTGATCAGGGATCTTCCGGATAAATATGACAATCTGGTGTATTTGTCCGAGCCGATTGATTTTGATGCATGGCGTAAAAAAACTGGCAGGAATGTTCCTATGACTGATTTTTTCAGCGATGGTGTTCATCCGTCGGCTTTGACATATAAGCTATGGGGAGCACAAATTGCTGAGCGGATGGTTACCACAAGAGTTTGAATGAAGAATTCAGAGTGAACTGAGATTAGCTACCCAGATTCGATCTCAATGGACAGAAATTTGCATATTCATCATTACTATTTGAAGTTTTCATTCCCCCCGGCCGTTCCGATAGTTATCGAGGGGAAGATAAAAGCAAACAATGCCATAGGCATCCCCCATAGGAAAAATTTTCCTGATTCTGCAAGGTCTTCTGAGTAACCACATTGCTGATTGACGCTTTTAATGCACCAAATACTTGAGAAATTCATCTGCTTTGCCAGTGGTTCGTGGCACGACTGCACAGAATCATGGTTGATCTTTCAGATCAAGTGGGGATTTGTCCTCGAGGTCGAATGAATTATAATGAAATTCAAGAATGTTTTGAGGTTGGATGTTATTCCTTACATTGACAAAAACTTCATCATTCTTAAATCGATTGTTCTGAATTCTTTATTCAACAGTTTCGTCATTTCAGCAACTCTAGCAGCCGATTATTATCATCATGTTTATAGAAATGGTCAAATTCCAGGAAATACCCTTCAGGTCCGTAACCAACAAACGCGCGATATTTACCTTCAGGCCCTTCACTAATTTCACTTGATCGCAATTCGAAAGATTTATTGGCAACTACATAATCATACCAGCCATCGAGATCATCAAGCCAGAAAGATAGTGTAACCCCTTTGTCTTCTGTAAATGAATGCATACCTCTTTTTTCATCTACTAATCCAATGTAACCTGTGGTTGATACCCGGTACACTTTTGCCCAACCCTGATCAATAACCATTTCAAGGCCCATAACATTTTCATAGAACTCTTGCATTGACTGAAGATTTTTCTGATAGGTCCACGTAATCAATCCATTGAACCCTAAACCAGTGGATGTTTCAATTCTTGGTGCTGATTCACTTATTGGAATAAAACGCTCGTTTTCCTCATGTTGTTTGAACATTTCAAATTCCAGCAGGTAACCTTCAGGATCAATGGCGACAAACCCATCGTGTGCCCCTCCGGGTTTAGGTTCATATGTATGCCGGATAGGTACTTTATTTTCCTTTAGATGTCCGTACCATTGGTCAAGTTCATTGGTTAGAAAAGCCAATGCCACGGTTTTAGGTTCTTCTGAAGAGTGCATTCCTTCTGCTGCATTTACCAAAATGATATAGGCATCATCTGCTACTCTTATAATTGAAGCCATTGTATAATCTGCAATCAATTCAAGCCCTAATACTTCAGTATAGAACTTTGTTGCCTTGGGCAAATCATCGTAATACAGAAAAACATTGGATGCTGTAATACCGAAATCACTCATGGTTCTGAACCTGGTATTTTGAGCTAATAATTCATTGATTTTTTGAGGTGAATAGCTTAAGATTCGTCCAAACCGGCGTGCAATTTCCTCCCGGTTCTTTCCTTCATATGCTCCCGAAGAAATCAAGGATTGCTGGTCTTTTTTGAGTGTTTTGTAGGCATCAAGTGTGCCATCCTGATAAATAAGAAGCACATCAAGACCCTTCGCAATTTCTGATGGGAAAAGATCCGTAACGATTAAATCTGATTCCCGGTAAATTTTGCAATTATTCCTTTTGGCAACCTCCGTAGCTTCGTCAATGAAGACATCCATTTCATCAGGAGTCAGTGTTGTGCTCAGAGCCAATGTTTTCACCCCGGCATTGATTGCCTCAGCAAATGCACCGACACCCCCCAAGGCATAGGATTTTTCATTAATGTCAAGCTTTGTGGTGCAGGAGCAAACAAATAGCAGCAGAATTGAGAGATTTCGCATGATTTGAAATTTCTCCCAAGATTAAACAATTGTCAATTATTACGTTACTAAAACATGGCTTCGTGCGATCCCAAGTTTCTTCATGCGAAACTCAAGTGTGGAAGGTTTAATATCCAGAAGTTCTGAAGCTCCACCCTCACCACGGATTCTTCCATTGCAGATTTTTAATGTATTCAGAATAAGTTCTCTTTCTGCTTCCTTCAATGTCTTTACCTTCAGATCACCACCCTCAGCGGATTTTGTCAGTTTTTTATCTAACTGTACTTTCAGTACGGAGCCCGTATTAAGGATGACGGATCGCTCAATTACGTGCTCTAACTCTCTTACATTTCCCGGCCAGGGGTAAACCTCCAATTCTTTCAGACTTTGTTGAGAAATGCTCTTGATATTTTTCCCCACGCGTTGAGCATATTTGCTTAAGAAATGATTTGCTAATAATGGGATATCCTCTTTACGTTCGCT
>Ga0114950_10001393_pt1 | contig 18125 bp, 19 predicted proteins | sample N075metaG_FD_83503 | JGI IMG/M metagenome (GOLD analysis project Ga0114950, IMG submission 83503) | Deep subsurface microbial communities from Kermadec Trench to uncover new lineages of life (NeLLi) - N075 metaG | ecosystem: Environmental > Aquatic > Marine > Ocean trench > Sediment | place... | reverse complement strand
TTCTCCATGTCATGGATCTTACGCCGACGCTGTTGGAGTTGGCCGGCGTAGAGCACCCCGCTACATTCCAAGGCCGTGACATCGTACCGATGCAGGGCAAGTCCTGGGTACAGATGCTGAATGGCCGAGCGCAGTCGCCCCGCGGTCCGGACGACTGGTTGGGCTTCGAGTTATTCGGTAACCGTGCCATTCGTCAGGGGGACTGGAAGATCAGTTGGCACTATCAGCCATACGGTACCTGGGACTGGCAGTTATTCAATCTCGACGCCGATCCCGGTGAGCAGTTCGACCTGTCCGAGAAATTCCCTGAGAAAAGAGCAGAACTCATCACGCTGTGGGACGAGTACGTAGAGATGAACGGCGTAATTGTCGGCAATCGGTCGCCTTTCGAAGGTGCCAGAAAAGCACTTCCCGACGCGGTTCAGGAAGCAGATAGCTATCCACCGGTCCGTGGTCTGGAGAAGCTTTCGCACGAAAAGCTGATCGAACTTCTCAGTCAATAAGAAGGTATTTGTCATGAAAACAGTAAATCGCCCTACCCGGTTCTTGGCTCTTGTCGCATTTGCGGTTGCCGTCCCGCTGATCTCCGGACCGGCGAATGCGCAAGACGATGGCGCACGCACTTACTGGAAAGGAAGAGCTGGCACCAACATACTGTCAGTCCAGTATCTGGACATGCACCTGCAAGCGTCCGATGAGCTGCAATTCGATCCGTCGAATTACATCTACCCTGCCGCGGACGCCGAGGCCAGTATTTTTGTCTTGAGCTGGGCGCGTCACATGACACTTTTCAATCGGCCGTCGGTACTTAGCGCTAATCTTATGGGCGGCAGTATCAACGTAAAATTCGATACCACCATTACGCCACCAGAGTTCTTACCGCCCGGTATCGTTCCAGGTTTCTCCCTCAGCCAGTCTGCCTCCGGCTACGCTGACCCGTCAGTACAGCTCGCCGTAAATCTCGTTGGTACGCCGGCAATAAATGCCATCTTCGATTATCTGAACTACGAACCGACCTGGACTCTCGATGCTGCCTTTATGCTGGGAGTGCCGCTCGGGCAATACGACAACGACAGAGTCGTGAACATGGGTTTGAACCGGTTTTATGGGCGAGTCGCCTTCCCCTTCAAGTATCACTTCCGGGTATTTACCCCGGGCTACATGTCGAGCCTGGAAGTGGTTCCGTCGGTCTGGCTCTTTACCGACAACGACGACTTTTTAGGACAGAAATTGAAGAACGATCCGATGTGGCAAATCGAGGCGCACTGGACGCACGATTTTACCCAACACTTCTTCGGCTCCCTCGATCTGCTTTACCGCAATGGTTTCCAGTCAGAAATCAATGGCGTCGATCTGGGAGGCGACCTCGAGATCGGAAATCTCGGTTTTACGATGAATTTCCAGGTGACGGACAACGTGACCATACGAACCAGCTTCAGCTCGAACGTCTTTGGTGACAGTGACATCGATACCAGCATGATACGACTTCAGTTTATTTACGCATGGGATCGGGCGATCGAAAACATAAAGAAGCTGGGTAGTGAATAGGAGAAAGAAGGTGAATTCGAAACTAGCAATCATCGCCATTAAGGTGAGCACCATCGCCGTAGCTGGATGCGAAACCACGCCGGCCCGCGAGCCGACTATTCAGGCCGGACCGAATGCAGAAGTCACCGTCGACGGTCTGCATCGTGTCGACAATTAGTGGTCGAGCTGCGCGACTCGGAGACGGGAGAGATCTTCGCGCGTGTCGCCGATCGCAAGGAACCTGGCTCTAATTTCGGTATGAACGAAGTGAGCCGTGTGGCTGTGACCAGCGATCTAAGGCGTTTGTTCAAATTCTGGTCCGGTTATTTGCGTGAGGGCGTGGATAAGGTCCGGTCGCTTTAAGTGTCGTGCATTGATTACGGCGTGCGCTAATTAATGCGGGCGGCAGTGATCGCAACAGGAGAAATGAAATGAAAGTAATGAGCGTCATTCTTACGACAACGTTGTTAGGCGCACTTTGGGCATCGGCCCCACTGCGGGCAGATGATCTGATGATCTACCCGAAGGGAGGCCAATCGCCGGAGCAGCAAGAGAAAGATAAATTCGAGTGTTACGGCTGGGCAAAGAATGAATCCGGATTTGATCCGATGGCACCACCGACAGCGACAAAGGCGCCTCCGCAGAAACAGGCGCCAAGAGGAGGCGTCCTGCGTGGGGCTGCACGCGGCGCCGTAATTGGTGAGATCGTTGAAGGCGACCACCAAACAGGCGCAAAGGCTGGCGCAGCAATTGGCGGCATGCGCCGGGCGGATCAGAAACGCAAGGAAGCGCAGGCACAGCAGCAATGGGAGCAGGAACAACAACAAATCTATACGGAAAAACGTAATCGCTACAACAGAGCCTATTCAGTTTGTCTGGAGGCGCGCGACTACTCAGTCAATTAGCTGGAGATCTGAACGATGAACACAATGACAAAGATATGCTCCTTAATAGGGTTGATGATTGCATCGGCGTCACTATTCGCCGCTGATTTCGATGGCTCCAAGCCAATACTTTGCGCGTCGCTGGATGTCCTCGAGTGTGTGGATGGACGCGGCTGCGAAATGGTTGCCGCAGACGACGTTGATGCACCGCAGTTTATTTCCGTTGATCTAAAGCATAACAAGGTGCAACTGGATCGCTCCGGTCAACCGCGCCACCCAGAGCTGCGCAACCTGGAAAACCTGAATAACAGGCTGGTGTTGCAAGGCGTTGGTGCTGAGACCGGACTTGGTTGGACATTTTCAGTAGACCAGGATACGGGCAAATTTGTGCTGAGCGCCTCCGGTGATGAAGTAGCTTTCATCATTTTTGGGGCTTGTACGACGCTTCCGACATCCTGATTGAAAAAACAGGTACGAGGTAACGATTACAAATGAACTTCCTTAACCGACTCGTGGACTGCGGATGCCGAATCATTCCATCTGCCGACCCGAAATCAGGAGATTGAAAATGAAGTACCGAAAAGTGGGAGCTTATTCCCTGGCATTTTTCCTAACCATGACCACGTTTGGTTCTGCGTTCGCTCAGGACTTTGTGTCTTCGGACTTTTTGTCCGACTACTCGCAACTCAAGCGATCCTCCGATAAGCACATGGACTACACATATTTGGCGGAAGGCGCTCCAGGCAAGATGGCGAAATACTCTGCAGTAATGATCGACCAGCCTGAGATTTTCATCGCTGCGAACTCCAAGTACAAAGGTATGAAGCCGGACGACATGAAGCAATTAGCGGACGCATTTCGAGCTGCTATGGCGGCATCACTTTCGGCGACTTATATGATCGTTGATCAACCGGGCCCGAACGTGCTGTATGTGCGTTTCGCCATCTCCAACGTACAGCTCAAGAAGAAGAAAAAGGGTCTGTTTGCCTATACGCCAATCGGCCTTGTCCGAACTGCAGTCAAGTCGGCAGTGACCACTGACTTCACGAAGAAAATTGATCTAAAGGGGCTCACCATGGAAATGGAGATTCTCGACAGCACCAGTGAGGAGCAACTGGCGGCACTCCTGGAGACGCGCTCAGGAAAAAAAGACGAACCAGCCTCTTGGGCTGAGCTGGAAGCGCTTATTAACGTATACAGCCAGCGGGTTGGTTGCAGATTGGACAATGCGCGCAGAGCAGAGGAAAACCGCGTTGACTGCCTGAGCAACATGTAAGGAGCGATATTCCAAAACGCCAGATTCATGTGGTCGACAACGATTACCGGTACTCAAGGCTATGCCCACGAATATCAGTGAGGCGAATGACGATGAAGGGATTTGCGATACAACGTCATATTCTTCCGGTGCTTGTTGTCGGCGGGATAAATTTGGTGTTGCCCCTATCCATCGGGGCTGCCGCTGATGAATTGCCCCACGAAAGCGAGGCCGCTCCGCTTGCTGATGCAAATGGAGTCAGTATTGCAGAGATCAGAGAGTTGCAGGAAATACTCGCAGAGCAGAATTTGCAGCTATCTGCACAACAAGAAATGATTGAGACTCAACAAGAAGAAATTGATAAGCAGCGCACACTGCTCCAGTCTGTTCAGGCGCAACTTAATCGATTGGCCGCAAATCAGACGGTCGACCGCATCCAGGAGAATGCGGCGCAACCGCAACAATCGATAGGGCTTGATGAACTGGTGGCGGCACAGCCGGAGTCAACCAGCTTTGGAGACGACTTTAGGGGCTCTATACCGATTCCGGACAGTGAAGCAGCCATAAAGATCGGCGGCTTCGTAAAGATGAGCATGGTCTATACCTTGGATCCGCTTGGATCAGATGATCGATTTGTAGCGGGGTTAATACCGGTTGGGGGTTCAGATTCCGCTGCCACGGACGGCGAGGTCAAAGTCTCCGCGAACCAGTCCCGCCTGGGAAAAGAAATACGGGATTCGACCAGTTACGGCCCACTGCGGGCATTCGTTGAAGGAGACTTTGCAGGAAACGGTGACACGTATCGGTTGCGGCATGCTTTCGGACAGTTCAGGCATTTTCTGGCGGGCAAGACATGGTCGACTATGGTTGATAACCGGGCCACGCCCGAAGAAATCGACTTCGAAGGCATCAACGGCAGGATTCAGGTACGTCAACCACAGATTCGCTACCTTCCGTCGTTCGGCCGGAACCTGGATCTTCTGATCGGACTGGAGGATCCGGCCCCGGATGTTACGGGTGGTCAGGGTGTCAGCCAGTATCCGGATATCGTTGCAAGTGTTCGACGTAACTGGTCAAAGCGATGGCATGTCAAATCAAGCTTACTCCTGCGGCAGATCGAGGCAGAGTGGGGTTTGGATGACTCAGTTGCCGACTCGAAGTTCGGCTGGGGCCTTTCAGTGAGTGGCAAGGTCGGTCTGGGAATTTCGGATGAGCGAGACAACATCCTGTTTCAGCTTAACTACGGCGATGGCATCGGTCGCTATATAAACGATCTTCAGGACGTCGGCGGACAAGATGCCGCGTTTAATCCGCTAACTGGGGAACTTAAAACACTAAAGGTATTTAGCGGTTATGTGGCGTATCAACACTGGTGGCAAGAATCATTGCGATCGACTTTGACTTATAGCTGGGTCGATGTGGAAAACCTGGATTTTCAAGACACCTCAGCTTACTCAAGAACGGATCGCGCAATTATCAATTTGCTGTGGTCACCCGTAACGCGGGTTGATGTCGGAGCAGAACTCCTTTGGGGTCGGCGTGAAAACAAAGACGCTAGCAATGCTTCGGCCCGGCAAATACAGATTGGTGCGAAGTATCGATATTGATTATCAAGCTGGCAGCAATGAATCGAAGTTATGAACAGTAAACTGCAAATCAAAAATGACATATTTTCATTTGAATTCCGACGCTTCCTTTACGTCGCCACTACCGCCTTGATTATAAGTTCACCGCTTACAGCGTTCGCTGAATGCGGCCCGTCAACCCAGGATGAATCCGAATCCCGACCGCGCGTCGGGCTCGCTTTGAGCGGCGGTGGCGCCAGAGGAGCGGCTCACATTGGCGTTATCCGTGTGTTGCGCGAACAGAACGTTCCTATCGACTGCATTGCCGGTACCAGCATGGGCGCCATTATTGGTGGCCTGTATGCATCGGGCATGTCGCTCGAGGAAATTGAGCGGGCGATAGACGAAATCGACTGGGATAACGTGTTTGATGACAGCACTTATCGGGCTGACAAGACGTTTCGTCGCAAGCGCGATGACGATGATTTCCTCATCAAGCTGCCGCTCGGATTTAGTGACGGAAAGATAAAACTGCCCCTGGGTCTCGTTCAGGGACAAAAAATCGACCTCGTCCTCAGCAAACTGACATTGCCGGTAGCCCTCGTAGATGATTTTGACAAACTGGCAATACCATTTCGGGCAGTGGCTGCCGATATCGTCACGGGTGAACAGGTCGTTCTCGGTAGCGGCAGTCTGGCAACCGCGATTCGCGCAAGCATGTCCATAGCAGCTGTAATGGCACCGGTACTAATCGACGGTCGTATGCTGGTTGACGGAGGTATCGCGGCGAACCTGCCAATTTCGGTTGTCAGAGAGATGGGCGCGGATATCGTCATCGCGGTGGATATCAGCACGCCACTTAAGTCTCGGGATGAGATTGAGTCAGTGTTATCCGTGACGGAACAATTGAGCGGATTCTTGACGCGCAGGAATGTGGAATTGGAAATCGCCACTTTGACCGAAACTGATGTCTTCATTGAACCCGATCTCGGCGACATTGAGACCGCAGATTTTGATCGGATAAGAGAGGCTGTGCCTACTGGCAGGAAAGCCGCTCTGGAGAAACTGAACAAGCTGCAGGAGCTGGCGCTTCCAGATTCAGCCGACACAGAAGGCCTCAGGGTCGGCCGTGGTCCACTAACAACGCGGCCGATAATCGATTTCATCAGGCTGGACAACCAGTCGGCATTTTCCGACGAGTTTGTAACCAGCCACGTCGAAGAATTTCAGCTCGGTCAACCGCTCGACATGGAAAAACTGGAGTTGGGGATTGCCCGAATTTACGGAGCTGAAGTTTTTCAAAAGGTGGAGTTCAAACTTGTAGAAGACGGCGACCAAACCGGTATAGAAATAACTGTCGTGGAACGCAACTGGGGACCGAAGTACCTGCAGTTTGGCTTGAACATAGCCTCACAAGCTGGCGGTGAAAACCTCATAAACGTATCAGTCAGCCACCTGAGTACAGCGATAAACCCTGCTGGAGGGGAATGGCGCAATACTCTCACGCTTGGAAATGTAACCAGTTTCTCAAGTGCGTTTCATCAACCGTTCGGCCGGGGTTACCGGTACTTCATCGCGCCGAAACTGATCGTAGGTAACACCGACTTCACTGAATACCAGTCGGGAAATGCGATCAGGACTGTATCGGTATTCTCAGCAGGCGGTGAACTCGCGGTCGGACGCGAATTTGGCAACTGGGGCGGGCTTCGAATCGGTGCACGATCTTTATCTGGCGAAAAAGAAGTGCGTGTTGGCGATCCGTCGGCCGCTACCGATTTTGATATACGTGAAGCATTTGTGGATTTTACTGTTGATCGTTTGGATAACCGGAATTTTCCCAGACACGGGGTCTTCAGTTCCATTGGATGGACCAGGGGCCGCGAGTCGTTTGGTGCTGATATCGAATTTGACCAGCTAACGATTGGATTTTCGGCTGCGAATTCGTGGGGTCGCAACACTTTGCTGACCGGCGTCCGTTACGGTACAACGATCAACGGGCAGGCGCCCCTCGAACGCCTTTATCGTCTGGGCGGATTTCTGAATCTGTCCGGACTGAATCCGGATGAGCTGAGCGGACAACACACCGGTATTGTGACACTGGCGTATTACCGGCGTGTCGGAGATATCGCCTTTTTGCCTGCGTACATCGGCGGGACTGTTGAGCTGGGAAATGCGTGGCAAGACAGATCTGACATCAGTTTGGATAGCTCCATCTTCGCCGGCAGCGTATTCGTCGGTGTCGACACAATACTGGGTCCAATTTATATGGCTGTTGGTTTGGCTGAAGGCGGACGAACGGCACTTTACTTCTACGTCGGACGTACGTTCTAGCGGCCGCCTTACGACACCTGAGACGCAGATCGCTGTATTGCGTACCAACAGAGAGACAACATGAAGCAACACCTTACTTCATTCGTTCTACTCATCGTCACGCTCGGGTGGGTCGCTTCAGGGGCCGTTCAGGCCGATGAGCAATTACCGCGGCGGGAGCGGCCAACGTGGCGTTTGGAGTTAGCGAACGATTTGATATTCAGCTCCGACAACCAGTTCACCAGCGGATTCACGATTCAAAAACACTCGACGATCTTCGGGGACTTCGACGACCTCCCGGGAGTGCGCGCGTTCGGAACAAGGCTTGCTCGTAAACTACTTCCTCAGGATAGCGACCTTGTCTATCGCAAGGCATTAGTCGTCGGCCAGATCATAGGAACGCCGGACGCGATCGAAGAAACAGACATCATCCTGGACGACGCGCCTTACCTCGGTATGCTTGCTGCGGAAAGTTCGTGGATAGCATTCAACGACACTAAATTGACGGGCTTTGCAGCGACCATCGGTATCGTCGGCGAATATTCGTTTGCCGAGCAAGTCCAGGATGGCGTCCATTCCCTCGTCGACTCCACAGATCCACAGGGCTGGGACAACCAGCTCGGCAACGAGCTCGTTCTGAATTTTCATTTCATGAAAAAGCGCAAGCTGTGGAACCGGCCGTCCTTCGACGGTGCGTTCGAATTCGACCTGTCAGTCGGTAATTTCTTCACTGGCATCAACGCGGGCATTGAGATGCGATTCGGGCGCAAGCCCGGGGGATTCTCTTATGTGCCCGACCCCCTTGGCAGAGGAATGGCGTATGACGCGACGCTCGCGAGACAGGACGGCCGCACAGAGGTCTACGGAACCCTGGCGGCACGAGCCTGGACGTGGGCAGTCTTCATGCCATTTGAAGGAAATACACTCGTCAGCGGAAACGAGTGGACCGACAACAACACAGTCGATCCGGAGAAAGTAATCGGACAGGTCATTGCCGGCTTTCACGTCGTCATGCCTTCGTGGGGCCTGCACTTTACCTGGACATTTGCCACTGACAACGTCGACAAAAACTCGATCCGTCCAGGTATGGAAGTCGAAAACAATTTTGGTACGCTGATGTTTGAGTGGCGGTTCCGATGAATCGACGCCCACTGTGCTGGGCGCCGGACTTCTGTTCCCGACGGGACAGTGACGTGCTGAAGACCAATCTGATTCTGGTCGCCGTTGTCGTACTTTCAGGTTTTACGTCCATCGCGCTTGCAGCGGATGACCCGTTGGTCCAATTGGACCAACCGCTCGCACTGGTCCTGGAACTGCCGCTCAGTGATTTGTTACGGCAGGCACGAAAGAAACCCACTGTCCCCGGCGTGCTGCGATATACAGATGTCGATGGGAGTAACGTGGTGCTCGATGTTGCCGTTTCAACGCGCGGACATTCACGCCTTGAGCAGTGTTCATTTCCTCCGCTCAGTATCAACCTGAAACGGAAACAGGTTCCGTCGACACTTTTTGACGAACAGAATAAGCTCAAGCTCGTTACACATTGTCGTAACTCTGCGACTTACCGGCGTTATCTGAAGCAGGAATACATCGTCTACAGGCTTTACAATCTGCTCTCCGCACATTCTTTCCGCGTGCGAATGCTCGAGGTTACCTATCGCGACTCGAGCGGGCGACGACGAGATGAAGTGCAACCGGCGTTCTTTATCGAGTCTGATGAGCAGGTGGCGGAACGGCTGAATATGACCACGGTCGATACCAATGTCGTCAAGGTCTCCCAGATCGACGCTAGCGAACTCAGCATCTTTGCGCTCTTTCAGTTCATGATCGGCAACACTGACTGGTCCGTACGCAAAGGCCTGGGTACGGAGGGTTGTTGTCACAATGGCAAAGTCGTGGCGCCTCCCGATTCTCGCGACGGCTGGGTGGTATTACCATATGATTTTGATCAGTCGGGTATCATTGACACGCATTACGCGGTGCCCAGCGACTTGTTGCCGATCAAGTCAGTTCGTCGGCGACTGTATCGCGGCTATTGCAGCGGTAACGATCAACTTGATGCGACCATTGCATGGTTCAACGATAGCCGCGCTGCGATCGAAAGCTTCTACGGTAGCGGGCCCGACGGCTCGCCTCCAAACAAATCAGCTCTTAGGTACCTGCGGGATTTCTACGAGATCGTCAACGATCCGAAGAAACGGCAGAAACAAATAGTTGATGCCTGTCAGCGCACGACGAATTGACCGCGGTCCGTATTCGACGATGCGATGAGCTTGATTTCGGGACTAACTGGCGCTGTAGGGCACAAGCACTCTGCATTTATGTGCCGGACTTTTGCGGGAGCAAGTTCTGCATCGTTATGCACGGTACTGCAATATTATCCGTGGACGCCTCCTGATTGATCAATAAAAACAATCAGTTAACATCCGAGATCTGGATTCGGGAGGCAGGGGCCTGCCTGGTTACTAACCAGGTCGTTGAACGGATCTGAATACCACGATCGAAACCCCAGCTCAGCACGGATGGTTGCTGTTGGGCCTTATCCTGTGGCGGTGGTTACAGCTGATCCTTAAATTCACGGAGCGCACTAGCCATTTGCGGCAATTGCTGCTGCTCGATCGTGTCAATGTACTCGGCAGCGGAATTGACTAGTCTAATTGAGGCTGCGAACAAGGTTGTTGGGCAGGGGTCCCGCAAAAGTCCCGCACTCGTAATGTTGAGGAAAAAAGCGGTCACCGCCTAGGCGGTAACCGCTTGATCTAACTTCGGAAATTTGGCGCGCCCGGAGAGATTCGAACTCCCGACCACCTGGTTCGAAGCCAGGGACTCTATCCAGCTGAGCTACGGGCGCTTTTGTGTTTGGTGCCGACACCAAGAGTCGAACTCGGGACCTACTGATTACAAATCAGTTGCTCTACCAACTGAGCTATGTCGGCGATAATTGACGGTGGCGAATTATTCGCTTTTCCGGCCGCTCTGACAAGGGCTGGCGTCGATAATTTACTAGGTCTTTGGGCAGGTCGCCGCGTCACGCAGCGCTACTTTTTCCTCGCCATATTTGTCGACAATAGCGCCCGCGCCCTTGCCGGGCGGCAATCCGATGTCCACGTAGAATATATCTCCCTCTCGAGTGCGCGGCGTAATGTCTGCCGGCAGACCAAGCGACTTGGCCTGCAATTCCACTCTTTCCGCCCGTTCAAGATCACCAAACAAGCCGAGCGAGATATTGACGCCATCCTCTTCGGTTGGCACCAGGTAGGCATCGCTCAGGCCACCGTCCCGCAGCGTCTCCAGCGTTTCGTTGCCAGTCGCGCGATCTTCCAGGCCGCGAATCATCACCCAGTGGCCAATGAAAATCTCGCCGTGTTCGGAGCGCAAACTTGTTCGCATGCCCTCGCCTGCGTATTGGGTCAGCGCGACATCGGCGTCCGAGGCAGCCTTGAACGGCCCCACTGTCACACACGAGCGGCCAACGACGGCCTCCAGAACTGAGGGCTCGCCCGAGCCCAGCACCGCGCCCACACTAGCCGCGGCCTCTGCCTCCCGATCCATCGCGACCGCCAGCGGCGGTCCAAGATCGGATTCGTTGACGACGACCACGCCCGGCTCCGGCGATTCCGGCGCCACCATGCCCCATATGAAATAGAGAATGTTCGCAAGCAACAACAGCAATAGCAGATTTTTCATTTACGACGTTCCAACAACTGCGCCAGGCCCCGCAGAACAAGCTGCGAGCGACGTAAGAATGCGTGAGGCGCCACCACCGGTCAAGACGATCATCGGATCGAAATCGATCCCGATACGACCCGAACCGGCCCGGACTGCGTGTCGACGATCAGGGCGCCGTCGACATCGACTCCCGCCGCTATGCCGCTGGCCTGCTCGTTCGGCATATCCACATCGATTTCCCGTCCGCGCAGCCAGTCTTGCTGACGCCATGCAGCGGCGAAACCGGCGAAACCGAGCGCATCGAATTTCTCGAACGTTGCGAACAGGTGCTCAACCATCGTACCCGCGAGTAGTTCGCGCGCCGGCAACTCCGGACTAATGCTGTGCAGATCGGTCGCGCGATGCGCCCATTCGGACTCAGCACCGACATCCATGTCCTCGGGTATGTGCACGTTCAGGCCGATGCCGGTAACCACCGTTACGCCATCACCGCCACCCGATCGCACTTCGGTCAGTATGCCGCCGAGCTTGCCGTCGAGAGCAACGATGTCGTTCGGCCATTTCAGGCTGATATTGTCGATGTTCAATTGCTGCAGCGCAGCGACCACACCTACACCGATGGCGAGCGTCAGCGCCGGGAGTTGGTCGGGCATCCGGTCAAAAGTGTACGCGAAGGACAGGCACAGGCCCGAGCCGGGCACCGTTATCCATTTGCGATCGTGGCGGCCACGCCCCGCCGTCTGGTGATCTGCAACGGCGACCCGAAATCGGCCCGGTGATGGCGCGGGTTTCGATAGCAAATACGAATTGGTCGAGGGTATGTCGTCAAAGACTTCGAGTTGATCGAGCTTTGCCGCCGCGAGACTTGTCAGCGCCTGCTGTATCGCAGACGCTTCAAGTTTGCTCATCATTCACGGACTTGCGTTTGCTACTGAAGATCATGAACTTTCGGTTGCGATGCTCAGTGCCGTCTTTCATGCCGCGAATATTGGCGCGATGCCAGCGCGCTATGTAGCCTGCCATCACCAAGCCATAGATAAACAAAGGCTGCTCGGCGGGCATTCGAGTGATGCCGATCAAGACCGGCACCGAAACTGCTGCCAACATGGTTGCCAGCCCCACGTAGCCGGAAAGAACGAACACGGCTGCCCAGACGACCAGCAATGGAACGATGAGTTGGGGGCCAAGAACAATCAGCGTGCCGAACAGGGTCGCGCCGCCCTTGCCGCCGCGAAAACGATGATAGATCGGCCAGACGTGCCCAAACACGACTGCCGTGCCGCAGCATAGCTGCAACCACGTTCTCGATAATTCCGGATCCATCGGCACGAACGGCAGCTCGAGGCCCGGTACCAACCCGGCGCCAATGACGCCTTTGCCCACGTCGATCACGACGACACCGAGCGCAAACAGAACCCCTTGTGTACGCAATGCATTCGTTCCGCCCGCATTGCCGCTGCCCATCGTGCGAATATCCACACCACCGCGGAGCTGGCCCACGATCAGCGCGCCCATCAGCGAGCCGATGAAATAGCTGATCAGAAATTTGACGCCTAACTCCAACATTGGGATGGTTCCGTTTTGCGTGAACAGTCCGTGCCATTGTAGCATCGGCACACTGACAATCCGTGGCAGCAACATGACGACAGGATCTGTATCCCTTTTTATCAATCCGACGGCCGGACGCGGCCGCGCGGGTCGGCGCTTATCACGCATTCTGGAGATATTCGATCAGGCTGGCGTCGAGATAGAGCTGCATGTCAGCCGCGCAGTCGGCGACCTGGAAGCGCAGGTGCTCGAAAAGGTCAACGCCGGGACGAGCAGAATAATCGTCGCAGGCGGGGACGGCAGCGTTCACGAAGCGGTGAACGGCATTATGCGGGCCGACAACTCCGCGCGACTCGGGGTCATCCCGAGCGGCACCGGCAACGACTTTGCTAAGGCAAGCGCGATTTCGCTGGACTGGGAACACGCAGCGCGCATTCTGGCGGAGCGCACTTCGACAGAAACCACGGCGCGCCGCATTGATATCGGTCGGATGAACGACCGCTATTTCGCCAATGGCGCCGGTGTCGGTTTCGATGCGAAGGTGACACGCATCGCGCGCTCCTACCACTGGCCAATAGGCGATCTCATCTACCTGGTCGCGATCTTTCGTTGCATGGTCGACGGAATTGCATCGCCCAAGGTAACCATCACTGCAGAGGACTTTCATTGGAGCGGGCCCGTCACGCTTGTGAATGTGAGTAATGGACCCTGGGTCGGCGGCATGTTTTATATCGCGCCGATGGCTGACAACAGCGACGGACAACTCGAAATGTTGATTGTCGAGCCGGTCTCGCGCCTGCGTCTTGCTGGATTGTTGCCCAAACTCATGCAGGGAACTCATGTGGATGAATCTGAAATCACCCACACCAGTGTTCGGCGCTTACAAATAGAAGCGGCCGAACCGATTCAGTCTCACATGGACGGAGAGGTTGGGGAAATGGCGACGCATTTCGATATTGAGATATTGCCGGAGGCGTTGGAATTGATTTGAGCTGTTGGAACGGTCGCGCGCGGCGTAAGTCCCCTACGGGGGAGGCGCACTCCTACAAGCTACGACTGGAGCGTGAGCCGAGGTAGATAGCGAGCAGCGCGATCGCCGCGCCCGTCAATTCGAGTGCCGTAATCGGGCGCGCGAAAAACACGACATCCCATACGAAACTCAGGGTCGGTTGCAGCAAGAGCGCCAGGCCGGCATCGGTCGTCGAGACATTGGGCAAACCGCTGGCGATGAACAGCAAGCCAAGACAGTGTGAAAATAATCCGTAGGCGAGCAGCCATGCGCCGTCCATCAAGGTCGGAATCACCAGCGACGCGCCTTCTGCCATGGCGGACACACCGAGGATCGCCGCCGACACTAATGACACCACGGCCACTTCCCGCGTCGGTAACGCGTGTATCGAACCCGTGCGTGCCGCGCGCATCGTGAGCATGTACGCCGCGTAAGCGACGGCCGTCAGCAAGCCGAATACCACACCAAGCCGATAGTCGGCGGACAGATGCTGCCAGTCGAAACCGACGATCATGCCGAGGCCCAGCAAGGCCAGCGGCACGGCAACTATTTGCATCGGGCGCGGCGACTGGCGCAGCAAGAACACGCCTGCCAGCATCATGAAAAACACCTGGAAATTCGCGAGCAGCGTCGACAACCCGGGGCCGATGTAGTTGATGCTTCTGTGCCAGAACCATAGATCGAGGGCGAAAAAGACGGACGAAAACGCAAGTATCAGCCAGACCTTTTTCGATAGTTGCAGTCGCTGGCGCGTAACGAGCAGAAACAGCGCCAACGCGATGCCGCCAATAAATACGCGATAGAAGCCGCTCGTCGTCGGTGAAACGTTGACCAGCTTTACCCACACGGGCGAGAAACTGATCAGCGCTGCGCCGATAAACAGGCGCAGCCGGGGGTTACTCAGGTAGCTCATGCCGCGGGTGTGCCGCGTTCATCATTCGCGAACGGGTTCATTGAGCTTCAGGGTCAGGCACTTGGCCGAGCCACCGGCTTTGAGAAATTCGGACAGCTCGACTTCGGTCACTTTGAATCCGGCGTGCATCAAATTCGCTTTCAGCGGCTCCGAGGCCCTGTGCAAAATGACTCTGTCGCCCAGATTGATCGCGTTACAGGCGAAATTACCAGCGTCTTGTGTGTCGACGATGATGCGCTTGTGCGGCGGAATGCGACTTTCGATCGCGATACGAGACTCGAAGTCAAAAGCGGGCGGATGGTACATCAGAAAACCGTCGGTCAACGGGCAAAAACAGGTATCGATGTGATAGAAACGCTCGTCCGTCAGTCGGATCGAAACGAGCTCCACATCGAAGAACTTTTGAATTTCCGGATGCGCCTCGATTTCGGTCCGAAACCCGTAGCCTGTCCAAAGCCACGGGCCGCGCCGGTCGAACAGGCAATCACCGGCGCCTTCAAAACCGATTTTCTCATCGAGGTCCAGGAGCTCGAAATCGTTTTCCCGAAACCACCGTTTGAATATCGGCTCCTCCGGGCGCCGTTCCATCGGCATGAAATGGCTGGCAATCGCCTTGTTGCCGTAAACGGCCCCGGCATTCGCCGTGAACACCATGTCGGGCAGGCCGGGGTCAGGATCGATAGTGACAACCTCGGCATATTGGCTGACCACGTCGCGCAAAGCCTGCCACTGCTGCTTTGCGCGATCGAGGCTTAGCGAGTCCTTGTGGCCAGCCATCCATGGATTGATGACGTACTCCACCGTGAAGTGGTCCGGTGGGCACATCAGGACTTGGTCTTTATTACTGCGCATGTTGGTGGTTCTTGCCAACCAAACGCTTATTGCTTAACCACATCTCCCAGGTGCATGAGCGGTAACGGCATGGGACTCGATCCATCCATGAAATAGATCTTGCTGGCCGGATCCTTGGATATTGCTTTCAGCGTCTCAAGAGCCTGCAATTGAATATACGCCGGGTTTGTCCCGACCGCCCTGTTGATCTTGGCAATTTCGTAGGCTTGTGCATCGGCAAGAGTTCTAATGCGGACGGCCTCTTCCTCAGCTGCATCGCGACCGGCCTTGGCCCGCGCGACATGCTGCTGCAACTCCGTCCTGACGCGCTCGAGTTCCGCACGCTCTCTCTCGACGGCCTGCTCGCGCTCCTTTTTCTTCTCGATGGCCAGGACGATAAAGGGCGGCAGCGTGATGTCACGAATCAGCACGGCGGTGACGATAATCCCTTTGGGTGCCAGGTAGTCCTTGAGCCCTCCGGTCAGCGCCGTCTGCAAGGTAGCTTGAGTCGCTTCCTGGAAGAAATCCTCGGCACGCTTGACGCTCTTGCCTTGTTCACGCAGCAAGGACCGCAGCTTTGGAATCAGGTGTACCCGAACGGCAGTCGCCGGATCGCCGGTCTGCTCGAGAATCACCGGCGCCATGCTACCGTCGATCCGATATTGCACGCTGACATCGAGCCTGGTCTGCAATTGATCCTGGCTCGGGACGTTAGCCGTCTCTACGTGCGTTTTCTGCCGTGCGTCGAACGTTGTCCAGCGGTACAAGGGATTTACCGGAAAATGTAAGCCTTGCGCGTAGCCTTCGGCTCGCACATTGCCGAACAAGGTCGCTACGCCAACGTGTCCCGGTGGGATCGTCTTGACGAACTGCAGCCCGACGATTGCGGCGACTACGAAGATGACGCCGAAGACGACGAGGCTTCTTTGTGGATTTAGTCCTGCCATGGAAATACTCCTGTGGTCGTGGAAATAAAAGTTGGATGAGATATGCGGCCAAAACGGCCGTTTTAAAGGTCTGTGGTCATTTTCGGGGCAAATGAATTTCTGCCAGCATGCAGCGCACGCTGCCACCGGCAGACGCTTCGATAGTGTCGATCGGCACCGCCAGGACCTCACCGTTTTTGGTCAGTATCTGCAGCTGTTCGTCCGACAGTGAATTATACGCCTGCTGCGACATGGAGACGAGGCGCGCACCGTCTTTAGTTTGCAATTCGAGCATGTTGCCCGCGAATGCATCGAGTTGATCGTAGCTCAACGGCAGTACTTCGTGGCCGGTTTCCTGCAGCCGCTGCACGACGGCAGACCGCTGCTCTTCCCTCGGGATCGCCTCGTCACAGATGACGGCCAGCTTTTCGCCGATGTTCATCAGTACATTGGTGTGATAAATCGCGCCGCCATCGCGGTCAACCGCCTCAAACGTGACGGCGTCGTAGTTCAGTCGCTGCGTGAAGTCGCCGAGCGGATCGAGTTGAGTGCGCGTTGACAGGCAGGCGTAAGCGATTCGATTGGCCCGATCGAGGACCATGCTGCCCGTTCCTTCAAGATAGTGGCCGACCCCTTCATGGCCAGAGAGATCGACGATTTCCCGCACCTGGTAGCCGAACTCTGTATCGAGGCGCTCGATGACGTCCATGCGCCGCTCGGTTCGCCGATTGTCGGCTTCCATCGGATAAAGAACCACCCGCCCGTCGGCATGCAGGCTGAGCCAGTTATTCGGGAAAATGGAGTCCGGCGTGTGCGGCTCCGCCGTGTCGTCGATCACGGCAACATCGACGCCGTGTTCGCGTAAGGCCGCGACCAGCCCATCGAACTCTTGCAACGCCGCGTCCTGCTGCTGGTTCGCGGTCGCGCCCGAGCTTCCCTGAAATCGATTGGAGCCCGCCGTCTGCGGATTGCTCTGGAAACGCACAGGGCGAATCATCAACACTGCGGAGGCGAGTTGCGATTCGGCCAGGTCAGTTATCGGCGTCATAGTCAGTGTTCTATAGCTGCCGTCGCCGGCGCATTCGGGTTAGGATATCGTGCAATGTTACAGCATCAACAGCAGATTCTGGCGGCTAGTGACGGCCGCGATATTCATCTTCAACGGTGGGAGCCGGAAGGCAAGCCATCGTGCATCATCCAGGTGCTGCACGGCCTCGGCGAACATGCCGCCCGCTATGCACGATTTGCGCAGGCGGCCACCGAGGCCGGATACGCGGTCTGCGCGCATGACCATCGCGGACACGGAGGACACGACGGTGAGTCCGGGCACTTCGCGGACGCCGACGGCTGGAACAAGATCATCGCCGACTGCGAAGTCGTCAACAATTCGATTCGCGACACCTACGATAACGCGCCCGTTATTCTCCTCGGGCACAGCATGGGCTCCTACATCGCTCAGGCCTTTGCGATGCGCTATGGCGACAGGCTGTCGGGACTGATTCTCAGCGCCTCGACCTGGCCGTCCAGGGTTCAATTGCTGCCTGGGAAACTACTCGCCAAAGTTGAGAGTTGGCGGCTGGGACGTCGCGGCAAAAGCGCGCTGCTCGATCAGGTCGAGCCATAGCGCGCAGCTGTACGGGCCGCCGCACAAGGGGTCGGCGACGTACTTGTCGACTTCGCTGGCTTCA
>Ga0114950_10001391_pt1 | contig 18136 bp, 11 predicted proteins | sample N075metaG_FD_83503 | JGI IMG/M metagenome (GOLD analysis project Ga0114950, IMG submission 83503) | Deep subsurface microbial communities from Kermadec Trench to uncover new lineages of life (NeLLi) - N075 metaG | ecosystem: Environmental > Aquatic > Marine > Ocean trench > Sediment | place... | reverse complement strand
CTCCGCGTCCTCGCGCACGTCGAGCACGCTCATGCCACCGCCGTTGCTCAAATGCCGTTGCAACTCGCTGACGCTGATTTGCGCCAACGTCGACTGCGGCGCTCCGGCAGCCGTCCAGGCGCCCATGCCGCCGGCCAGGAACCCCTTGACGCGGCTGTCCAGCCCAATGAAAGCGAGCTTGCGCAGCGCCGCCGAGGCGAGGCCGTCGCCGTCGAGCACGAGCAACATCGGCGCCTCCAGGGGCACCACCCAGCCCACCCGTTGCTCGAATTCGGGGCTCGCCATCTTGAAGTTGAAGGCGCCGGGGATGTGGCCGCCGCCGAAGGCGGCGGCGTCCCGCGTGTCGATGACCATGTGGCCGGCGGCGATGAGCTCGGAGAACGCCTGGGGCGCCAGCGCCGGCGCTGCGGGCTCGTTCATGGTGAGCGGTGAGCGGCCCTGATTGATGGCAACGATCTCGAGGACGTTCGCCGGCCGCGACGGTTGACCTTCACACATGAACGCGACGAAAGCGTCACGATCGTCGAACTGCAGCGCCGGGTTGTAGCGCCTCTCGTAGCCCACCGTAGTGGCAACCTTGCCACTGGTGACGCGCCCTCACGTGGAGCCGGCAACGTGTCCCGGATACACCTCGACAAAGTCCGGCAGGTGGGCGATGGCCGGGAGCGCGACCTCGAAGATCGTCCGGGCTCCGTCGTCCCCTCCCTGCGCCAGGTCCGGCCGTGACAGATCACCGACCAGCAGGAAATCGGCAGTGAGCAAGCACCAGGGGTCCTCGCCGCGGCTGTGATCGATCACCGCGAGGTTGATCTGCTCGGGGCGATGCCCGGGCGTATGAATGACCTCGAGGGTGACGTCGCCGAGCTCCAGGCGATCGCCACCCGTTACCCGGCGTGCCTCATAGGTGAGCTCGGCGAGCTCGGGAAGAATCAGCTCGGCGACGGTCGCCGCCGTCAGGCGGCGGGCGCCGGAGACGTGATCGGCGTGGCTGTGCGAGTCGATGACGTAACGAATCTTCGACGACTTGCGCCGCGCCACCTCGAGGTAGGGCTCGATGTCCCAGAGCGGATCGAACACGGCGGACTCGCCCGAATCCGCGCCGACCATGTAGGCAACGCAACCGGTTTCCCGGCGCAGCATCGATTCAAACCACATATCTCAGCTCCGGACGGTGTGTAACGTACGTCTCTTCGTAGGCGACAGCAGCGATGATCTCATCCCGCCCATCGTGCGACAATGGCAGCAGCGCTCCGGCACTATCGCCGCGGTGCCGGGCGACAAGCATCGTCGAACCATCAGCTTCTACGTTTCTACTGCCACGGGCAGCGTCCATGAACGTCATCGTCTACAGCAGCGCCCACTGAACGCCCTGTGACCTAGTGAAGGAGTTCCTTCACCGACACGGCGTGGCGTTCGAGACCATCGACGTCGGAAGCCTACCGGATGCGTACGACCGCATCCGCCGGCACACCGGCGGCCCCATCGGCACCCCCGCCGTGATCATCGACGACGAGGCCCGCATCGGCTTCGATCCGGACTGGCTGACGGCGCGGCTCGGACTCGGACCGTCGTGAGGACGAAGCCGATCATCTCGATCTATATTGCCGTGGCGCTCTCCTTCGCCGCTTGCCAGAGCGAATCCGCGCCAGCCGCCGACATCGCGCCGGGCGGCGGCGACGCCGCTGCCGTGGATGCCAGCGGGAGTCCTGGAGCCACGTCCCCGGCGATCACAACACCACAGTCGGCAACACAACCGGCAACACAATCAGCGGCACAGTCGGCAACACAACCGGCGACACAATCAGCGGCCGAGTCGGCAACACAGTCCGCGACCCTGGCGCGCAAGAGTTGGGCCGAGATCGACAGCGACGAAACGCTGTACGAGCCCTGGGCTCGCGTTCTGGAAACCTATGTCGACGAGGAAGGGCTGGTCGACTACGCCGGGCTCGCCGGTGCCGGCCGCCCCGGTCTCGAAGCCTTCATGAACACGCTGGCGACCACCGATCCATCGGGATGGAGCGAGCCGCGGCAGATCGCCTTCTGGATCAATGCCTACAACGCCGCCACCGTCTACCAGGTGGTCGAGCGCTACCCGCTCGACAGCGTACGCGACGTCGGGGCGCTGTTCGGCCTGCTGGGAGGGTTCTTCAAACAACCTTACCGTATCGCCAACGAAGACCGCTCGGTCGACAACATCGAGCACGACATCCTGCGACCGACATTCAACGACGCCCGCATCCATTGGACGCTAGTATGCGCTTCTTTTGGTTGCCCGCGGCTGTTGCGGCGACCGTACGTCGCCGCCGACCTCGAGCCGCTGCTTACCGAGGTGTCGTTCGAGTTCGTCGCCAACCCCCGGGCGCTGCAAATCGACGACGCCAGCAAGACCCTGCACGTAACCAGCTACTTCGACTGGTACGGCGGCGATTTCGAGGCCGAAGCGGGCGACATCATCGACTACATCCTGCGCTACGCACCCGACGAAGCGGCCGCCTGGATTCGCGCCAACCACGACGCCATGCGGGTACGGTTCATGGACTACGACTGGACCCTCAACGACCAGCCGAAAGGCCCCCGAAGCCGCCGTCCCGTGAGGTTCTAGCCCTCGCGCAGCGGTCCACGGCCCTCGAACGCAATAAGGCGTAAGCGCGTGTCCTCGTCGATCGGCACGGTCTGCTTGGTACCGTAGTCGAACATCACTTGCACCGAACGCCCACGTGCGATCGCCTTACCATCCTCGTCGCGCACCAGCAGATACTCGAGGTCGAACGACTTGCTGCCCAGCCGGGAGACGCGGATACCCAGGGTCAGGTCCTGAACGGCATGCGCCTCGGCGAGGAAGTCGATCTCGCTGCGCGCCAGGATGAAGGGCCAGTTGTCGAACGAGTGGCCGCCGTTGAGCTCCGCCCAGTACTCCAGGCGCCCGGACTCGAAGTACGTCGCGTACACCGCGTTGTTGACGTGACCGAGCATGTCGGTGTCGCCAAAACGCGTCCTGATCGGCATCTTGACCCGGTAGTTGTCCAGCACGGTCAGTACTCGGAAGGAAACAGCAGGCGAATCCAGCGCTCGCCATAGGTAACCGGATGAGGATCGATGATCACCTTCAGCACCTTGCCGTCCGCGTCGGTGTAGACCTGGCGCATCTCGCCGCTACCGTCGAGCATCCACGCGTCCAGCTTGCGCGGGCCGATCTGGGCGCCTTCGACGTAGTCCTTGATCTCGAAGTCCACCTTGTCGTAGTAACGCGTGAAGTTGCGCCGCTGGTCGCGCTCCAGCCGCACGAGGCGGTTCATGTCAATGAGTCCGCCGGGCATGGTGCCGACGCCGGAGGGCATGAAGAACAGAAACTTCTTCTTGTTGACCTGCTCCTCCCACATCACCGGCAGCGCCAGACTCAGTAACCCGGGGTTGGCGAACGCCGGATCGCCGCCCCGACACCGCGACGGGCGGCCCGCTTCCCCGGGGACCCCCAGACACCGTAGCGCGGTGGGCAGGTAAGCGAAGAGCCCCACCGGCACCGCCAAATCCAGGTCGTCGTGCGACGCAATGGCGATGTTGAATTTCCATTCACGCCCGTTGATGCGCACCTGCTTGACGAAGCGCTCGCCGTCGAAGGTGAAGAGCGTGGTGTGGACTTCACCGCGCGAGCCGTGCTCGCCGCCGACGTCGTGCTGTTCGGTGATCACCAGCCGCACCGGGAAGCCGAAGCGGTTCACCGTAAGGCGGCTGTCAACCTCGACGATCTGCCGGCGACCACTGCTGCCGCCGAAGATGTCGCGGATAAGCTCGGCGCGTTCGTGCTCGAGACTGAAGATGACACGCAGGTCGTCCCCCTCGCCCTGGATTTCCTCGAGTACGATCGACCACCAGGCACTCTCACCCGGGCGCAGCGATCGTTGCGGCTCCAGCACGTAGCGACGCTCCTCCCCGACCTCGTACCCGAAGGCAGAGTTGGCGAGCTGCGGCGCGAGAGGAACTGGCGGCGTGGCGAGCTCACCAGCCAGCAACCCACCGGCAAACAAGCCGCCGCCGAGAGTTATCGCAGCACCCAGAAAGGCGAAGGCAAGATACTTGCGTCCGTTGCGTCCAGCCGACATTTGGCCTTTCCGTGGTGCAGGCTACCCGGGACCGGGGAGAGCGGGCTGCTGTAGAGCTCCTGTTAGCCCATGCCAGGGTAGGCTAGTTGCTAGTACTCCGAAGGGAAGAGTAGGCGGATGTAGCGGTTCCTGCGAGTCCACGGATCCGGGTCGATGTCCAGGCGCACGACGCGGCCGAATTCGTCGATGTACGCACCGCGCAGCGGCCCGCTGATGTCCAGCTTGCGCACGTTCAGCGTCCGGCCACCGATCTCCAGACGCACCGTATCGCCGAGCTTGAGCGTATTCTTGGACCAATAGCGCTGCAGCCCCTGCCGCTTGTCGCGCTCGTTGCGAACGTAGTTGGCGTCGGGGTATCGAACCGGGTAGGTGGGACGGAAAAACAGCGTACGCTGCTCCCAGGAATCGGGAAGCACGTCAGGGATGGCGAAACCGAGCAACGCTGGGTTGGTGAACAAGTCGGTGTCGGCCGCTTGCGGTCGGAAAAGGAACAACCCGGAAGGAACGCTCAGGTCGCGATCACCGTGCGTGGCGATCGGCACGGTGAACTCCCAGTGCTGTTCCGGTACGCGTACATCCTTGCGGTACTCGTTGCCATCGAAGGTGTAATCCGCCGACATGATCTCGCCGCGCCACGGCGACTCCCCGGTGTGCTGCTCGAACATGGAAAAGTCGACGCGCTCGGGAAAGCCGAACTCGTTGATACGCAGTTCCGCGGAGTAGATCCAGCTCACGAACATCGGTCCGCGGCCCGAGATACCGTAGCGCCTGCGTTCGTGATTCAGCTCGAAGACACCCACGTTGCGGTCGCCGGCATTCTCTACTCGAACCAGGCGAACGCTCCAGGTGATCTCCTCTCCATCGCGCATGGCATTGTCGGGACCGATGATGTAGCGCCGTTCTTCACCCACTTCGAAGCCGACGAATAGGTCGAGGCCCGGCGACTCAACCGCCAGCGCCTCACCAACGACCGCCGGGTGCACAGCGCTGGCCACGGCCACGCCCGTGGCCAGCACGCCGACCAGTATTACTGCTCTATTGAGAGAACGTCGCATTGACGGACCCTTTCGCTGGGGGGACCCCGCCTCCCCGGCGATCCGGGAAAGGCGTGTATGAGAACAGAGTGCCAACTGGAGGCGCCTGAGTCCAGTGCGACATCCGCTCACCAGCGTCACCGTGGGCACGTAATCCTTGTAGCTCGCGCTTCGTGAACAACTCGTTTTGAACTCACAGCCAACACGCTAACATCGCCGCATGCCGCTCAAAGAGTGTTGCGCCAGGGAAGCCGAGCGCACCGTGCGCAAACACCGCGACGTCGCCACCTGCGACGGCTGCGGGCGCCTGTTGCTCGGCTATGCCGACGAAACCACCTTCCAGCTCACCGTAGACGAGCTCGACGCCAAAGATGTTGGCTACGACAGCGGCCGGCGCGGCGAACTATGGGTCGTCGCCAAGAAACGCTAGCGCCCTGTTTTTTTGAATGCCCACCACCCACCCCCGCCGGGCGCTGCCTACGGCAACGCCCCTGCCCGCTATTTGCCAGAGGAATAGGAAGGGCGCCTGTCGGGACCGGCGCTTCGCCCCACCTACGCGCCGGCGGCAATCTTGTCCCGCACCGCGGCGATGAACCGCGGGATGGTCTCCCGGACATCGCCGACGATGGCGTGCACCACAGGGCGCGGGCGCTGCTCGTTGAGCTTCATGAGCGGCGCGTCGGGGTCGATGTTGAACGACAGCACCACCGCGTCGTCGGCGATCCAGTCGACGTGCTGGGGCGCTCCGGAGACCGCCAATGCGATCAGCACCTTGGGGCCCACCCTGACGCCGGTTTGCCCGATCTGACGCTCCACCGGCAGGGTCTCGAGATCCTGCGTCACCTTGCGCGTGGCGCCGATCATCGACTCCGAGAGGCCAAGGTCCTCGACCAGCAAGGCAAGCAATGGCTTGGCGAGTGACTCCAGGTCGTCGTGCCCGCCGGCACCGTAGCCGACGTCGACGACGTACTCGGCATCCTCGAGGGCAAGTTCGCCGCCACCAAGACGAGCCAACAACGAGGCAACGGCATCGCTCGCCGGGTCGTACTCGACGCGAGGCTCGTACAAGAACACCTGGGTGGTCTCCGACTGCGCTCGAACCTGGGCCTCCAGCTCCACCTCCGCAGCGGGAGCAAAGGTAGCGATGCGCAGCCCGCTATGTATCGGCGGCGCCGCCAATGCCTGGCCGGCCCCATCGAAGATAGCGCTGCCGAGGCGCAACGGACCGGAGCCGTTGCTCACCGTCTGGACCTGAAACCAGGGCCAGCAGCGATCGACTCCCGGAGGGCCCTGCCCGGCAAAGCGCGCGAACAGAGTGTTCATGGCGGTCGATCCCAGCAACCATTTGGCCTCGCCGCGATACATGCCCCAGAACTCCTCCAACCACTCGAGGTGGCCCTTCCACCCGAAGCGGCCGAGGTCGGCGTTCTGCAGGACGTAAATACGGCGCGGCGATACTTCCCGGATCACCCGGCCCGCAACATCCGGGAGCGCCTGCGGGTCGACCAGCGGCACCACGACATCGAGCGGTAGACCGGTTCCGCGGGCCAAATCATCGGCGGTCAACAACGCCTCGACGCTCGCCGCCGAGAGCTCGCCTGCGGTCACTGGTTCGCACACCAACAGGCAAGCAGGATCGGCGTTGTCCGGTTGCTGGCCGAAGCCCCGCGGATCACCCTCGTAGGGCTCGAACTCGACATTGCCACCCGCCCCCCCGAGACCAGCGATGTCGAACAAGACGGCCGCCGCTTCCTCGGGGGTGGTGGCAAGGCGGGCTTCGACATCGGCCTCGGCCAGCGGCCGGGCAACATGCCATACCGGCATGGGCTCGAAGCTACCCCCCAGGTCCCCGGCCTCGATGCGCGACACATGCCCTATCGATGCGGCAACGAAGGCGTCGACATCGTACCGTAGCTCGCCGTGCTCGGCCGCGGGTTCTACGGCCACAACACAGGGAAGGGCGATGTCGAGCTCGTGCCCCTGCCAACCAGCGGCGGTCACCCGCAGGAGCGGATCCTCACCCTTCCCCCAGCCGACCTCCAGCGCCCTGTCGACATGCTCGTAGCCGAGCAAGCCGGCCAGCATCGGTGCCACGATCCCCTGCGAGGTATCGGAAGCGACCGCGCCGCACAGCACCAGGTCCGCAGGTTTGCGGTCCAGCACCCTCGCCACCAGACGGGCGACGGTGGCGGCATCATGCAGCACCTCGGCGCCATCGGGCACCTCCAGCAGCGCCACTTCGTCGGCACCCAGCGCCAGCGCCTGACGCAACATGTCGACGCCGATCGGGCCGGCGAGCGCGTACACCGCGATGCTGACCCTGTCCGGATCACGACGCTTGAGGTCCAACGCCTTCGACAACGACCGCAGGTCGACGGGATCGATGGCGTACAACGATTCCTCGAAGGTGTCGGCACCGAAACGAGGCCGCGGAGCGACCATCGGAACCGGTTTGGCCAGCACCGCAATATGCACCGGTCGCGACAATGGACTCTGGCGGCACGCCGGCCGCAGACCAAGCGGTACCTGCCCCCAGCTCTCGGCGGCGGCGCCGGCCGGATCCAGCGACAAGAAGCCGAGCTGAACGTCGGGCGGGTAGCGCCCGTCTTGAACGTAGGCATACGAGGCGATGAACCGCCGATCCAGAGTCTCGACGCGCACCATGCAGCGCTCGAAGACCAGCACCGATGCCCGTTGCAATCGCTCTGAGTACGCCGCCGGCACGTCGTGCGAGGCCAACCACTCGAGGCGATAGAGCACTGCGTCCATGACCTTGATGAGGCCGGCAATCTCCGACAGCCGGAAAAAACAAGGCTGCAGGTTGACGTTCGCCCACACCAGATCGCCCAGCGCTTCGGTGGCCTCGTCGAGATGCAGCATGAGGTTGTGCTTGGCGCCTTCGAGCCGCTGCGTCAGGTGCGGATAGGCACCCCCCTCGATGGGCTGCCCGTTCTTTGGAGCCCCGCCCACCTCACCCGCCCCCACCGCCCCAGGGGCGGCGGCGGCCTTCCATGCCGGCAACACACGCTGCGCCAGGTCGCGCAGCAGCAGGTAGCGCTGCACCTCGTTGGTACCCTCGTAGATGTTCAGCACGCGCGCGTCGCGCCGCGTCTTCTCGATGCGATGCCGGTGCGTCAATCCGTCGAGGCCCCGGAGCCGCTCCATCCACTCGATGCCGTCGTGCTCCGACTCGCTGTTGTAGTACTTGCCGATGGCCGACTCCATGCGCACGTCTTTGGTCAGCGGATGATCGAACAAGCCGATGAGCTCGTAGGCAACGGCGGCGCTCGAAACCAGCTCCTCCATCAGGCGGCCTGCCCAGTAGCGTTGCAGCACCGTGGGGGGCGTCGACTGGCGCGGGTAGGGACCTTGCTCCACCTGTTCCACCTGCTCCTCCTGCCCCGGCGCCGCTTCTGAGCCCCCTCCGCCGCCAAAAAAATCGACCAGATCCTCCATCATTTCCTGGATGGTGGAACGCGTCGACACCGCCAGTCCGGCACGACCGGTGTTGAGCGTCTCCAGCGCATTGACCTGCCCGCGCCCCCGGATACCGATGATGCACTCCCGCGGTACGCGCACACCGGTGAGCGACAGCTCGTTGGTCGGCGAGCCCCGCTGCCCGAGCTTTTCTTCGTCAGAGCCCACCACCATGCCCTCGGCGTGGCGATCGACCATGAAGCCGGTGACTCCCTCGGGGTCCGTGTTGGCGTACAGCGCGAACATGTGGGCGAAGCGCCCGTTGGTGATCCACATCTTGGTGCCGTTGAGCTCCCAGTACTCGTAGCAGAGCTGCCCACCGTCATCGCTGCGGAGCTGGGCGATATCGGTAAACGCAACCTTGCGCTCACCATGCTGGTAGGTGCGCCAGAATCCCGAGCGGTCCTTCTCGTAGTCGTACTCGTCGTGGCGGACCTCACTCGGATCGGCATCGTCGGACCAGCGGTAGAGCAAGCGCTTGCCGTCGAAGTCGAATTCGAGCCGCTCGGCGTCGAGGAGATTTCGGCGCTCCCGCTGCTCGTCCTCGTCCATGAAGAAGTACAGCACGCCGTCTGCGTCCCGGTGTACGCAACGACGCTGCAATCGCGCCGTCGTCTTGATGCCGCCCGAATCGGATCCCGCGGTGGGCTCGGTGAGCGCGAAGGCGGAGGTATACCCCGCCGAGATCATCCTCAAATAGAGCTCGTGGGCGCGGTGGCGGCGCGGGTACTCCGCCAGCCGATCCTCCACACCGTCCAAGACGCCGTCGAAGAGCTCGCGCGCCTGCCTCAACTTGGCCCCGAAACCGTCGAGGTCCCGGCGCTGCCCGGCCTTGCCCGCAGCAGAGAAGGCACGCAGGAAGCCGGCGCCGATGTACTTGAGGACGGTCGACGTGCCGATGGACTTTTTCACCACGGCGGAGAGCTTCAGGTAGTCGCGCTGCAGTTTCTCCAGCTCCGGACGCTGTAGACCGACGAGGAGATCGTCGAGGCCCGCGCGGATCTCACCAAGCACCGCCGGGTCGCCCTTGACCTTCTCGAGCTCGGCGCGTGCACGTGGCAGCTCCTGGTACAGGCCGATCAGAAACGGCGTGGTGCCGATGCTGGTGTTGGCCATGATGGCGAGCGACAGCGCCGCGTCACCGTAGCGCCCGGTCATCTCGCACACGGTGTAGTACTCGGCTTTGAGCGCACCTTCACCGCCGAGCTCGGCGGCGATCGGCATGCGCATGTAGCCGCGCTCGATGAGGTAGTCGATGTCCTCCGCGGGAATGGTGTGCAGTTTCTCGAGATAGCGGTTGTAGGTAAGCCCGTCGAAGCGCGTCCCCACGTAGCGTTGACGCTGCTCCGCCTCGACCTCTTCGCGGAAGGCGCGCAGGCGCGCATCGTTCCACAGCGTTTCCGGCAGGTAGCGGAGACGGTCCCGGTCGAAACGCTGATGCAGCCATATCCCCGATTGGCTGGCGAAATCGGTCGCCAGAACTTCGCGGTATGGTTCGGCGTCGGGAATCTTCGCCCCAGGCTCGAAGTCGCCGTGCTCCACCGACTCGGTGCCGACGCGCAGGACGTCGCCGAACAGCTCGGCGTCTCGCAGCAGGCCCGGCACCTCGGCTACGAAACGATCGGTGAGCAGAGCCGTGGCCTCGAGCGTGGCCGCGGCAGCGAGACCGCTCTCCAGTCGCCACGCCGTCCGCAAGATGCACACCTTGATGCCGAGCGCCCGAGCCACCAGGTCACCTGCCTGGTAGCACACCAGGTCGTCGAGCTCGCCGCAGCGGTGTGCCGATGCCACGGCGGCCCAGCCGTTGACCTCGGAACACGACGTCTCCCAGCGGGAAACGATGGTGGCCAGCGGCCCCTCGTCACGCAGCGTCTCGAACCACGCGGACTCGACGCGAGTGGTAGGAATCAGCGACTGATTCGAGCTTGCGACGTCCAGGCGGCGGCGCCCGATCTCCACGCGTAGGGCGTCATCGTGGGCGATGAGGAAGCGGAACGGGCTGCTGTCACGATAGTACTTGGCGATGCAGTCATCTTCGGAAAACGCGGTGCCGCCGAAGATCTGACCACAGTTGTAGCTGAACGATCCCGACCGCGGCCCGAAGGCGTCGGCCGACAGAATCTTGCGCACCGCGGCGCTCAGCCACGGGTCGTCGCGGTGCGGAGCAATGACGCTGAGAGACTCCACCAGAATGCGCTGCGACTCCATCTCGGCGAGCATCTGCTTGACTGCACCGAACTTGGCAATGGTGTCGCGACCGGCCTCGTCCTGGAAGGTGCCGGGGAACTGCACCCGGCTGGCGGCGTGCCCGCGGGCACGCTCGGTGAGGTACGTGCCGGCACCGCGCACGATGGCGAGATGGTCGCCGACCGCGACCCTCAGGGTGTCGGCGAAGGGCTCCCCCGCCGCCGGCGACACCTGCGCCGAGTCCGGCTCCAGCACCTCGAGGTCGAAGATCCGCTCTGCGGGCACGGCACAGCCGTCGAACACCGCACGTCGCACGCCGGCGCCGACCAAGCCGATGCATCCGACGTCCTCGAGATGTAACCCGGGGTCGTCGACCGGAACCAGGTAGCCGCGTGTCTCACACACCACCAGCAGCCAATCGGCAAGTGCCGCAAGAACCAACGGCGCCTCCCCGTGCAGCTCCGCGCCTTGGCGGGTGACGTCCGCGGCAAGGCCGTCGACGCTGGCGACATCGGCGCCCGTGGCGCCGGTGGCGAGAGGACGGTTGCTGATCGAACCCTGGGCTACGACGGTGGCCAACGCGTCACCGCCGCGTATGGCCGCCGCTTCGGCAAACTCCACACCCTCCAACAGATCGCAGGCCAACAGATGCTGCGCCGCCAGTGCGGCGAGCGAAGGATCGACGGCGGCGAGCTCTTCGAGCAAAACGTCGCGACGACCATACGCACCCCCTCCGGCGACGTTGCCGTGCCGTCCGGCTTGGGCTGCCGCTGCGAGCTGGTGGGCGAGCCAGCCTCTGAGCTCGGTGCTCAGCGGCTGTGCCTCTTCGAGCGAACGCCGTACGGCGCTGTCAACGTGCTGGGCGCACCACTCGCGGATTGCCGAGCGCACACCCTGGTACTGGCGCGGGCGGTCCTCGGTGATCAACCAAGCCTCGCTCCACGCCCGGGCGATGGCGGGGCTGACGCGGTCGAACGACCAGCCCGCAGCCGCGCGCTCCGCATCGGCCTCGATGTCAACGGCGATGTCCACTTCGCCACCAGCGCGGGCGAACAATTCCCCCAAGCCGACGACATGGTGGTCGCGAAGCTGGTTGCCCACCAGGCCGGCCCAGAAGTATCGCCTTGCGTGAACATGGTCGCAGATCTCCGCGACACGGCGCTCGGCGTCCTCCCACAAAGCCGCCGCCGGAGCTGCCCAACCGTCGCGCGCCGCCTGCAGCACATCCGAATCCCAGATCGCACGCGCCGCCGCGAAACGTCGCGCCGCCGCCTGGGCGAGGTCATCGAGATAGCCACGTTCGCCCTGATCGAGGGTCAGCGGCGAGTCGGCCAGGGCGCGCCAGTAGCCGTCGAGGGCGACGCAGAAACGGGCGAGCTCGGCACCCACCGACGACATCACCAGCGCCTCGCCGGGGTCCACGGCCGCATCGCCGAGCTCAGCCCAAAAGGCCTGCCAGAAGGGCGGCGACTGCCGCAGACACGGCACCGGCTGGGGGCGGGACATCAGGTAGTGGCGCAACTCGGCGTGCGCTGGCGTGTAGGTCTCGTAGATCAAGCGCTGCTGCGTAGCACGGCTCCAATGCACGTCGGTGGTGGCGCGCCAGCAGGTCTCACACTTGATGCAATTGCCGAAGCTCACCACCACCCCCGGCATGCCCATGGGGTGGCGCTGCACCTCGTACACCTTGGCCGGACATATGCTCCACAGCGGTGACTTGGCGAGTTCGCCGCGCGCCGCCAGCGTGTCGGGCCACATCACCTTGATGTGGGAATGCTCACCTTCGTGATAGCGGATGGTGGCGAGCTTGTGATCGTAGGGAGTCTTGATCTCGACGGCGTCGTCGTCGAGGCGAATGCGCGCACGGTTGTCGTCGAGTAGGCGGCTCACGTATTGCTCGCGGGAAAAGCGAACCTCCTTGCCGAGCACTTTGAACTGCAACCACTCGACCCCCGCCTGCAGCGCCAGCATCGGCACGCCGACGACCAAGATCATGAGGCCGACGACGGCGTCCCAGATCGACATCTGGCCGATAAGCCGTCCGAGGGCGCGCGGCAGCTTGCCGTCGAGCGGTTCGTCGTCGTTGCCGTAGACATCGGCAAACGCTCCCGCCAGCGCCGCTCCAAAGCGCTTCCAATACCAGCTCGCCACCCATGGCATGCGCCCGGCGGGTTCGGCGCCGGCCATGACCCGGTACACCACGCGGAAGGTGCCGCCGTTCGGGGTGCGGGCTTCGGCGACACCGGTGGTCTGGTCCCCGCCGATGGAGGTTTTGCCGCCAGGAAACAGGGCGGTAACCGTGTTGAGGATCCAGCGGCCCACGGTACCGATGCCGATGCCGGCCCACGCAGCCTGCCCCAGGCCCAGCGCCCTGGAGCTGGCGCGCACGTCCCGCAGCAGCCCGCCGATGCGCTTGAAACCGACCACGCGCCGCTTCAGTCGCATAGCCTCCCACCAGCGCCGGGGTGCCGACCGGTGGGGCCGCGAGAGGATGTAGGCTACACCGTTGACGGCGTCGAGCTGGCGCTCGAAGAAGAACTGCGTGCGCTCGATGTACCCCGGCCAATCCGCCAGGCGCTCGACGTTGCGGTAGTAGTGCGTCGCCTGCACCGGCTTCAAGTAGGCCGACTCGAGGGCCGCGGCGGTGAACGGGCTCTTGCCGATGCCGCCGCCCCTACCCTTGATACCGTTGCCCGGACCTCCGTTGTCGGCGGCGATGGCGGCCACGGCGCGGGCGAACAACAGGCCCATCGCAGTTGCCGGGCCGGTGAAGTTCGGATACGGAAAGTCGATGCCGATGCCGCTGGCGGCCCCACCGATGGCCAGGCCATTGTCGATCAGGCGCGGAATCTCGCGCAGCCCTCCGCCGCGGATGAGCTTGGTACCGTACGAGGTGACCTCGCCCCCATCGATCCAGCGCGCCACCTCCGGAAGCCCCTTGAACCACTCCATCAACAGGTTGTGGTCGCCATCGAAGTTGTCCGCCAGGTTGTCGACCGGCACCACGAAACCCAGCGAGACGCTGTCGCGGTTGGTGTAGATGAACCCACCCATGTTCAACCGCACCGTGCGACCCCGGCGCGTGCCGTTGCGAAGCAGCATCTCGTAGGCCCCGCCGCCGCCTTCCGGCAGGCCGAAACGCTCTTCGAGAACCGCCGGAGACAGAGACACGACCTCCTTGACGCCCTGCAGGAAATGCGGGCCACTACCGTCCGCCCCGTCCACTCCGTCCGCCCCGTCCGCACCGTCCGCACCGACGCGTTCGTATCCCTCCTGCGTAACCAGATGCGAGGCATCGCCCTCGGCGAGAAAAACCACGTCCGCATACGCCGGACCGCGCTCCGTGTGCACGCCGATAACGCACCCTTGGTGCCGGATAAGGCTCTGCACGGTGGTCTCGTTCATCAGCACCACCCCGTGTCCGCGGCCCAGTTCGGCAAGGTAGCGATCGAACACCGGTCGCAGCACCGTGTAACAAGAGCGAAACACGTCGGCGTCGCGCAGCGTCGCACCGAGCAAAGAATGCCCGTTGTAAAGGTAGAAGCCGCGTTCGATGAGGCGCCGCTCGACGGGGCCTTCTTCGATCGCCTGCTTGCCGAAGGCCTCCTCGGCCTCGAGGTTCTCGGTGAAATAAACGGCCCCGGACCAGTTTTCGGCGCCCGGATACACCGCCGCCTCGCAAACCAATACCGAGAAGCCCCGCCGCCCGAGCGCGGTTGCCGCCGTGATGCCGGCGGGCCCGCCGCCTACGACAATGACATCGAAGCGATTATGGTCCATCGGGCTGCCCTTCATTCAACATTGATGAACGGGCGCGAAATGAAAGGGCGCGCCGGGATTTCTCGGGGGTGGCCAGAGCAGCGTGCCGAAAGCTCCTGAGAACTCTTCAGCACGCTTGCAATGGTATTCCTCCGCCCCACGGGGTGGTAGGCAATCCGCCATCCACTTGCCTGATCCGGGGCGCTGCCGCAGACTCCCGGCAAGCCACGGTGAAGGTGTGGTGGACACTGCTGGTGCCCAGAACCCTGGAGGAGTCTTGCAACCGTCCGCGCTGCAAATCGTCGCCCTTGTGCTGATGCTGGCCCTGGCCGCGCCCGCATGCAATCCATCGCCGAGCACCTCTGCCCCGGACACCGCCGCCGCCGGCGAATCCCGCGGATCCCAACAGCAACTTGCGCAGCGCCTGCTGGCCAACGCGACCATCGTCGACGGAACCGGCCAACCCGGTTTCGTAGGGGACGTCGGCATCGCCGATGGCCGTATCGTCGGGATCGGTCCGAGCGGCAGCGTGGCCACCGAGCCCGAAGCCGCGGTCGAGGACTTGCAAGGGCTGGTTCTGACGCCCGGGTTCATCGACATCCACAACCATTCCGACCGCGCCATCGTACGGCAACCACAGGCCGAGGCGCTGCTGTCCCAGGGCTTGACGACCATCGCCGTGGGTGCCGACGGCGGCTCTCCCTGGCCCATCGGCGCCTACCTCGAAGAGGTGGACGCGGCTCGACCGGCGCTCAACGTCGCCGTGACGGTGGGCCACGGCACCGTGCGCCGCCGGGTGATGGGAGACGACAGCAGCCGCGAGGCAACCACCGCCGAGGTCCTCGCCATGACCGAACTGGTGCGACAAGGCATGGCCGAGGGCGCCTTCGGCCTTTCCAGCGGTCTCGAGTACGACCCGGGTCGATTTTCCAGCACCGAGGAGCTCATCGCCCTGGCGCGGGCCGCGGGCGAGAGCGGCGGCTATTACATCTCGCACATGCGCGACGAAGAGCTCTACGTCATGGAGGCCATCGACGAGGTCATCCGCATCGGCCGGGAGGCCCGCTTACCGGTGCAGATTTCGCACATCAAGATGGGCGACGCCACCGCGTGGGGACGCTCGGCAGAGGCGCTGGAACGCATTCACGCCGCCCGCGACGAAGGCCTCGATATCACCGCCGACTGGTACCCCTACGCCGCGTATGCGACGACGCTGGCGCTGCTGGTGCCGTCCCGGCGCTTCGACGACGCCGACCAGGTAGCCGCCGGCCTGGAGGTGCGCGGCGGCGCCCACCGGGTGCAGGTCACGCGTTACGCGGCCGATCCGTCGGTGGAAGGCCTGCGCCTCGACGAGATCGCCGCGCGCTACGGCAAGACGCCGGTCGAAACCTACACGCAGATCATGAAAAACGGCGGCGGCAGAATGATCTGCCACAGCATGCAGCTCGAAGATGTCAACGCATTCGCTGTGGACCCCCTGGTAATGGTGTGCAGCGACGGCGGCATCGGCAGCTCGCACCCGCGCGGCGCCGGCACGTTTCCCCGCGTCCTTGCCCACTACGTGCGCGAAGAAGGCATCCTCGACCTCGAAACCGCGGTGCACAAGATGACCAGGATGCCAGCGGACCGGCTGGGGCTGGAGCACCGTGGCCGCATCGAGATCGGCGCTGTCGCGGACCTCGTGGCATTCGATCCGCAAACCGTGCAGGACAACAGCACGTTCGAGGAACCGGAATTGCCGGCCACCGGCATCGAGCGGGTGTGGGTTGCCGGTGAGCTGGTGTGGAACGCTGGGCAGCCGACGGGAGCCCGCCCCGGCCGCGCGCTGCGCGGACGCTAGCCCGCATTTCTCAACGGGTCATGGCTAGTGCAACGGAAGGTCGTCGCTGGCCTCATCGAGCGCCGCCATGTCGAGCAGTGAGAGGATGAGATCGCCACGCTCACGGAGCCCGTGGGCTTCCAGCAACGCTTGCTTTTCGGTGAAGCCAAAGGGGCACGACATCGCCAACGAGTTGACCAAGTGCTCGTCGGTAGCGCCCTGCAACATCTCCCAGTCCGTGTCGAGGTCACGGGCTTCGAAGTAGACGCGCAACGAAGCATAGAGCCGGTCCCGGTCGATGATGCCGTCGGCCGGCTCGACCATGTCTTCCCGAAACGGTTGCCAGTCCGGCACCACTTGGCGGTAGGGCGCCCCGACGTCCAACTCTTCCGCGACACGGAAGCGGGTCACGCCGGTGAGGATGATCAAGATCCGACCGTCGTCGGTCTCGCTGAACGAGGTGATGCGCCCGGCACACCCGGTTTCGAACAACGGCGGCAGGCGCACGTCGCAGCTGACGTCGACGGGCTGCACCATGCCGATGAGGCGGTTGGCGGCGAGCGCATCCTCGGTCATCTGGAGGTAGCGGGGCTCGAAAATATTGAGCGGCAGGCGGCAGCGCGGCAGCAACAGGGCGCCGCAGAGAGGAAACACCGGCAGGCGCTCGGGCAAGGCCTCGAAGGGGGTATCGAAAGGACCGCTCATCAGCCGGCGCCGTCGAGGGTGGTGAGAACGCCGCCGTGAACCACCCCCTCCTCTTGAACAAAGGAGTGTTTCAGGGGCATGGCAACCTCGGCAGCGCCGCGTCGAAGAGAAAGCAAGGAAAAGCCGAAGTGCCGATTTGCCGGCACCCTACCGAAGTCGAGGACCGCGGGGAGGTCTCTTTTGGGATCTTTCTTGGTCGCCACCGAATTATGGGGAGGTCATCTGCGGTGCCCCTGACGGATCGCTGTGGCTGGTGCCAACCGCTCACCGCGACGCTGCCTCCGCCAACGATAGTGAGTGCGCCGGAGCCGAGAGGCAAGAAAGAAAGTCAGTGGGGCGCTCAGAAGAAGCGGCTGAAGTCGTTGCGACTTCCGGTGAAACGGGGGTACGCCGCCAGGTCGAAGCCGCGCGCCGTGCCGCCGACATCCTGAGCCCAGACAGGGGTCCCCAACAAGACCAGGGCGCAAATCGTTACGAAAAGGAGGCGGGAAGACTCGAGCATGGAGCCGTCCTATAGGCTGCTGCTAGCGGCCAAAACCACCGCCGCCACCGCGGCCAAACCCACTACTGCCGAAGCCGCCGCGGTTCTGCGTGAACCGCGGGTTGACGACGTTGTTGAAGATCGAGCCGAACTGGAAGGTGATGCCGAAGTTGACCTGATACTGGGAGTTGGTCGCCAGGGCGCCCTGCTGCAGCAGGATCTCCTCGTCCGTTTGGCCCTCGACGGGCAAGAAGCGCTGGTTGCGCACCGCGGCCCAGTTGCCGCGCACGTTGAAGCTCAGCCCCCGTACGATGCGGAACTCGATGCGGCCGTTGAGCCGGGCGCTCCACTGGTCCGGGTAGTTGAGGTACTGCAGCACGTCGATGCCGCCCTCTAGCTCTCCCCAGGGCTGCACCACGTCGAGGTTCACCAGCAGCGAATGGTCGAAGAGGGTCTCCTCGGTCTTCTGGAAGATGGTCTCTTCAATGTACTTGTTGTGTCCGGCGCCGATCTCGTAGGTGAAGGTGAAGATGCGACGCGAGGACTCGCTGTAGGGAAAGAAGTTGTACTCGAT
>Ga0114950_10001390_pt1 | contig 18137 bp, 14 predicted proteins | sample N075metaG_FD_83503 | JGI IMG/M metagenome (GOLD analysis project Ga0114950, IMG submission 83503) | Deep subsurface microbial communities from Kermadec Trench to uncover new lineages of life (NeLLi) - N075 metaG | ecosystem: Environmental > Aquatic > Marine > Ocean trench > Sediment | place... | reverse complement strand
ACTTTTTTTGCCTAGGGCTGGAGTCTTTTGTTTCGGCTTCAAGTTCCGAAAAATCCTGGCACTGTACGGGCACTAATATGTCAAAACGGAAGAGGCGGCACCTGATTGTTAGGCACCGTCTCTTCTAACTACTGGACTTTATTGATAAAAAATGGAGCCGACGATCCGACTCGAACGGACGACCTGCTCATTACGAGTGAGCTGCTCTACCAGCTGAGCTACGTCGGCCCCGGAAGCGAACGCTTTGTCTCCATGCTCGGCCGACCGTCGCCAGCAAAGTGGTTGCTCTCCGTCATTCGGAGGTCAACCGAGAAACTTTCTGTCCGCCCATACAAGGGCAACCCGCGACCGGGTCCGGCTTGGAGTCCATTCGGAATCCCCCGAGAACCAGTGGGGCATGATGACCTTTGGGGGTCATCGGGGCGCCGAATGTAGCGCGGGGGTGGCTCCCCGCCATTGTGGCCTCTTCACACCCGTCGAAATAGAGTGGATCGGCGAGTCATACGCGATTCGATAGCAAGTTCACCTGAGGGTTTGACCCGAGTGGTCCGTGCAGATTAGGATGGTTGGTACGCCGTTGGGAGGCCTCGAGATGCCCGTTCTGCCCCTGATTGATTTGATGTTGTTGTCCGGCTGGACGGCGTTGCTCGTCGGCTTCGTCCTGAAGATGGTCTATCTGACGACGAACTATCGCCCCACGATCGCTTCGCTGACTCCGATCGACTTCCTGATGATCGGGATCGCGGCGATGATCTTCGCGATTGCGTTGGCGGCGAGGAGCTGGGTCGCCAGTCAATCGCCCGCTCAATCCGCCGCGCGTCGACGTGATGAGACGATGGAAGCGTACCGGGCGATCAATGGGACGGATTCGGAGTCGGATGTCGAGAGCGAGGAGGATTCGCTCGACTGGGGGGACCGCTCGGATACGCATCGCGCTCCCTGACGTCCGCTTGGCAGGTTTTGAGAACCCGGCGAGTCAAGGGCGATCCGGAGGGGACTCGCCTGAGCGCAGAGCGGACTCCGAACGCAAAAATTCCGAACGTCGCTCCCTAATCGGAACTCCATTCGGGATCGATTTTGCAAGTTGAGTCGAGTCGCGGCTTGCCGAGCCTTGGCGCGATCGCTGTACCGACCAAGGCCTTGAAATCGTCTTCAGCCGGTACCTACCGGGCGTCTCCGGCCTGGGGTCCGGCGCTCGGCCTTCGTTGGGAGGTGGAGCGTGTCCGCTTAGCGGTGGTACGTCTCGGGTCGCAGCAGGTCGGTCGCGGAGATCGCGAGTTCCTTGTAAAGGAGGGCGGCGACGACCAGGGCGTTGCTGGCGTGGCGGATGGCTTGGCTCATGAGGTGGATCCTCTCGGACGGATAGGGGAAGGGCAAGGTTCGTGGCGTCGAATCCGGCGGCACGGGGAACAATTTCTCTCGAGTAGGGAAGTAGCTTCGCGGCGCCGACTGGTGGCGTGAAAATTCCATCTTGACCGGATTCATTTGATACAGTCCGGCCGCGTTTGGACACCGACAGGGGAGAAGGTCCTTTGACATCAAGTAGTTCGGGCGAATCCAGCCGGTTGATCTGGATTGATGGCGAGTTTCGGCCCTGGTCGGACGCGACGGTCCATGTTCTCTCTCATTCGCTCCAACGCGGATCCCTCGTGTTCGACTACATGTCGGTCCACGACTTGACCGATCCGGCGGTCGAGGGCCGATTGCCCCGGGGGGCCGCTCTTTTTCGGCTTCACGAGCACGTCGAGCGTTTCTTCCGTTCCTGTGAGCTGATGGGCCTGGTCGTCGAACAGAGTGCCGTCGAGATTAGGGAAGCGATCCGCGCCGCGGTCCGAAAGAATCCCGGAGCTCGGGCCGTGAAGATCAGCGCCTATTTTGCGTCGGTCGAGATCGACGTGGTTCCGATCGATACCCATGTGACGGTCGCGATCGCCGCCTACGACCCGCAGACTGACATCCAGGATCGACTGCCGAAGGCGCCCCCCGCGCGGCCGCAATTCCTGAAGCTCTGGATCGAGAAGGAACGAGCCAATCGCCGTGACGACATCGTTTCGCCCCAGGCGAAGGTTTCGGCGAACTACGCCTCGCCGATGATGGCGAAGGCGCGGGCGCGGGCCAACGGTTTCGACGAGATCATCCTGGTTGACGAGGAGGGCCATCTCGCCGAGGGGCCGACGACGAATCTCTTTCTCGTCGGCGAGAGCGGTGACCTGCTGACGCCGCCGGCAAAGAAGGTGCTTCACGGCGTGACGCGCAGCTCGATCATCGAACTCGCCAAGGCCGAAGGGATTGCGATTCTCGAAACGCCCGTCGGGCCCGAAGTGCTCCTCGCAGCACACGAAGCCTTTCTGACCGGTACGACCGCGGGTATCTGGCCCGTCGAATCCGTCGATCGTCGGATGCTCGTGAGTTGCCCTGGGACGATCTCGGCAACACTTCGTGAACGTTTCGAGCGTGTGGTCAGGGGCGAGGATCCGGAGTTCGCCCATTGGCTGACCCCGGCCCACGACTAATATATCTGCATCCCCATTGTAGACTTTCCATTCAAGATCAGAACCGCAATCGAATCCACTGAAGATGTCCAAAACGAAGAAAAAGGCAGAGGCGCCCGCCGAGCGGCTCCCGAAGCGCGAGCAGATCGTCCTCTCGGGAACGAAGCCGACGGGCGAGAATCTGCATCTCGGAAATTATTTCGGCGCCCTGCGCCAGTTCGTCGAGCTGCAGGAAGAGCACGATTCAGCGCTCTACTTCATCGCCGACTATCACTCGATGACCTCGATTCGAAATGGGCCCGAACGCCGTCGCAATACCGAATCGGTCGCTCTCGATTATCTTGCAGCGGGACTCGACCCCGATCGCGCGATCCTCTTTCGTCAGAGTGACCTGCCGGAAGTCGCCGAGTTGACCTGGATCCTGACCTCGATCACGCCGATGGGAATGCTCGAGCGGGCGCATGCCTACAAGGCTGCGATGGACAAGGGCGAGGACATCGACCATGGACTCTTTACCTATCCCGTGTTGATGGCGGCGGATATCCTCCTCTACGGATCCCATCTCGTCCCCGTCGGACGCGATCAGAAGCAACACATCGAGATGGCCCGCGATATGGCCCAGCGCTTCAACCGGCTCTACGAGTGTGAGGCGTTGGTGCTTCCCGAGCCGCATATCCTCGAAGACACTGCGGTCGTTCCGGGGACCGACGGCCGGAAGATGTCGAAATCCTATGCCAACACGATTTCGATGTTCGCCGCCAGGGGAAAGGTCAAGAAGGCCATCATGGGTATCGTGACCGACTCCACGCCGGTCGAGGATCCCAAGGACACGAACCAGGCGGTTTTCGAACTCTGGAGCCTGTTTGCGACGCCGGACGAACGCGCCGAGTTGTTCGCGCGCGCGGCCGCAGGCGGCCTCGGCTATGGCGACGTGAAAAAGGACCTGCTCGGCCGGCTGATGGATTATTTTGAGCCGATGCGTGTTCGCCGTGCCGAGTTCGAGGGAAACCCCCAGGCCGTCGAAGAGATCCTCCGCGGGGGAGCCCAGCGCGCAAGGACGCTGGCGATGCCAATACTCGAGGCGTGTCGCGAAGCCGCCGGACTTGGCGTTCCGCGCGGTGCGGGGCGTCCATAGCACCCCATCTTCGCACGCTTCTCCCTCGCCCCTCCTCGGCGTACCGGAAGTACGCCTGCGGGTAGCTCGGTCCGAGGCGTGCGAATCTGGGGCACTCTGAACGCCCCGAGTTGGCCGGGGGAGGGCGAGCGTTCAGTTTTGTGACTCAATTTGGGATTCTGGGAGGCCGATGACGCAGTTTGGATGCAGCTTTTCCAGGCTGCATGCGGAGGTCTTCGGGATGCGGATTCGGGATTTTTGGGTTCGAGGCGCGGTGTCGCTCGGGCTCGTCTTCTTCATGGTGGCTTGCAACGAGATCGTTGCGACGCCGACGGCTGAGGCCGCGGGGAAGGATCCCGCGCCGGCGCTGCTCGTGCGCGCGGAAGAGGGAGATGTTGCGGCCCAGCTCGCGGCGGGGCGTTTCTACGCTTCGATCGCCGTCGAAGCGGAGGAGGTGGAAGGGGCGCGACGCGAAGCCGAAGCGCTTCGCTGGCTCACGCTGGCCGCCGAGCAGGAGGATGCCGAGGCGCAGTCCGAACTCGGCATCATATTAGTCGGTGCCGATGGTCCGCATCGCAATGTCGCGGAAGGCCACCGCTGGCTGTCCCGCGCAGCCCAGGCCGGCCAGGCTCCCGCGTTGTTCATGCTCGGCGAACTCGCGCAGGCTGGGGAGGAATCGGCTCCGAATCCCGTGTTGGCCGTCGATTTCTGGATGAAGGCATCTCGTCTCGGTCATATCGGGGCGCTCCACCGGCTCGGAGAAGCGCACGAGCAGGGTCTCGGAGTCGACCCGGATGACGAGACTGCACTCGGCTACTACCTCGAGGCGTCAAGCCTGGGGTACGCGATTTCCCAGTATCGCCTCGCGGTGATTCATGACGAGGGGGTTTTCGCGGGGCGCGATGCGCTCGAGGCGGTGAAGTACTACCGGATGGCGGCGGAGCAGGGCTACGCCCCAGCGCAGGCTCAGCTCGGCTATCTCTACGCGCGCGGAGACGGCGTCGTCCAGCGCTACGACGAAGCGCTGCGTTGGAGCCAGTTGGCGGCGGAGCAGGGCGATGCCGATGGCTGTAACAACCTGGCCGTTCTGTATCTGAAGGGCCTGGGTGTGCAGCAGAACTTCGATGAAGCGCTCCGCTGGTACCGACTCGCCGCGCAACGGCATCATCCCGGCGCACAGAACATGCTCGGGACGATCTACTTGACGGGCCAGGGGGTCCCGGTCGATGCGGTCGAGGCTGAGCACTGGTGGCGCATGGCAGCCGATCAGGGTTATGCGGCGGCCCAGTACAACGTAGGCGGGATGTATTCTCGCAAGCTCTCGGCGGTCTTGACTCGGGATGAGGCGCTCGATTGGCTCGGCCGCGCCGCTGAGCAGGGTCATCGCAGTGCCTCGAAAGAGCTGGCCGAGCTGCAGTCGATCGTGGCGGCCGAGTCCGCGGGCGCGAGGGCCTCGGTGGAAGTCACCGAGCCGGAACGGACCACGCTGTGAAGTCCTGGGCGAGATCCAAGGACTGATCCGGGACCCGGGCCGGATCGGGATCAAGCGCCGCCGACGATGTCGGTGAGCATTTGTGCCACCTCGTTGGCGCTCGTGGGTCGATTCTCGGGTGACTTCGACATCAGTCGCTGAATCAGATCTGCGAGTGATCGCGGATAGCCTTCGAGGCCGGATGCGGGGTCGGGCGGCGCCGCGTTTCGGTGCTGCTCTGCGATATTCCCGTCGCGAAACGGTAGCCGTCCCGTGGACAGTTCGAATAACGTGACGCCGAGTGCGTAGAGATCGGTTCGCCCGTCGGCGACTTGTCCGGTCGCCTGCTCCGGAGCCATGTAGAAGGGCGTGCCGGCAATGATCGTGGAAGTACCGTTGCGCACGGCTTCGAGGATCTTGGCCAGTCCGAAATCCATGATCTTGAGGGTCTTGTCCCGCGTGATGAAGAGGTTCGAGGTCTTGATGTCGCGGTGGACGATTCCCTGGTCGTGGGCGAATTGGAGGCCGGCGCAGACCTGGATGCCGAGGCGCGCGCTATCCCGCGGCCCGAATCGACCACGCTGTTCGAGGATCGCGTTGAGCGGCAATCCCTCGAGCAGCTCCATCGTGATGAAAAAACTCCCGTTCTCCTGGTCCGCATCGTAGAGCGTCACGATGTTAGGGTGATTCATGCGCGCGGCGGCCTGTACTTCGCCGAGGAAGAGCTGAACTGCTGTGGGGTGGTTCTGCAAGGTCTCGGGCATGCGCTTGAGCGCGATGACGCGTCCGAGCCTTCGATCGCGCGCCTTGTAAACGAGTCCCATTCCGCCGCGGCCGATTTCTTCGAGAATCTCGTAGCGCTCCTGTGCGACAAAGGCGGTGGCGCCGAGCGGCGAGGCGTAGGGAGGGGTCTGCCTGTCACGCATCGGGCCCGACAATTTCTTGCGCAATCCCTCGATCCGGCTCGCGACCTGCGGGAAGGTCGGATCGCGATCGCGGAGCCGCTCGAGCACTTCGAGCGCACGTGCGGCTTCGCCGCTCTCCTCGAGCAGCTCGGAGAGATGGATTTCCAGCTGGGGCGCATGATCGCCGGGGGGGAGGGCGTCGAGGCAGCGTTCGAGTTGGTTGGCCGCGAGATCGAGATGGCCTTCCCGCTCGTAGGCGAGTGCGAGCAGCTCACCCGCGGCTCCGAACTCAGCGTCCGTTGGCCCGATCTGCTGAAGCAGGCGAATCGAGCGAGCTCGGTCGCCGTTTTCTGTTGCGAGGGCCGCCGCTCGAAACGGCTCACCTTGCGCTTCGAGGGCCCCGATCAATCCCTCGACGTCGCCGGTCGCCTCGAAACATCGTGCGGCTTCCGGCCAGTCCTCGAGGCCGGAATACGCGCGTGCGGCCTCGGGCCAAGCGTGCGCCGCCGCATACATTTCAGCCGCGTTTCGATGCTCTCCCGCGTTTTCGAAGAGTTTCGCGGCCCGATCGAAATCGGAGATTGCTCGGCGAAGCTCTGCCGCTTCCAGAATACGTCCCGCGTTCTCGAGTTGCTCGGCAGCCCGTTCCGTCTGGCCCTGTTCCTGGTGAAACCGCGCGCGCAGCAGGGAGGCGACCTCCGCCTGACCGTCGCGTTCGAGTGCACGGGCGGCGTTGCCGAGGTCTCCCTGTAAATAGGAGGGCACTGCCGGCGGGCAGCCCTTGAAGATCAGGCCTTTCGAGGTTGCGAGGTCGATCTGGAAGAGGCACGGCTCGTAACTCGCGACCTGGACCGTTTCTTCGAGGACGCGGTCGCCGGCGCCGATCACGATCTCGTGCGTGCCGAGGGCAAGGGTCATCTTGACGACGCCGTGGCCCGCATAACGGATCGACTGCGGATTGCCGACGATCCCGAGGCCGACATCGCGTGCGGGTTGTCGGTCCCAATGAATCCTGAATTCGACGGGGGATTCGAGCGCTGGCAAGCTGTGTTCCAGAGCGGTGCATGTACCGGCCACGATCTCGATTTCGATCTCTTCGTCGACGGGCAAGAGTGTGGCTCGAGAGAGGGGGGCTCGGAGTGTGCCTTCGACCCTGAGAAACCAGCTGCCCGGCGTTACGCGATCGAATTGCGTTTCTCGACAGACACAATGTCGTGTATGAGGTGGGCTACTTCGCAAGCGGGCGGAGCGTCCTCGTCGGCCGCTGCGACGGCTCAGACTGACCTCGAAACTCGCTTCGACCTCGTCGGGAAAGGACAGGCGGAGCGTCAGGTCTCCGGTTCCCCGTCGGCGGCGGATTGCGATCCCGGCGGCGGCGAGGAGGACCGCGACGCCGGCGAGGGCCAGCGCGCCCTCTCGACTCGTGGCGAATCTGCCCAGGGCCGACGCGGCCTGCGAGACGGCTCGGACGTCGTCGTCCGGACGCGCGGGCCACGCCTCGACGGGCACGACCCCAATCCGCTCGGTGATTTCGCTCAGCCAGTCGGCGAACGGGCCGGCCGATACGGCATGGGCCGAGAAAAGCCAGAAGCCGAAGACCAATACGGTGAAGATTGCGCGTCGATGGATGGACATACCCGCTCACTTCATCGGCGGAGTTGCGCATCGAATGAAGCTGCGTGGGGAACGGGCTACGGCGAAAGGCTGACGGGCAAGGGTGCAGGCGGAGTCGACGCGTCAGTCGCGTTTCAGGATCCAATAGCGGTTGAGATTACCCTGGGCGCCATCGGACCGAAAATCCGCGATCGGCCAGAGGCCGAGTGCCTCGGGCCAGCTTTCGAATTCGGATTGCGAAACCTGATGGCAATAGCGGGGCGGGGTACTCGGATCGTCGCCGAATCGAAGCAGGCAGTCGCCGGGCTCGAGCTGGTCGGCTTCGATCCGCTCGCCGAGCACGTGGCCGAGGCTCGACCACTCGACGCGCCGCCGTTCGAATCGCTCGAGTCCCGCGAATTGCCAGGTGGTTAGCGCCAGGACACCACCCGGTGCGAGCCGGGCGGCAGCGGCGCGGAGCAGGCTGAGTCGTGTTTCTCGGCCGGGAACGTGATGGAGCACGCCCATCAGGATCACCAGCGAGCACGCTTCGCCCGGCAGATCGCCCCCCACTTCGCGGGACGCGAGGAAATCCTGCAGGACGAAGTCGCATCGATCGCCTGGCTCCGGGCCGAGGCGCTTGCGCGCAGCGGCGAGCAGGGCCGCATTCGCGTCGGTCCCCGTGTACGCGAAGTCGACCTCGGTGTCGTGCAGGAACCGGGCGAAGCGCCCGTTTCCACATCCGATGTCGAGTACCCGGATGGGGCAACCGGGCACGGCCTCGAGCACCCGAAGCCAGCCCGGCCAGGGGAGATCGATCCGGCTCGCATCGAAAGCCTCGGCGTGGGCTTGATAGAATGCCAGTGACAGGGCGTGGAGTTGCTGCCGGGTGCGTTCGTCCATGTTCGCGGCGGATTCTAGGGCGATCCCGCGTCGTCGCCCTACACTCGGCCGCGAGGAGTCCCCGATTGGCCGAGAGTGATGTCATTCCGCCCGCCGAGGCGAACGCGCGTCTGCCCGGCCGCTTCCGCGGGCGTGGACCCGATCGCGATTTCGATCCCGAGCGGGTACGTGAGAGCTTGCTGCCGCTGCTGCGCGCGATCGAGGCGGTGCCGGACGACGTTTCCGATCCCCTCACAGCGGAGGCCATGGACCCGCTGCTTCGGCGCCATCCGAAGCCCGGCGGTGGTTTTTTCTCGCGCAGCCATCTGATCGCTGGATTTCGCGCCTTTTCGGTCGGGGAGTCATTTCGTTTCGATGAAGCCCGCTTCCGTCGCCGCGTGCAACGTCGCCCGGTGCGCACCCAGAGTGGCGTCACCCCGCTGACGGTTCTGACCAAGCCCTTTCCCTGTCCCGGAAAATGCATCTTCTGTCCGAATGATGTGCGGATGCCCAAGAGCTATCTGTCGGATGAGCCCGGCGCACAGCGCGCCGCGAACAACCGTTTCGACCCCTATCTCCAGACCTGGAATCGGTTGGCCGCCTTCGACGCCACCGGTCATCCCGTCGACAAGGTCGAGATGATCGTATTAGGCGGGACCTGGTCATTCTATCCAGAGGCCTATCAAGTCTGGTTCGTGAAGCGCTGTTTCGACGCGATGAACGATTTCGGGGCGGGTCGCGATGCGCGCGACGATTTCGATCCGGGGACGCCGGATTTCGAGGAGATCGACGCCGTCGTGCGCGGCGACCAGTTCGAGCGAAATCCCTACAACCAGCGAGTGACCGGATTCTTGAAGGCTCGTCAGGGCGGCGAGATGCTTCTCGAGCATGAAGGGGCTGCGTGGGACGCTCTGGCCGCCGCGCAGCGGGAGAACGAGAACGCGGGAGCGAGGTGTGTTGGGCTCGTGCTGGAGACTCGCCCGGATCATGTCACCGAAGACGAAGTCATCCGCTTGCGTCGCCTGGGTGCAACGAAAGTCCAGCTCGGCGTCCAGAGTCTCGACGAGGCGATCCTCGAAGCGAATCGGCGGGGACACGGCGTGGCCGAGACTCGCCGTGCGTTCGACCTGCTTCGGCGCGCGGGCTTCAAGCTCCATGTGCATTGGATGGCGAATCTACTCGGTGCCACGCCCGAGAGCGATCTCCGGGACTTTCGGCGGCTCTACGAGGACGAAGCCTTCCGCCCAGACGAGTTGAAGCTCTATCCGTGTAGCTTGATCGAGACGGCGGAGCTGATGGGTCCCTGGAAACGTGGGGAGTGGCGTCCCTACACCGACGAGGAGCTCCTCGAAGTCGTGGTGGAGTCGCTTTCGCAGGTGCCGCGCTACTGCCGGGTCACGCGCGTGATTCGGGATATCTCATCCGATGACATCGTGGTCGGAAACAAGCGGACCAATTTTCGGCAGATCGCGGAACGGGAGATCGAGCGGCGGGGTGTGACGCTCGTCGAGATTCGGCACAGGGAAATTCGCGGAGAGGCCTTCGACCGCGAGGCTCTCGAATTGCGCGAGACCGGCTACGCGACAACGATCGGACGCGAGGTCTTTCTCGAGTTCGTCACGCCCGACGACCGCATCGTCGGGTTTCTTCGCCTCACACTCCCCTCCGATCCCTCGTTCATCGAAGAGCTCGGGGATCACGCGCTGGTCCGGGAACTCCACGTGTACGGGGGTTCGGTTCGAATCGGAGCCGAACCCGACGGGGCGGCTCAGCATCGCGGCCTGGGCGCGCTGCTGCTCGATCGCGCCGCGCGGCTGGCCGATTCGGCGGGCCATGAGACGCTCTCGGTGATCTCCGCAATCGGGACCCGCGGCTACTACCGAAAACAGGGCTTCACGGACGGTGCTCTCTACCAGCATCGCTCCACCCGCTAGCCAGCGCCTCAGCCCTGCCGCTTCAGTGGCACAAAAAGAGCCTTCAGCCCTGCCGCTTCAGCGGCACAAAAAGAGCCTTCAGCCCTGCCGCTTCAGCGGCACAAAAAGAGTCGCGTTCCCCCGCCGAACCAGCACCAGTACTCCCTCTTTCGACGCGTCCAGCCGCTTCGAAAGGTCACCGGCGTTCTTGACCGGTTTGCGGTCGAGTTCGACGATGATGTCACCGCGTCGAATCCCCGCTTCCGCCGCCGCGCCGGATGGATCGACGTCGGTCACGATCACCCCTTCAGCCTGCTCGAGGCCGAGTTGGTCCGCGAGGGCGGGCGTCAGGTCCTGGGCACGCAGGCCGTAGGCTTCGGCGCCGTCCTCCTGGGGCTCGACCGCTGCGACGACCTGTTCGGGGTCATCGAGTCGACCGATCTCGATTCGGAATTTCTTCTTCTTCCCATCTCGTACGACGACGACCTTGGCCTTGGTGTTGACGGGCGTATTCGCGACGACGAGCGGGAGATCCTTCCATTCGTTGATCTCCTTGCCATTGAACTCGATGATCACGTCACCGCGCTCGATTCCGCCCGCGGCCGCCGGTGTGTCGGGCAGGACCTGTGAGACCAACGCCCCTCTTGCCTGCTCGAGACCGAAGGTTTCGGCGATCTGCTTTGTGACGCCCTGGATCTGGACGCCGAGCCAACCGCGGGTCACTCGACCGTCGGCGCGAAGCTGGGGAAGGATCTGCTTGGCCTGGTTGATCGGGACGGAAAAGCCAATCGTGTTGGCGTTGCTGCGGATCGCGGTGTTGATCCCGACGACGCGACCGTACAGGTCGATCAAGGGTCCGCCGGAGTTGCCGGGGTTGATGGCGGCATCCGTCTGGATGAAGTCGTCGTAGGACTGGGTCCGGGACGGGCTGACCTCACGCCGATGTTTAGCGGAAACGATGCCGGCGGTCACGGTATGCGCGAGACCAAAGGGATTGCCGATCGCAACCACCCAATCGCCCGGGCGAATCGCGTCGGAATCGCCGAGCGCGATGGTCGCGAGAAGTTGGCCGCCGGGATCGACCTTGAGGAGGGCGATGTCGGTCTTCGGATCGCGGCCGATGACCTCGGCTTCGAGCTCGCTGCCGTCCATGAAGTGGATGCGGATCTCGTCCATGTCCTCCACGACGTGATTGTTGGTGACGATATAGCCGTCCTGCGAGATGACGAAGCCGCTCCCTTCGCCTTCGCTCTTGCGTTCCTGGGGCATCTTGTGATGCCACGGGCTCCCGCCGAAGAATTTTTCGAAGCCGGGGGGCATGCCGCGCCGTCTCATCGAGATCGTGCCCTTGGTCTGAATGCTGACGACGGCGGGGGCCACTCGTTCAGCCAGATCGGCGAAGCTGGTGGGGACACCGATCGGTTGGGCCGCCGGGATGCCACTTTCGGAGCGCCAGAAGACGTCGCGCGGACCGGCGTCACTCGTCTCCTCGGCGTCCGTTCCGAAGAGATCGAGCGCCGCCGCGCTCGGCGGCCCCAGCTTTATGGGGCGATCGAGGTCCAGGCCGGTGGCGAGGCCGAATACGGCCAGCGCGGCGGTCGCACCAAGGATGAGTAGTCGTTTCATGGGGTCGTTCTCCTGGGCTGATTCCCGCTGGTCGAGGTTCACTCGTCGCGGGGATATTCGGGAAACCTCGTCAGCTGGACGCCGTGTCGAATCGATCCATCGGCTTCACTCCAGCGGAAGCGTGAGATGGTACCGGCCGGGTCCTCTCTGGACCACGACGAGGGCGCGGGTACGGCCGCGGAGGCGCGCGATGGCCCGCCTCAGGTCTTCTTGGGTCGCGAGCGGCACGCCGTTCACGCGGATCAGAAAATCCCCGGCACGCAGTCCGAGGCTGTCGGCGGCCGAGCCGAGATCGACGTCGGTGACCTCCCAGGCCTGGTCGATCTGGGAGTATTCAAGCCCAAGTCCGAGCATGCGGCTGGCGATGGTGCGGACCATGGATTGTGGGAGTTCTTCTGCGCGCGCGGTCAGTTTGCGAAACTCGCCGTCGTGAAAGAGTTCGAGCCGCAACTCCTGGCCGGCGGTCATTCCGTCGAGCATCTCGAAGAGTTGTTGCGCGGTCGTAACGACGCGGCCGTCGACGCCGGTGATGATGTCGCCGCGGCGGATGCCTGCACGCGAAGCGGGGCTGCCGGGTTGAAGGCGGTTGACGAGGGCACCGCCGATTTCGCTGGGCAGGTCGAGGACCTGGCGCAGGGCGGGCTCGATGTCCTGGAATTCGAGACCCAGCCAGACGGGATGGACCTCTCCGTAGAGGAGCAGCTCTCGAATCACCCGCTTGGCAACGTCGATCGGGATCGCGAACCCGATTCCCTGGGCGCCACCGTAGATCGCCGCATTGATGCCAATGAGCTCGCCTTCGGCATTCAGGAGAGGGCCCCCGGAGTTGCCGGGATTGATCAGTGCGTCGGTTTGCAGGAGCCCGTGGAAGGGCAGATTACTCTGCGTATTCACGCTTCGATTGATCGCCGAGATGACGCCGGTGGTCACGCTATTCGAGAGTCCGAAGGGATTTCCAATCGCGATCACCGGCTCGCCGACCATCAGGTCATCGGAACTCCCCGGCTCTGTGAACGGGAGGACTTCGTCGCCCTCCATCACGATCCGCAAGACCGCGATGTCATTAATCGGATCGGCGCCGACCAACTGGGCATCGAATTCGCGCCCGTCCGCGATCGCCACGCGCACGCGATCCGCGCGCGCGATCACGTGCTCGTTCGTCAGGACGTGTCCCTCGCGATCGAAGATGACTCCGGAACCGAGGCTCCGGACCGTTCGCGATCGGGGCTCGAAGAAATTCGAGAAGAAATCCTCGAAGAAGGGGTCTGTGCCCGGGCGTTGCCGAAAAGGGCTGGGGGTCTCGGTGATCCGTTCCGTCGTGATGTTCACGACGCTCGGTCCGACGCGTTCGACGACGTCGACGGTCGCCGTTCGGCGCAGGAACGGATCCGCCGCAAACGCAGTCGATCCGAATCCGATCGTCGAGACCGCAAGAATCGTCGAGACCGCAAGAATCGTCGAAACCCTGAGAATCGTCGAGACCGACAACGATGCCAGGCTCCGCCGAACGCGCCGTAAGCGAAGCGCGGGGATGCGTGGGATCGAAGGGGCGAACGCCCGGTTCTGGACTACTCGAATCATTCTCATGCCGTGTTGGCCCGGGCGATGGGCGTGGTCGCGTCGGAGCCCACACCGCCCGCGTCCCCGCGAGAGAGACCGGGTGGCTTCGAGTCTCAGAAGCCGCAGACCCTGCCATGGTTCAATACCCGCCCCCGGTCCTCTGTGAGAAATCAGCCAATTGCGCTCCGTCTGCCGTCGTCGAGGCTCTCCCTGAGTGGCCGAATGGCATCGCCCAGGCTTCGTGCCGAGGCCAGGATGCCCGTGACCGCGACGCCCGTGGCGCCCGCACGAATCGCCTCGCGCGCGCGCTCGACGTCGACTCCACCTTGGGCGAGCAGGGGAAGACCCAACCGACAGGCTTCGGCGAAGCGATCGAGTCCCAGCGCCGGGCGCGTCGCGTCCTTCGAGAGCGGATCCCAGATCGGGGCGAGGTGGGCGTAGTCAACCCCGTCCTGCGCCGCGTTTTTCACCTCCGCGAGCGAGTGGAGCGAAGCGCCGAGCAGCGCCCTGGATCCCAGGAACGATCGAGCCGTCTCGGGCGCGAGGGCATCGAAGCCGAGATGCACGCCATCCGCTCCGAGGGCGCGAGCCAGGTCGAAGCGCCGGTTTACGATCACGCGCCGGCCCGCGGAAGACTCGTCAGCCGGACCGGATTCGTCCCGAGCGGCCACCAGTGCGCAGCCGATCTGCCAGAGGCTGCGGTCCTCGAGTGTCCGGTCTCGTAATTGGATCCAGTCGACGCCGGCTTCGAAGAGTTCACGCGCCCGGCGGTAGGGATCCGCACCAAACCCGGCCCCGTCCAGCACGGCGCACAGGATCGGACGCGGGCCGAAGGCAGCTCGTCCGTCGGCGGTTTCCGAGGAAGGCCGCTGCGGGTTAGAAATTCGCGGTGCCATCGAGGGGGCTCGAGGCTGAGGCGTAGAGTCGCTTCGGCATTCGGCCGGCCTCGTAGGCGGCACGACCTGCCTCGACGCCCAGGCGCATCGCGTTCGCCATCTTGACGGGATCCTTCGCGTGGGCGATCGCCGTATTCATGAGCAGTGCCGTCGCGCCGAGTTCCATCGCGTAGGCCGCATCGCTGGCCGTCCCGACTCCGGCATCCACGATCACGGGCACCTCGACGGTCTCCATGATGATGCGCAGGTTGGCGGGATTGCGAATGCCCATGCCCGAGCCGATCGGCGCCGCCAGGGGCATGACCGCGGGACAGCCCATCGCTTCGAGTCGCTGGCAGGCGACGGGATCGTCGGTGATGTAGGGAAGGACGGTGAAGCCGTCGTCGATCAGACGTTTTGCCGCTTCGAGCGTCGCGGGTACATCCGGGAAGAGCGTCCGCTCGTCGCCGATCACCTCGAGCTTCACGAGCTCGGTGTCGAGCAGTTCGCGACCGAGTTGGGCGGTCGTGACCGCGTCGTCAGCGGTATAACACCCCGCCGTATTGGGCAGGATCGTGAAGCGCTCGGGCGAGATGACGTCGAGCAGCCGCGGTCCCTTCGACGCATCGAAATTCACCCGGCGCAGCGCGACGGTGACCATCTCCGCTCCCGAAGCTTCCGCGCATTCGAGGTTCTGTTCGAAGCTCTCGTATTTTCCCGAGCCGATGATCAGTCGGGAATTGAATTCGAAGCGACCGATCTTGAATGCGGCACCGCTCGTGGTCCTCGTGCTCATCTTGATTCTCCTTGGGCTGATCGCGTCAGCCGCCTCCGACGGCTTCCAGGATTTCGATTCGATCGCCCGCGCCGACTTCGACGTCGCCGTAGCGCGATCGGATGACGACCTCCCGGTTGAGTGCGACGGCGACGCGTTTGCCTCCGAGTTCGAGCGACTCGAGCACACCGGCGACCGTGCAGGGCGACGTGACGTGGAGCGGCTCGCCGTTGACCAGCAGGTCGATCGCGGTCCCAGACGATCCGGCCGGGCAGGGGGCGCGACCGGAGTGACCGGAACGGTCGGGGTTGATGGGGTTGATGTGCGAGGTGGTCCGTTCACTCATTGGGCGACCCTCTCATGGTCTCTCGTTGCCTGTGCTTGGCGCACGTTGCCACTTTCTGGTGCTCTTTGGCTCTCTGCGGCTCACGACGCGCTGGGATCCTGCTCGTTGGTGCTGGCTTGCGATTCGATTCGCGACCCGCGGTTCGAGACTTCGTTCGAACGACCGGAGCCAACATAACCGACGCCCTCCCAGGCCGCCGCCGATTCGGGAGACGTTTGCTTTCGGTAGGCTTCCGCCGCCCCCGGGAGGTAAGCGTGTCCAAGTCCAGCGCCGCGGCTGAAAGTGTCGAACAGCGGCCCGTCTGGGCCTGGATCGATCAGGCCGCCCTGCGTCACAATGCACGCCGGGCGATCGAGTGCGCGGCCGGTCGGACCGTGATCGGCGTCGTCAAGGCCGATGGCTATGGCCACGGGGCCGCGGACGTCGCGCGCGCGCTGCTCGCGGAAGGCGTCGCCCGGCTCGCGGTGGTGAGCGTTGCCGAGGGCGCCGATCTGCGGCGCGACGGCATCATGGCCCCGATCCTGTTGCTCGGGGGCCTCGATGATTATCCGGGCGCCGAGCGCGCGGTAAAATGGGGGCTCACGCCCGTTCTCCAGGACGCGCGCGGGCTCGAGTTGGCCCGGCTCTTTGGGCGGGCGGATGCACCGATCGCGATCGAACTCGAGATCGATACCGGCATGCGGCGGACGGGGGTTGCCGCAGAGGCCGCCGAAGCCCTGCTCGAGCAGCTCGCACGGGCACCGGAGCTGTCCTTGTCGGGCGTGTTCACCCATCTGGCCCAGGCGGACGAAGCCGATCCCGAACCGAGCCGCGCGCAATTTGAAAAATTCGCGGCGGTGCTTCGGAAGCGCTTCGACGCGGCGGAGGGGCTGCCCGATACGCATGTCCTGAATTCTGCCGGGCTTCTACGCCTGGCCGAACTCGAAACCGCGGAGACGGGGCTCTCGACCCAGGCGGTTCGCCCCGGGCTGATGCTCTACGGCGTTTCGCCATTTGCCGGGCAATCGATCGGAGTCCGCGGCGATCCCGGCACGCACGCGAGCGCCGAGACGCTCGATCTCGAGCCGGCCATGACCCTGGCGGCTCGGGTGATCGCGGTGCGACGGATCGAAGCGGGGGACAGCGTGGGCTACGGCGGCGAGTGGAGAGCGGGGGTGGCCACCACGATCGCGACGCTGCCGCTCGGATACGCCGATGGGATACCGCGATCGGTGATGGGGCGAGGCGCCGTGCATCTGGCGGGGGCGATGCGCCCGATCGTCGGGCGGGTGTCGATGGACAGCGTCTGCATCGATGTCGGGCAGGCCCCGGTCGGGGTCGGCGATATTGCGACGATCTTCGGCCGAACGCCTGCGGGCGAGCGTATTCCGGTCGAGAATTTGGCCGCGGCGGCCGGCACCGTCGGCTACGAAATCCTGGTCGGAGTCGGGGCCCGGGTGCCGCGCCAATTGGGTGTCGGACTCCCGCCGGGCGAGGCCGAGAGCCGCATCGATCGCGCTGATTGACTCCGCGAGCCCACGCGGTTACAACACAGCCGGCCATCGCCCGACATAGCCCGATCAGGAACTGCGCTCGAAGCGCATCCCGCCCGCTTGGTCCGCGACGGGCCGAGCGGGCATATTCGCTTCACTGTCGGAGTCCGCACCTCTTGCCGCCAGCAGGGCCCGCCGGGAGGTCGCCTCAGAGCTGCCCGTGTTCTCAAGGAAGTAAGGATCCGATGTCCCCCAGTCAATCACCCCAATCGCCCGAAACGGAAACGCAGAAGGTCACGCGTGCGCTGCTCTCCGTGTCGGACAAGACGGGACTCGTCGAATTGGCCAAGGAACTCGACGGTCTCGGCGTCGAGCTCGTCGCCTCGGGCGGAACGGCCGCTGCGATTCGCGATGCCGATCTGCCGGTGCTCGATGTAGCCGATCTGACCGCGAGCCCCGAGATGCTCGGCGGTCGCGTGAAGACGCTCCACCCGAAGATCCACGGCGGCATCCTCGCCCGGCGAGCCCTCGCCGAGGATCAGGCGGACATGGTTGCGAATGAGATCCGGGCCATCGATCTCGTCGTCTGCAATCTCTATCCCTTCCAGGCGACGGTCGCGCGACCCGATGTGACCCGCGCCGAGGCGGTGGAAAAGATCGATATCGGGGGTCCCTCGATGATCCGCTCCGCCGCCAAGAATCACGCTTACGTCGGCGTGCTGTGTGATCCGACGGACTACGCCGCGGTCGTTGCGGAGCTCTCCGAGGCGGCCGGATTGAGCCCCGCCACCCGACGGCGGCTTGCCCTCAAGGCATTCGAGCACACGGCGGGCTACGACACCGCGATTGCCCAGTGGCTGTCGGAGAACGATCCCGAACTGCCGGCGGCGACATTCCCCGAGTCCTTGCTCATCTCCCTCGAGAAGAGCGATGAACTCCGATACGGCGAGAACCCCCATCAGAAGGCGGCACTCTACGGCGGCTTCCTCGAGATCTGTGAACTGCTTCACGGCAAGGCGCTCTCCTATAACAACCTGATCGACGCCCAGGCGGCACTCGCCCTGATCGTCGACTTTTATCCCGCCACGGGCGCTTTTCCGGCCGCGGGCGCTT
>Ga0114950_10001389_pt1 | contig 18140 bp, 21 predicted proteins | sample N075metaG_FD_83503 | JGI IMG/M metagenome (GOLD analysis project Ga0114950, IMG submission 83503) | Deep subsurface microbial communities from Kermadec Trench to uncover new lineages of life (NeLLi) - N075 metaG | ecosystem: Environmental > Aquatic > Marine > Ocean trench > Sediment | place... | reverse complement strand
CGGCTTTGCAGGAGCGGCTTTTAGCCGCGAATGGAATCGCGACTGGAATCGCGACTGGAAAGACGCTCCTGCATGTGCAAGTCCAGTCGCCTGGACCAGGGTATCCGCCGCCGTCCACAAGGTAACGCTTCCGCACAATCATCGGGTTGGATATCACATGAAAAAATCGTTACACGTTTTCTTGCTGGCCTTGCTGATCTCGATCTCGCCCGCGCAGGCAATCGCGGAGAAGGGGCGGGTGGCGATTGCGGTTCATGGGGGAGCGGGGACGATGAAGCCTTCCCGCGCGACTCCGGAGCTGGAACGTGCCTATCGCGAGGCGCTGACAGTGGCATTAAAAACGGGTTATGCGGTGTTGGAATCGGGTGGGTCCGGGCTGGATGCGGCGGTGGCCACCATCCGCGTCATGGAAGACTCGCCCCTGTTTAATGCCGCAAGAGGGGCCGTGTTCAACTCCAGCGGCGGTAACGAGTTCGACGCCATCATCATGGACGGCGACACTCTGGATGCGGGCGCTGTCGCGGCAATCAAGGGCGTGCGGAACCCTATAGAACTGGCGCGGCTGGTGCTGGAGCGTTCACCCCATGTGTTGCTGGTAGGCGAGTCTGCGCAGGAGTGGGGCCGCGAGCAGGGGATCGAGTTCCAGGACCCCGAATATTTCTATACCGAGCGCCGGTGGAAATCACTAGAAGCGGCCCGTGAGCGGGCCAGACAGAGTGGAATCGAGTTCGACCCGTTCCCGACACAGGAGAACAAAACACAGGACAAGGAAGCGGCGAAGGATTTCGACCCGTCGGGGCGCTTCGGGACCGTGGGAGTCGTGGTCCTGGACCGGTCCGGGCGGCTGACAGCGGCCACGTCCACCGGTGGACTTACCAACAAACGCTGGGGGCGGGTAGGCGATACGCCCATCATCGGAGCGGGCACCTATGCGGACAGCCGGACCTGTGCGGTTTCCGGCACCGGCCACGGCGAATACTTCATGCGTTATATGGTGGCCTATGACATCTGCGCGGAGATGAAGTACCAGGGTCGTTCAATCCAGGTCGCCGCGGAATCGGTGGTGATGGACAAGCTGAAATCTGCCGGTGGAAACGGGGGTGTCATCGCGATGGATGCGCAGGGAAACATCGCCATGGTCTTCAACACGCCGGGCATGTATCGGGGTTACATCGACATCGAAGGCAAATTGTTTACGGGAATTTACGCTGGCGAATAAACGACCGGGGCCAGAAGGCCCCGACTCAGACTCCCGACTGTTCTCAGCCAGGTTTAGCTGAAGATGCCCAGAAACGACGGCATCTGGTAGTCCGGGAAGACATAGTTCAAGTCCGTCCCGCCGCCGCGTTTGTCCAGCAGCTCACCGAGTACCAGGCGGAAATCCGTGGTGACGTCCAGATCGCCCTGCTCATAGAGTTGCTGCTGCTGCAGACCTGGCCAGTCCACGTATACCTGGCCGCCGTTGACGTTTTTCCCCATCGCAAACATCACGCCGCCATGACCGTGATCGGTACCCACCGAGCCGTTTTCGTAGGCCCGGCGTCCGAATTCGGTCGTGGTGGTCAGGGTGATGTTGTTCATCCGGTCGCCCATGTCCTGGTTGAAGGCCGCCAGCGCATTGGAAAACTCCTGCAGCATGGAGGGGAGGATACCCAGTTCGCCGTCGTGATGGTCCCAACCATTGAAATCGATGGCGGCGACTTCGAGTCCCACATCCGCCTTGATCATCTGACCGATCTGCATGAGCTGGCGACTGAACTCCGTTTCCGGGTATTGGGCGCCGTTGTCCGGCGCGTATTGCAAAGGATTGGCGGCCGCAAGCAAGTCCACGGCGGCGAAGGTCTGTTGCGCGGAGACATCCAGAAGGTCATCGCCGGGGTAGAGCGCCTGCAGGGCGGTCCTGATGGCGTTGGCTTCCGGTTCCTGGGCGTAGAGATCAAAACCGTCGATGTCGTACATGGCGATTGCCGCAACATTGCCACGGATCGTGATCTGGACGCTGGTTCCCATGCCCAGGACACGGAAGGGTGAATCGGCCTTGAAAGGCGAGGTCAGTTCCATATAGCGGCCCAACCAGCCCGTATAGGCGCCGATCTTTTCGAGGATGCCCCGTTCCATGAAATCCTGCGCGTCGAAATGGGAATGCGACGGATGAGGCGAACCCGCGGCGTGTACCACCGCCAGATCGCCGGCATCGTAGATGTCCCGCAATGCGGTCATGGTCGGGTGCATGCCGTAGGAACCGTCCAGGTCCAACGCGCCGTTCGGTGCGCCCGGGGGGTCAACGGCAAGCGTGGGCCGCAGATCGTAATAGCGCCCGTCAAAGTAGGGCACGATAATGTTCAGACCGTCCGCGGCGCCTCGCTGGTAGACGGAAATCAGAATGTCACGGTCGGAACCCTTGTTCCCGGAAAAGGCCAGGGATATTCTCGGGCCCGCCAACGGCACCGCCGCCGCCAGACCGGAAACCTTCAGAAACTTGCGTCGTGTGATTTTCATGGCAACTCCCTCCGCCTACCGGTTCTGGAAATAGCGTGAGGATAAAAGCAGGGCCACAACCCCGCGTGCTTTTCTGACGGCTTCCGCAAGCGGCAGCCACTGGTTGGGTGATCCGCCATCGGAAGCGTATTCGAGCAATACGGCCCGGTCGTCCGCCGCCAGGTCCCGGTGCAGTATCCGTTCGGCGAGGGTGTCGACGATCTCGATGGGGCGTCTTGCCCCGTCCATGAGTTCGAAAATGCGCACCTGGATGAAATAGTCCAGACCGCCATCGGCAGCGCCGATGCCAAAGTTCCAGCGGTTCAACAGCGCGTTGGTGCTCGTCCAGTACACCGAATCGTCCGGGTAGCCGTCGGGTGTGGGCCACTGGAAGGGCAGATGTCCCAGGGTGATCAGGAAATCGAATATCAGCCGGAAATACGCGTCCGTCAGGTTCGGGTTCAGCGTACGGATCACGGACATGAGGTAGTCGGTAGGGCGTTTGAACTTGAGCGCGTCGTTGTTGCGGAACTCGCCCGACAGCAACAGGGTGCGCATCATCTCGCGGATATCGCCGCCCGTATCCAGATACTCCTGCGCAATCTTGTCAATGATCGACTGGGGCGGATCGTCGGCGACGAAACGAATACACAGTTTCTTCGCCAGATAATTGGCCGTGGATTCATGATCCGCGAGCAGGTCGAGAACGAATTCACCGTCCTCGATTCCGCCACCGGCGGGGATTACCTGGCCGAGGACGACCTTTTCTTCAAAGTCGTGGAACGGCGCGTAGAAAGTGAACAAGTCATCAGTTTCATCGGTGAGCGTCCATCCCGTAAACGCCCGGGCCACCTCGATGACGTCTTCCTCGGTGTAGGGGCCGTCAACGCCCAGGGTGTGCAGTTCCATCAGCTCCCGGCCGTAGTTCTCCTGTGGACCGAAGACCGTGTTGGAGAAGTTGTCCAGGTAGTAGACCATCGCCGCGCTGCTGGCCGAAGCGAACAGCATGTCGCGGAAACTGCCCAGCGCGTTTGGGCGGATCACATCACGGTCATCGGATGTCTTGAGTATCTGGGTGACGTCGTCCTGGTGGTAGATGTTGAAGTGATCCCCCCAGAACTCCACCATGCGTTCGAAGAGTTGGCGCGGCGAGAATATCTGTCTGAACAGGGTCGCCGCCTTCAGTTCGATATAGGCCTGTCCGAAATCTTCCAGCTCGAACAATTCCGCGTTGGACATGGTCAGCGTCGGGAGGAACTCGTTGAGAATGTCCTCAAGCTCGGAAGCGTCGATATCCTCGTAGTTGAGTTGGTATTCCACCCAGGCTTCGTAGCCCATGGCCTCCGCCGCGTCCAGTTCCTCCTGGAGGAAGCCGTAGCTGATGCGGTTGAGAAGCTGGACGATTTCCGGTGCCGGGGGCAGGTTCAGTTTGAGCGCCGCGTTGTCGGCGAAACCCGCGGGCATGGGGATATGCCCGATCTGGAATCCGGGTTTGCCGGGTTGTCGCAATACCCGGGGGGTGGGCGGTGTCCCCGACCTCTCCCGGAGCCGTGCCGGATTCATGCCCTGGGCCAGGCCCGCGCCCGCGCCCGCGCTCATCGAAGACACCAGCGCAGCCAGCCCCGATTCCATCATCCGTCGACGGGTCATGGTAGCCATGTCACCTCTCCTGTACTGCCGGGATCCCTGTATTCACTATTCACTGCAACCCCTCGAGCGCCTGGCACTGCACATCCGGAGTGATGCGCGTGATGTCAAAGCTGCCGGACACGTTGTCCACGTCGGACGCGTAGTCGACCGTACCGTGACCACAGGAATCAAATGTAAAGGTAGCACTTCCCCAGGATTCGAAAGTGGGTGCCTGGGGGTGATCAAAAATACCGCCGCTCGGGCGTTGCAGGGGCACCGTTGCCGAGCCGCCGCTGATTTCGCCCGCGCCCTGTAACCACATCTGGGTGGTGATGTCGCCCTTGTCGGTTTTCACGACCTGGTAGGTGAACCAGTAGATCACCAGCAGGTTCTGCAACGGGACGACCTCGATGGAGAAGCCCTGACCATCGGTCAAAACGCTGTACCACGACCCGGAGATGCCGTAATTGATCGAGAAGGGCTCCACGATGCCGTCGCCCACCACCACGGCGCCGCTCATGCCGATTCCGCCCGGGGCGCCGTGGACCACACAGTGGTAGAAGATCTCGGCGTCGCCGGTGTTGAAGGTGTGGCTGAATTGCCAGGGGTGCGCTTCCGGATCCCCGCTGGTGAAGCTGCCATCGTCCGCCAGCACGCTGTGCATGTTCTGGTTCATTTCCGAGGTGAACCAGGTCACCGTGTCGCCGTTTTCGATCTCGATGACCTCGGGGTCGAAAAGATCGTCACGAACCGTAACGAAGTGTTCTGTTCCACCCGCCAACACCGTGCCGGCAAGCCAGAAAGTGCAGGCCAGGATCATCAGGAAACGCTGGAATCTTTTCATCATCGTTTCCTCAATTCCCCGACTGTTCCGCTTCGCAGTTCACGTCCGCAGTGATCCTCACGAGAGGAATCGTGCCCTGCGCCTTGCCGTCCAGCGATTGGTAAGTCGCCAACCCCGTATTGCAATCGCTGAAAGTAAAAGTGGCCGTACCCCAGTCTTCACGTTCCACGCCACCCGGGGTGTCGAAGGCGCCGCCCACCGGGAGCTGGAAAGTCACCACCGCGGTGTCGCCGTCGATGGGGCCGGAGCCCTGCAACCACATCTGGTTTGGAAGTTCGCCCTTGGCGACACCCTTGGCCACGCTCTGGGGCGGGAAGGTGAACCAGTAGGCGGCCAGCACATCGGCCGCCGGGACGACTTCCAGGGAGAAGCCCTGTCCGTTCTGGGTGGGGTCGAACCAGGACCCGGTGATCCCGAAGGTGATCAGGAACGGTTCCGGTTCGTCGGCTTTTTCCACCGTGACGGAACCCACCATCCCGAACTGGAAATCGGTAGAGGAGTGCGGCTCGCAACGATAGATGTGCACCGACTCTTCGTTGAAAACCACTTCGTGCACCCAGTCCCCGGCCATGGCGATGCCGCTGCCGGGAAAGGAGTTGTCCTGGGCGAGGACGTTGTGTACGCCGACCTGATTCGTCCAGCGCACCGTATCGCCCACCTGGATGGTGATATCCGGTGGGATGAATTCGGTGTTGACCACCGCCACATCGATGGTCTCGGCCCGGACGGTGCCGCTCATGCCCATCAGCCCCATGAGGGCCCCGGTGAGGGCAACGAAGGCGGTCAAATGCCGGTCGGCAAACATGGATTCTCCCTGGATGGCCCGGGGTGTGGGCAACTAACCTTTTAACGCAACCCATTATGGAGCGGTTGACAGGCCGGCCACAAATCGCCGGATTACCAGTCGTCCCCGGCCAGCCGCTGGTCGTCGGAAATCTGTTTTTCCCCGGGATTTCAGGGGTTTGGAGACCGTCAAGACCCGTGGAACGCGGGGCTCAGCTCCCGGACCGCGGCAACGAGGGCGCTCACATGATCCGGGTCCACGTCCGGGTGGATGCCATGACCCAGGTTGAACACATGGCCGGACCCCTCGCCGAAGGCTGCGAGAGTGTCCGCCACGGCGTCGCGTATGCGTTCAGGGGGTGCGTAGAGCACGGCGGGGTCCAGGTTGCCCTGCAGGGCTACGCGGTCGCCGACGCGCTGGCGGGCCTCGCCCAGGGGGGTCGTCCAGTCCAGGCCCAAAGCGTCGCAGCCCGTGGCCGCCATGTTTTCCAGCCAGGCTCCGCCGCCTTTGGTGAAAAGGATCACGGGGATGCGCTGGCCGTCGTGCTCCCGGGTCAGACCCGCCACGATCTCGCCCATGGGGGCGAGGGAAAAACGCCGGTACATCTCCGGTGACAGCACGCCGCCCCAGGTATCGAACACCATCAACGCCTGGGCCCCGGCCGCCACTTGGGCGTTGAGGTAGTCAGTGACCGCCCGGCTCAGGGTGGCCAGCAGGGTTTCCAGGGCGTTCGGGTCCGTGTACATCAAGCCCTTGATTTGAGAGAAGTTTTTGGTCGGACCCCCTTCCACCATATAGGTCGCCAGGGTCCAGGGGCTGCCGGCGAAACCGATCAGGGGCACCCGGTCGGCCAGTTCGCGGCGAATGAGCCGGACCGCCTCCATGACATAAGCCAGGTCTTCAGTGGGGTCTGGCGCGGCCAAAGCCTTGATGGATCGAGCATCGCGTACGGGTTTTTCGAAGCGCGGGCCTTCACCTTCGACGAAGTAAAGCCCGAGACCCATGGCGTCCGGGATGGTGAGAATGTCGGAGAACAGGATCGCCGCGTCCAGATCGAAGCGGTCCAGGGGTTGCAGGGTGACCTCGCAGGCAAGTTCGGGGTTGGTGCACAGATCGAGAAAACTTCCGGCCTTCTCCCGCACGGCCCGGTACTCGGGCAAATAACGGCCCGCCTGCCGCATGATCCACAGGGGCGTGCGGTCTACCGGTTCCCGGAAGAGGGCGCGGATGAGCCTGTCGTTTTTCAGCGTGGTCACTGTGTGTTTCTCCAGAACAGCGCATTGTAGAAGATGGATGACTGGCCCGGCCAGGATGGCTATCCTCGGCTGTCCCGGGCCCGCCCCCCCGCCGACGCCCCGGGGCCCGCATCAGGAGGAAAAGGCCATGCCCTGGATCCGCGAGATCGAAACCGAAGACGCCCAGGGCGAACTCAAGGCCGTGTACGACCAGTTGCTGGCAAGCCGCGGCAAGGTGGCCAACATCCTCAAGGTGCACAGTTTGAACCCGGGGTCCATGCGGACCCATCTGGAAATGTACATGCAGTTGATGTTCGGCCGGTCACGGCTCAGCCGTGGGGAACGTGAGGCGATCGCGGTGGCCGTTTCCTCGGCCAACGAATGCGCCTATTGCGTCAATCACCATGCCGAGGCCCTGGGCCGTTTCGAAAAAGATCCGGCTCGTCTGGCACAGCTGGCGGCCGACTATTCGAAGGTCGACGACCTTTCCCGGCGGCACCGGGCCATCCTGGATTACGCCACCCGGCTCACGCGCACTCCCGGGTTGGTTTCGGAACGCGACATCGACGGGCTCCGCGAAGCCGGTCTCAGCGATGAGGAGATTCTGGACGTGGCGCTGGTGACGGCCTATTTCAATTTCGTCAACCGGATCGCCCTGGGGCTCGGGGTAACTTTTTCGGACGACGAACTCAAAGGTTACGCGGAAGCCGCCGAGTAAGCGGCCGCCGGTCGACGTCATCGTTTTCCGCCGGTCGTGGTCATCCAGATCGCTATCCGACCTCGCCTTGCGGACACTAACCAGTCGCGGGAAAGCAACCCGACCCCGTGGAAGCTCACGGGCTGGAGGTGGGCGGTGGTGGGTTATTCGATCTGACTTTGCCGGCGGATAAAGGGGCCTGCATTCCGGAGTCCTTCCGGCAGATTTTCGAGTGCCCGGTTGGCGGTTTCGAAATCCGGGTAGGGTCCCATCAAAACCACGTACCAGGCGTTTGAATGCAGCCATGTGCGCCGGCTCGTCACCTGACCCGCCAACTGATGGCGTTCGATAAAAGCCTCGACGTTGGCGGGGTCGCGGGCGCCCACCAGTTGAATAACGAAATCGCCGGTGGAGGGTTGCACCGCCGGCGGGGCCGACGGCTCTTGTGCGGGCGCGGATGATTCCGGGGCCTGTGCCGCGGGCTCCCCGGCAGGTGTCAAAGGGGTGGAGCGGAACAGGGTGTCATCGCTCCGGGAGTCCGGAGGAGGTTCGCCCGGGTCGGGCGGCTCAGTCTCCGCAGCTAATCTTGGGTCAACGGGCTCAGTGGGGATCGCCAGGGTAACGGGCGCCCCCGGGTCCTGCAGGGGCCGGATCTCGGGGCTGTAGTCCTCCCGCGGGTGCACGCCCGGGGGTGGCTGTGGCACGGTGATCGGTGGTTCTTCGCCGATTCCACAGGCCCAGCCGCCATCGGCCGGATCCGGAATGCAGTACCAGCCTTCTTCCGGTATCTCCTCGTCGTCCTCGTCCGCCGCGATGGCCAGTACCCCACACAGGGTCAGCACGCCGAACAGCCAGATCCTCAGGAACATTGAGCCCCCGCCAGTACGTCTCTCACAGCCTTCAGGTCCACATCCGATGTTATCCAAGCTTCTCCGATATCCCGCAGCAGGACCAGCCTGAGCATGCCATTCCGCACTTTCTTGTCGCCGCCCATCAGTTTCAGGCAGGTGTCGGCGTCCAACCCCGGTGGCAATGCGTCCGGCAAGCCCGCCTTGTCGAGCAGCTCCTCCAGCCGCTTCAACTGGGCGGAGGCAAGTGTACCCGTCTGCGCGGACAAACGTCCCGCCAATCGCATCCCCAACCCCACGGCTTCGCCGTGCAGCCACTCGGAATAGCCCGTCGCGGTCTCGATGGCATGAGCAAAAGTGTGCCCGAAATTAAGCAGCGCGCGAACGCCCTGTTCGCGTTCGTCCTGCGCCACGACTTCCGCCTTGTGGCGGCAGGATCGTTCGATGGCCGTGCTCAGTGTTGGTGCTTCCAGTTCGAGAATCCTGTCGAGGCCGGATTCCAGCCATGCAAAAAAAGCCTCGTCCCGAATCAGTCCGTACTTGATGACTTCGGCAAGGCCCGCGCGCAACTCCCGTTCCGGCAGCGAGACCAGCGTATCCGTGTCGGTGACGACACAACGGGGTTGATGAAAGGCGCCGATGAGATTCTTGCCACGGGGGTGGTTGACGGCCGTCTTGCCTCCCACCGATGCGTCGGTCTGTGCCAGGAGGGTCGTGGGCATGGGCAGAAAACCGACGCCGCGTTGATAGCACGCGGCGGCAAAACCGGTGAGATCACCGATGACTCCTCCACCCAGGGCCAGCAGCGTGCAATCGCGTTCGAAACGCCGATCAACGAGCTTGTCCCATATCTGCCCTGCGGATTCCAGGGTCTTGTACTGTTCGCCGTCAGGAAGGATCAGAACGTCCGTTTCCAGATCTGCCAGCTGTTCTCTGACGGACTCCAGGTAAAGCGGCGCGACGGTTTCGTTCGTAACGACCAGTACCTGTCGACCAGCCAGATGCGGGCGCCACAATTCGCCTCGATTCAACAGTCCGGGTCCGATCAGAACCGGGTAGGCGCCGGAAGACGCCTTGACCTCCACTGACAGAGGCGCATCATGCGTTGCCGATTTCGTTTCCGTCTCTGTACTCACAAATCCGTTTCGTGACAAAACGTGCCATCGATGGAACGTTACGTTGATGGGTTTCTATGATGAGATCGGCGACTTCCCTGTACAGGGGTTCGCGGGTCTGCTGCAGCTCTTCCAACCTGGCCTTTCGATCGTCGCCCTCGAGCAGGGGCCGTTTCTTGTCCCGTTCGAGCCGCTGGGCCAGGCGTTCCAGCGGCACGTGCAGATAAACAACGGTGCCGTTGCGAATGAGTTGCCGGCGGTTTTCCTTCGCCAGGACGGCCCCGCCCCCGGTGGCCACGAGCACGCCGGTGCGGGAGGTCAGATCCTCGAGCATGGCCGTTTCGCGTTTCCGAAACCCGTCTTCGCCTTCGATATCAAAAATCAGCCGGACGTCCGCGCCGGTGCGGCTTTCTATCTCGTTGTCCAGGTCGTAGAAGGTCAGACCCAGTTCCTCGGCAACCCGCTTCCCGATGGTGGTTTTGCCCGCACCCATTGGCCCCACCAGGAAGATATTGTCCCGTCTTCGTTTCATGGCGGCCAATGCTAGCATTGCTGGTCGGGCGGGGCTCCGTTAACATACGCGCCCATCGTTCTATCGGAAGTGCCGATGCTTCGTTTTTTTGTCACATTCATGGTGCTCCTCGGGGTCCTGTTTACGGTTGAGCTGCTCAACCCGGTGCAGGAGCATGTGGTGATCCCCTTCACCGGGATCCTGGCCACGATCAGCGCCGAGATCATGCAGTTCTTCGATTCGGACGTGACCTCGTCGGGGATCATCATCCGGAGCCTGTCCTCGGGCTTCAGCGTGGAGATCCGTGCCGGGTGTAACGGCGTGGAAGCCGTGATCATCCTGTTCGCGGCCGTCTTTGCTTTCCCCGCTCCATGGAAACACAAGGTCGTCGGTTTCGTGGCGGGCTTTTTTGCCATTCAGGCTCTCAATCTCATCCGTATCGTGAGCCTGTTTTATATCGGCCAGTGGAGCTTTACGGCCTTCAAGTGGGCCCACCTTTATGTCTGGCAGGCGCTGATCATTCTTGATGCGCTGGTGGTCTGGCTGATCTGGTTGCGTTTCCTTCCCCCGGAGCGTCCGGCAGACCCCCCCAAACCCGCTACCGCCTGACCGTGTCCGCCGTGCTGATCGCCGGCTGCGGTTATGTCGGCGGCGTGCTGGCCGTTGAACTGCTTCGCCTGGGTCACGATGTGGCCGCCCTGCGTCGGGGCGACGGCGAGTTGCCCGTGGGGGTGCAGGCGATTCGCGCAGACCTGTGTGATGTCTCCAGCCTCGCCGGGCTGCCGTCCTTCGATACCGTTTTCTATCTGGCTTCTCCCGACGCGGGCACCAGCGGAGCGTACCGGCGTTGCTATCTGGAGGGAACGCGAAACCTCATTGACGCGCTGCCCGGCACGCCCCGGTTTTTCCTCGTCACCAGTACGGCGGTGTACGGGCAAAATGACGGCGAATGGGTGGATGAGGACAGTCCCGCTGACCCCACGGACTACCGTGGGCTTACCATGTTGCAGGCGGAGGAAGACGTTTGCTCATTCCTGCCTGCGACCATCGTGCGTTTCGGAGGCATTTATGGACCCGGCCGGACGCGTCTGATCCAGCTCGTTGAAAGGGGCGATGCCCGCTGCTCAGAACCGGTGCGATACACCAACCGGATTCACCGTGACGACTGCGCCGGCATGCTGGCTTTTCTGCAAGCCCTGCCCGCCCCCGACCCCCTCTATTTGGGCGTCGATGATTCGCCGGTGTCCGATTGTGACCTCAATTCCTGGCTCGCTGAGCGCCTGGGGGTGTCGCCACCGACACCGGTCAGGAACAAAACCGGCTCGAACAAGCGCATCCGGAACGCGCGAATCCGCAGTGCCGGGTATGATTTCCGGTATCCCACATACCGGGAAGGATATGGTCCCTTGTTGTGAGTGAGTAGAAAAAATGTCCTCTGTCTATGTTGAGGCTCTGAACCGGTTCGCCGAGTGGTACGAGCGAGTCATGAAACTGGACGTCCCGGAACCCACTGCGGTAATCCTGGCGACATCCGATGGGGAAGGTCGGCCATCGGCACGCACCGTGCTGCTCAAGTCTTTCGATGAACGGGGGTTTGTCTTTTTCAGCAACTCTCAGAGCATCAAAGGCCGGCAACTGGAAGAGAATCCCCGCGCGGCCCTGTGTTTTTACTGGCCGGAGTTGCGCAGGCAGGTTCACATAGAAGGAAGCGTGGAGCAGATCAGCGAAAACCAGATCGACAGCTACTGGCGTACACGTGATCGTTTCAGCCAGATCGGGGCTTGGGCGTCGGAACAGTCAGCGCCGCTGGAAAGGCGTGAGATTCTGGAGGCGCGCTTCCGGGAGAGGGAAGGGAAATTTTCTGGCGGGGACATCCCGAGGCCGGAACACTGGGTGGGCTATCGCGTGGTGCCTGACATGATCGAGTTCTGGAGTGGCCGGGAACACCGTTTGCACGAGCGAGTGCGCTATCGCCTGGAGGGAGAGGAGTGGGAGAAGACTTTGCTCAATCCGTGAGTTTCCAGGACTCGCTGACGGTAAAGACGTCCGGCCGCGGGTTTTTTGAAATCACCACTGAAGTGCAGCGGACAGTGCAAAAGTCCGGCGTGGACCTGGGTCTGTGTCACTGTTTTATTCATCACACCAGTGCTTCGCTCGTTATCACCGAGAACGCAGACCCGAAGGTCCTGGGGGACATGGAAACCTTCATCAGCCGATTGGCGCCCGATGGTGACCCGGATTTCGTTCACACGGCCGAAGGACCCGACGACATGCCTGCTCACGCCCGTAGCGCCATCACCCATACCAGCCTGACGATCCCTGTTACAGCCGGAAAGTGCGCACTCGGCACCTGGCAGGGCGTATTCGTGTGGGAGCATCGCTACGCCCCGCACACGCGGAAAGTGACGGTGACGGTCAGCGGTTCCCGCTGACGCCAATCTCGGGGAGCTGTCCGATGATCCCGCCGTCATCATCCAGGGCAGGGTAGGGCATCCCGTGCCGGCGGCAATACTCCGCCACCTTGGGTTGCGTCCACTCGAAGAGCAGCCGGTGGTACTCCTCCTGCTCGATGCGCTGTTGGTCGTACAAACCCGCTGCCGTGCGTTGACGTTCTGCTTCATACAGGATTAACGCTGCCGCGACCGACACGTTGAGCGACCGAACCATTCCTCTCATGGGAATCACAATGTGAACGTGGATATCGTCCGCGGCGACGTTTTCCAGCCCCAGTTTTTCCTGGCCGAACACGACGGCCACTTTCCCGGTGTAGTCGACTTGCCGAAAATCCATGGCGTGATCAGACAGGTGCGCTGCATACAGGGAGAATCCGTCATTCCTGAGGGTTCTCGCAGCCATCTCAAAGGACTCGTGGCGCCGGACCTCAACCCATTTCTGAGTCCCCTGGGCCACATGTCTGGGTGGGCGGAAGTTTCCCGCGAGCGGCACCGCGTGCACGGTGCCAATGCCCGTGGCGTCGCAACTGCGCATGATTGCGGCGATATTGTGTGGCTTGTGCACCTTGTCCAGCAGCACCGTAAGATCGGGCTGTCGGCGTGCGAGTACACCACGGAAGCGGCGCTGTCTGTCTTCGGTCATTTACCCTGAAGCCGGCGTCTTTGGACTATATTAACGCTGGACAGCAGGAGACATTCGTCATGCTCGAGAGCCTGACCAGGCTGATGGGGATCCCGGATGAGGGAGAGGACCTGGAGCACCGCCTCCAGGTGGTAACGGCCGCCCTCTTTGTGGAGATGTGTCGGGCCGACGCCCAGGTCGCTCATGAGGAAATGGAGGTCGTCATGGCGGCCGTTCGCACGACTTTCCATTTGCACGCCGAAGAGGCCCAGGATCTGCTGAGGCTGGCGGAGGGCGAAGCCGATGGCGCCATTTCGCTCTACGAATTCACGTCACATATCAACGATCATTTTTCGCCGCCGGAGAAGTGCAAACTGATCGAGAACCTCTGGCGCGTGGCCTATGCTGACTCGGTCCTCGACAAGCATGAGGAATACCTGGTCCGCAAAGTGGCCGACCTCATCCACGTGCCTCACCGTGATTTCATGCGGGCCAAACACAGGGCCTCCGAAAACGAATAGCGGGCGTTTTCGCGCACCGGTTCCAGAACGTGGCTGATGGTCCTTTCCCTCCTCCGGGGGAAAAGTCCAACAAGCAAACGCCCGCTGTTTGTGTCCTTCGCAGTTTGGGCGATGCGGGCGGGAATGCTTTCCCGACGAGCGGACTTCCTCTTCCGGAGGAGGAGAAGCATTCTCGGCCGCGCGGTTATCCGGGAGCGGAAAACGAAACGGATCGTTTCTTAGAGAACGTAGAACTGCTGGCGGAACTCTACGCCGATGGGTTCTTCGGAGTCTGCGGTGATTATCTGGATATCGAAATCCAGGACTTCGCGGTGAGTGACGGTGAATTCGCCAATGTAATAGATGGCGCCGCCGTCACCGACCGTGCGCATGGTGATGTTCTTGCGCTGGCCGGTCAGGTTGGTGGCAATGGCGACCACTTCCGCCGTGACCGGTTTGGCGGGTTCGTCACCCTGTTTTTTCAGTACCGTGACGTTGAGCATGGCGCGGCTTTTGCTCCGCTTGATGTTATAGGCACGGGCCACGTCCCGGGAGAGTTGGGTTGTGGGCAGGGCCACATAGTGAATGACGTACTCGCCGAATTCCGAAGACTGCTCGGCGGTCACGGGCGCGGCCATGGCCAGGGCAACGAGGACAGCGGCGATCACGGAGACAATGAGTGGACGCATGGATGGGTACCTCATCGGCCGAACATGGGTACGGCCTGTCGTAATGGTTTCATTTTGCCACCTTGCGGTGTGTTTTCACAAACGGGCCATTCAGGCCCAGTTCAGACCCGGGTCAAGGTGGTCTTATTTCGCGGGCTGGATCCCCGACGGGAGCCGCTTTGGGCCTGCAATTGAGACGCGTTTGCGCCGCCCTGTATGGCCTGCCAGCAGGGTCACGTCACCTTTCGCCACCCCGAACTCCCCGGCCAGAAATTCGACCAGTCGGGTGTTGGCCCGGCCGTCTACGGGTGGTGCGGCGACCCGAACACGCAGGCAATCGTCATGCACCCCGGCGATTTCATCCTGTTTGCTGCGGGGCACAACCCGGATATTGAGGATCAGTTGTGAACCCGACCACCGGTACCAGCGGGGAGCGTCAGTCATCCCGCGGCGAGTAGCCCGGCCAGATCAAAAACCGGGGCCACGAGCAGTATGCTCGCCAATTGGAGTGTCAGGATAACGATCAGGGGGGACAGATCCAGGCCGCCGATGGCGGGGACGTGGCGCCGCACCGGGTTCACCAGCGGCGCGTTGAGTTGTCGCAACAAGCCACCCACCGGGTTCTGCCCGGCCGGGTCGATCCAGCTCAGGATCACCTGGGCCACGATGGTCACGGTGAAAATCGTGACCAGCGTCTGCAACAGCGACGCCACTGCGAAAACGAGCATGGCCGGGACAGGGACCGTTTCGCCCATGAGCTTCCCGGCCAGCCACAGTTGTACGATCTTCAACGCAAACGCCAGAACCACACCGGCCATATCGATTCGGCCCACCGGCGGTATGACGCGGCGGAGAGGGACCACCAGCGGGTTGGTCACGCGCACCAGGACCTGGCAGAACGGATTGTAGAAATCCGCCCGGACCAGTTGCAGAAGTACCCGCAGCAAAACGGCGACGATGTAAATGCCGAACAGGGTGTTGATCAGAAAAAGAGCCGCGTTGCCGAAATAGGGACCGTTCATTTTCTCGCAGCCGGGTGGATGGGAGCGTTAGTCTAACTTATGTCTCCGGGGCTCATGTTTCCGGGACACCGGCCTCTGTGACCGGCGCAGGTTTCACTCGGAACAAGGCTGTGCACGCCAGGGCGCGGTTCTGGCTCACGGCCTGGGTCCAAACAAAGCCGTGCCCACCCGAACCATGGTTGACCCGGCGGCGATGGCCGCTTCGAGGTCCGCGGACATGCCCATGGACAGGGTGTCCAGTTCGAATCCGGCCTGGACCAGATCGCCACTCAATCGAGCTACCCGGGCGAATGTTTCTCTTTGCGCGTCAAAGTCATTCCCAGGCGCCGGGATGGCCATGAGACCGCGCAGTTTCAGTCCCGGCAACCGGGCCACAGCGCTTGCCAGCGCTGGTAAATCCTCGGGTGCCACACCGGACTTGGTGGACTCCCCACTGATATTGACCTGCAGACACACGTTCAACGGGGCGGCCGCGGGATCGCGCTGTTCGCTCAGGCGACCGGCAATTTTTTCTCTGTCCACACTGTGGACCCAGTCAAAATGCGCAGCGATCTGGCGGGTCTTGTTGGACTGGACTGGCCCGATGAAATGCCACTCGATATCCGGCAGTTGCAGGGCGTCCATTTTGGCCAGCGCCTCGGAAACATAGCTCTCCCCGAAGCGGGACTGGCCGGCCCGGTACAAGGCTGCGATGGCCTCCGCCGGCTGGGCCTTGCTGGCGGCCAGCAGAACCACGCCACCCGGTTTTCGCCGGGCGGCCTCCATGGCGCCAGCAATCCGCCGTTGGACCGCATCCAGCCTGGCCTGAGGGTGTTTTTCGGTATGCCCCAATGTGACAGGGATTCTGTTAATCTGGCCTAAATTCCTATATATACAGGGATTCTCTGGGCTCGGGGAGGGCCCCTGCTGCATGGATATTGCCGAACTCCTGGCATTTTCGGTCAAGAACAACGCCTCCGACCTGCACTTGTCGGCGGGTCTGCCGCCCATGATCCGCGTGGACGGCGACATCCGGCGCATCAATATGCCGTCGCTGGAGCACAAGACCGTGCATGCGTTGTTGTACGACATCATGAGCGACCTGCAACGCAAGGACTTCGAGGAATTCCTGGAAATCGATTTCTCCTTCGAAATCCCCGGCCTGGCTCGATTCCGTGTCAACGCCTTCAACCACAACCGTGGCGTCGGGGCCGTTTTCCGGACCATTCCCATGGCGATCCTCACGATGGAGGATCTCAACTGTCCGAGGATATTCACCGACATTATCGAGCAGCCCAATGGGCTGGTGCTGGTCACGGGGCCCACCGGCTCGGGCAAAACGACGACCCTGGCAGCCATGATTGACTACATCAACTCGCGCCGCTACCAGCATATCCTCAGTGTCGAGGACCCCATCGAATTCGTGCATCAGAGCAAGAAATGTCTGATCAACCAGCGTGAGGTTCACCGGGATACCCACGGTTTCAATGAGGCCTTGCGGTCAGCCTTGCGCGAGGACCCGGACGTGATCATGGTGGGCGAGATGCGGGATCTCGAGACGATCCGGCTCGCCATGACAGCGGCGGAAACGGGCCATCTGGTGTTTGCGACTCTGCATACCAACTCGGCCCCGAAGACCATCGACCGGGTGATCGACGTTTTCCCCGCTGGCGAAAAGGACATGGTGCGATCGATGCTGGCCGAGTCTATCCGGGCGGTGATCGCCCAGACGTTGCTGAAGAAGATCGGCGGCGGGCGGACCGCAGCCTGGGAAATCATGATCGGCACACCGGCGGTCCGCAACCTCATCCGCGAGGACAAGGTGGCCCAGATGTATTCAGCCATTCAGACCGGCACCAACGTCGGCATGCAGACGCTGGACAACCATCTCAAGGAACTCGTCCAGAAGGGACTGGTAACCAAACCGGAAGCCATGATGCGTGCCCAGAACAAGCAAATGTTCGCGCAGGCTGTCTAGGGGGGATTTGACCGGAGACTTTTATGGATCTGCATTCACTTCTCAAACTGGTCTGCCACAAGAAAGCGTCTGACCTGTTCATTACTTCGGGGCTGGCGCCGACTCTCAAGATCGACGGGCGCATTGTCCCTGTCTCGGACACCCTGCTGACATCGGAAGATACCCGTGATTTCGTGCTGGGCGTGATGACGCCGGTGCAGCGGGAAGAATTCGAGCGTACCCACGAGTGCAACTTCGCCATCGGCGTTTCAGGATTGGGTCGTTTCCGCGTCAGTGCCTTCTATCAACGCGGTAACGTGGGCATGACCCTGCGCCGCATCGAGACGCGCATCCCGACTTTCGAGGAACTCAATCTCCCGCCGATCCTCAAGAAGCTCTCCATGGAGAAACGGGGCCTCATCATCTTCGTCGGCGGCACCGGTGCCGGCAAGTCCACCTCGCTGGCGGCGATGATGGGTTACCGGAACCAGCATGGCACCGGTCACCTGGTCAGTATCGAGGACCCCATTGAGTTCGTGCACCAGCACGCGGGCTGCATCATCACCCAGCGTGAGGTGGGCATCGACACGGACTCCTACGAGATCGCCCTGAGAAACACCCTGCGCCAGGCGCCCAATGTCATCATGATCGGCGAGGTGCGGACGCGGGAAACCATGGCACACGCGATCACTTTTGCGGAAACCGGTCATCTGTGTCTGACTACGCTGCACGCCAACAACGCGAATCAGGCCCTGGATCGCATCCTGCATTTCTTCCCCCAGGACACCCGCGACCAGG